>Ga0206881_10219_pt1 | contig 16196 bp, 14 predicted proteins | sample Alteio_BWOrgCont_3_FD_152867 | JGI IMG/M metagenome (GOLD analysis project Ga0206881, IMG submission 152867) | Enriched cells from forest soil in Barre Woods Harvard Forest LTER site, Petersham, Massachusetts, United States -... | ecosystem: Environmental > Terrestrial > Soil > Temperate forest >...
CGTTCACCGGACTTCTCATCTTTCTCGATCAAGTCGGACTCAAAAGTCTTTGGTTTGCGATTCAACTTCACCGCCATCCCGCCGATTGGCCGGATATGAGTCTTCCGCTGGTTCTCTTTAATAATGCCTTTGCCTACGTGGTTTTTCTTCCCCTGGTGCTGCTGATCGCCTTCTTTGGGGCGACGGCAGGAACATTCCTCAATCAGCGCCAAACTCGCAACCCAAGCTAACTACATGTAATTAAGTGTATTTTTAATTAATAAAAACTCGATAAATACAGTCAAACATCACTATTGACGCAATATGTTATTTAGTTTAATTTGGGCGCACTGAATCGAATAGCTCGAACGCATTTTCTCTCTGGAAAAGCCGCCGCTGCGATCGAATCGATGTGAACGTGAATTTTATAACCCCTGTTGGAGTGGAATGTTTATGAAGAAGTTTTCGGTTCTTTTCTTGGTAGCTCTCTCGTGCAACGCCATGGCGGACGATTTGAACAGCGGCGATCATCAAGCGATCTTAAAGGCTTTGACGGCTGGAATCTCCCAGAAGGTCGATGCCAACAAAAACACGACTCTTTTCTTGGCTGATCCGAACGGAACGATGGTCGAGATCGACAATAGCTCGAGCGAAATCGCCATCTATATGAACAGAACTCAAGACGAGAACAGCGGACTCGGCATCGATATCGGCAAAAGCGGCAAGAACATTAGCCAGAACACCAGTGTGGTCGATGAGAACAGCAATGAGCTGATCGCTCGCGAAACCAGCTACTTCGACTTCCAGGGCTCTCTCGCGGTTTTCAGCACCACCGACGTGGTCGTCTCGAAGTCTCGCGCGAGCGGCGCGGATCTTTCGATCTCGGTCACTGCGAAGACTCACTATGGTTTTGCCTCCGCGGAATCAACCGACTTCTCGAAGCTTGCTGCCCCCCCAAGTTCAAACCGTGAGCGCAAACGCTTCTCTCGTTCTCTCACTCACCGATAAAGAGAACGAAGCTCTCGGCAAGATGGCTCGAAAAAACGTCGGCGACAAACGCGACCCGGGCGTCGGCAATTGCACGATGCGTTCCGCGACCAAGCTCGAATGCCGTTATTTCCTCAAGACGGATTACACTCCGGATGAGCTTCATGCCGTTTACTCGGTCGAAGGCGGCAAGGTCAAAGCTTTGACCGAAGCCAGAATTGAGCCGGGCTGCTGATCGCAGATCCAGTTTAGCTGAATCCGAAACGCCTCGTCCCCTTCTTTGGGGGCGGGGCGTTTTCGTTTAAATAATAGACAGTTCTCCACTAAACAAATCTGTGTCTACTCGGACACATCCTTACAACCCTTGATATAAAGCCATCGGACTACTGGCACCGATCGTGCTCATTAGTAAGAAACTTATTGATGAGGATTTTATGAAAAACCTGGCCATTGTAGCTTCCATTCTGATTCTGAGCGCGCAAGCTTTTGCCCTGGATACCCCTAACTCAGAAAGAGAAAACGCCGAAGCTGCTCTACTGGATGCTCAGATACATCTATACAATATCCAGATCGAAATAGATTGGGACAAACTCGGCGACACTAAGCTAGACTGGAAAAGGCGCCAATCACTGCAGTCTACAATACGATCACTTCAAGATGACAGAGACAGTAAACGCCTAGATGCTTTAGCAGCTATTCACAAGAACGGCCAACTCGAGGTGACCCCAGAAAGCCAGATAAGCATACTGCAGAGCTATCGCCACTACACAAATAATGTTTTATTAGAGGCAAACCGAATAATTGCTAAGGGTTTAGGCCCAGATGCTCAAAAGATATTGAAAATTGCAAGTGAACTTAGCCTAATCAAGAAGGATATCGAAATTGAAAATGAAGGGATCCGGACCGCGAAGAGTCGTCGTCCCAATGGCAAACCATCTAAAAACTCCAGCGCTCAAGTCGGACCTTTTGATAGGCCGGGCCAAATAACTGTATTTTCGCAGAGTCTGCTGGAGCTTTGGTCTATCAATCACTCGGGACCTGCCCCGTTGTCTCTGGTTTCAAAATCCTGTGCAGAGCTCTCGTCAACCCCCTATAGTAAGCTTTCCTTCGATGATCGGGCTTTGTGGGCACAATGCGCTCCTCAAAACCCTTTCCCCTCGGATCAAACCGCCGGAAACGCAGCCTCTCCGGTTTCAGGAACGGTAACGGCATCCGATGGCAAGAGTCTCCAGACTGCTTCTGGAAATGGCACTCAATAAATCGAGGTCCAGCTTCCGTCCGTCGCAAGACAGAAGCATCTGCGTCAGCTGAAGTCTTTACTCTGCACCGGCAGCTCAAGCTCCTCGTCACCAATGAGCCGCGCGATCGATTCGACTTTACTCACCAGCAAGCTCGTTGCTTTGAGATCGCGCTGGATCTTCCCGGTCACGATCAAAAAGGGCTCATTTACAAAGACGTCGTGATCCCGCTCAAAAATCTCTTCGTGAAGAATGAGATCGAGAAACCCCTCTTCGTCCTCTAACGTCCCAAAGCAAGTTCCCTTCGCGTTCGGCGGACGCTGCCGGGCGATCAGCATCCCCGCGATCTTGATGATCCTCCCCACCGTCGCCAAACGCGCCTGCCCCGTCGTCAAAGGCGGCACTTCCTTCGAAAAATAGCCTCTCAGCGCCTGCATCGGATGACCGCGATGAGAGAGCCCAAAGACTTGATGGTCGGATCGGATCGTCTGGAAAGAATTGAGCTCCCGAAACCGAACCGGCGTGCTCGAACTGGAAGCGTTTTCCAGATTCTCGAACAAACCGAGCTGCGGAGTTTCCTCACCGCTCGGGCGCGTGAGGAGTCGGTACGAAAGGATTTCCCACAGCGACTCGCGCTGACTGAGGCCAAAGGCCGCAAACGCATCGCCCATCGCAAGGTTGTGGAGCGCCTGCGGAGCGAGCGAAGTTCGCGAAAGAAAGTCGATGATCCCAGAAAACGGCCGGAGTGCACGGGTACAAACCACGGCCTTTGCCGCCTCTTTCCCGAGCCCTTTCACCACACGGAGGCCCACGCGGATCGCGCCGTCTTCCAGCTCGCAATCCCAGCCGGAGCGATTGAGGTCGACGGGAAGAACTTTCACCCCGCTTCGCCGGGCTTCTTCGATCAAAGTCGAATTGGAGTAGAATCCCATCGGCTGCGAGTTGACGAGCGCGCAGATGAACTCGGCCGGATAATGCCGTTTGAAGTAAGAAGATGCATACGCCAACAGCGCAAACGAAGCGGAGTGCGACTCGGGAAAACCATATTCGGAGAAGCCCTGGATCTGCTTGAAGATCCGATCCACGAACTCGGCCGGAAGCCCTTTGGCAAGAAGCCCATCGCGGAGCTTGGCTCCCATCTTCTCGATCGACCCTTTGGACTTCCAAGCATTGATCGCGCGCCGGAGTTCGTCGGCCTCTCCGGGAGTGAAACCGGCGAGAACGATCGCCATCTTCATCACCTGTTCTTGAAAAATCGGAACCCCGAGCGTCTTGCCCAAAATCGGCTCCAACTCCGGAAGCGGATATTCGACCTTCTCTTGCTTTCTCCGCCGGCGAAGATAAGGATGGATCATATCGCCTACGATCGGACCGGGGCGGACGATCGCGATCTCGACGACGAGATCATAAAAATTTTCGGGCAAGAGTCGCTTGAGCATCCCCATCTGAGCGCGCGACTCGATCTGGAAAACTCCGACCGTCTCTCCGGCCCGAATCATCTCGTAAGTCTGAGGATCCTCCTTGGGAAGCGAATAGAGATCCCACTCCGGCTCGGAAGGATTTTTGGCCAAGCGGGTTTGGTTCACGAGCGTGAGCATTTTTCGGAGTGCGCTCAGCATTCCGAGCGAAAGCACGTCCACCTTCTGAAGCCCCAACGCCGCGAGATCGTCCTTATCCCACTGAACGACGGTGCGCCCTTCCATCCGCGCCGGCTCGATCGGAACCGTCTCGATCAAAGGCACCGCCGAAAGGGTAAAGCCCCCCGAATGAATGCCCAGGTGCCGGGGCGTATCCTTAATATCCTTAATGATCTCCTCAATCAACCGGGCTGACGCGGGATTCTGCAAAGCTTCTTCCGGCGAAAGCGCGAAGGCTTTGCTCACTTCGCGAAGCGACGATTTGCTCCGGTAACAGATGACGTTCGCCACCATCGCTGCGCGTTCGCGCCCGTATTTGGCGTAGATGTATTGAATCACTTCTTCGCGCCGCTCGTGCTCGAAGTCGACGTCGATATCCGGCGGCTCCGCGCGCTCCTCCGAGATAAATCGCTCAAAGAGCATTCCGATCAGCTCAGGTCCGACTGCCGTCACGCCCAGGCAATAACAGACGATCGAGTTGGCGGCCGACCCCCTCCCCTGGCAAAGAATCCCGCGCGAGCGCGCAAAACCCACGATGTCTTGAACGGTGAGAAAATAATCGGCAAACTGCATCTTTCTGATCAGATCAAATTCGTGCTGAAGCTGCCGCCGGATCTCGTCGGGGATGCCGGCCGGAAAGCGAAGCTCCCGCGCGATCCGGAGCGTGAGCTCCTCCAGATACGCCTGCGCCGTCATTCCTTCGGGGATCCACTCCGAAGGATAATGATAGCGAAGCTCCCCCGGTGAAAAACGGCACTGCTCGGCCACTTCCACCGTTCGCAAAATCGAATCGGGAAGATCGGAGAAAAGCTCCGCCATCTGGCGCGGCGATTTGAGGTAGCGCTCGGCATTGGAGAAAAGCTTCGTTCCCAATTCTTTCAACGGCTCACCTTCGCGAATCGACGTCAACACGTCTTGAAGCCTTCGCGCCTCCGCTCGGTGCATGTGAACGTCGTTCGTCGCCAAGAGAGGCGTCTCAAACTTTCGACTCCACTCGAGTGCCGCTTCCGTTCTCTCGCGGTCGCTCCCGTCCAAGCAGCGCGTGAGAGAAAAGTAAAAGCTCTCTCGACCAAAAATATCGCGAAGTGCGCCGTGGTATTCGGCGAGTTGTAAACGTGCGTTCGGATTGCGAGGAATTTCTTCCGGCATCGCGATCAGTCCCGACGTCCCGTACTCTTCTTTATATTTCTCTAGGATCGACACAAACCTCGCCCAACCGAGCTCGGCGTCGCCTTTCTCTCGCCCCTCATGGCTTGCGCTGAGCAGCCGGCACATCACGCCGTAGCCCGCGCGATCCTTGGCGAGGAGAAAAAGCCTGCGTTTTTCTCCCTTCGCTTGCCCCGAAAGCGCAAGCTCACTTCCCACGATCAGGCGAAGCTTGCGCTGATCTTGGCAAAGCTTGGGCTGAGCCTGGCGAAGCGTAAGCTGCTCCGAGCAAAGCGTAAGCTGCGCCTCCCGCTGTTCGCGGATAGCGAGATACGCTTTGGGAATTCCGTACACCCCATCGCGATCGGTGATCGCTAGCGAGTGAAGTCCTAAACTCGCGGCCTGACTGACCAGCTCATGCGGATGGGATGCCATGCAGGTAAAAGCTCGGTTCGGCCCCTGGCTTGGGGAGCGACTTGCGATTGACGAAAACCCAGAGCTGCTCTCCTCTTACCGTCTGTACTTGGTAATAATCCCGGAAAAATCCTTCGTACTGAGAGTTCCACCATTCGCCCGAGATCCGCTCCGGTCCCTCAAGCACTTCCCAGCCCGGATCCCAGGTGATGGGCTGCGGATATTTGAGAAGCCGAGTGGGCCGATGCGGCCAGCGCGGCGAACGATACTCGCTCACCGGTCGCTTTTCGAGCGAGCGTTGATACGCTCTTTCGGGAAGATAGCGTTTGACGGGAACGGCGGTATAAACTTTTCCGGCTCCGATCTTGAGCGAGAGTCTTGCGACCAGCGCATCCCAGAGTTCAGATTCCTCTTCTTTACGGCTGAAGAAATCCTTCTGCGCCCCCCGACTCGGAACCGAGTCTAAGATGCGGATCTCGATCGAGTCGATCGGAGAGGTGATCGGTTCGCGCTGCAGACTCTGCGCGAGATATTCTTGGACGATCGGAAAAAGCCCGCGCGAAGATCCTTGCGCGAGCGGAAGCTCGAGCTTGAACTCGCGCTTGAACGAACGAGACTCATCGAGGCGCTTACCCCATTTGACCAGATCAAAATCGATCTGGATCCGGGAAGCCCGCTCGCAACGCCCGTACATCCGGGCCACCAATCGATCGATCAAAGCCTTGATCACAAAACCGAGCGCCTCGAGACTCTCCGAGTTCCCGACCGGCATCTTCTCACTCACGATCGGGGAAGGGCGAAACCCAGGCCATGCCGTCTCCAACTGCCGACGAACACGAGCACTGAGTTCCACCGCTTCCTGACCAAAACGTGAAGCCAGCGTGCGGGGAGGAAGGGTCGCAAACTCGCCTACGTTTTTCAGACCCAAAGTTTTCAGGATTCCGACCGTCTTGAGTAGAGCGACTTCCGAATCGGGATCCTTTTTGAATGGGTTGAGATAATCGAGCAATGATTCGAGCGGAAGATCTTGCAGATAGAAGTAACTGGAGTTCTTGGCGAGCGCAAAAGCCTCCCCCGCCGAATCGCCAAACGTCACCCGCGCCAACCAGCCAAAGCGTCCCGCCAGTCGCGAAAGCTTCATTTCAAGCAGCTGTTCCGAATAAAGTCTCTCGCATCCGCCGATCTCGAGGAAGATCGCCGGATCATCTCCCGGTGCGCTCTCCCGAACCGCCAACTGCGGCGAAAATCGGTAACAGGCTTCCGCCAGCGCATGCAGATCCTTCGCCAGGTCATTTGGCTGCTTCTGCGAAGAAGTATAAAGATACAGACAGGCTACCCGGTACTTCGATCGACTGGACTCTGATCCCATAGATCCCTCCTGGTTCTGGATTTGATGATCTGAACTTTGAGTTCGCCCTGCGCGCGCGAGACTTCGAGCTGGACTTCGATCGGCCAGTTCTCCTCAGATACCGCGCATTCATTGATGAGGAAAACGGTGCCTCCCGATTTTCCGGCGGCAAGCTGAAGCCTGCGAAGCTCGATTTCGCCCACCCCACTCCGAGACCGCGGCCCGCGCAATTCGAAACTGCGTGAATCACGCGGGCGAGACGGTTGTGTTGTGTGGGGAATAAACGGTACAGCCGGCGCGGCGTCGAGTTGGGAGAGAACGACGGCGCCGAAAATCTGGCTTTTCAAAACTTGATGAGCGCAGGTGAGCGCTTCGTGCGCGTCGGCGGCTTCAATAAAAAGGACGCGATCCAGATCCACCCCCCGTTCCGAAAACGCGCACGGATAAATATTGGCTCGGACTTCGATCCAGGCGATCTGAAGTTCGGGGTTCTCGCGAAAGACTTGAAGGAGTGCGTCGGTTTTGCCGGAGACTCCTCTCATTTCCACCAGCTTGCCGGTGGGCAGGCCGCCGGGAAGGGGCGAGAACGCGAGGGCCGGTTCCGCGGTTTCAGGTCTTTTTATGAAAAAACTCGAAAAATCCATTGCAACGCCCTCATAAAAAGCATATCCATACATATGTATGGTGTCCAACAAAATCACCAACAAAATGGGTGGCGCGGCGAGTCCACTAACACCGAAACAATTGGCCGTCTTGGAGTGTATCCAGGACGAAACAAGCCAGCTCGGCCGCCCACCCACTTACCGTGAGATCGCCAAGATTTTGGGCGACGTCGCCGTCGGCACGATCCAAGATCATGTCCGGGCGCTCATTCAAAAAGGCTATCTAGAAAAACCTGCCGGCTCCCAAGAGGGCCGCGCGCGCGGATTTCGACTCGCGCATCAAAGAGGATCATTAGAGATTCCGATTTTGGGACGCGTCCCCGCCGGTCGTCCCATCGAAGCGATCGAAGAATCTGAGGGCACAGTCTCCGTCCCCGCTCACGTTCGCGGCGAACTCTTCGCGCTTCAAGTCGTCGGCGAGAGCATGATCGAGGCCGGGATTTTGGACGGCGACACCGTCGTCGTGAAGAAACAATCTCATGCCGAGAACGGCGACATCATCGTCGCGATGATCGACGGCGAAGCCACCGTGAAGTACCTCGAGAAAAAATCTGGACGCGTCCGCCTGCTTCCCGCCAACCCCCGCTTCCAACCCGTCGAAATCCCTGCGGGCTCGACGAATGTCATTCAGGGAAAAGTCGTGAGTGTTCAGCGCTTCTTCAAATAATCGAAAGCGAGTTAGTTTCCAGAGAAAATCGGCGTAGTCAGAAACGGACTCCAAACACCACTGTCCTGATCGTAAATATTGACGAGGGTGTTGCCGGCGCCGGATTGGCCCGAGCGGTACTGAAAGAGAAACTGCCCCTTTGGGCCGCGAAAAAAGTAGGGATAAGTCGTAGACGTCTCGTTTTGGCCGGTCATCGTGTTGATCGCCTTCATTTTGGTAATATCGAGCCCAGCCGAACTTCGGTAGTAAACCAAAGGGGCGTCATGCATATTGCCGCTCAGATGGAGAGTGCCGGTGTCGTCAAAAGCGATCGCAAGGTTGTTGTGACCGTCCCAACCGCCGTTTCCGCCCCCGAACCCACCGTACGCCGAAGGAAGCGCCTGGAAGGTCCACGTACCACTCGGTAAAGTTCGCTCCGCAAGTTTGATGTGTTTGTTCTGATCGTAATACGCGACCACCTGAGTGTTCTTGAATGTCCAAAAATCAAAACTCCCGTTCCCTCCACCCCACGCAGAGTCCAGAAACGTCTTCGTCCACTGATGCGAAGCAGAGTCCAACTCGAGGAGATACAGATTGACGGTGAAGAGCGAATTGTCAGTACAACCGTTGTAGCTCCCAAGCGGATCGCCATTGCAGTCGTAGGCAAAGTCAGAATTATCCGGAAGCGTCTCCCATTTGATCGCGTATACCCGATGCGGGTCCACCGAGTTCCAAACCAATGGCCCATCCGCCGGAGTGTAAGCGCCCGGATATTTGACAAAACTGTGATCCGCTTTTCCACCAGCGAGCGAATCTTTCAGAAAGCCTGCCTGAGTCAACGGATTGTAGACCCCGATCGTCTGCGCCCCACTTCCGCTCCAGTCGCCGATCATCGGGTAATAAAACGTCCCCTGATTTCCAAACTGAATCGTATTTATGGCGCTGCCTGCTTCAAGATAAAAAACCGAATTGAACGCGTCGAACACGCCTCGCGAGTTCTCCCCGTTACCCAAGTAATCGCCCCAGAGAGAGAACCAATGGCTCTGAGAATTCGAATAAAGAACGTGCGCGCTAAAAGGTTTTGAGCTTGCGTCGTTCGGATTGATCTTTCCATGCTCCACAGGGACCAAGGAGACCGGGACCGCGGGGAGCGGACTCTCATACGGATCGGCCGAAGCCAATTCCGTTGCCGTTGCTTGCGCGCCCGACAGAGTCAACGAACCGTTTCCACCATCGTCGATCACCCAAGTCCCGGAACTCGGAATCCCTGTAGCATCCGCCGAAGCTCGCTGAAAATGCTGGCCCAACTCACCGTCGCTCAGCAGCTGGAGCGCGCCGAAAGAAATACTGTCGGCCTGAACGGGACAGGGATTGCTCCCCTCACCGGAGCAAGCCATTTGGGTATTCCATTGAGTGAGCTGCGAAGTCACAAACTGAGTACCGTTCCAGCGCGAATCGTAGACTTGCGTGGTAGGGCCCTGGGCGGTGGTGAGATACTGCTGAAAAGTGAGAACCGGATCTTTTTGAGCATCAAAGGCGAGCTGAATATTGTTCAGCAGGCCTTGGTTCTGCCCCACATTGGCGACCATCACCGGATCGTTCAACGTAATCGGAAGCGACAACGCTTGCCCGCACATATTTTCCCAATGAATGAGATCACGGGACCGAATCAGCGACGGCGAATGATTGGTGCTCACATCCGGAGTCTCCCGCCAAACCCAAGCGATGTAGATCCATCCGTCGCCAAAAGCCTGCTCATAGGAAGTCGGATAAGCGCTCCGAATCTCGGCGAGCGGGGCGTTCGCGCTCACGAGGCAGCCGTTCACACCAGACGCCGTTGACGGAGCTCGGGCGGTGGCTAGATTTCGAGCGGGGCTAGCACATGAACAGAGAAGAAAAGACGCGAAAATTAAAACCGCAACCTGAGTTCGGGTCTTAACATCATGAGCGACCATGAAAACTCCTATTCCCGGGACTGAATCTATCGCCAAAGCGCAGATCCGCGCAAGTGCCAGCTCGTGAGGAGATTGGCCTAGGGCTTGTAAATCAGCTCGGAAATGAGAGACACGCTGACCATCGAATCCACCCCCACCGACGAACGTCCCCGCGAGCGCTGTCTCGCTAACGGCCCGCAATCGTTGAGTCTTCGCGAATGTATCGCCCTCATCATTGGGAGCGGCCCGCGCGGAGTGGGTTGCTTGGGGTTGGCGTCGCAAATTTTTTCGCGTCCGGGAACAGGACTCACCGTCCAGGAAGAAGAACGTGCCTTCTTCAACGCCATCGAAGTCGCGGCTCCCGGGCTGCTTCACGGGATCTTCGGCCTGGGCGACGCCAATCGAGCGCGCCTCCACGCTGCGTTTGAACTCGCCAGGAGATACTCGATCTACCGCGAACAAGCCAAACGACCGCGCGCGCTCATCACGTCCCAGACGGAACTCTCTCGACTCGCACTCAGTCGAGTTCCCGTCGCTCTCCGCAACGACGCCCGCGAGTGGTTGGGTTTTGTTCCCTACTATCGATCGGGTGAGACGGGCGATCTCTGCGTGGTCGAACGAGGGGTGCGAACTCACGTGAATATTGATCCGGGCGAGCTTTTTGCGCGAATTCTAGCTCTCAGACCCCAAGCATTTTATCTCGTTCACAACCATCCTTCCGGCAATACCGAGCCCTCGGGCCCCGATCAGGACCTCACCCGTCGGGTCCAGAACCTGGCCCGGCAACTCGGTGTAAGACTTCTGGGCCACTGGATCGTAGCTCCCGCCTCAGAGTACTGGCTCGAATCCGAATGACGTGGTATCCCCTGCAGCCACATGGCCAAGTCATCCCGATTTAATCGATACCGAAGGCGCCCTTCCGCGAAATCCCGTCCGGCTCAAAACCCGGCCCTGAATCCAGCGGACGAGATCCCGGTCTGCGAGAACTGCCAGAAAGAGCAGCCACTCTGCTTTTGCTCGGAGATCCAGAAGCTTAAAAATAAATACCATGTCCTGATCCTTCAACATCCTCAGGAACCGGACAAAGAACTGGGCACCGCTCGGCTCGCCCATGTCGCTCTGACCGAGTCGACCCTGAAAATCGGACTCTCCTGGAGAAACCTCAGCGCCGCTCTCGGCCGCGAAGTCTCTCCCTCTCGCTGGGCCGTCCTCTATCTCGGCAGCGGCGCCAAAACTCCGAACCCGATCGAACCCGGTCTCACCTTCACCGACAAGAACGGCACTCCCCTGAAGAGTGCCGATGCCGCGAAGGCGCGCGCTGAACTTGAAGGGATTATTTTATTGGACGGAACTTGGAGCCAGGCCAAAACGCTTTGGTGGCGAAACGCGTGGTTGCTCAAAGCTCGTCGCGCGATTTTGAATCCGAAACAAAAGAGCCTCTACGGCAATCTTCGCAAGGAACCCCGCCGCGAATGCCTCTCTACGCTCGAGTCGATTGGCGAAAGCTTGGTTGCGCTCGGAGAACCCGAGTCGACGAATGAAGATCTTCGCCGGATCTTTGCGCGGCTGCTGGAGAAATCAAAGGCCCTTAAGGAAGAAAAGCGCCAGGCTCGCAAAGCGGCGAAGGAAACCCCAAGCGCGGAGGAGAACGTTTAGCGTTTTCCTTTTTGCTGCATCTGCTGAAGCATTTGCATCGCGGCTTTGAGCTGAGCATCGGATCCGCCGCCGCCACTTGCACGCCCCCCCGCGTCCGCCCGGCATCGGGCCACGCGCGCCGGCCATTCCGCCCATCATCTGTTGCATCCGAGACATGGCGTCGTTCATGTCTTTGGCGCCCGGAAAAGCCATTTGCAGCATCTGTTCACTGGCGGTTTTGAGCTTCAGGAAAAGGAAGACGTTGACGCCGGTCAGAAGCGCAACAAACACCCAACTTGTAATGATCCAATACGACATATTCCTAACTCCCCTTTTCGATGACTACCGGTAACTCGGTTTAACCCGGTCCGAGAGAGAGATCAAGCCACAGCTTTCGCCATGGCCGGAGTCGACGCATAATCGATTTGGTCATTCAATTTACTCGCAATTTATTCGCCCAATTTACTCAGCGCGAAACACCAAAACGCGATCTTCATCGTGCGTTCGGCGATGTAGTGCCAAGTCCCAGCGCGTCGGTCTCGGATTTATGGCCGCTCGTGTGCGGCATATCGATTGCACAATGCCGGCCCATCGCGCCGAAACAATGGAAGTGAGCGCGACATCATGACGACCTTGGGGGCCTTGGTCGCAATTTTAATAAGGAGATCTCATGAAACTTTTTAACTCAAAACGCGCTGGCGCTTGGATCGCGGTAGTGGGGGCTTTCGGTATGATCGCTTCGGGGTGTAATTCCTCTTCTTCTGCTAGTTCGCCTGCAGCGCCAGGCGTCGCCGTTCCGCCGGCTCAGCAAAATCAGACTCCGGCTTGGAAGCTCGTCTACCAAAGCAACCCGGGCTCGGTGGATCCCACCACAGTGGTGGGTGCTTACGGCTTTACGGTGGCGGCTGACGGAACCTTCCTCGCCGGCCCCGGCCCGAACGGCGAAACTCAAGCAGGAACGCTCGGACAGGACGAGTTTGCAAACATTCAAACCGCGCTTCAGCCGGTTCTCCAGGGCACCGCTCTCTCGCAGCCTCAGGCTTGCGCTCCTTCTCAAGTAGTTGACTTTGGTGACAGCCTGACCTTCGTGAAAGGTGGCGTTTCTACCGAGTTCTTGACCAAAGCCACCGACGGAACGGTCTGCGCCAACGGCTATGACGTGAACGACGCCGAAGGTTTGAGAACTGCGGTGATCGCAGCGGCTAACAATCACTACGCTCTTCCTTTTCCGAGCGCATGTTTGGAAGCGGCTAACGCGGTTCAGGCTCTTTACTCGGGCCTCAGCGCTTGCTCGCAAGACAGCGACTGTACCTATGTCGATCAGAACTACAATGCGATCCCATCGACCAATTCGGAAACGGTCTATATCGACAGCTGCAGCGTCGTCCAATCGCTTCCGGTCGCCAACGCAAATGCTCTGCAAGCTCAAAGCGCTGCTCTTCAAGCCGCTCTGTTGAATGCGCAGACCACCTGCGGCGCCGACAACATCATTCGCAACGGTTGCACGAGCCCGACTTCGTTCAACTCCATGAGCGCAGCTCCGGCTTGCGTCAGCGGAGTTTGCAAAGTCAATCCTTCGCTGCAATTCTAAAGCGTCAATCATTAAACTGGCGCGAAACCTGACTGAGGCCGGGCTGAAAAGCCCGGCCTTTTTTATTTTAAGACCGTCACACTTGGAAAGCCCGCTGGCACCTCGGTTGCAATTCTGCTTGCGCCAAACTCGAAGCGGGTGGCTTCCAGTTCCGCACAAAATTCATGAATATCGGGGCAAAAAATGGCTAATAAAAATAATCGCAATATAGGTCGTTGGGTCGCTTTCTGCACTTTGGCCGGAGCGGTCGCATGCTCTTCGGGAAGCCAGAACGATCCGGACAATTCTCAGCAAGGCAACAACGCCAACAATCAAACTCCCGCCGCCGCGACGGCAGTCATCGCCGCGGGCTGGGACAGCATCGACATGATCGCGGATCTTTCGGAGACGAAGATGGACACGTTGGGGCACTACTCCACGAGTTACAATGCCTGCATGCAATCGGCTTTCGGCACCGCTGATCTCAATCTTTGGAATCAAATGGCCAACCAGCTCAATCAAGCGATCATGAGTTCTTCCGTCACGACGGAGAACGAGATCTGCTTCGACAATCCGCAGGGATATCAGGTCGACTCGGTGGATGTCGCCCTCGACGCGTCGACTGCGCCGGGTCCCATTCCGTCGCCGGCAGTGGGTGCTCCTCAGTTCGTTGCGGATGAAGTGGTTCAACCGCGCTTCTCGCCGATCCCCCTTCCGTGGCCCTTTCCTCAGCCCAGCTCGAGCCACACTCCGGATCCTCGCCCGTTTCCGTCCGGAAGCGTGACCCCGATCTCGAGCCCGACGCCGCATCCGAGTGCTTCGGCTTCGCCATCGCCAAGCCCGTCGCCTTCGACTCCGACCCGCAGACTCTACGAAATGAGCGGCGGCCAGATGTGCACGACCATCGAAGATCCGCAACTCGCACAAGCGCTCCTTCAGAGCTTGAGTCAGCTCGCGGATGAGGCGCACACCGCCGAGTGTTCGCCTTCGACGCCCAATTAAAAGTGTTCCGTCGCTCTCTCTCGTAGCAGCGGAGCCAAGTCAGGGATGAAAGCCTGGGAGACTCAGGCCTCGAGGCCATGGACGGCCTCAATCATCGCCGCCCGCGTTTGATCCGCCAAGCGATCAATGTCCGCCGCAGTCAGACCCTGGGTCTCAATCGGCGGTAAAACTTTGAGCCGAACCACCCCGGGCTTGAGCACCCCTTTCTTCCAATCCACCACATGCGCAATCGGTCCCGAGACAATGGGAACGATGCGAATCTGCGATTCGACCGCGAGGTGAAATGCGCCTTTTTTGAGCGGCAGGATGGTTTCGACGTCGCGTTTCCGGTTGCGGGTTCCCTCCGGAAAAAGCCAAACGCTCGCCTTCTTTTGCCGAACTGCCTCGATGGCGCGCGCGATGCTGGCGTGAGCGCTTTGCTTCTTCTTGCGGTCGATGAGGATATTGCCCGCACCGATATAAAAAAGATTGAGCACCGGGATCCAAGCGATCTCTTTCTTGGCGATCACCACGGAGTTAGCAGGATAGAGCGAGCCAAAGGTCAGAATGTCGAGCGCGCCCTGATGGTTGGCGAGATAAACACAAGGTTGATAAGCTTCGAGTTTCTCAAAGCCTTCGGTCTGCAGTCGGACTCCGAGAATCTTCAGCGCGTACTTGCCGAAGAGCCGAGCCGTAAATTTGTTGGTATTGAGATCGCCCCAGCTGAAGAGCGACTTCAGGAAGCCCAGCCCGAAGGCGATGAACATCCAGATGAGAACGAGAAAAACCCTGAGGTAGCGCATGTGGATACACTACCCAGGGTTTGACTCGATTTGAAGCGGATTTGAAGCCCGCTTTTAGTTAGAGACGGTCTGCGCTTTACCAATAATCTCGTAAACAGCGTCGTTGGTGACCTGAGGATTGAGGCTCGAGTGGCCGCTCGCGCCATCGACTTCGACCAAGGCAAAGTCAGGATGGTCGTTCAGGCTGTCCCCGGTCCAAACCCCCGTCTGCACGAGGAATGTTCCGTCCGGTTGCGTCGTCCCGTAGAGATCGTAGGTGTACTCTTCGTTGTAGATCGCCAACGTCGGATCGCCTTCCCAGTTGGGATCTTGGCCGAAGGCGGACTCGTCGATCGCGTTGACCGTGCCGATCAAAGCCGACTCGTGCATCAGATTGGGATTGCTGGAATCCGCCGTGATGGTGACGTCCGCCGAGTAGATCGGGGTATTCCAGACGTCTGGCCCCGGATCGCGGTCGACGATGAAGGGGCGATTCTTGCCGTAAATTTCCGCCTGCAAGATGCGCTGGAATTGGTCGGGATAGAGATCGTTGAAGTCGTCTTGGGTACCCACGTATTTTTCGCCCAACATATGAGTGAGGGTTTCGGTCTCGTAGATGTCGGTGAGAAGAGCCTTCAGATCGCCAGGAGTGAAGCTCACGCCGTTCAAAGTCGCGTTGTGCGCGTTCTGCCATCCGCCGGGAGTGGGATCCGGCTCATAGATCGAGGCCGTCGCCCAAGCGTCGCAGTGACCGTCAGCGGGGCCGGCGATCGGGTTGTAGAGATTGGCCGACTCGTATGCCGCCGCGGTCGTGGTGACGCCCTTGGCGGCCATATACTGGTCGTACTTCTGAAGCGGAGAAAGACCGCCGTTCGTGCCCTGGAACATGTAGGTGTTGTTCGTCGGGAGCCAGTATCCGGTCCAAGGAAGAACGTTGGCTTGAGCGTAAAGCTCACCGGTCTGCACGGTGAGGGGTCCGTAGTAATCCGTCGCCGAATTGTACTTGCTGTCTCTCTGAGGGAAGGAAGCGCTCGCCGGCGGAGGGGAGGAAGGAGATGAATCTCCATCACCGCCGCAGGCAAAAAGAGTGGTTAAGGCCATAAAAATGGCCAGCTGGAAAATCGAATCTTTCTTAAACATTTTTCTCTCGTTTCTAAAATGTTCTATGATTAGAGGCAAAAAAAGGGGAGAGAGCCCGAAGGCTTCCTCCCCTTTAACAAAGAGGACGGCGAATTAC
>Ga0206881_10091_pt2 | contig 16188 bp, 10 predicted proteins | sample Alteio_BWOrgCont_3_FD_152867 | JGI IMG/M metagenome (GOLD analysis project Ga0206881, IMG submission 152867) | Enriched cells from forest soil in Barre Woods Harvard Forest LTER site, Petersham, Massachusetts, United States -... | ecosystem: Environmental > Terrestrial > Soil > Temperate forest >...
GGCGCAACCATCGACAAACCGGGCAAGTTCGAGCTCGCCCAAGGCGGAACGATTCTGCTCGACGAAATCGGCGACATGGATATTCGGCTGCAGGCCAAACTTCTCCAGGTGTTACAGGACGGTGAGGTCCAGCCGCTGGGCAGCCGGCGCATCATTAAAGTAGACGCGCGGGTGATGGCAGCCACGCACCGGGATTTGCGCCGGGGTATTGAAGGTGGAACGTTTCGCGAGGATCTTTATTACCGGCTCAACGTCATCAGTATCGTGATTCCGCCATTGCGCGAACGTCAGCAGGAGATTCTTCCCCTGGCAGAAGTATTGCTGCGCAGGCACTTGCCGCCGGGGGAAACTGCGCCTGTTCTTACCAAAGAATTGCAGGCGGTAATGCTCGAATACAACTGGCCAGGCAATGTGCGCGAAGTAGAGAATGTGATGCGCCGCTACCTGGTCTATCAGGACGCCGACATGTTGATACAGGAGTTGGTGCGCTTGAACTCGGCTCCAGCTGCGTTATCCGACAGGCTACCGGAACGCAATCATGCCAACGGAAACCTTTTAACCATGGACCATCTCGAGCGGAGTTCGCGACAGGCGGAGACCAAGCTGTTGCTCGAGGCTCTGGGAGCCACACGATGGAACCGGCGGCAGGCCGCGGCACAGCTGAACATAGAGTACAAGGCCTTCCTCTACAAGCTGCAAAAATATGGCATTGTCGAGACGAAGGTGAAGCGCGGGGAAGTCGGCGCTTAAGGGGGTGGGTGTGGACGCCTTGCATTTGGCGATCCACTCGCCTGGGGTAAGGAGCCTGTCTTGTTTGAGAATCTCCGAGAGGATTTTCGCACCTATGACCGCCATTGGTCCCGGCAGGGGCTCTGGGTCATGATCGTCTATCGTTTTGGGCGATGGCGCTACACCATTCGCCGGCGCTGGATGCGGCTTCCTTTCTCCTTTATCTATAAATTACTCAAGCCTTTTTCCGAGATCCTGACGGGCATTGAACTGCCTTGCGAGGCAACGCTCGGGAAACGCTTCCGGATCGACCATTTTGGCGGTATCGTGATCAGCGGAGATGCGGTCTTCGGCGACGATTGCGTGATTCGCAATGGAGTCACGGTCGGATTGCGTCATACAGGAGTTCGCGGCGCTCCGATCCTCGGCAATCGCGTCGATGTGGGAGCCGGTGCAAAAATCCTGGGAGCGATTCGGATCGGCGACGATGTTGCAATCGGAGCAAATGCTGTCGTCCTCAAGGACGTACCCTCAAATTCCATAGCCGTAGGAATTCCGGCACGCATTCTGGCCCGTAGGGTCCAGGAAGTTGCGGTGGAGGAAATTCCAGACAATGGAATCGTTGAGGTTCCCGTTTGAGAAAAAGTCGTAAATCGGTGAGGATTGCCGACGTGGGTCTGTGGGAGCGGTGGAAAGAGGTCACAAAATGACCGCGCCAGCTATTTCTGTCGTGGTCATCGGGCGGAACGAAGGCCAAAGGCTGGTGCGATGCCTGGAGTCGATTCACCGTATCCGTGGCTTTGAAAACAAAAGCATCGAGATTATCTATGCTGACTCAGCCTCGACTGATGGTAGCCCAGAGGTTGCTGCAGCACATGGCGCCCAGACAATTGTCCTCCACGCAGAGCGCCCGACGGCCGCTCTCGGCCGCAATGCTGGCTGGAGGGTCGCCAGGGCGGAGTTCGTTCTTTTCCTCGATGGCGACACGATCCTGCACCCGGATTTTGCGAAGGCCGCTTTAGAACCGATGCTGCAGGATGCATCGATCGCCGCGGTCTGGGGCCATCGACGCGAAATTCACCCGGAAGATTCGATCTACAACCGCATCCTCGATCTGGATTGGGTATATGCGCCCGCGATTACCGAGTTCTGCGGCGGGGACGTGTTGATTCGCCGGAGCGCCCTCGAAGAAGTGAACGGTTATGACAGCGAACTGATTGCCGGCGAGGAACCAGAGATGTGTCGGCGAATGAGAGCCCGCGGCTATCGTATCCTGCACATAGACCACCCTATGACAGGACACGATCTTCAGATGACGCGCTGGAGCCAATATTGGAAGCGTGCCATTCGCTCCGGTCATGCCTTCGCTGAGATATCCCAGCGCTTTCGCGATAGCGACGATCCCAGCTGGGATCGCGACCGCAAGCGCAACCTGATGCATGCGGGCTTCTGGATGGGATCGCTGGCGATTGCTGTCACAGCCAGCCTTCTTCGATTGACGATCCTTCCCCTTGTCCTGTGGGTAGCCGTACTTGTTGCGCTGTCATTGCGTTCAGCGTGGAAGGCGCGGTGGAAGTCGGACAATGTCATTACGTTGTCGCTCTACGGCTTTCATTCCCATTTACAGCAGTTCCCCATCTGCATCGGACAATTGCAATATGCCTTCGATCGAAAACGCGGCAACCGGCGCGCACTGATCGAATACAAGGAAGCCAGCGGCGCTAAAACGAAATAACGTTAGAGAGGAAGCGGCGCCCTCACAAAGTAACATGCGGATTTTGAACTACTTCACCTGGCGGCTTTTCTCTTTTCTTGTTGTTGGGCTGTTTGGCCCCAGCTTCGATACATCGCCTTGAGCCGACTCATCACTCGCCTCAGGTCTTTGCTGACTGTACAATACTCCGCGCCAACTCCCGCAGCGTCCGCAGTCCATTTTCTCCGTGGTAGATCGTGCGCAGCAGCTCGTCCAGCTTCCGCGCATCTACCTTGTCGTTCTTGCTGCCCTCTTTCAATAGGGCATTGCGGCGCGGATTGCAGACCACGATTTCCTGCACATGAGGTGACGGATGGCCACTTTACAGCGGCTGTCATTTTCGGTGGAACCAACGATGTTCTTTTAGGTATAGGTTCTGAGGTAATTCTGGTTGACTACAACAAAGGTTCTCAAGGAAGGGTGGATGCGTATGCGAGCGATGGAGTGCATTTACGAAGGCGGGGCATCTCTTATGGACATTCAGTTCTTGAGAAGGGTCAAGCTGTTCTGGTGGAGGGGGGCAGGGCAATAGAGAACCTACGCCATCCCAGAGGAGCACAACTGCAACTGTAGTACGCTGAAGGCGTTCTATAAAAAAACTTCTCCTGATCCTGCTGGCTCTCCCGTCGCTAGCCTGGGCACAGACCATCATCACTGTCGATCTCGCGACGACCCTCCGTAAATACACGCAGAAGCCCGTGGCGAACATGGGAACGCCGACGACTTGCGATTCTGGAATCACCCATCGACCCCAGCCAATCCACCATCCGTTGCGGCGGTTCGCGCGCGGTGCGATAGCTCTCCACCAACGCCCAGTAGGCGTGACGCTTGCCATCCTTGTGCCGGCAGCAGCGTCTCGGATGAGCGAGATGAACAACAACCGCCTCGGCACAGTCGACATACCAGTCGAGATCGAGGCGCAGAGCAAAAGTGGAAGTTGAGAAGCGCCCCTTTAGTGAACCTTCGGTTTAAAGGATATAAAAGGCCATTTCAGAACCGGGTCGTAGTACGCGAGCGAGAAATCAAACTGGTCCATTTCTGAACTCATGGTTTCCCACCCCAGGCTGTTGCGAAGATACTCCCGTATTTCGGCATCGGTCTTCGGCGGATTGTCAGTGGCCATATATCCAAAGCCGGCGATCGTATTGATCCCTCTCGAATATGCAAGCGAAAGCATGCGGCCCGCCCGGTGCGCCCTCTGCGCTTCGACGTCAGTCGCAAATGCAAATCCGTGCATATTGGGAAAATCGAGCAGGAAAGCGGTGATCCCATCGTCCACATTGATAATGCCCGTGACCCCATCCGCACGAAGCTCCTTGCCAAGTTCATAGCGCCGCGCCCAGAACTGGGACACGTTTTCGCCCGGGCTCGGGTAGACGATCGACGCGTAGTATTGCGAAGCTGAGAACAGCATCATCATTACGTAGATGGTCACGATTCCATATTTGGCGACTGGAACTTTATCTAGGTCACCCCACGGTTTCTGCAGAGCCAACGCCCCCAGCACGCTGAGACAAATTGCGATGAAGATGTAATACCAGTCTGATTGATGCCAGGGATGAACGTTCAGAAAGTTGTAACCCGTTTTGAACAGGATGTAGAGACATATCGCGAACAACACTGAGGACTCCGGCCGCTTCCTCCGGTATTTCCAGATTGCCAGCGCACCGAAGGCTGCTGCGAGAAACGGATAGGTAACTTGCATGAATCGGAAACTGTTGGAAAAGACCACGGATCCTTCTGATTCCTTTTTCGTCAGGAAGGCCTTCAAATCCAGAATGGGCGGAAAGTGAACTGCTGCTGTCAGGTAAGCGGAGAGAAAACCAACAAAACCTGATTTGGTGCCGCCGCTGAGCGGCATGGCCGCGCCTACGGTTAGTTTGTTGTAAAGCAGATAGCAGAGAATCGCTATGGTGCTTGGGCCGACGATCCAGAGACCGGCTGTGATTCGCTTTCTCTTGGATGTTTCGAAGAAAAGCAGGGCAACCAGAAATGCCGGAAGAATGAAGAAGTCATCCAGCCGTGTCAGGATAAGAAACGGCAGGACCAACCCCAGTCCTCGGTAGGCAGCGATTGGCTCGAATACCCTCCTAGCCGCAACTCCGGTGAATTGGCTCAGCACAAAGAAAAAAATACCTCCGAAAAGTACCGAGAACGCTGACTCCATGCCATCCAGCGCCGCCCATATCGAGAGATTATTGATGTGGACCCCAATGACGATGTAGTACAGTCCGGGCACAAGCAGCAGACCCAGAAAATATTGATTGGTCATACGGATGACAGCCGCGCTTGCCAGGATAATTCCCACGGTTGTGGCGGCTAGAGCCAGGAACATCACAGCGATAGCCTGACTCTCGTGACTCTGCAAGTGCAGAATGGAAAACATGCTTCGGATGGCATATTGCCAGAGAGGATGGAAGCCATTGGTTACGTGCACGCCATCGTAGGTGTAGATGTGCGATATATTTGCTTTTCTGGCAATAGCCAGATAGTGATACGAATCGCCGGTCAGTGACCTGATGATGATTCTGGGGCCAAGAGCCAACGCGGCGTACAGTAGCGGCCACGCAACCGACAGCCCGGTCAGGACAGCCACCAGCCATACCGTCAATATGGGCTTTGGCTTTTCTAATATGGGATTTGCCTTTTCGATGGAATTTGCACGCCGGCTACTTCCCAAACTACTGATCACGTTCATAGATTTACACCTGCATGAAATGCCAATGTCGCCAATGCAATTCCATTCCATTCCATTCCGAATGTATGGCCACTGCGGATATCCGCAGAGCGATCGCTCATCGCTTTGCGGGGCAAATTGGCTACCGGTCGGCACCTGGAAACTGCCATACCCTTCTGGGTGGGTTCGGAGAATCGTCAGCCATCATGCTACAAGATCTTTGCCGCGGGGCTTTGTCCATCTGACAAAGTTTCAAGAGAACCCAGCAGTCGCCGTCCGAAAAGGTTAGCACCCAAATCTCCAGCGATGTGATCTTGAACCAGGCAGGTCCGTGAAGGCGTGCTGGCTTAATCCCGCCGATACGTTTGCAGTTCAGATCAGAGGGTAAGACCAGGCGAGAGTGTGTTCTATCACCGCCCGCAACCCTGCCATCACCCCGCCGGTCGTTTCCTCCTTCGCCAGCTGGGCGTAATAGATTTCGCTGGTGGCATCGTCCAGGATCACGATCAGTTTGTGCCAGCGCTCATCCTGAAACCACCTCAATATATGGAAGCACGAAGCGGAAATAAATAACGACGGCCGCTTGGAAGCTATTTCTGGTGATCCTTACCTGTTCTCTAATCGAGGAACGCATGATGGGACATAAAGTGGTGGTGATGATACGCAGCAATTGTCCAGGCTGCAATAATTGCGAGCCAGACTAGGAGCACTACGAGCACGACAGCCCTGGTTTTTTTCTGCATCTATCCTTGTCCGCCGTCGAATTTTACCACACGCTTGATTCTGCCTTTAATGTGAGGTCGATCCGTTAAACACCTGGAACTCGCGGATCGCTGCCTGTCCTGAAGTTGCGAGCAGCTTCAGCCGTACGCCCTGTGCTGTTACCGGCTCGAAGACGTCGATCTTCTTGTGCCCGATGGCAGAGGCATGCGCCACCTGCTTCCACACGCCATTCGTAAGAACCTCGACGGAGTATTCCTCGACGTGCTGCCCATCGTTCAGTCTCTCCATCGTCATAACCCGGTCGAACGTCTGCGGCTCGGCAAACTTGACTGTAAGAGTTGGAACATCTCCGTCTTCGGGTGCAGGCCAAAAAGTACTTTCGTCGCCATCAAGTGCAAATTCCGCATCCTTGCTCACAGCATCGTGATGCAGCGCGAGATTGTTGCCGTATACCTCCCGCACCCTGGCTCCAAACTCGGCTAGCCGTGCAACATCCGCGGCGGGAATTCTTCCCGTCCGGTCCGGCGCCAGCCCCAGCATCAGTTGCGCTCCGCGGCCCACCGTATTGTTGTACACGTCCATCAGCTCATCGACGCTCTTCAGCGTCGTGCCGGCATTGGGATGCCAAAACCACTGTTCTCTGTGTAGAGGCGTATCCGCCTCTACTGGCCGCCAGCGAAGATACCCGGCGCGATCGACGACACTCCAGTTTTCAAACGGTACCTTGCCGCTCTCTGTGCCCACCCATCGCAGATCGGCATATTTGTAAAGAGATACATCGGCAAAGATCATCGTGTTGGGTTGATAGGTGCGCAGATGCTCGACGATTGTGTCGAAATCATATTTGCGGTTGGCGCTGCCCGCACCATCGAGCCAGAACTCTTCCAGTGGCCCGTAGTTCGTCGAGAGCTCTTCAAGCTGCGCCAGGTAGTATTTGTCGTACTCTTCCGGGTTGGAGTAGCGAGGTTCGTGGCGGTCCCAGGGAGAAAGATAGACTCCGAAGCGCAGACCATGACTGTGAGCCGAATCCGCCGCCATGCGCACCAGATCGCCCTTGCCATTTAGCCAGGGACTGTTCTTCACGCCATACTCCGTCTGTGCGCTGGGCCAGAGCGTAAAGCCGTCATGGTGTTTCGCAACGAGAACGATGTAGCGAATGCCGGCTCCCTTTGCCGCTTCCATCCACTGATCTGTATCCACATGTTCGGGATTGAAGACCTGCGGCGACGCTGTGCCGTCCCCCCACTCGCGATCAAGGAAGGTATTTGTTCCGAAGTGGATGATCGCGCCCATCTCAAGACCTTGCCAGTCGAGCTGCTGCGGACTCGGCTTCATGTCCGTGACGTTCTGCGCCGTGCTGATCAGCGACAATACTGAGGCCAGGCCAAGAATAGGAATCAGAGCAAGCTGGGTTAGCAAAGCAAGCCTCCGGAAGCCAGGACCTGATAACACTATTAGGGCAGAAGCAGCGCGAGTCAATTTTTCCTCTTCGAGAATCGGGAAGGCGGATCAGTGAAGGCTTGAATATACTGTCCCTTTACGGGGCGATCTAGAACGGGAGGAATCGATGTCCGCATCGCGTCGCGACTTTTTGATGGGCCTGGCTGCAGCCGGGCTTGGCGGCCGGCTTTCAACTATGGCGCTTGCCAGTGTTTCGTCTTTCTTCGATGCCAGTGCGAGCTGCCCGTTTCGTCTCGCGGTTATCAACGATGAGCTGACCGAGGACTTCGAGCGCGCCTGCCAGATCGCTTCGCAGGATTTCGGCCTCCAATGGATCGAGCTGCGCGGGATGTGGGGCAAGAACATCACCGATCTCGACGGAAAGCAGATCGACGAAGCTCGCCGGCTCCTCGACAAGTACAAGCTCCGAGTGACAGACATCGCCAGCCCGCTCTTCAAGACCGACTGGCCGGGCGCACCGCTTTCAAAACAGAGCCCGAAACATGACCAGTTTCACGCCGCCTTCGACTTCAAGCAGCAGGACGCACTGCTCGCTCATTGCATCGAGCTGACCAAGGCATTCAGCACCGACCGTCTGCGCTGCTTCGACTTCTGGAGGCTGGACGATCAGAAACCGTATCGCGACGCCATCAACAATAAGCTTCGCGAGGCGGCCGAAGTCTGCGCCAAGAGCAACGTCATTCTGCTGCTCGAAAACGAAATGGCCTGCAACACAGCAACGGGAGAAGAGGCCGCGACCGTCCTCGCCGCCATCCCGAACAAGAACTTCATGCTGAACTGGGACCCGGGTAATGCTGGCACTTTTCCCGAAAACACGCCCTATCCCGACGGTTACAACCTACTACCCGAGGACCGGATCGGGCATTGCCACTGCAAAGACGTGACGCGGAAGCCCGATGGCAAATTCGAGTGGCAGCCGGTGGGCGGAGGCATCATCGACTGGGTCGGTCAGTTCCGAGCCTTGCAGCGGGATGGCTATCACTACGCGGTGAGCCTGGAAACTCACTGGCGCGGGGCAGGAACTCCGGAAGCCTCAACCCGCCTCAGCATGCAAGGATTAAAAGACGCGCTGAAGAAAGCTGGAATTACCTGCTAGGCTTGCGCTAGATCATTGATTTGGCTTGGGTTAAGACATAGTCATTGATCCTGCTGGAGATACGGTAAAGCCATTGATTCAATTGCACTTAGTGCGTTTACAGGCTGCAAGGCAAAAGACCGCCGTGGGCGGTCTTTTTGGTTTCTGGAGAAAATGTACGCCAAGTATCTGGGAAACTTCCACCCTCTCGGTCCAACGACGTGACGAAAGGCCGTCCACCAGCATCATGTCGCTGCCCAGCGTGTCCGATTGAGAATAGGCCACCCATGTGAGACGACCAGTCCTCCCCATATCTCGAGCTGCTTCTCAATTAGAACTTGTCGCTTTACGCGTGCTGAAGAAAATTCATAGAAGCCGATCGCGGCGGGAGTGGAAGTGGGTTCGACCACGTGTGAAAATCCGGACTTGGGGCATCCGCATCCAGGCTCTAACTGTCACTGACCATTGGGGCTGGAGCTCGTCGTTCGACCTGCGCCTCCAAACGCACGATGCCTCACGACTCTTGGCGTTGCAATGTCGATCAAGTCGTTTTGAATTCCCCTGAATTCCGTAGTGAATCTTGAATCATCGCGGTCACGGTCATACCTGGACATGGCATCCGCCCAGCGCTTTAGAATGCTGGCGCTCGCTAAGTCGCTCCGAATAAAGATCCGGTCATGCAGGATGCGGGCCGACTCCAGACGCGCGTTCGATATCATGCTCTGAACTTCTGGCGACTGCGGCAAATGAGGTTCTTTATGCCGCAGCATGGTAAGAAATGTAGTTGCCAGACTGCTCAGAAGTTCACGGCATTCCTGTTTTCTATTGTCCAGTAGCCATTGCTCCAGCTGCGATTGCCTCGCCATCACTTGAGCGATGACGCCACTGGCAAGTGTCCCGGTAATACCGGCAACAGCCACAATGAGGGTAGCAGTGCTGGCTTCCATAGTTGCTTGAACTCCTGTATCCAAAGAGGTGAAGGTCTTGCTTCGGCTCAACAACCATACTGAAGGGGGTCTCGTGACTTGGCTGAAAAAGTCCGACCGCGGGGGATGGGAGGTCTTTGACCTTGGCGACATCTTACGGTGAAGGGACTGCTGAATCAAGCCACCCACGGACCAAGACCTGTCCGTGGGGGCCCCGAATCAAGGCGCGCGCCAGCTGGGCACTTTCCTTCATCGAAGATGGGACATTAGGTTACCCGCGTTATATACTGACTTCGTTCGCTACCCTCCATGTCACTAGCAATTCCAAGGGTTTGTTTCATTTAGCGGGTGGGAGCGCAGAAACATCGACGACCATGGACGAGTTCCCCCGCACGACAACCCCCCGAAAGGGGGGAACGGTGGCGTGCGCACGCCACTCAAAGGGGAAAGCTCGTCTTCGGATAGAAGGCTGCCGAGCGATGCTCCCACGTTTATCGGCACGCCCGGAGTTTCCGGCCAGTCTGGCGGGCCCAGCCGGTCGAGTCCCTTTTCCGCCGATCGTACGATAAGCGACCATCCATTTGGCGGCCAGCAAACCCTCGAGGCAGGCTATCTGCTGGGGCAGCGATACGAAATTATCTCGCTGCTCGGCGAGGGCGGCATGGGGGCTGTCTACAAAGCCCTGGACATCGAGCTGAACCGCACCATTGCCCTGAAGACCATTCGCCGCGAATACGCCGCAAATCCCGCCATCATCGAGCGCTTCAAGCAGGAACTGATCCTCTCCACCCAGGTCACTCACCGGAATGTTGTCCGCATTTATGACCTGGGCGAAGCGGAGGGCATAAAGTTCATCACGATGGAGTACGTCGAGGGCGAAGACCTGCGTACCCTCATCCATCGGCGAAAAAAGCTGCCCGCCGACGAGACCGTGGAGATCATCCAGCAGGTATGCCGGGCGCTCGAGGCGGCGCACGCCGTGGGCGTGATTCACCGCGATCTGAAGCCGCAGAACGTGATGCAGGACGTGACCGGCCGCATCCTGGTGATGGATTTTGGCTTGGCGCGCACGCTGGAAGGCGATGGCATGACGCAGACCGGTGCTCTGGTGGGGACGATGGAGTATATGTCTCCCGAGCAGGCGCTCTCGAAGAATCTGGATCAACGATCAGACATCTTCTCGCTGGGGCTGATCTTTTACGAGCTGCTTACCGGGGAGACGCCCTTCCGCGCCGATAGCGCCCTGGCCAGCCTGATCAAACGCACACAGGAGAGAGCGGTTCCGGTATCGCATCACGACAGTAGTATTTCCGGTCCGCTGGATCGGATCGTGAACCGCTGCCTGGAGCGCGACGTCAACCAGAGATACCAGAGCGCAACGGAGCTTCTCGCCGATCTTCACCGGTGGCGGGGCAAGACCTCGTCGGGTTCGATCGTCGTACCGCGGATCAGCTATTCTCCCCCCTGGCAAACGTGGCTACGCAGGGAGCAATGGTGGGTGGGAGGCGGAGCAGTCGCTGTGCTGCTGCTGGCTGTCGCCGGATACTTCGGGATACATTCGAAGTCCGCGAAGCCTGTGACAAAGGAGCAGACGATAGCGACGGTCCCGGCGATGTCTCTGGCCATTCTACCCTTCCGCAACTCGTCGGGAGATGCCAAGGACGATTGGATCGGCGCCAGCGTGGCCGAGATGCTTAGCACCGACATCGGGCAGTCGGCGCATCTGCGCGCCGTGCCCCCCGATCGCCTGCAGCAGGTGCTTTCGGATTTGCGCATCGGCCCGCAGGCAGCCATCGATCCTGACACGCTGCGTCACGTGGCCGAATTCAGCAATGCCGACGTGGTCGTGTCCGGGCAGTTTTCGCGCTTCGGCGACCAGATCAGGATCGACGCGACTATCCGTGACCTGAAACACGAGCAAAGCGTACCGGTGAAGGCGCAAGCATTAGTGAAGGATCTGCCCGCGGCAATCGACAGCCTTGCCGACTCGGTGAGGAAGAACCTGTCTCTCTCCCCTGACGTGATGAAGGAGCTGAAGGCACAGTCTTTCAAACCAAGCTCAACATCGGTCGACGCCTTGCGCGAATACAACGAGGGACTGGCGTTGATGCGCGCTGGCAAGAATCTCGACGCGTCGAAGCGTTTTCAATCGGCCAGCACTGAGGATCCGCAGTTCGCGTTGGCCCTCTCGAGACTAGCCGAAGCGCAGGCCGAGCTGGGCTTTGTGAGCGACGCGGAGCAATCCTCCCGCCAGGCAGTGGAACTTTCGCACAGCGAGAATCTGCCGCTGCCGGAACAGTATCTGATCAGCGCAAGCCATGCGCGGATCATGAAGAATAACAAAGAGGCCATCGAGGCTTACGAGAATCTGTCGGCCAGCTGGCCGAGCGATGTGGATGTCCAGTACAACCTGGCCAGCTTATACGTGGCGACTGGCGACTACGCCCAGGCCCGCAAAGTATTTGCAAAGATTCTTGAGGCCGATCCCAAGAATATCAAAGCGCTTTGGCAGATGGGCGTGGTTGAGAATGCGCTTGGCAACCCGCAGGCTGCGCTCGACCCGCTCAGCAAGGGGCTGAACCTCGCGATCCAGGTAGATAACCAGGAGCAAAAAGCGCTGATCCTGCTTTCAACGGGCATTTCCTACCGGTTGCTCAACAAGCCGGATGAGGCGCTGCGCAATTACAAGGAATCCATTGCCATCAACGAGAAGATCGGCCAGAAGCGGGGGGTGGCCGCGGCTCTGGATGAGATGGCCAATCTTCAGAAAATGAGCGGGAATTCGGACGCCGCACTGGCCACCTATAACAAGGCGCTGGCATTATTGCGCGACATAGGGATGAAGGAGGAGATGGGCGACACGCTGCTGGACATGGGCTCGGTCTACCAGGATCGAGGTGACTACGATCAGGCTCTGGACAAGTACAAGGAAGCATTACAGATCCAGCGCGAGATGGGCGACCATGCATCCGAGGCCCTCGGCCTGACCAATATCGGGTCCATTTACCTTGCAAAAGGAGATACGGACAACGCTCTTACGAATTACCAGCAGGGGTTGCAACTTCGCGAAAAGCTGGGAGTCCCCGGCGACATTGCGATGACGCTGGAAGGACTAGGCGAGGCTTATACCCATACAGGCCAATATGATCAGGCGCTCAACTATCTGATGCGGGCGCTGGAGCTCGCGCGCAAGGTAAGCGATGCCAGGTCGATAGCTCTGGTCTCTCACCAGATCGGAGTGGTGTTTGAAAACCAGGGCCGGCTGGGAGCGGCAGTAAAGTCGATGCAGGATGGCGTAAAGGCTTTTCGTGACCAGGGAGAATCAGGAGACGGAATGGCCACATTCCTCACTGATCTTGCCGGCGCTCTGGCCCAGGCCGGAAGAGGCGATGAAGCCACGAAGCTGCTGAATGAGGCGGAAGGCATCGCCCGCGGATTGAAGAACGATGCCCTGACGGCGACCATCCTAAACACCCGGGGAGATGTGGCCTTCTATACGGGTGATCTGGCGGATGCACAGCATTTCTATCAGATGGCCGCGAAGTTGACGCCTCGCATGAAAGACACCGATACCATTGTGCAATCAAAACTGAACATGGCGAAGGTGGCGATCGCGCAGGGCCGATCGAAAGAGGCACTCGGCATACTGCGTCCCCTTCTGAATTCTAACGGCGTCACGAGCTCTTATTTAGCGCTGCGCAGTGCAATTGCCTATGCTGAGGCCGAGGTTGGAACCAAGGACTATGCGAAGGCTCAGCGCGATCTCGAGCAGAGTCTGACCGCAGCGGAGAAAGCGGGCATGGGTCTCGATACCGCCCGTATCTATTACCTGCTGGGCGAATCGGCAAGGCTCGGAGGAAGCCCGGACAAATCACGGACTTCCTCCTATTACGGCGAGGCCGTTCGTTTGCTCGATACGATTCGATCAGATCCCGGCGCCGAAAACATTCTGCACCGCGCCGATCTCAAAGCCATCTATGACAACGCGAATCACTTGAGGTAGTGGGCAAGCTTGCGCCGGTGCGGAATGATGTCTGTACCGCCTAAGACTTCAAGGCAAGACGTTATTTCGCAATCGGTCCCGATCCGGACTCCGCAGATGCCTCCTCGGATGCTCTAACCTGCTGTAGACGATACCCATCCCGGGTTCGCACATGGTACCTCTGCAGATCCTTGCCCACCAATTTCACCGTGATCGTGCGCCAGCCGCGATTCGCATTTTGTTGCGGATAGTAGCTGAGAGAGTAAAGATGTGAAAGGTCATCACGGATCGACGCGAATGCTTTCGTTTCATCTCTCCAGCTCTTGGCGAAATACGCTTTGCCGCCCGTAGCCTTGCTCATGCGCTCAAAGACTGCGGTGGAGATCGGCTCTAACTGCGCGTCCTGGGTACTGACCATGTAAATGATCGTTCCCGTGGACTGTGCCAGCTCGGCCACATCCTCCGGCGGTACCAGGCTGGCGTTGTCGGGTCCGTTCGAGAAGACCACGACCACCTTTCGCCCGGTAATCCTGGCGGCATCCTTGACTGTCAACAACAGGCAATTGTAGAGAGCGGCATCGTCCCCTGCGACCGTGTTTCGCACGCCTCGCAGAACCTGCTCGCGGTCAGCGGTCAGCGGCGAGGCCCGCGAAAGATCGCGGCTATACGAATAGAAGGCGACCTTGCTGGCGCTTTCCAGGGAGCGCACGAAACCTGCAATGGCATCCTGAGCGAAGACAAAGCCCCGGTACATGTAGTTGCTGGTGTCAAAGAGAATGAAGACGTTGGCATCGGAGTACCGGGACACCGTTACCGGGGGCGTCGCAGCAGCGGGTACCTGGGGACTCTGCTCCACGGTTTCGGTCCCGGACGTGACGGTGTCCGTCGCGGCGTCCGTCACGGTACGGGTGGGCTCATTGCCTGCTTCAAAGGTCGCGATCTTCTCTGGAATCCGATCCTCGGTAACGGTGAAATCCTGAGGGCGAAGACCGGTAACATAGTCCCCCTTGTGATCGGTAACCGCCACGTTGAGTTGCACCAGATTGACATTCACCCGGAGACGCGTCTCGTTGTCCTGCGCCACGGTCCAGGCAGAACCCAGAAAGAGAACGCCAATTAGCCAAAAGCTGAGATATCTCTTTGCCATAATCCTCCTGTCTCACAACGCATCCACCCAACCGCATTTGGCCGGGTGCTCACCGCTGAGCAGTTGTCTCTGTCCCAGGCGGCGGTCCGACCTTACCCTGCAGAAAGTCATCGCCCGCTTCGTGCATAGCGCGCACCACGGCGGGCCAATCTTCGTAATCGTCGGCGAAGATCTTCGAAATCATTAAACGGGTCAGCAGTGGAGATAGAACATTCAACGTTACCGGTGAATCGCTCCTCTGGTCCGCTAGTCGAGCCCAATATAGGTTGGTGGAGTCCCACGATTCCCCGAACAGGCGGCTCGAATAACCTGAAAAAGCCGGGAAAGGTTTGACATTCAGGAGCTCCCGCCCGTAGCTCTGCGCCAATTCCGGATGAGGAATGCCGAAGTCCTTCGAGATACGCTCCAGGCTGACCTCTGCCGGGTGCTCATGGGAGAGCTTGTCCAACGCCTGACCTGATACTCCCAGAAGTGCCGTCTCTTGCGGGAATCGCTGGCGAAACTCCACAGCCAGATAGAAGGTGTCTGCCGGCAGAAGCCGAGCGATCTCGGGTGTTATATCTTTCGTCTGCAGGGCCTGCTCTACTTGCTCCAGCCGTTGCGGTGACATCCGATCGGAAAGGATAGAGATGACCTTCTCGCGCAACTCTGGATTGCCTGTCGAAGTAGCCAGGAGCTCTTCTCCAGACCGTTGATAGAGTGCCACGGCATGCAATTCGTGGGGGCCCACATTCCACCAGCGCGACAGCGTTGCGCCAGCCAGTAGATCCGGCACGATCTCCGCCCAGATCAATGCCTGCACATTCTCCGGGGGAATAAAATCCTGCTCCGCAGCGGCCAGGGCGTAGGGCAAGTCCGCCAGCGACCCGACCAGGTAAGCACCGCCGCCGGCTGGCGCGCCTATACCGAATAACGTTGAGGGCTGCCAGACATGTTCTTCTCCGACAATCGTCTCTCCCGAGAAGTCATGGGAGCGCACGAAAAGGGGATTGATGTGCAGAATTTGAGAGCCCGGAGGTTCATAGTAAGCGTAGTTCAGGCCCACCAGGGTGTCCCTTAAGAAGGGCGCAAGCTGGCCGCGGGCCGCCTCCACTTTTGCGGGCGAGTTTGCCTGCTGGATTACTTTCGTCAGGTCTGTATGTACCTGCAATTCGGCATGGCGCGCGCTCATAACACCGGGTGCCCACTGGTCCTTCTCGCTTTCAGTGAAGATGGGACGGGGCATCTCGAATTCCCGCAGTTCTCCCGCCTCGGAAAGCAGCCGCTTGCTCGGGGGAGCTCCGTGCGCCATGGCATTCAGCCCCTCGCCAAGCTCCGATAGCCTGTCGAGGGAGGTCAGGCGTTGATCATCCATGACCAGACGCATCCTGGCGGCCATCTCCGTTCGAATTTTTTCACCCTGTGGGCTCTTTTGCGGAGGACCGGCCAGCAGGTCGACGATTTCATCCTGCGAATGGTTAGCTTTGCCGGTGGCCGCGAGCATTAGCTCGTCCAGGGACTTGTAGCCTGCATCAAAGAGCTGAGCCGGCGAGCCAATCTTGTCGAAAGGATCGATGACTTTCTGCCACGACGAATCGAGTTGCGCCTTCTGGATCTCTCCCTGAAAAGCCAGGATTTGCCAGAGCCCGAGATTCGCCTGATAGATTCCCAAGGCATTTCCGCGCAGTTGCTGGTTGGAAATTCGATCGAGCGTTCCGGCTACGTTGATAAACCGA
>Ga0206881_10220_pt1 | contig 16154 bp, 13 predicted proteins | sample Alteio_BWOrgCont_3_FD_152867 | JGI IMG/M metagenome (GOLD analysis project Ga0206881, IMG submission 152867) | Enriched cells from forest soil in Barre Woods Harvard Forest LTER site, Petersham, Massachusetts, United States -... | ecosystem: Environmental > Terrestrial > Soil > Temperate forest >...
CCACATGCGCGTTTGTGTCCGCAAGCGGCTGGCCGAGCCGATGAGCGATCCATGACGCAACTCATATCCACGCGATAAACCGGATTGGACTAAACCGCTGCGCGGTACCTTAGGCCGGCGGGCTATTGCCGAGCACAGCGCAAGTTTAGGCCGCCCAGTACACAGTTCTTTTCACCTGAGCTCTTTTGCGTGAGTATGAAATGCGCTGCTTGCAGCGCATTTCATCTCGCAAAGGAGCCGCCATGACGCCTCTTCGTCAACGGATGATCGAGGACATGCCGGTGCGGAATCTCGCACTGAACACACAACGTGCATACCTGGAACAGGTATCTCGGTTTTCGCGCCACTTCAACAAGTCTCCTGAACAATTAGGTCCTGATGACATTCGCGCCTACCAAGTCTACCTGACTAATGAAAAGAAGTTGGCGCCCAGCTCCATCGTGATTGCGGTTGCAGCATTGCGCTTTGTCTACAAGGTCTCCCTGAAGAAGAACTGGCAGTTCGAGGAAGTCATCCCGGCCCCCAAGCTGCCTCAGAAACTACCAGTAGTGTTGAGCCCTGAGGAGGTGATTCGATTCCTCAGCTGTATCAACAGTATCAAGCACCGTGCGATTCTGACGACCTGCTATGCAGCTGGTTTGCGCATCTCCGAAGCGGTTCAGCTGAAGACCGACGACATTGATAGCAAGCGGATGGTCATCCGTGTCGATCAGGGAAAGGGAAAAAAGGATCGTTACGTAATGCTCTCACCTGTGCTGCTGGAGATCCTGCGCGGGTGGTGGCGAGTGAATAAGCCTCGACACTGGCTTTTCCCCGGCGACATCCCCGGGCAGCATATCAGCGCATACCCCGTAGTGTGGGCTTGCCATAAAGCCCGCAAAATCTCCGGCATCCGTAAGGTGATTACACCTCATTCTCTGCGCCATGGATTCGCGGTCCATCTGCTTGAATCGGGCACAGACGTTCGAAGTATCCAACTACTTCTCGGGCATCGCAGTCTTGCGACGACCGCACGATACCTGAGGATCGCCACCAGCAAGGTCTGTTCGACATCAAGTCCACTCGACCTCTTGCCTCGTACAGTCTGCGCTGATCCCAAGCCTTCGACTTCTCAGTCTTTCTGAGCTCTGGGCTATGAATCGCCCGAAGCTGGAAGTGGCGGATATCTTCCGCCGCTACGGCCAAGCCTATCGAGACAAGCACGGTGCGTCGATGTCCACAGCGCAGCGACGCGTCATGGCCGCCATCGAGATATGCCGGACGGCGGCTCTCGGAGGACAGATCGAACAGTGTGATGCATGCGGTGAGCAACGTATCTGCTACCGGTCCTGCAGGAATCGTCATTGCCCCAAGTGTCAGTCGCTCGCCCGCGCAGACTGGATAGAACACCGACAGGCGGAGCTTCTCAACTGCGAGTATTTCCATGTCGTCTTCACCGTCCCGGACAAGATTGCCGCGATCGCTTACCAGAACAAGGAGGTGGTTTATAACATTCTGTTTCAGGCCACAGCCGAAACCCTGCGCACCATAGCTGCCGATCCCAAGCATCTGGGAGCGGAGATCGGCTTCTTCGCCGTTCTTCATAGTTGGGGGTCGGCCTTGCTGCACCACCCGCATTTGCATTGTGTGGTCCCAGGCGGCGGCCCTTCGCTCGATGGCGCCCGCTGGGTCCATTGCAAGCCCGGCTTCTTCCTGCACGTACGCGTGTTGTCGCTACTATTTCGCCGTCTGTTTCTGGAGCAACTCCAGTTCGCTTTTGACTCCGGCAGAATACAGGTCTTCAGCTCTCTGGAAAGTATCCGGGATCGGTGCGCATTTCTCCGTTACCTTGAGCCTCTGAAAAAGGCAAAGTGGGTTGTCTATGCCAAGCGACCCTTTGCCGGGCCCGAACAGGTCCTTGATTATGTCGGCCGATACACCCATCGCGTCGCCATTTCGAGCAGTCGCCTGTTAGCAATCGAGGCCGGCCAAGTGAGCTTCGGGTACAAGGATTATCGGAACCATGGCCAGCAGAAAGCGATGACGCTTTCTGCAGAGGAGTTCATCCGTCGCTTTCTCCTTCACGCCTTGCCACACAGGTTCCACCGCATTCGCTATTACGGCTTCTGTGGCAACCGCAACCGCCAGGAAAAACTTACCCTATGCCGGCAGCTACTGGGCATGTCAATTCCAGCGATGCCTGCAAAGCCATCAGAAGTTAAGGACTATCGCGACCGAGCCGAGTTACTCACCGGGACTTCATTGCGCCTGTGCCCGGCTTGCCGCCGTGGCAACATGGTGCTGATCGAACCGCTGGCAACTCGGAGGTCTCCGGCACTCGAGGACACATCATGAGCTGCGTCATCGGGCTTGCCAGATCGATTTCGCCACTGGGTTGGATCCGCCAACGCTACAGGGAACCCCTGTCGCTTTCTGCACAAGATCGCCCGTCTTCAAATCGATCCGGCCGGACAGCGGCATTTCGACCGGGCGAGATACCAACATCAGGCGTAGCCAACTGCAAGCCCATCACCACCTGCGGGCTTTCCCCCTGTACGTCAAGGCGATGCCACCCATTCAATGCCCATAGGCCAGGCATCTTCCGGCGGTTCAGTCCAATCCGTCTTTAGCGCACCGGCGCGGCACGCGGCATCTATCAGCATTTAAAGCATCTCTGCGCCGCTACGCTAAAAACGCTCTGCATTATCGCGCTGCCCTATACGCAGCGTTCAAACTGAGATCCGAAATCGATCATTGACTGCTTCTCTGAAGTTCTGCCTGCATCCTATATACCTTTCGGTGGTTTGCACCGACGCGTGACCAAGCAAAAATTGAATCTGCTCAAGCTCACCTCCCGCTGAATGGCAGAGACGAGCGCAAGTTCGTCGAAGATCGTGGGGTGCCAGATGGTCAAAGCCAATTCGCTTGGCGTAACGTTTCACGGCACACCAGACTGCGTCGGTTGTCACTCCAGCATCCTCCCGAGCACCGCACTTCGAAACTCGCCTGAATACTTTACCTTCAGCCACTCCCGAGTCGCAGAGCCAAACGTCAATCAGAGCTTTACACCAAAGCGGCACTGGTACCGTTCTCAGACGCCCCCCTTCCCCACCATATCGACGATTACCGAGTGGTTTTCCCTCAATTGCAGTCGATCTACTCGCAAGTTCACTGCTTCCGAGCGTCGCAGACCACATCCGAGCAGCAGTCCAATCACCGCAGCGTCTCTTCTGCCGCGTAGGGTGCTTTGAGGGACTGCATTCAATAGCTCTCGAGCTTGATCCCCAGTCAGCCAATTTCCGATCCTCCGGCCAAGCCGCTTGACTCCCTTAACACGTCGGACTCCGATTGCCAGTTCTGGGCTCAACCAGCCGCTCTCAGCAGCCTCATCGGCCAGACGCCGGATCGCCGAAAGGTGAAGGCTGATCGTTGCAGCTGATAGGGAAAGTCCCTCAAGGAACGAACGATAGCGCAACACGACGGACCGGTTAAGGCCCAGTCGAGGTTCGGAGCAATACCAAGCAATGAACTTCTCTATAGCGTGCTTGTAGCTGCGACGAGAATGAGTGGACGGTAGCGTGTTAAGAACGGTCGCCTTCGATTGTTCAAGTTCAGGAACCGTGAGGCTCTCGGAACAACTGGCGGACTTGCGTGGCTATGTTTGGGGAGACATAGGAGAGGCGGCTCCTTCCACCGCCTCCGGAGTCTCGTGCGGATAGAAGGCTCAGCGCAAATCGGCGTGTCATTGCTAGATATGAACGTCCGTTATCGTCGCGTCGCTCGCGTTGGCAAGTCCGTAGTAGGTTTGGGAGCATTTGTACGGAAAGCCGGTTACACGGCCCACTTGGAGTCTTAACACGTCTCCGTCTTACAGGATTAGTGCCGGAATTCATCTCTTATGTGCAAAAGCGGCATACACCCGCAACCTTTCCTGCACTCTCTAGGAAGTTTTGATGAGATAACTCTCCCGTCTTGAGAGGCTCGATCGTTTCGCTCCGGCATGGCATACGACTCACCTGGTGGCAGAAGCCTGATTTTGAACTCGGACTGGATCTCCAGAATGAACGGCGTCTGATGCAGTCTTCACAACCTGATCTCCGGCACTCAGATTTCCAAACACTTCGATCTCGCCACTGACGCTCTGACCGGTTTGAACCGTCACCCATTCGGCGTTGCCATTGCGCACTCGAATCACAAAGGTGTGCTGCTGATCGCTGGTAACTGCGGTTGCAGGAACAAAGAGAGTTAGGTATCCACGTTCCAGCGGCCATGAGACGGTCGTGAAGCTACCGGGTGCGAGCTGCCCATCGGGATTCTTGACATCCAATTCCACCGGCATCGTGCGCGATTTTTCATCGACTTCGCGAGAGATTCGTTGAATGGGAGCTTTGAATGTTCGCCCAGGATAGGCGGGGACAGTGAAAGAAACAAGTTGGCTCGCCTTCATATCCCCAACCTGCGCCTCCGGAATCGGCACAACCAAGCGGAGACGCCTGTCGTCCACGATCTGAAGAATGGGCTGTGCTCCGTTTGCGCCGGAAGCAGGACCGATGAGTGCGCCCGGATGGAGATTGCGGGTTGTAACGACGCCATCAAACGGGGCAGTGATCGTGAGATAGGACTCCGTCTGGCTAACGCTGCGCAGCGCTTCTTTCGTTGCTTCTACGTTCTGGTTTGCAGCATCGACCTGCCCTTTGTCGGCAGAGACCGTTTGTCCAGCGACAAGCACGTCGTTCTCTGCGAGCACGCCGGGCGTCTTGGCCGCTTCCACCATGTGGAGATAGGTGCCGTTGTCCGAGGCTAGCTTTGCCTGTGCTGTCGCGAGTTGCGATTGAGCCGCCCTGACTGCAGCCTCCGCCTGGAAACGCTGACTCACGAGTTCAGGAGCAGTGAGCTTGACCAGTAATTGTCCGCGATGCACATGCGACCCTCGATCGACGGTCACAGTTTCTACGAAGCCGGTCACCTTCGGATAGATATCGACCTGCTCATACGGTGCGAGTTGCGCGGGCAACGCAATCATTGTCTGCAACTTCTTCGATACGATAGCGACGGTGCTGACGGTGGTGGGTGCATTCGGCGCAGAAGGAGCAGGTGTTGCTCCGTTCTTATCTGAGCTGGCAGAGCTGCAGCCCAAAACCGTAATCATCAACACCGAAGAAGCTAAGAGCGGGCTCCTCATCGTCCAACCTCCGGGGACCGTTCAAACCATTTGCTATTGGGGTCTTCCGGGTCGAGCGAGCGCGATGCCGTCGGTGCATTGCGCTGCGCCAGACCGAAAACCATCGGCAGAAGAAAGAGCGTTGCGACGGTCGCAACTGCAAGACCACCGATCACAGCGCGCCCCAGAGGAGCCGTCTCTTCGCTTCCTTGACCGAAGGCGAGCGCCATTGGGATCATTCCTGCAATCATGGCAAGACTCGTCATCAACACTGGACGTAGCCGCTCTGTAGCCGCAGCGCGTGCTGCCTCTGGCGCGCTCGCGCCCTTCAAGCGATTCTGTTCTGCAAAACTGACAAGCAGAATCGCGTTTGCAACCGCAACACCAATCGCCATGATGATTCCCATGAAACTCTCCAGATTCAACGTTGTTCCAGTGAGGAACAGCATGAGCACGGAGCCGGCAAGAACGGCGGGAGCTGTTGAGAGCACCACCAGCGCAAGTTTGAGGGATTGAAAGTTTGCCGTAAGCAGCAGAAGGATCACGCCGATCGCGGCCAACAGCCCAATAGCGAGTTCGCCAAAAATCTGTTGTAAGGCGCTCACCTGTCCGCGAACTGCGGTTGTCACACCGCGCGGAGGCGCGCCGGCGTCGATTACCGCTTTCTCGATCGCGTTGTTTGCCCGTCGCAGATCACGGCCGCCGAGGTTGGCGGAAAGTGCGAGCATCCATTGACCATTCTGGCGATCCAGTTCACCCGGAACTGTACTCGATCTCAAGTCGGCAAGCTGGTTCAAAAGAGGCTGACCTCCGGTTGTGCTACTGACTGGAATATTCGCGATATCTGCGAGCGATGTCATCTTGGGTTGTGGAACCTGCACCTGAACCTGATAGCTGACGCCCGACCTTGGATCACGCCAGTAACTGGGCGCTACGAAGCGACTCGAAGCTGTAGCTGAAACGACCGCTGAACCGACCGAATCCGCCGTTGCTCCCAGTTGCCCTGCCATCATGCGATTGACCTTGATGTCGACAGTTGGGTAGTGCAAGGGCTCCTCATATTCGAGGTCCCGGAGTTCGGGTACAGCAGCCAACTTTTGACGAATGTGTTCCGCATAACCCGCAACGTCCGCGTACTGCGGACCTGCAATGGTCACTTCCGCCAAAGATGAAGAGCCAAAACTCAGAATCTGGCTGATGAGATCGCCGGGGTCGAGCGAGAACTTTGCCTCAGGAAACTGCTGAGGCAGCTTCTTCCGCAGTTGTTCCTCGAGATCTGCGAGTTGGAGAGAGCTCTCTGGTTTGAGCCCGACGTTGATGATGGCCTGCTGCGGGCCGCTTGTCCAAAGAAAGACAGCGTTGATCGGATACGAAGACCCCTGAGTTCCGACGTAGCCCAGGCTTAGGTCCAGATTCTTGTCGCCTGCTGTCTCACGGATAGACGCAAGCACTCGCTTCACCAGTTCTTCTGTTACGGCCACGCGAGTTCCATCCGGTGCGTCCATGCGAAGACGGAACTGAGTCGACGCGACAGACGGGAATATTTCCTCAGCTATATGAGGCGTGATGAAAAGTAGTACGAGGAGAGCGACGATGCCGTAAGCACTCAGAAGAATCGTGGGGATGCTGATCGCTTTTTGGAGCGCTCGTTCAAATCGGCGACGGAAACGATCAAATCTGCCTTCAGTGTGCGGCTTCTGCATTTCGGTTTCAGACTTGGACTTCAACATCCAATTGGCCAGGACTGGAACGAGTGAACTAGAGAGCAGATACGAGGCACCCATCGCGAAACCAACCGCGAGCGATAGAGGCAGGAAGAGAGATTGGGCAGGTCCGGTCATGAAGAAGGACGGGATGAATACGGCCATGACGCAGAGCATCGCGAGAAGTCGAGGTACGGCCACCTCGCGACTCGCAAGGAGAACCGCCCTCGCCGTGTTTTCTCCATTATCCAGATGAACATGGATGTTTTCGAGAAGGACGGTTCCCTCGTCTACAAGAACGCCGACCGAGAGGGCGAGCCCGCCGAGGGTCATGATGTTGATCGTCTGTCCCGACAGCTTGAGCAGTACCACTGCCGTCAAGAGCGCGAACGGAATCGTGATAACCACAATCAGAGATGATCGCCAGTCCCGCAGGAAGAGCAGCAACGTCAGTCCGGTGAGCAGCGCGCCGATGATGGCTTCACGCAGAACCGACATGAGGGCGCCCCGGACATACGCAGACTGATCAAACTCATAGGTGATTTTGATGTCTTCGGGAACGAGCGACTGGAAGCGACCGAGATTCTGCCGGACCTCTTTTACAACTGTCAGCGTAGAGGCATCCGGCCTCTTTGTGACCGGAATATAGATGGTGCGCTTCCCATTTAGCAGTGCATAGCCTGCGAGAAGATCGGAAGAGTCGGAGACACTCCCAACATCGCGGATATAGACCGACGCTCCCGAGCCCAGCTTGAGGGGAATGTTGAGCAGATCGTTGATCTGCGTCACCGTGGAGTCGGTTGTCACCAGCGTATGTGTCGTCCCGATATCGGCATTTCCTGCCGGCTGAATGCTGTTGCCGCTTGTCAGCGCCTGAACGACCTTTTCAGGCGAGAGCCCATACGCCTGCAACTTCTGCGGATCAACGTTGATGACGATCGTCCTCTGGTTGCCTCCGAATGGCGGAGGGGACGAAACTCCAGGCAGCGTTGCAAAGACGGGGCGAACGCGATTCAGTGCAACGTCCTGAATCTCAGCAAGCGTTCGCGACGGGCTGGAAAAGACCATATAGCCCACCGGCAGCGTCCCGGCGTCGTAACGAATGACGAACGGCGAAACTGTTCCGGGAGGCATGAAGGCTCGTGCGCGATTCACATACGAAATCGTCTGCGCGAGCGCTTCGCTCATGTTTGTTCCGGGATGGAAGGTTAGTCGAAGGAGCGCAGTGCCCTGGATGGACTTCGCCTCCACGCTCTCAATCCCGTTGATGTAGAGGAAATGGTACTCATAGTAGTAGGAGATGAATCCTTCCATCTGCTGCGGACTCATGCCGCCGTACGGCTGCGCAACATAGATGACCGGCAGATCGAGGTTCGGAAAGATGTCCACGCGAGTCCGCATGATAGCCAGCACAGACGAGAATGCGAGAGCGACAACAAGGACGATGATGGTGATGGGACGCCGTAGGGCGATACGAATAAGCCACATGGGTGCTATTTCCCTTTCGCCTGGCTCTGCAGGAGTTGCAGAAATGGCTGAAGGTCGCCTTGGGCCACGGCAAGCCCAAGTTCGGCTCGCCAGACTCCCAGGCGAGCAATCGCATCATCACCTTCCGCTTGCGCAAGAACTCCCTCTGCTGCGGAGACGTCCACCACGGTCGCTAAACCAGATCGGTATCGGGCCTGTTGCTGTTGTTCGCTTGCTTGCGCAGCAGCAAGCTCGATCGGGGTGTTTGCCCTCAGTTGGCGAGCTCCGGCTAGATTCGCCTGCGCCTGTTCGACCGCTGTCGTTACGTCGCTGACGGCTTGATCCATGCGCGCATGCTCGGCTTCGATGTTCGCTTCCTGAACGCGGCGTTGATCGCGGATGTTGAAAAAGTCGAGGGCTGCAAAGGAGACTTGGATGCCTGCCGCCCAGTTGAGCGTGTCTGGTGCAAGCCCTGCGGTGCCACCGGGAAACACTCCACTGGCATTCGTCCCTGCGCCTCTTCCGAAGACCACTCCAGAAGTGCTGAAGACCGGGACATAACTGCGGTCAAGAAATCGCTTCTGAGCCTCCTGCTGAAGGTTCAGCGCATGCTCTTCAAGCACTGCCGGGTGCCTCACCGCCGTGGTAACGGAAGGATCACTCATAGGCGGTTCGGTGAGAAGACCTGAAAAGTCCACTTCAGCCTGCTCTTGTTTAGTCTGCAGATACTCAGCTAGTGCGGCGCGCTTGGTCGCAACCTGAGTCTCGACTTGAATCAGTTGATTGCGAGCCAGCGCCAATTGCGCGTCGGCTTGGGAAGCATCCGCGCCAGGACGGAGTGTGTTGTCGACCAGAACATGAACTACCTTGTCGAAGGACTCATAGCGTTGGACGTTCGCCTTCGCAACTGTCACGAGTTGCTCTGCAGCAGAAAGATCAAAGAACACGCTTCCCGCGTTTGCGCTCACTTGCAATTGCGTAAGGAATGCGGCCTGCCTTGCCGCCTCACTCCCTTGTCGAGCCACCTCGACCTTAGCGCTTCGCGCTCCGAAGTCGAAGGGTTGCCAGCTAACCAAAGCACCTCCCGCACTGTTCCACGCGCTTCGCGTCGGATCAGCTGGGAGCACTTCCCCGGTCACACTGGGAATCGTCGCCTGTGGCAGCAAGAGTCCGAGTATGTTGTTTGCGGTTGCTCGATCGGTCTGCCAGAGGATGTCGGAGTGGGGCAAATAGGCGGTCTTGGCGACCCCAATGGCTCCCTGCGCGGCCCTCTGTTGGGCCTGGGATGCCCTGATAGAGGGGTAGTTAGCGCTTGCGGTTTCGATCACCTGTTCCAACGTCATGGCTGTGAGTACGTTTTTCTCGGTTGTTTGGGCAAGTGAGTTGACGGGTACTGCCGGTAACGCGAAGAAGGGTAGGCATATCGCGTTGAAGAGGACCAATGAATATCTACGCATGGAAGGAACCTGCACTCTAGGTCAGGACAGCTATCCCCAATCGCCCAAATCATATCATCGAAATTCGATACTATGATGTGAGACGTCAATGGGAGCGTCTCTTTTGGTTGTGCTATCACATCAACGGGAGTTCTTTACTGGACTCATTCGCATCCATGTGCTGGTTCATGCCGCTCATGAGCCTCTTTTTGGCCTGGCCATGATGGAGGAGCTGAAGCATCACGGTTACCGGATTGGACCGGGAACTCTGTATCCACTCCTCCATGGCATGGAACGTAACGGACTTCTGGTTTCGGAATTGATGAACGTCAGTGGACGAAGACGAAGAGTCTACAAAATAACCAAAGCGGGAAAGACAACTTTGAAAAAAGCAAAGCTAAAGGTAGACGAATTGCACCATGAACTTCACGAAGATCGTCCGCGGAGGGTCTCTCACCTGCGCGAGGGAGAGCACCGTCGCCAGTTGCTCCACATGGACGATTAGTGGGCTTTGCGTCCAGATGGTTTCGCGGGAAACGGCTCGGACTGTTCGGCCAGGTCGCTTTCAGTGCCCTCATCTCCCATTTACGGAAACCTTGAAGTAGGATGCCGGAGTTGTCCCAAGCGACTTTTTGAAGGCTGCGATGAAAGCGCTCGGGGTACTATAGCCGGCTTCAAGAGCCGCGTGAGTGACCTTGGCGCCCTCGCCAAGCAGACGCATCGCCTGCATCAGTCGGAGTTGCTGCCTCCATTTTCCCAGGGTCATTCCTGTTTCTTCCTGAAAAAGCCTCTCCACGGTCCTTCCGCTCGCACCCACCGTCCTGCAAACGCGAGCGAGGGATTGCCGATTTCCCGGATCGGCATTCAGTAATTCCGCAAGCCGCTGCGCTCTTGGGTCGGCCAGGGTCGGAAGCTGCAGCGGCACCGTCTGTACCGCCTTGAGTTGATCGACAACAACATCGATCAGGTGACGATGTGCTGCGACCCTTGAACTCAGGGACCCGCATGTGCAGGCATGCAAAATCAATTCGTTCAACAGGGGCGGCACATTGACTACGCAGCAAGCCCTGGGCATGGATGTTGCCAATCTCGCTTTCAGGTACAGCGTTCGCATCGCAACCCTTCCCGACATCGAAATCGTGTGCGGAACGGCTTCAGGTATCCACACTGCACGATGGGTGGGAACGACCCAGGTACCGTCCCGGGTGTGTACTGTCATGACGCCGCTGGACGCGTAGACTAACTGATCGCGATCGTGAAAATGCAATGGGATTCTCTGCCCGGCGGAGTAGTTGTGTGTGTGTGTGACAATGCGCGAGCTTCGATCCGCCAGCCGGTCGAAGATTGCGACTTGTCGTGTTTTCGACATTCATTGTCACAATAGCGAAAGCGCGCTATGGAAGCAACGCCTATTCTGAGCATGTCGCAACTGTTCTTGCAGAGGAGAACTCTTGAATCAACTGCATCACTGGCTCTGTCGCTCGGCTCGTTGGAAAAGGACGCTGGAACGGCGGGTGCCATGGGTACTCTCGAGCGCCGAGCTTGGGCCGCACGTCCTCGAGGCCGGTCCGGGCCCTGGCCTTACGACGGACCGTCTGCGATCGACATTGCCGCGCCTGATCGCAATTGAAGCCGATCCGGACCTCGCCCAGTTGTTGCGCGATCGGCTGCGGGGCACCAATGTTGAGGTCGTGAATGGCGATGCCACCTCGATGCCTTTCGCGGATGCGGAGTTTTCAGGATGTGCGGCATTCACCATGCTGCATCATGTGCCTTCACCTGCATTGCAGGACAAACTCCTTCGCGAAGTGTGGCGGGTTCTCAAACCGGGAGGGGCCTTCGTCGGCTGCGACAGCCTGCAAGGCGTATTCATGCGATTGCTCCATCTGGGTGACACGTTTGTTCCCATTCGTCCGGATACCTTTGGCGCACGCCTTGAAGGTGCCGGTTTCGAAGTGATTGAACTTGAGAAAGGTCCAGGCGCATTCCGTTTCTACGCAATAAAGCCAATGCGTAGAGCCTGAACGGACCTCGCTCCGCGCGGAAAGGCTCGCTCAAGACGATCCAAAGCACACATCCCAGGAGGTATCACGAAAATGAAGCAGAACTTAACAATTCGAATCAAGCGGCCAACGAGTCTACTTCTTGTTGTCGCCGTCGCATGTATCAGCCTGACGCCCCGGGTCTACGGCGCTGCCCCGGCAGGGCCGTGTTCCACAAACCCTGAGAGCCGTGCACTCGATTTCTGGCTCGGCGATTGGAACATTGCTGGTCCCGGATCATCGCCCGCTGCTAAAAGCTCCGTTACGGCCGTCCTCGACAAATGCGTCATTGTGGAAAGCTGGGACGGAGGACGCGGCCACATAGGAGAAAACTGGTTCGGCTACAATGCGGACGATAAGAGTTGGCACGGAATGTTCGCTGACAATCAGGGCCGCGTGCACGTCTTCGTCAATGGCAAAGTCGGGTCTGGCTCTGCTGAGTTTTCCGGGCCCAGCCAGGGAACAGACGGCGAGACGATCGTCAATCGAGTTCGGATCGTGCGCATCAGCCCTGACAGAGTGGAGCAAATTTGGGAGAAGTCGTCTGACCATGGGGCGACTTGGACCGCCGAGTTCCGCGGCGAGTACTCGCGAAAAAAATCGTAACAATGGGGTGAGAGAGATGACCGGAGGATACAGATGGTGCGGTGCGTGGGCCGTCGCTCTCGCTCTGGTCAGCGGCTGCCACGCAGAAGATGCTCATGATTCTTCGGCCGCGGCAGTGACGCTGATGTCGGGCAGGCTGCAAGGAGTGCGGTTCGGCGACCAGCGAAACGGAGTCGCATTCCTCGGTGTGCCTTATGCCGCGCCACCAACGGGCGAGCTGCGCTGGAAGCCACCAGAGCCTATCGCCCCGTGGGCCGGCATACGCGACGCTACGCAGTTCGGGGCGGCATGTCCGCAGCTTCCCGAGTCCTGGCTGAACTACCCTCATTGGAGCGAAGACTGCCTCTTCTTGAATGTCTGGACCAGACAAATGTCGGCCCCGCACAAGCAACCCGTAGTCGTTTTTTTTCATGGCGGCTCCAATCGTGCCGGCTACAGCCAGCGCGATCTGCTTGGACCGTCTCTTTCGCGTTCGGGCCTGGTCGTGGTGACCGCCAATTATCGCCTTGGACCGCTCGGGTTTCTCGCTCACTCCGCACTGACCGCTGAATCCCGGCATGCCTCTTCTGGAAACTACGGTCTTCTCGATCAGATCCAGGCTCTCAAGTGGGTACGTGAGAACATTGCTGCCTTCGGCGGCGATCCTGGGCGCATTACAGTTATGGGTCAGTCGTCCGGAGGAGTCGATGCATGTCTTTTGATGGCGTCGCCACTGGCTCGCGGGTTGTTTCAGCAGGCGATTCTTGAGAGCGGAGAATGCCAAAGCACGCTCAATGAGGACATTCTCACACCCATCTCTGTGAATGGAATCTCAGGCACTGGAGAAGAAGCTGGCCGGCGCCTGGCAGACGACCTGGGAATTACGAACGGGCCAGACTTCCTGAAAAAGCTCCGCAGCGTCCCCGTTGTCACGCTTTTAAAGGCAATGAGCACCGACCGCAACCTTCAATTCGATGCGATTGTCGATGGCTGGGTCGTTGCGGAACAGCCCGCGAAGATATTTGCTGAAGGCAGACAGGCCCATATCCCGGTTCTGGTCGGCAGCAATGCCGACGAGGCCACGGTTTTTGGCCCCGGCCCGGCAACCCTCTCGGAGTATCGAAAATATCTTCAAGCAGACGCCGGAATTTACGCCGACCAGGAGTTTCAGGTGTGGCACGCATCGTCAGACGCCGACGTTCCGGGCCAATACCTGAAACTCGAAAACATGAGCTTTGCTTATGGAGCCTGGTCGATGGCGCGTGCCACGACGCGTGCGCGGCAGCCAGCTTACCTCTATCTCTTCACCTGGATTCAAACAGGGAAGCGAGCAAGCCTGGGCGCGAGCCACGGCGAGGAGCTTCCGTTCCTCGACGATGCGTATCCGAGTAGTTGGGGTTCGAGCAGCGGCGACCAGGCTTTTGGAGAAACCCTGCGGACATACTGGTCAAATTTTGCCATGACTGGCGATCCCAATTCTCCAGGCCTTCCCAAGTGGCCAGCGTTTGACCCAGGCTCGGATTACGTCTTTTCATTGGGACAAAGAATTGGACCCGTCCCGATGAATCAGAATCTTCGAGTCTTGGACAAGATCATGGCCCAGATCTTGTCAGAGGAACAGCCTCATCGGAACTGATCGGAAGCAAGTCGATCTCGTGCCGAGAAACGGGTCAGGGTCTGGGAAATGCCATCGGGCGCATTTCGCTGTAGCAATCCACTTGACCAAATAGTCGTTAGCCTTGATCGGAAATGCCTCGGGGCAGGATGCTGAGGGCGCGGGGATTGCTCCGAGGCATTTTCGATAAGGAGACTAGAAGGAAGAGGCTGGCAGTGGTGGGCGCTGCTATGGAGCTGAGGGCGAGGCTTGGCCTAGGTGAACGCCGCGACGAGTCTGGCAGTGGCGGCCGGTCTGGGGTGTGATGCGAGGTAGACGTGCGAGAAAGAGGCAATTCCGCGACCAGCATGGCGCCAGTAATGCGTGATAGGGCGGTAGTTTTGCGGTGAGGACGTAGGAGTGCGAAGACGTGCCGGCACGCGTTTGAGAGCGATTGTATGGCGGCGGAATCAGGAAGAGTCGGGCAGTTTGCATCGAAAGGCCAGTTGTTGCGCGGTAAGGTTGGGCCCGATGCGCATGTTGGCTCCGCAACGTGGGCAGCGCCAAGTAGCTGATTGGGAATTGGCGATGCGCAGATTGGGCTGAGGTTGGCATTCGAGCTGAAGACGAGCCAGTGCGAGTAGAGCGGTACGGTGGGCACTGGCGAGATAGCCGAAGTGGCGGATGCGGACAAAACCTCGGGGAAGCACATGTTGGCAAAAGCGGCGCAGGAACTCGGTAGCGGTAAGAGTCATGATGCGCTGCTTATTCCCGTGTGCATAGTCTCTCCATCGGAAGGTCACGCTATGACCGTCGAAGCTAAGCAGCCGCTGATTGCTGATGGCCACGCGATGGGTATAGCGGCCAAGATAGCGCAGCACGCATTTGGGTTCACCAAAAGCGGGCTTGGCATAGACGACCCAGTCTTGCAGTAGCAAGGAGTGCACGAGGTTAGAGGAGAGGCTCGGAAGATGTGGACGGGGCACTCGTTGAAGGAGATCGAGAAACTTGCCGCGGAAGATGCGGCTGAGGACCTTGACGGGGAGGAAGAAGGAATATTTAGGATGTACCCAGCGGGAGTAGCTTGGTTCGAAACCTCCGGCGGGAACGACGCAGTGGAGATGAGGGTGCAATCGCAGGTTCTGTCCCCACGTATGCAGAATGCTGAGGAAGCCGATCTTGGCTCCAAGGTGCTTGGGGTCTGCCGCAACTTCGAGCATGGTCTGCGCGCTAGCGCGGAAGAGCAGATCATAAAGTAGCCGTGGATAACGCTGACAGAGCGGGTTCAACTGGTGAGGCAAGGTAAAGACGACGTGGAAGTAGGGCACGCTGAGCAGATCCTGTTCTCGCCGTGCGAGCCAGCGCGGACGCGCTTGTGCCTGGCACTTGGGACAGTGCCGGTTGCGACAGGAGTTATAAGAGATGGCTTGGTGGTCGCAGCGTGAGCAGGCGTCCAGATGGCCTCCCAGTGCAGCCGTGCGACATGCGGTGATGGCCCGCAACACGTTGAGCTGCTGGTAACCAAGCCAGGAGCGGTTCTGTTCCCGGAAGTAGTCACCCCGGACGCGAAGGATATCAGCCACTTCCACGGCAGGCCGAGTCATCAATTATCTTTTTTCCGGTGATAGTTGTGGCCTGCCTGGCTGACGCTGGAGAGTTGCAAACTCTCCAGCGGGTTGGCTACTGTCTGTAAGTGCCGCTGCGACAGATGAAGGTATTTGGCTGTGGTCTCCAGGTCCCCATGGCCGAGCAGAACCTGGATGGTACGCAGGTCCGTTCCCGCCTCGAGCAAATGGGTGGCCCAACTATGGCGTAAGGTGTGAGGCGTTACGTGCTTGGTGATGCGGGCGTGGACGGCGGCTTCTTTACAGGCGTACCAGACGGTCTTGTCCGAGATGGGCCTATCCTGGCCTCGTTGACCTACGCTGCTGGGGAAGAGGTAGATGTGAGGTTTTTTCCAACGCCAATACGCACGCAGCGTTTCCAATAGGGCTGGGCTAAGTGGCAGATCTCGGCCGACACCGCCCTTGCCGCGCTCCACGCGGATCATCATGCGCCGGCTGTCGATATCGCGCACCCTCAGCATCGACACTTCCGTCCGCCGCATGCCGGTGCCGTAAAGCGTCATCAACAGAGCGCGCTGCATGAGGTTGGCGGCGGCATCGATCAGTTGGGCAACCTCCTCCA
>Ga0206881_10221_pt1 | contig 16148 bp, 16 predicted proteins | sample Alteio_BWOrgCont_3_FD_152867 | JGI IMG/M metagenome (GOLD analysis project Ga0206881, IMG submission 152867) | Enriched cells from forest soil in Barre Woods Harvard Forest LTER site, Petersham, Massachusetts, United States -... | ecosystem: Environmental > Terrestrial > Soil > Temperate forest >...
TGGGAATTCCAGTCAAAAGCCGGACGCGGCACCATTGGACAAAAGAAGAAGAAGCGTTGCTGGGAACAATGCTCGATCAGGAACTGGCACCGCTGCTGGGGGCGACCCTGTTAGCGGTAAAATCGCGCCGGTTCGAGCTGGGTATAACCGCCGTAAATCCCCGCATAAAATGAACCGCCGCCGAAGAAGCGCTGGTGGGCACGATGCCTGATGCCAAACTGGCCGAAAAACTCGGGCGCACCGTGGTGGGCGTTGCCCTGAAACGCCGGGCATTCGGCATTCCCGAATTCAAGGAAAATCATGCATGACCAAAACCCGCCGGCTTCGGCCGAAAATCACTTGGATCAAACGGAATCATTGGCTGAACCATGATCGGAAACCGCCGGGCAAAAAGTCCACGCGCAGCCATCCGTCAGTGAGAATTCGCGCCCGCAAACCGCCTCGCCCCTGCAACAGCTTCTCTGCATCCGGCGCGATCGCCTCGTTCATCCAGTGACACGGATGACACTCTCCGAGTCCTTCAAATAGCACCCCCTGGATTTCAAATTGTTTGCCCACCAGGTCATTTAAATCCACCCCGCTCGTCACCACATTTCTGCGGGCGACACCCGGTGACTTGCCGAAAGCTCCAGTTCGCTGGCAGACCTCGTTGAACACTTCGACAGAAAAGAACGTGATCTGCCCTTTGTAGTTTTCCTTGAAATCAAAGAATCGGTCCCCCTTGATACCCCGACCCGCAACGCATTCCACCTCCGGCACTTCCACACTTGTATTTTGGCCGGGTGCCTGTCCGTGGTGGCCAAAATAGTTATGCCCCGGTGAAATGTAGATCTGGCGGATTTTCACTTCCTTAACAAGATGGTTCATGGCTTTTTTTCAACTCTGGAATCCGCAGCACAGAGTTGCGCCAGTAATCCTTTGATATGATCCCGCTGGCAGGCTGTGAAGGGAGCGGATTCCGGCAGGGCCGGCGCCATCGTGCCGCTGGCCTGACCTGGGTGCGAGACCCCGGACAATAATTCTCGCAAAATGATTTTTTGTTCCGGCGTGAAATCATCGGGCGTTTCCATTCTAACCCGGGCCAGCGCCACTGCGGTGAATTTGAATTCCGGCTGCAGGGATATCTCATCGCAGGCCTCGCTCGTCGTCGCATTCACCGCCAGGTTTTCACCAAAAAGGTCATTCCAGTGAAATGGCGCAAAACAATCCCCCGGACGAACCCGCGTCGTCACCTGCGCCGGATAGACGGCAAAACCGCGCCGCGAACTCACCTTCACCAGCGCCCCGTTCTCAATGCCTGCCGCCGCCGCGTCTTCCGGATGGATCCCTACGAACGCGCCCGGATTAAGCCGGTTCAATGCCGGAATTTTCCCCGTCTTAGTCAGCGTGTGCCATTGATGAGCGACCCGTCCGGTCATTAACACGAATGGAAATTCCAGGTCCGGTAGCTCCGCCGGTGGCAGGCAGGGACGCGCAAAAAAACGTGCCTTGCCGGAGGCCGTCGGAAATTTGATTTTCAAGCCCGTGCCATCGCTTTCAGGGTTTTCCGGATTCGGGTGCAGATAACGGATTGGTCTCCCGTTCTTTTCGTCAGGCGCGCATGGCCACTGGCAGGATCCCCGGCGCAACCGTTTGTACGAGATGCCACGGAGATCATATCCCGTCTTCGGGTTCCACGACCGCCGGATTTCATCGAATACATCGCCCGCTTCCCGGTAATTGAAATCGTTTCCAAAACCGAGATGCCGGGCGGCCAGGGCCAGGATCTCCCAATCCGCCAGCACATCACCGGGCGGGGTGGCGGCCGGTTGCATCAAAGTGATATTCCGCTCGGAATTCACCATCGTCCCCTCGGCCTCCGCCCAAAGCGCCCCCGGCAGCAGGATGTCCGCGTAGTTGGAAGTCTCCGTGGGGTGAAACGCATCCTGTACGATCACCAGTTCCGCCTTTTCCAGTCCCGCGATGGTCCGCGAACGGTTTGGCATCGAAGCCACCGGATTGGTGCCAATGATCCAGACGGCTTTCACCTCGCCCGCCTCCATTTTTTTGAAAAGTGCCACGGCATCCAGGCCCGGTTCAGTCCGGATGGTGCCTGGCGGCACGTTCCAGAGCTGTTCCACCGCTGCGCGGTCTTCCGCGTTCGTCACGACACGCTGGCCGGGCAGTGAATGGCTGAGATATCCCACCTCCCGCCCACCCATCGCATTCGGCTGGCCGGTGAGCGAGAACGGACCGCTCCCCGGCCGGCAGATTTTCCCGGTCGCCAGATGCAGGTTGCAGATGGCGTTCGTATGCCACGTGCCATGTGTGCTCTGATTCAAACCCATGGTCCAAAACGTGGTGAATTCCGGCGATTCGCCGATCCATCGGGCAGCCAGGCAAATGTCCTCTTCGCGCAGGCCCGTCATTTCCGCCGCGCGGCCGGGTGGATAATCTTTCAGCAAACCGCTTAATCCCTCCCATCCCTCGGTATGGCGGTTGATGAATGCCCCATCAACCTTCCCGTTCTTTTCCAGCAGATGCAGCAGACCATTTAATAGGGCCAAATCCGTTCCTGGCCTGACCTGCAAAAAAAGATCCGCTTTTTCCGCTGTCGGCGTGCGGCGTGGATCGACGACGATCAATTTTGCGCCCTGTCTCCGGCGGTCCAGCAGGCGGAGGAACAGGATCGGATGACATTCGGCCATGTTGGCTCCCATGATCAGCGCGCAATCCAGCTTGTCGATGTCCTGGTATGAGCCTGGCGGACCGTCCGCCCCGAGCGACAATCGGTAGCCGCTGGCAGCGCTCGACATGCACAAGCGCGAGTTGGAATCGATATTGTTCGTGCGTAAAAAGCCTTTGCATAATTTCCCCGCCAGGTATTGCGCTTCGAGCGACAACTGGCCGGAGACATAAAAGGCCACGGCATCCGGTCCATGCTGGTCGATGATCCTTCGCAGCCGCAAAGCAGCCTCAGCCACCGCCGCTCCCACCGGCAGCCGCTTCCTTTCCGCCTGGCGATGTCCGCGAGTGAAGGCAGAAATCAACCGACCGGGTGCGGTCAGGGCTTCCGCGCAGGTGATTCCCTTGGTGCAGAGCCGTCCAAAGTTGGCCGGATGATTTTTATCGCCGCTTACCCCGGTCACGCGCCCGTTTTCAACCTGCAAAATCATTCCGCAGCCGACACCGCAATAGGGACATACAGTGCGGACATTTTGAGCGGAAGACGCGAACATTAGCCGGTCCTGGATTTCATTCGTCGTTTGTGAAAACGGCCTGCAACGTGTTCAAGTCATGCCGCGTCGTGAATTTTTGGAACGATTCGCCCGCCGCGCGCCGCCGCAGATAACCCTTCAACATTTTTTCCAGTGTCGGCTTCAGATCGTTCGCGCTCACGCCGGAAAAGATCTGTCGTCCCACCGCCTGGTTCGCGCCAAATCCGCCGCCCACAAAGACGTGATAACCATCTTCACCTTTCACCTTCACACCCAGCAGTCCGATGTCACCCATGTAATGTTGCGCGCAGGAATTCGGGCACCCCGTCAGATGGATGTTGACGGGCGCGTCGAGAACGATACGTTTTTCAAGATAATCGGCCAGTTCCAGCGCCTGCCCTTTTGTGTTCGCCTGCGCATATTTGCAATAGGAATTTCCCGTGCACGCGATCAACCCGCCGCGCAACATCGATTGCTGCGTGTCGAAACCAGTTTTGCGCAACGCCTTCTTCACTGTCTCCACATACGCATCGGGCACGTTTGGAATGATGAAATTTTGCCATACCGTAAGCCGGATTTCGCCCGAGCCGTAAAGATCGGCGATTTCCGCCGCCCGCAGCATCTGTTTTGGCGTGATTTGCCCCACCGGCATCGCCACACCCACATAGTTCAATCCCTTTTGCTTCTGCGCGTAAATGCCGATGTGCGAATGCGGGAGCGTGGCATCGCCGTATTCCACTTTCAGGTCCGCCGGTGCGCGTTGCAACCTGCGGCCAAGCAGTTTTTCGGTTTCGCCCAGGTATTTTTCCAGCGACCACGTTTCCAGCAGATGCTTGAGTCGCGCCTTTTTACGGTCACCACGATGGCCGTTCGCGATATAAACGCGTACCAGCGCCGCGATGACCTTGTTCAATTCCGCCGGCTTCACCAGCACGCCCAGGTCGCGCGCAAACGCCTTGTGCCCGGTTGCTCCACCAACTGCGATGCGGAAAAATATCTCCTCGCCGATCTTGACCGCCTTTGCCCCGATGTCATTCGTGTCTTCCACCGTTCCGATCAATCCGCCGCCGTCGAACGCGATGTTGAACTTGCGTGGCAGGTCGTAGAACGACCGGTCATTGATGATGATCTGCCCCAGCTCGTGGCAGAGCGGCAACACGTCGATCAACTCATGCGGGTCAATCCCCGCCGTCGGGTTTGCGGTCAGGTTCCGGATGTTGTCTGCCCCGGAACCGCGGGTATGCAGCCCCACGCTTTGGACCCGCCGCAGGAACTCCGGACAGTCTTTCGGCTGGATCAGCCGCATCTGCAGGTTGGCGCGGGTGGTGATCTGGACGTAACCGCTCGTCAACGTTTTGGCGATGTTCGCCAGTTCCCGCAGTTGGAATGAGTTAAGCAGCCCGCCCGGGATCCGCAGGCGCGACATGAACGCCTCCTTGTTCGGGGTCAGGAAAAAAAGCCCGTTCCATTTGAACCGAAAGATTTCCTCCTTGTCCGGCGCCTTGTTTGTGGCGGCATTTTCCACGATCTGATCGTAGGCGTCGAGCGGATGCAACTCATGTTTGACGCGTTCCTCGAAGGTCAGGTCGTCCAGGGAAACTTTCTGCTCCACGACCGGCGCCGGCGCCACATCGCCAAAGGCAACTCCGCGCGCCGACAGCCCCGCAAAAAAACCTTCCAGATACTTACGTTGATCTTCGTTCAGCGGTTCACCGTTTACGTGTTGAAGTGGTAGCTGGTTCATGTCAGTAAACGTCTCGCTGATAGCGTTTGTCCGATTTCATGCGTGCCACGTAGGCTTTTGCTTCTTCGGTGCCCCGCCCGGCAGCAGTTTCAATGACCTTGTGCAGCGCCTCGTCCACGTCTTTGGCCATGCGCGAAGCATCACCGCACACATAAAAATGTGCGCCTTCTTCCAGCCATGCCCACAATTCCGCCGCGTTTTCCAGCATCCGGTGTTGCACGTAGATCTTTTCCGCCTGGTCTCGCGAAAAGGCGGTGGACAATCGCGTCAGGTGACCGTCTTTTTGCATCTTTTGAATTTCGTCACGATAGTAAAAATCCGTGGCGGACCGTTGTTCGCCAAAGAACAACCAGTTGCGGCCCGCGGCACCGACGGCGCGTCGCTCGTGGAGAAACGCGCGGAAGGGCGCCACCCCGGTACCGGGACCGACCATGACCACCGACGTGTCACTACTCACAGGCAGCCGGAACCCATGTGAAGCCTGAAAAAATACCGGCACGCTGGTCCCCGCCCCCGCGCGATCTGCCAGGAAGGTCGAAGCCAGCCCTTTGCGGGCGCGGCCGTGGGCTTCATAGCGCACGATATTGACCGTCAAATGGACCCGTCCCGCGTGCGCCCTCGGACTGGACGAGATGGAATACAACCGCGGCGCGATGGGTTTCAGCAATGCGGCAAATTCCCCGGGCGATGGCCGTGAGCTGGAATTTTCCAGCAACAAATCGATGACTCCGCGCCCCAACAGCCATTTTTTTAAGTCGTCCTTCCGCTCCAGGGCCAGCAGCGCAGCCATCGCCGGGTTGCGCTCGCCAAAAAATTTCAACAGTTCCGGACCCGGTTTGTTAATGTCAAAGACACTGCCCAGTGCCTTGCCCAGTGGCATTTCGCCTTTGGCCGTCGCCACTATTTCATCACCTTTGCATCCGAGCGCCGCCAGAGTATCCATCACAAGTTCGGGGCAGTTCGCCGGCCAGACGCCAAGCGCATCGCCGGCCTCGTAACTCAATCCGGAGTCCCCGAGCGAAATCTCAAAGTGCCGCGTTTCTTTCTGTGACCCGTCCAGATTTAAGCAGCGGTTGGCGATCAGCCGCGCCGAAAACGGATTCGTTTTCGACCACCCATTGGCAGCAGCGGCCTCCGCTGCTGGAGCCGCCGTGTTGGCGGGGCCACCGTTCGGCGGCACGAATGCCGCAAGCGCACCGCCCATCCATTCTTTCGACTTTGCCTCGTAATCCACATCACACTCGGCGAGCGGATTCACCCGTTGCGCACCAAGCTGTTCTAATCTTGCATCGATCTTTTTGCCTGCGGCGCAAAAGTGTTCGTAGTTCGTGTCACCCAGTGCGAGCACTGAAAACCTCACATGTCCCAGCACCCTGGCGGCGTCCGTCTGCAGCCAGTCCCAGAATCCCTGTGCATTGTCGGGCATGTCACCGTCGCCATAGGTGCTGGTGACCACCAGCAGGTTGGTTTCCTTCGCCCATTCGATCTTCGCGTGATCGGCGGCATCCATCACCTCGACATTGCCGCCGCGCGGCCTGGCCTCTTTTGCGATTTGCCTGGCCAATTTCTCCGCCGTACCCGTCTGGCTTCCGAACAGTACCAGCAACGGCACCGTGGCCCGGGCTGGCCCGGCATCTGAAACTCCGGGCACAAAACCCTTGCCCGCCATCAGGCCGGCCACATAGCCATTGAGCCAAAGCCGTTGATCCGGGTTGAATGGCGCAGTTTCAGGGATGAAATGGACCATGTTCATGAATGCCTAGAATTTGAGGGTGGTTTGTACATAAGCCCAATCCGCATCGCGCGCGCCGCCATTGCCCGCCTGCGAAGCGTTCACATAATTGCCCGCGAAAAAATGCCCATACCCGGCCTCCAGCAGTGCGAACTCGGTCACTTGGTAGCCGCCCACTGCCGTCAGTTCCGAGCCCACGAAATTATCGTAGCTGGGATGGATGCCATAGCCGCCCGTTGTGCGCGGGCTGCCGGCGACGTTGTAAAGATAATCCTGCGTGCTCGCGAGAAAGAGCACGTTCCCCTCGATTTCCAGGCTCAAGCTCGAGGTGGGCTTCACCTGAAAGATCTCGCGCACATCCTGGATGTTCTGCAGCGAAAACAGATCCATCGAGCCGTAGAATTTATGGTTCGTCGGATAAAGGTTGTCAAATGTCCCATGCGTGCCGTCTTTCGGATTGCTGTCGCCGGAACCGTAATCATATTCCAGCGCCAACCGCGGTTTACCCCACCAATCCGCAAAGGTGTATCCGGATTGCAGCACGAACATGAAAGCATCCTGGTCCAGGCGCGGACCCGTCGCCGTGGTTGCAAAATCGCCGAATTGGTACGCGCCTTCGACCGTGTAATCCCAATCATCGAGTTGACCGGGTTTCGATTTCAAGCGTCCACCGACCGTATAGACATCACGCGCTGTCGCCTGCGGGAAATTCGGATCGGAAAAGGTGCTGATCGCCGTGCGCGAAACGTTTCGCGCGAGAAAATACGTCTCCAGCGTTGTGATCGGTAACTTTGTGAAAGTTGCATATGCGCCTGAAAGCCATTCCTGATTATTCGGCAGGTCAAACTGTCCGTCCCGGGGCACCACCGGCATGCCGGTAAATACATCCACGTTGAAACAATCGGCCTGCCAGCGCAATTTCGCCGCGTCGAACGAGCGCCCGATATTGTTCCAGCCGAAAGCCCCGATCAGCCGTTCTTCTCCATAAATCAATTCCTGTCTTCCCACCTTCAGCGCCAATGGAAACTCCGTCAGATTGCCAGCGGTGAAATAACCCTGGTGTAGATCGATGGTGTCGGACTCCGGACCGTAACCGATGGTCTTGGTCGTGCCCGGGATGGGTGGTACATTCGCATACGCGGCCCGGTGGTCCCCATCGGCCAGGCTGCTCTGGCCTTCCAGATAACCGCCCCACCACGCGTCCGTGTATCCAAGGTGGAACCGGATGCGCGTGAGCAGGTATTGGTTGTCCACGCTCGCACCGTGGTCGCGAAAATCCACCGAGCCAGCCTTGCCCGCAATCCCATATCCCTCATACGCCACATAACGCTCGCGATCCTCCACGCCGATGTTCCAGTGATTGGTATAGCCGTTGATTGAACCGAGATATCCATTGATAAAACCCTGATACGACGCCGGCGTTGAAGGTGGCGTGTATTGCGCCTGGGCTTGTTCGACGGCCGCCAGCACCAGTGCGCCGGCGGCGAGATTCTTCATGTTGTTGTTTTTCATCGTGCTTTTACGGTCCTCTGTCCTGATTAATTTTGAATGGTTGATTAGATGCGGGCTGTCGCCAGCGCGCCCCAAGTTGTGCGCCAGCGTTTTTTCACCACTGTCAATCCGGCCAGCGCCACCAGACACAGGCAGGCAAAGCCAGTCAATCCCGCCGAGTAAGAGCCCGTCACGCCCTTGGACCAGCCCAGGGTCACCGCCAACAAAAAAGCACCGAAACCTCCGCCCGCACCCACCAGGCCGGTCATCAGGCCAAGCTCCTTGCCGAAACGCTGCGGCAACAATTGAAATACCGAGCCATTGCCGGCACCCAACGCCGTCAATGCTGTCAGAAAGAAGATCAGGCTTTGCGCCAGGTTGGCCGCGTGGCCGGCGAATACCAGTGCCACGCCCGCCACGATGTAACAGCATGTCAAGGTACGAGTGCCCCCAAAATAGTCTGCCAGCGCCCCGCCCAGCGGCCGGGCCATCACGCCCGCAAACATGCAAAGTGCCGCCCAGTCACCGGCTTCCACCTTCGTCAGGCCATGGGTGGATTTGAAATAGAGCACCAGCGACGCCGCCAGCCCCGCGAATCCGCCGAACGTGATCGTATAAAAAAAACAGAACCAATGGGTGTCCCGCTCGGCAAACAGCTCCCAATAATCGCGCAGGCGTTTCGGCTTCGCTTTCACCGGCGCCTCCTTCGAGATCATCGCGTACGTCATAAAAACCAGCACCGCCGGCACCAGCATCAGGCCGAACACCGAGTTCCAGCCATAGCTATTGGCCAGCCGCGGTGCGAGCAACGAATCGATGACGACACCGATGTTTCCCGCACCGGCGAGCCCCAGCACTTTGCCTTGCATCTGCGGCGGATACCATCTTCCGGCCTGGGGCAATGCCACCGCAAAGCTCGCGCCCGCGAAGCCCAAAATGAATCCCATCAGCAGCATCGCGTCAAAACTATGCAGCCCCGTCAGCCATGCCCACGCCAACCCGGCCATCACGACGCTTTGCGCGAGCAATCCAGTGCTCTTCGCGCCGATCCGGTCCACCAGCAGTCCAAGGGTGATCCTTAGCGCCGCACCTGCCAGGCTCGGTACCGCCACCATCAGACCGGTCTGTGAGTCGTTGAGTGCCAGCGCATCCTTGATATGCGCGCTCAACGGACCGAGCACTGTCCACACCATGAAACTAAAATCGAAATATAAGAATGCGCCCAACAGCGTGGGCCAGTGTCCAGAATTTCTTAGAGTGGGTTTTGGGACTGTGTCCGGGATGATTGCCGGTTCGACAGCGGGAGCGGTGGTGATTGGCGATTCAAGCGTTAACGATTTCAATTGTGTCATGGGATTTTTTGGAATTTTTTTGACTGAGGTCCAAGCCAGTTGCAAAAATGTCGGACCGGAAAACTTTTTTCATCAGCGGGAAATTCAATGCCGCCGGCGCCGGGCAAAGGCCGCTGCCGCGGACCAATTCCAGTACCCGCGCTGCCTTGTCACTGGATGGTTCATTGGCCCGGTCGCGGTTAAAAACGCAAAAATCCTTCACCGTGCGCGCATTTCCATGTCCGGCGTCGATATCGCCATCGATTCCACGCCGCAAGATCTCGGCGGAAACCCCCACGAATTCCGGTCGTGCCAGCGTTTCGATTACGTGCTTGTGGTTTTCCGGCCGGTCGCAAAATTCACACGCCTCAAGCAATGCCGCCACGATTGCCACATGTTCCTCATGCCGTGTGGTCGCAAAATCACCGCGCACCATCAGTACTTTTTCCGGATGTCCTGGATCCAGTTCCGAACTTGTGCCCGCGATCCATCCCACGCGCGCCTGCATCGCCACTGAGTTCCACGGTTCGCCCGCGCAGAAACCGTCGAGGTGTCCTGCTTTAAGGTTCGTGACCATTTGCGGCGGTGGCACTACCACGATACGCACATCCCGGTCGGCATCGATACCGTGCGCTGCAAACCATTTCCGCAAAAGATGCCGGTGGGATGAGAAAGAGAAGACCACGCCAAACGTATAAACTTTTTCACGGCGTGAATTGATGATCTCCTCACGCAACGATTTGCCGTCGCGAACGCCTCGCTTCCACAGGTCGTTCGAAAAAGTGATGGCATTGCCGTTCAGGTTCAACACCAGGGCAGTCAGGCAGTCACACGCAATGGAACCCAGTCCTAGCGTGGCGGCCACCGGCATGGCGGCCAGCGCGTGCGCCGCGTCCAGTTCACGATAAATGATTTTGTCGCGAATGGTCGCCCAGCCCAGCTCCCGGCTGAGTTCCACCTTTAACCCATATTTTTTGAAAAGTCCGAGCTCTGCCGCCATCACCAGCGGCGCACAATCGGTCAGCGGCACGAAACCGAGACGCAAATGTTCGCGGACTATATTGGCGATTTTGATGTGCTGTTTCATTTTGATCAATTCAGGGCCGTTCGCCCCGCTGCCACCACTGATAGCGTGCCATGTGCCACGAACTGGATTTGGCGCGATGAGTGCTTCGCTTAATTCAGATGAATATTATGAAAGGGATTCATAGATGAACCCTCCGCTCGATAGCAGGCAGCTCCGCGCATTTCATGTGCTGGCACGCACGGGAAGCTTTACGCAGACGGCGCGGGAGCTGCACCTCACCCAATCGGGGATCAGTCACTCCATGAAGGCCCTGGAAACGGAAACGGGCTGTCGCCTTTTAGACAGACTGGGTAAAAAAGTTGTCCTGACCCAGGCGGGCGAACAACTCTTGCAATATACTGAGAAAATTTTGCAGGACATGGAAGCTGCCCGTGAATCACTCGCTCAACTGGGCAAATGGGGACGCGGACGACTGCGTCTGGGTGCCAGCACGACCGCCTGCCAGTATCTGATTCCTCCGGTGTTGCGCGAATTCAAGGAAAGCTTTCCCGACCACGCAATTTCTCTTGAACCCGGCGATACCCCTCAACTCATCGCCTCCCTCCTGCGGCGGCGGATTGATCTGGCCCTCACCTTGGAGGCCGAAAAGGAGCCGCAATTGGAATTTCATCCGCTGTTTAATGACGAACTGCATTTCATTGTCTCGGCCCTGCATCCCTGGGCACAGGCCGGGCGGGTCGAGCGCAGTGAGATTCCCCGTCAAAACTACATCCTTTACAGCAAACACAGCATTACTTTCAGGATCATTGAGGGCTATTTCCGGCATGAAGAAATGGTCCTCAACACCATCATTGAGGCCGGCAACATGGAGGCCACCAAAGAACTGGTGAAACTCGGATTGGGCGTGAGCATACTGGCGCCATGGGTCGCCCAACGAGAGATCGAAGATGGCTCGCTCGTCACCCTGCCACTTGGCCGGAAAAAATTGCAACGCCATTGGGGGATTCTCCACTCTCGAGGCCGCCGGTTAAGCCTGGCGGAAGAAACTTTCGTAGGTTTGTGCGAGTCAGCCACGATTCCCTTGCAGAGCCGGCCGGATAAAGCTGCGCAATAAGGCCCGATGACAAGTTACCCCGCCAGGCCGGTATTCAGTACAGGGCTGGTTTTCTTGCTCCGATATATTTTCAACGACTTTGACCCAGGTCAATTCCCACTAACCATTTCCATGCGATTAATATCGTATGAGCGAAACACCTCTGATTGATGTCACGCAGGAGAAAATCCTGTCGCTGGCCGACGAAACCAAGTTTGCCGGGAATGGCATTGTCAGTCGGACATTGCTGCGCACCGCGAATTCGCGAGTTGTACTGTTCGGCTTCGCGGAAGGGCAGGAATTGACCGAACACACTTCGACGCAATCTGCCGTCGTCCAGATTTTGTCCGGTGAATGCGAATTTTCCTTGGGAGGCAAACCGCACGCGGCCAAGGCTGGCGATTTGATTTACATGCCGCCAAACCTGCGCCACTCCGTGAGTGCGACGAAGCAATTCTCCATGTTGCTGACCCTTTCCAAGCCGGAAACCTTATCTGCCAAACTATGAGCGATAAAATTGTCACACTGGATGTCAGGGAAGATTTGCGGAATGGACACGAACCTTTTTCCAAGGTCATGGGTGCCATCGCGCAGTTGCCACCGGATGCAAAATTGCGGCTAGTCGCGCCGTTTGAGCCCACACCGCTTTTTTCAGTTCTGGGCAATCATGGCTTTGATCACGAATCAAAACAGATTCCTTCTGGCGATTGGGAGGTGTTGTTCATCCGCCGCAGTGGAGGGCCAACTACCTATGTTCCACCAACCCGGTCGCCTTGTAGCACGATGAAACCGGAATCAACGGAAATTATGGACGTAGATGCGCGTGGCCTGGAACCGCCGCAGCCCATGGTGAAAATTCTTGAAGCGCTCGCGGTTTTGCCTGCCGGAGCGGAGCTGCATGCCCGCACAGAACGCAAGCCGATGCACCTTTATGCCCAGCTCGAAGAACGTGGATTTGCCGGTGTAACCGAGGAACAAAATGATGGAAGCTTTATTACCAAAATCCGCAGTCATTGAACCCACACCCGGGTTGCCAAAGACGGCTCGCCCGTCGGCGACACCCAACCTTGCCGTCATGCAGGCCGCAGCGGTTCGCCTGCCTCTTTGCTTCGTGTTGACAGGCGTGATGGCGTTGCTGATCAGCGGGGGAGTTCTGCTGGCGCAACCAGATTTGCTGGCGATGTATCATTACACACCGCACCTCATCGCCATGACGCATTTGTTCGTGCTCGGATTCATCTGTTCCATCGTCATGGGGGCGATGTATCAGCTCGTTCCGGTGACGCTGGAAACGCAGCTATTCAGCGAAAAGCTGGTGAAATTTCAGTTTGCCGCCCACGTCATCGGCTTTGTCGGCATGGTCTGGGCATTTTGGAATTTCAACATGGCGATGGTGGGAGCATTCGGCTCACTGCTGACACTGGGAGTCGGATTATTCGTATGCAATCTGGCCTGCACGCTGGCAAAAGTGAAAAGTTGGAAGGTCATCAAATTTGGGATCGCCTCGGCACTGTTCTGGTTGTCGGCCACGGTTGTGGCGGGACTGATTTTGACGACCGCGAAATGTTGGAACTTTATTTCCTTCCAACCGCTGGCGGCAATGCACGCGCACGCACACCTCGGCGTGGTTGGTGTGTTTGTGATGATGATCGTAACCGTGAGCTACAAGCTCGTGCCGATGTTCACCTTAAGCGAACTCCAAAGCGAACGTCGTGCGTGGTGGTCTGTTGCGGTGCTCAATCTTGGCCTGCTGGGCGCCTTCGTCGCCGTTCTGCTACAAAGCCCTTTAAAACTCGTATTTGCCCTGGTCATAACTGTTGGCTTCGTGCTCTATGGCCTGGAAATCATCGCAATTTTGCGTGCCCGTAACCGACGTCATTTGGATTGGGGTATGAAATATTCTCTGACGGCCATCGCACTTTTAATTCCTTTGTCCATTTTGGCATTGGTGCTGTCGTGGTCATGGCTGCCCATGACCGCAGTGACGATGCAACTGGAAAGCGTTTATGGCCTGCTCGGGTTGTTTGGTCTCGTTGGGTTGGCAATTCTTGGAATGCTCTACAAAATCGTGCCTTTCCTGGTCTGGTTTCACAGTTACAGCCGTCACATCGGCCTTGCCAAGATTCCCGCGCTGGCGGACATGTATTCCGTGCGGCTCCAAATCGCCGGCTACTGGACCTTTCTGGCAGGTCTGGCCGCTTTGAGTCTAGCTACGACGTGGTCGCACGAAAGCGGCATTCGCTGGGGCGGTGGATTGCTGGTCTTGAGCGTGGCCATTTTTGCACTAAATCTGGGTAAAATCCTCGCGCATTTCGTCCGGCCCAAAGTCGAACCCTTTGCGAAAAAAACAAATTCAGCAACAAACACATTATGCCCGCCAAACCCCTGACTGACGAACTCGTCCTCGAAACCTTGCGCCAGGTCATTGACCCGGAGATCGGCTGCAACATCGTGGATCTGGGCTTGATTTATCGCCACGCCTTTCGGGCCGGCAAATTGACGGTGACGATGACGCTCACGACCCCGGGTTGTCCCATGCACGATAGCATCGCGGAGGGAGTCAAAAACATTTTGCTGACACTTGAAGGCGTGACCGATGTGGAAGTCGAAGTCGTTTGGGACCCGCCGTGGCACCCCTCGATGATGACGGAAGTTGGCCGCGCCATGACAGGTGTCCAAAATGTTTAACCAGCAACCAAATCGAAAGACAAAACATAAAAATGAATGCATCAACTGAAAACCTCACCGGCGCGGACAAAGTCATGGACGTGCGGCCGATTCCCTGTTCCGTCAAGCACGGACTCATCATCAAACAGTGGCTGGAGCTGCCGGTCGGCGACCATTTCATCCTGCTCAATGAGCACGACCCGGTGCCGCTCCGCTACCAGTTTGCCGCGCAATGGCCGGACACCTTTACTTGGGAGCATCTTGTCAAAGGCCCGGAAGAATTCCGCGTGAAAATCACCAAGCTTAAGGCAATCATACCTGTTGGTGAAGTGGCCGAATGTTGCGGCGGGCATTGATGGAGGATGACGCCAGCCTGAAAATCAAACGGCCTTCGTCAACGAAGGCCGTTTTTCATTTCCATTCCAAAACAATTTTAAGTCATAACGATCCAAGGTGGCGGTTTGATTCCGTAGCTTTTCGCTGGCATGAATGGCTGCAAGTCTTATAGTTACACATGCCCAAATCCAAAATTCCACAAAAAGTGCGCGAAGAACTTACGCGCCAGTTCAACCAGGAACTCACCGCCGCGCATTCGTATCTTGCGTTGTCTGTGTGGTGCGATATCAGAAACTTAAAAGGGTTCGGCAAATATTTTGTCAAACAGGCCGGCGAGGAACGCGCGCACTCCGAGCGCATTCTCAAGCACCTGACTGACCGTGGCGCAACAACGGAAGTGGCCGCGTTACCTGCGCCAAAACAGGATTTTAGAACGCTGCTGGAAGTTGCGCATCAGGCACAGGCGCAGGAACACGCCAACACCCTCGGCGTCAATGCTGTTTATGAGGCGGCGGTCGCGGCCAAGGATTTTCCAGCGCAGGTACTCATGCACTGGTTCATCAACGAGCAAGTGGAAGAAGAAGATTGGTCCACGGAAATGGTGGAGCGTGTGCAAACGGCAAGTTGTGCGGGTAGTCTGTCCGATCTGGATCGCCACATCGAACGTTACCTGGAAGAGGAAGTCCGGGAAGTCCCGGCGGAAAAATAGCCTCAATTGCCCGGCATTAGATTTCCGGTGCCTTGCGAAAGCCGTCCAGCCAGTGGCGCAGGCTCATGATTGGGTGTTCCCACAACATGCGCGGCCCGGCGTAACACATCATGACCCGGATTTGTTCCCGGCGGGTCTTTTGATAGCAGTGGACCGGGCAATTGGCGCAAGTTGGCTTCGCTTCACCAAACCGGCAGCGATCCAGTCGTAGATTGGCGTAGTTTAGGAGTCCCTGGCACTCCAGGCACAATGCATTGGTTGTGCCGTGGTGATCCCGACAATGAATCTGCATCATCGCTTCCATGGTCCTCCATTCGCGGTTCAGACGTTTGTTCAAGAAAGCAACCATTTCAGTTTCAGGAAACCGCGCGGCCAATTTGTCCGCCGCAGTTGCTTCGGCTATCGTGTTCATGCCGCCATGTTAGCACATCAGTTCCCGGAGATTTTTGACGCAAGTCAAGATTTTGGCCAATAGCTGGCCGGTGATAAAAAGCGGAACTTATTGACCTGCATCAAGTCGCTGGCTGCGGGTCCAGGCGATGATTGTCTTGTAAGAAAGAAAAAGTTATGAACAGCGACAATTCAAATCCAACGGAACCAAAGAAACCAACGACCGTGGTTTATTCCTGCTCCGGCTGCTCGGATGCCGGAGAAATCGCCGACCGGATCGCCCGCCAACTCACGCGCGATGGGGCGGCGCAAATGTCGTGCCTCGCCGGGATCGGCGGACGGGTGAAAAGCCTGGTAATCAAGGCGGAAAAGGCGGAACGCATCCTGGTTGTGGACGGCTGCCCGTTGAGTTGCGCCGCCCACACACTCAA
>Ga0206881_10222_pt1 | contig 16133 bp, 15 predicted proteins | sample Alteio_BWOrgCont_3_FD_152867 | JGI IMG/M metagenome (GOLD analysis project Ga0206881, IMG submission 152867) | Enriched cells from forest soil in Barre Woods Harvard Forest LTER site, Petersham, Massachusetts, United States -... | ecosystem: Environmental > Terrestrial > Soil > Temperate forest >...
GTCATCGACGACTGTTTCTTCGCGGAAAAGATAGACCGCCGGAGCGTTGGGCGCAGCCGGATCGGAGGCCATCTTCAATTCTTCAGGAGTGGGTTGCTGCCAATCGGCCAATCCAAAAGCAGAGAACGGAACAAGGGCAACGCACAAGACAAGCAGACGCTGAAATACGACCACAACAGAACCTCAAATAAACGAAATCCTTCCGAAGGATTTCTTAGGAACGGTTCCACAGCTCGTCCGAATCGAAAATTCCTGGAGGGTTTTCCTATTATTACGTGGCAGGCCGGGAAGCTGGCAATACTTATCTTCTGAGTGAGTACGTCAGCCTCGCCCGCATCGCCCATTCTTGTCATTTGGGTCTCTTGCCAAACCCGGGAGGCAAGCTGAACAGTAAACAACGCACATTCTTCCGGGGGATTTGAGGGGTGGTACACTCTCTATGATTTAATGAGGATCCTTCCACAAATGGGTCACCAATGACCCGGAGCACTGTCCAGCTGGAGAAAGTCTGCAAGGACTACGGCGACGGCCAGATCCACCCCCTATCATTTCGGCGAGGAGCTCAGGCGGCAGATAGTAGCCGCTCTGTGCCTCCTGTGCCTTTACCCCTGCCGTGAAACTGCGTGGAGTGAACAACGCATCTAAATTCTTTCGGCGGGAACTTCATCCAGTTTGACACCCTGATATTTATATTTGTGGATGTGTCCAATCACCGACGTCGTTCGTTGCTCTCAGACAAATCAGGAAACGAACCTGATCTTCCATGGTAATGCCTAGCTCGAAGACTGGCCGTGGTGCCGCTCGCCGCCGATTCTGGTTGGCGATGTCGGGGTTTGTCATGGCACTTGCGCTGCTGCCCTTTTCCTTCAGGGTCGAACGTCATCTGGAGACGGCGGTTCATATCACGGGCGGAGAATCCGAAAAAGTTGACCTGGAACTGGCGCAGCGTTTCCAGTCTTCCTACGCCCACCGCGTCGTTCTGGTGATCAGCGGTATTCCCGATCCGGATTCGGCAAAAGGCGCGGATGCCTTAGGCTTCTTAACCAGTTCATTGCGTAGTGTGCCTGGAGTGGCGGGTGCCGTCTCGAGTGTAGATTGGCCTGATCCTCTATTTACCGGGAACAACGGCGGAGCCTTGATCATCGTGGGGTTGGACCCGCAGGCTGAATCTGTCGAGGCGTTGGTCCCCCAATTGAGGACAAAAGCAGACTGGATGGAAGGTCATCTGAGGTCTCAATACCCCAACATCAAACTGGAGATTACGGGTGAAACACCACTGAACTTCGATATTCGCAAGGTCAGTGCAGACGACGTCCGGCATGCCGAGGAACGAGCGATGCCGATAACTCTCCTGCTGCTGTTGCTGGCTTTCGGCAGTCTTGTGGCCGGGGTATTGCCGCTGGGAGTTGGAGTACTCTCAATCTCGATGGCGATGGGTGCGGCTGCGCTACTCGCGCGTCACCTGCATCTGTCGATTCTGGTGCAGAATCTGGCCACGATGCTCGGCCTTGGCTTGGGCGTCGACTATGCATTGCTGATGGTGAGCCGGTTCCGCGAAGCATTGGCCGAAGGATATGATCCCGGCTGTGCTGCCGATCTTGCTGCCCGGCAGGCGGGGGGGACGCTGATAGTCTCGGCCACAACAGTTGCGATCGGATTTTCGGCGCTGCTCATTGTGCCCATCAGCGAATTGCGCTCCATCGGGATAGCTGGCCTGCTGGTAACCGTTTTGAGCGTCATGCTGTGTACATTCATTCTGCCGTGGGTGCTTGGTCTGCTGGGACATCGCGTCAATGCCGCCAGAGTGCCTCTTCCAGGCAGACGATTCAAAACGCAGGACAGCCTGTGCGCGCCAAGTAAGCGGTGGGCGCGGTGGGGCGGCATCGTAACCCACCGGCCATGGATAGCTCTGCTTGTCGCCGGGATTCCGCTATCGCTCCTTGCATTCCAGGCACACAGAATCTCTTCCGGGGTTCCTGACCGTGGCTCTCTCCCGGCCACAGCCGAGTCGGTGAAAGCGCTGCACACCCTCCAGGGCATGGGGCGGTCGGGTATTGTGCAGTCCATCCGCGTGATCGTGGAGTTGCCGCCACAGTCTCCGCCGCTCTCAGCGGCTGGCTGGCTTGCCGTCAGCCGCTTGACGAAGCGCTTCCAGAGCGATCCCAGAGCGCAAGAGGTGTTATCTCTTCCCACCCTTACGGGAATGTCTGACACTGCGGATGCTGTCGACCAAGTGCCCGAAGCGATCCGCCAGGGTTTTCTGCGCAGCGATGGCCAGGCTACCTTGATTGAGTTGCTGCCAACCGCCAATCTTTCGCCCAACGAACAGATACGATGGGTACGAGAGGTGCGTTCCTCCAATGTCGCGGCGATAACCGGCGTTCCCGGCGCCGTGCTGCGGGTTGGCGGTATTCCCGCGCTCAATGCAGATTATGATTCTGTGGCGAAGGAACGCTTGCCGAAGGTGATCGTTGGCGTCATATTGGGGAGCTTGTTGGCACTCCTGATCGGACTACGTTCTTTAGTTGCGGCTGTCAAAGCAATTCTGCTCAATCTGCTCTCAGTTGGCGCCTCATTTGGTGCGTTAGTTCTCGTTTTTCAGGAAGGCCACGGTAGCAGGCTGTTTGGTCTCGACGGACCGACCGGCACTGTATTCCCGATTGTGCCGATTCTCTCGTTTGCCATCGTCTTCGGATTGAGCATGGACTATGAGGTCTTCCTGGTCGCCCGAGTCCTTGAAGAGCGGCGGCGCGGTTTATCCGAGAGATCGGCAGTGATCGAGGGCCTGGCGCGCACGGCCGGGCTCATCACGAGCGCGGCTTCAATTATGATTGCCGTCTTTATTGCATTCACCGTGGGAAGCTTTCTGGTCGTCCAGATGCTGGGCTTTACGCTCGCCGTGGCGGTGTTCATTGATGCCACAGTCGTGCGGATGGTTGTTGGGCCGGCTCTATTGCAACTTGCCGGCGACTGGAATTGGTGGCCTTTTGGCTTATATGGGGCCCCGACAACGTCTGAAAAGGAGGTTATCCCCTAACGCCGGAACACCCACCGCGAACACCGTGGATGCTTAGATGCCAGCACAAGGCCTCGCAACAGCCCATTGAGCGATTCGATTTAGTCAGAAGTCCTGAGACTGGTCCTCTTCATCAGCAAAGCCAATTTCTGTTCGTGATTCATGGGCTCCCAGGGGACGAGCTTCTCGGCAAGCACATCCATTCTGCGAAACAGCGTTAACTCCAGGAAAAGTCCCAGAAAATCCAGGTCGCGGAAGACCAGCGAGCCGGACTCTCTCATCCTGTCGCGAAGCCGTTCGAAATGGACGGGCATCTCGGTCCAGTGAAGGCTGGCACGGTGGTGATGGCAGAGGTGGTATCCTTCGTTCAAGAAGTTCACCTCGTCCACAACCGTCACCGAATTCGCAAAATAATCCTTAGGCCGCTCTGGATCACAGAATGCGTGCTGGACCCATGCGGTGATTGCGTTGATGAAATTCATGCAAAGAAGAGGAACCAGGACGAACAGCGTTCCAATTCTCCAGTCGTAAATAAAGACAGCCGCGAAGTACGCATAGTAGCGCGCCATTCCCCAGAGCATGCGTGTTCGGTTCTTTTCATCGCCTCTCGCTCGAAAATAGGCGTAGGGAGCAATCCCCAGCACCGTCCAAATGTTGTCCGAGAGATACCAGACGAAATGGAGTCGGCTCGTTCGATCGTAGCCCATGTTGTTGCGAGTGTCGTCGGGTCCGCTGTTCTCTCTATGGTGAAGACACACATGAGCCGTCCGACCCAGTTCCGGAGCATTCCCATATAAATACCCCAGGAAGAATTCGAGGTAGCGCCCGAAGACTTTCTCGTATTTCCCCGAAAAGAACCCGTGGCGTCGGTGCGCCTCCAGGTGGCTGGCGCTGAACATCCTCACAAACCGCTGGAACCTGAGACCGTAAAGAGAAAGATAGAAAGCGATCACGAGCAGCAGTCGAGGTTTCCCTAGAACGAGTTGGATCGCGAAAATTGGCACGGCGGTAAGGGTAAGAGAGACCATCAGTCGCAGAGCGGGGGTGTCTCGGGGGTCCAGCAGAACTTCTTTGCCGAGCCGATCGAGGATCCGGTCGTACGCTCGGGAGAGAAATTCATACGTATCGCGTAAGGGACGAACCCTCCTGAAGAGCATGGCCACGCCGGAGCATCCGAAGGAAAGCAGGGCTACGGGCAATGCGGCAGCCATGCTTGCCAACCCCATGGGGACTGCTAACCACCGAAATAGGGATAGGGGCTTGGGTCTGGCCCCTAGATTCATCACCAGGGAGGCGGCGCCTGTCTCGGGGTTATGAATTTCCATCTGGAGTACCGTGCGCCACGATCCGATTCAAGCAGCCACGCGGACATGTTAGTTAGGTCGCACTGCGAAAGCAAGTCAACATTGCCCGCATCCGGGTTGTCTTTGGCGGGCAAATGCAGGCAGCCTCCGAGGATTCCAGTGAGCTGCTTCGATATTTCCAAGAGCTCTAAGTGTTTTTGATGTATCCTCGGCCTGTTGCACGTTCTAATATGAGGTCATTCAAGCACAATCGCTATGAGCACCGCGCCATTCCGCAAGCAGTCGGCCACGTTGCCGCGGCCCAACGACAAGCGAAAAATTGTCGAGCATTATGATTTCGTCAGCCCTTATTACCAATCGCTTTGGGGCGAACATATACATCATGGTTATTGGATTCGCGGCGACGAATCGAAAGAACTTGCGCAGCTCCAGCTCATGGAGCACCTCGCAGAGTTAGCGAATGTCCAGACCGGCGCCGCAGTGCTCGATATCGGTTGTGGCTTCGGGGGGTGCAGCCTTTACCTGGCACGGAAGTACCAGGCGTCGGCAACGGGTATCACTATCTCCCCAGTGCAGGTGGAAATGGCCAGGAAGGCGGCAGTTGCTGCTCAGTTGGACGCGCGTTTCCTTCTGATGGACGCCGAAGCTCTCGATTTCCCCTTGCCGTTTGATCTTCTTTGGTCCGTCGAGTCCATCTCCCACTATCACGATCATCGGAGTTTCTTCGCCAATGCTGCACGGTTTCTGAAACCAGGTGGTACCTTTGCGCTCACGGACTGGTTCAAGAGAGCAGACCTTTCCACTGCGCAAACACGCAGATTTATCGAACCCATCGAGCGCGGAATGTATGTGGAACTCGAAACTATGGACGACTACGAATCCCATCTCCTTGCCAGCGGCCTGCAAATCGTCCACAGGCAGGATTTGTCACGTCAGTGCGCGAAATCATGGGATCTCGGTGTGGATATGATCCGCGACAAATCCTTCTGGGCCCTTGCCGCAAAAATGGGAAGGCATCTTGTGACTAACCTGAAAGCATTCCAGGCCATGCGCGCGGGTTACTCCTCTGGTAGTTTTGTCTGCGGCCTCTTCGTTGCCCGCAAGCCTTTTGAGGTCACTGCAGACTAGGGCCCTTAGCAGTCCCTAATTTGCTTTCTTTCCTTGAGCGCCGGACGGGCCGAGAGCAAAGTCCTTGAGTCCAAGCTTTGCCTTGCCCGAACCCCCTTCGATTACCATCATCGAGGAGCCGGGCTTGCCAGATAGCTTTGCCTCCACTTGTGACGCAGACCAGGCGCCATCGATCTGCCGCAGGCCATAGTAAATGAATTCCTTTTGCTGTCCCGTCCCGTGAAGCGTCTTCACCACATGCACAGGGAACAAAATGTTGCGGTCAATGCACGATGTCACCGAATCATAGTGAGTCCGGTCCTGAGGGCCGGGCGTGCTCTTAAGCACAAAGCAATCCCGTGCGCCGTATTTCTCCGGCGCCAGGAGTTCCTGATTCTTCCAGAAGAACTGGCTCTCTACCATGTCTTCATAGGAGAAGTCTGTTCCCACGAGTGGGTCGTTCCAACGTTCGAATGGCAACGCGCTGGCGGCCTTCTCGCCGGGAAGTATCGCCTCGATGGTCAAGTGCCCGCTCACGCTCATGTGGAGCAGAATGCTTGTCTTCTCTGAAGACGGCCCCGAGATCACGGTTAGCAAACGGAGGCCATCAGGAAACCAATGAGCCTTGCCGGTAAACTTGTAGGTCGTGCGCTTGCCATCGCCTTCCACCCGTGTGAGCCGCCCGGTCACGCGGTAGTCCAAGTTCTGAATACGTTGGCGCGAGCCAGTCAGCACAGTCTGGAGGTCAGGACTCGCCGCGAAGGCTCGCGATGAATGCACCCAAGACAGCAGCACCAGCAAGGCGATGGACGCTTGAATTGCTCCAAAGGCGCGAGAGAGCATGACGAAACGGCGCAGGTATGTCATAGCGTATGTATACAGGTAAATTCTGTATGATGCCCAACCGGCGGCGCCCGGTTTTCCTTGCTCCATTCGGCAGAATTGACTTCATGACCAAAATTTTCTACTGTGGATTCGAGCGCGAAGGGCGCATCCAGTCCGCGGAAAGGGCCGTGCCCACCTTCATTTCGACAACCTCAACGAATCTTCTTTCAGCCTGACTTATGCGGACTTCCAGGCACGCAACGAAAGGAGCTTCGTATGCTTGAACGAGAATTACCCGCCCGTCCCAATCTCGAACAATACAAAAAACAAGCCAAAGAGCTCGCGCGGCAGTGTGAACTGCATGCAACGGATGCGATCGCACGCATGCGCCGAAACCATCCGCGCTTTCATAAACTGTCCGAACCGAATGCAGCAGCGACAGCCGTGAATCTCACCGACGCGCAACTGGTGATTGCGCGGGAGCATGGTTTTGAGAGTTGGCCGAAATTCGCGAAGCACATTGAAATGATCCGTATCATCGAGTCGGTCGACTCGATGAGCGATCCCGTGGCGGCGTTCATCGAAGTTGCGTGCACACCGCGGCACACCTGGCACGCCTCGGGAACGCTGGATCATGCAGGGATGATCCTTGAGCGCTATCCACACGTAGCAACGAGCAACATATACACGGCGGCAATTCTCGCGGATGAAACGACGGTGCGTGGCCTCCTGCAGCGGGACCCGAAGAGCGCGACAGCAACAGGAGGTCCGCACGGATGGGATGCGCTTACGTATCTCTGCTTCTCGCGCTACCTGCGCATCGATGAAAGCCGTTCAAAGGCGTTTGTGAGAACGGCGCGGGCGCTGCTCGATGCCGGAGCGAGCGCGAAGACGGGATGGACCGAAATGATCGATCATCCGACACCGCGACCGACATTCGAAAGCGCAATTTATGGCGCGGCGGGAATCGCACGGCATGCCGAACTGACCCGGCTGCTGCTAGAGCGTGGCGCAGATCCGAATGATGAGGAGACTCCGTATCACGTGCCCGAAGGCCACGACAACAGGGTGATGCAGATTGTGCTCGAGAGCGGAAGCCTGACTCCCGCATCGCTGGTAACCATGCTCGTGCGCAAAGCCGACTGGCACGATGAGGTTGGCATGCGGATGGTTCTTGAACACGGAGCCAGTCCCAATGCAATGCCGATCTGGGGATACAGCGCGCTGCAACACTCAATCCGGCGCGATAACGGCCTTGTGATGATCGAGTCGCTCATGGATTTCGGTGGCAATCCTAAAGTGTCCAGTAACCAGGACGGCAGAACAGCCATCATGATGGCAGCGCGTAGAGGTCGCGGAGATGTGCTGAGGCTGTTTGAGCAGCATGGCTTTGCTCTGAATCTTCAGGGGGTGGATGCGCTGATCGGTGCTTGCGCGTTGGGCGATCACGACGGGGCGCAGAACCTGGCCTCGCGTGAGTTGGGCTTTTTTCAGAAACTGCTGTCTGAGGGAGGAACATTGCTGGCGGAGTTTGCCGGGAATGCAAACGTCGAGGGCATACACTGCCTTCTCGAACTGGGTGTGGATGTGAATGCGACCTATGTTGAAGGCGATCCGTACTTCGACATCGCGAAGAACAGCACAGCCTTGCATGTCGCGGCATGGCGCGGGTGGCCGTCGGCTGTGAAGGATCTGATCGCTCACGGTGCGGAAGTCAACGCACTTGACGACAACGGCAGGACACCTCTGCAACTCGCCATAAAAGCCTGTGTGGATTCGTACTGGAAGCGGCGGCGCGCGCCCGAATGGATCGAGCCTTTACTGCAAGCGCACGCGTCTGTTAGGGGAATCGAGATCCCGACAGGATACGACGAAGGAGATGAACTGCTGCTGCGCTACGGCAGTTGACCGCGCTCGTCCACACGGACTGCCCCAGCCGGAAATTGCCAGGCTGATTATTGGCTAAGTTTCACCGGAGGCCCGCTGGTGCGCTTTGCCTTGAGGTTGACCGTCACTTCGACACGGTCGGCGATCTTGATGAAGGGAATGCTGCCATTGATCCCGTAGTCCTTGCGGTCAAAGGCCATAGTGCCCTTGATCTCTCCGGTGCCCGTCCCATAGCCGAAAACGACCAACGACAGCTTCTCCGGCTTTGTCACTCCGCGTATCGTAAAGTCGCCATCGACTTCAAAGTTAAGCGGTTTACCTGCCACCGCTGGACCGGTCTGAACAATTTTCGTCGAATGGAACGTGATCAACGGATTATTCGCGACGTCGAAGAAGTCTTTGCTCTTCAGCTTGTTGTCCTTCATGCTGCTTCCGGTATTCACGCTGGCCGCTTGGATCTTAATATCCAATACCCCAGTGTTGATATCCGTGGATGTAAACACGAGAGTGGAGTCCCACTTGTCAAATTTGCCGGTTATAGAGACCGAGGACTTCACATTGAACACAACCGTGCTTGACACCGGCGTAATTACGAAAACAGGTGCTTGCGCGCGGCCTAATGGCGTTAGCATGGCGGACGCCACGAGGAAGAGAACAGCCAATCGTATGCTGCTGAGTGTGAGTTTTCTCGACATAAACCTCATCCTTTTGTCGCCATGAGAGCGGCCAGATGAATTCTAATCCACGACGTGAACCACTATACGTGAGTTTGCTCGGAAGTACCGTCAAATTATGGCAATCACATGGAGGTGCCCCAATGCAGTCCAGCTTCAGACTCAGCCTTGCAGCCTTAGTTCTGACCTGTGCCGTCCAGTGTTCAGCGTCTCAAGCCGTTGCCCGGACCAACCTAAAAGAAGTAGCCGCGCCAGCGCTTTCGCGACATTTCGTCTGCAACACAGGATATTCGATCCAGCAATGCCATGAGCAGGTGAGCGCTCTCAGACCCTTACTCGACAGATACGGGCTGGCCGCCTCGGCGACTGGACCTGGGTTCTGGTCAAGTTGGATGACTGGAAGGCGCTCCAGCGTCAGCACCGGATGGACCCCGACAGTCGGGCCTTTACGGTTCTCGACCGGCGGGAGATCTTCTTCGAGGAAGCGCTGGTTAGCCCTGTCACAACAAGGCGGGTGCAGCTGATCAAGGCAATGGTCTCTCAGCATGGACGACCTGCTGAACCTGGCCCTTACCCATGAACTTGGACACGCATTGTGCAACGAACGGAACGAACGGAAGGCGGATGCCAATGGCGATCAGTGGCAAAGGGCAGCCTGTTCAATGCAAATGAATCGCTCACTCGGCCGCCGTGTCTGATTTCAAGGGCGCGCCGCCGGCTGCATCTTATGATAAGTTGGAAAGGGTGAGAGCTCGTAGCTCAGTTGGTAGAGCATCGCCCTTTTAAGGCGTGGGTCCTGGGTTCGAGCCCCAGCGAGCTCACCATTCAAAACAAAGACCTTAGCGTATCCACGCCGGACACTAAAAAATGCCACCTGTGATACGAAAGTGATACACGGGGCGTCAGCGTCCGCGGCTTCGTTCTTGTCGACATTCCCTCAGATCCCAGCTTTTACTCTTCCAGCACTCCCTGGTTAAAGCTGGACTGCGTGAAAAGATGGCTGGGAGCGTGGCTGTCGGCGCTCCGCTCGAGCCCTTCTGAATGCCCCAGTGCATTGCTAATGAACGGCAGCCAGATGTTCCCCGAGATTGTCGACCATGTTGGCCAGGGACTACGAATTCCCACCACTATGCAATTGAGCACTCGATTTCGGTTTCGTGACCGGCCCGTACCTGTTCGAAGTCATGCGGGAACAACGCCGTACTTGGCAGCCAAGAACTGCTGAAGATCATCGGGTAGAACTGCGGCGAGTTCTTGCCAGGTAAGCAGCTTGAGGCGACAGCGAAGCTCGACGAGCCGAACCGCCCGCATCACTCTATACCATGCTTCGATCAGATCAGGACGGCGAACATCGCAAAATATGCAGTACGAGAAGCCGGTCGCATATGCCGCCAGAGTCCCTCTTATGAGTTGATAACTGCAATGCCTTCCATTCCTGCACGGAATCTCAGACAGGTCAAACACACTCCCCACATCTCGATATCTGGAGATAAGCTCAAATCCTGCCGATTGAAAGTCCGATTCAGTGAGCTTCGCTTCAACCAACGATTGATCGAGCTTCATATCGATCTCTGTGTTGTCGCGCTTGCCTTTGTGCAAAGGAATTCGTGGTTTGAATCCGAACTCCGGCACCGTCTTTGATTCAACTCCGAGCATCGCCCTGACGACCGCGGACGTCACCACACCAGGATGGCAGAAGATATTCATGAGTAACGCGTCGGAGCTATGGGCACAATCCAATTCCCTCCAATGCCAGTTCGCACGCGCTCTGGATCTCTTGAATGCGGTGTGGGCTTTGCCTAGTCGTAGCTTCCATTGCGCATGACTGGAAATCATCTGATAGGAAAGTGGGTGAAAGTTCCCATGACAACCGTTGTCATCCTGCGCAAAGAGCACTCCGGGAACCGTGCCATCGGTTCGCTCATAGACGAGGCCATGAGTTTTAGCGAACCTCAGAGCACGGAGACTCAATTCGGTTCGCAGGGTCAGGCCACTCGGAATCTCGAGATTTAATTCAGTCATCGCGTCGATTTCTACAATGAAACGGATGAGAAATCGGGATTACGTATTCGCTTTTTATTCCCTATATTATCACTGCCATGTTCCACGCCCCAAGACGAAAAGCTGACGGATCTAGCCCCACTTTAACCCTACGGTAAGAACGACCAAGTGTTCCAAGTCGCTCTATTACGTTGCCAGCCGCTCCGCATGATGTCTTTTAGTTACAGTAATTTAACGACTCATGAATCGAAGGTCGTTGAGTAAAGCGCAAAGTGGCCACTGGAGTGTGATGTCTGCGATTCGGAAGTTGGCCGTGATTTGGCTCCATCCCGGGGTCAATTCTTCGATTCGCGCACCGGTACTTGCCGGTCGATTGAAAATTGAACCTTCAAGGACGCGCGAGCGGTGCCGAGGCAAACGAAGAGTTTCTTGCCCGGCCCGCTGAATCCGTAATGGACATGCGCCACTCCGTCCGGGTCGATCTTGGTGATGGTCGGTGGGTCGGGATTCACATCCCGCAGGTCGGCCGTATTGATCAACGAGGCGGCCGCCGCAATCACTTTTTCATGCATTGCGCTATCGAGAGCTATCGGAACGTGCAAGTCGGGATTCGCGTTGCTTCGGTCGCAACCTGCTTCCAGACCCGCGATTACGTCGTCTCGGGTGACAACCTGTTCTTCGAGGATCGGGTTGTCGCGGTACACGCGGTAGAAAAAATCATAGGTGCTCGATATCCGGTCAAGCGGCCGAACCATGTGCAGGTGATCTGCATGGATCTCTTGTGGCGGCGTGGTCACATCGCATCCATAGGTCGCACTGAAGTAGCCGACCACGCGTGCATGGGTCTTCAGATAGCGTCCAAATCCGTTTTCCGGAGTCGTGTCTTCGGATTCAAAGGCACAGAACCGATGAATGCCATTTGCGGAATCGTGTCCTCGCCAGTTGCTTTCCAACTGCGTTAGGAAGGCATTACTACTGGCATCGCTGAGATCACTGAGAAGCGGGTCTTTGTCGTAGATGGAAGCTATCCGGGCGATCGGCGAGCCCTCGTGCGGGGTCCCATACGACACGATGAACTTGACGCGCCCGCCTCCGCGGGATGTCTCAACAGCATTTCTTCAACGAGGATGCCACCGAGGCTATGCGCGATGAAAACCACCTCGCGATGCTCCCAGACGTGATCGTGCTTAAGGTGAGCCCAGAGGATGTCGGCCGGCTGCACGCTGGACATCCTGCCATTCGACGCAGGCGTGGGATACTCCGCAACTTCAACGTCGGAATAGGCAAAGCGCGGGTCCGTCTGAATCAAATCTGGCCAATAGGCGCCGTTTGAGGCCCGCCATGACTCGCGGCTCCCGTGAAGGCCATGTACAAAAACGATGACTCTTGCCCGGAGGGCGGACTGCGCTTGGTTTTGTTGTATAACGCCTTGGGCAAAAGAAGCGGAAGCGTGAAGGAGGAAGAACAAGGCTGCCAGAACAAACCTCATCTTCCTGTCCATCCAACGGTCTCTACTCATCTGGAACCTAGAATCTTTAGGATACAGGCAGCGGGCCCGGAATTGGTAGGCCATCGGTGATGCGCAATAACCTCGTGCTGACAAACGGCTCAATACATGACGTACACTTTGAGACCAAAGCTCTAACCTGCCGCCCACGCTTAGCCAAAAGCAGTTGCCGAACACTAATGCGGTTGACAGGATTGGATCGCAGAGTTGAAGGGCGATAATCCATGGCTAGTTCCGAAACAACCAAAGCCGAGGCAGTGGCCCTTCTGAGAAAACTCAGGCCGAGATTCCTGGACGGCCTCACTCCCTCCGCAGTCACCTCGATCGTGGCGGCGGCGAGCCATCGTCGATTCTCGGCGCGTTCCGTGATGGCGCGCGAAGGATATCCTGCTGACCAGTTATTCCTGATGGTCAACGGGCGCGCCCGTAGTTTCTGCATTACGCCCCAGGGTGAGAAAGTCTCTATTTTCTGGTTTCCGCCCGGCGAAGTGTGCGGCGCAGCAGCATTCTTGTCGAAGCCTGCTGCGTATCTTGTAAGCACGGAAGCTGTGAATAATAGCACCGCCCTTGTGTGGGACCGAGCCACAATCCGGTCCTTTAGTGCTCAATATCCCCGATTGATCGAGAACGCGCTGTTAATAGCCTATGACTATTTTGTCGTGTATCGGGCTCTCCACATCTCCGCGACTTGCCAGAACGCGCGACAACGGCTCGCCCAGGTGCTCGGTAGTCTGGCCAACGGGATGGGACAAAGGGTTGAGGACGGCGTTGCACTCGATGTCAGGAATGAGGAGTTGGCCAACGAAGCGAACATCACGATATTCACTGCAAGCCGCCTTTTGAACGAGTGGCAGCGCCAAGGCATTCTGACCAAAAGCCGGGGCAAGATCGTGCTTCGCTCGCCCGAGGCCCTGGTGTTCAGCGAAGCCTGATCTCGGCTTCTCTTGTTGTCTATGTTTGCAATTCGTTGCCTACCATCATTGCTCTTGAGCAACGATGGAATCCACACTGCGTGTCATCCTTAGAGGGATCAGTTCAGCACGGCCAATGATGGCCCTAGGTGAACTTCTACCCTAAAGGAGGCCATCAGGAAGTTGGCGTCAGTTCGTATTTTTATCGTGGATGATTCTGGGCCGTGGCGGCGCGCGATTTGCTCAATGCTTCAAGAATACAAAGATATGGAAGTCATCTGTGAAGGCTCCGATGGCTTACAGGCAGTTGAGAAGAGCGCAGCATTGCAGCCTGACGTGGTTTTGCTGGATATTGGCCTTCCGAATCTCAATGGCCTGGAAGCCGCTCGCCAAATTCGCAAAGTTTCACCGCACTCCAGGATCATCTTCGTAACTTCGCACAACGATCCGGACCTGGTGGATGAGGCCTTGAGAATTGGCGCGTCGGGCTTCGTAATTAAAGCCGATGCCGCATCCGACCTTTTGTCTGCGCTGAGCGCGGTCATGCGCAATCAGAGGTTCGTCCGCAGAAGATTTTTCCCCAATGACTAGATGATCCGGCACGCCAAGAATTCTTCCTGTTGCAAGCCTTGGTCCAATAGCTGATGGGTCGGATGGGCCACGATCAGCTTCCATTCCGGCTGATTCGATATAGCCGATGCCAGCACACCTAACTCCCAAAACTAGCATTTCGGCTGGTTGCAAGGCTGCTGTGCGAGGAATTAGATGGAGGATATCAAGGGAGCGATCCGACGGTTCTGCCGTTGGGTGTCCGCAATCAACTCACCGGTGGCGGGTTGCAGCGTGATAGTGGAGATCAGCGAAGCTAAATTTGCGAGTAACGGGAACAAAATGTCCCAGAATCCGGAATCAGCCGGGTTAGAAGAGGTGCCTAGCACCAACACACCGTAGAGCAGAACGACATTGTGCAACAGGTTTCGGATGCGAAGCACGACAGAGGAAGAACCATCACATGCCTAGGTCGGCTCTTGGAGAGAAGTAGCTAAAGCTCATCTCATCTCAGCTCATCTGCCTCGTCACTTCGCAGGCTTCGGCGGGCAATGCGCATCATAGATCGCCTGCATCCGCTTCAGCTTGAGAACGCCGTAGAACACGATAATCACCATCGCGACAACCAGAAGCCCGGCGGATCTCCTTTCCCATTCATACTTTCTCAAGCGGTTGGCGATGTAGCTAGATGTGATTAAGAACAGAATGCCGGCGTTGATGATCCAATTCAAGGGCTTTGGGACGATGAAGCTCACAGTTCCGAAACCGGCAAGCTCATAAAGCAGGAATGGCAGGATGGCTACCATCGGCAGCAGTGCGGAAGCACCGAGAGGGATATCAACAGCACCCGGCACAAGGTCGTGCAGCAGCCTGCTGTGCGCCAGTTCATGGAACAGCGTTGGCACCGCACACAGGAAAGGCACCACCGCGAGCAGTTCGAGCACCAGCGACCCGCTCCACGTTCCGACCTTGGACGAAGGGTCAGCGCCTGCACCGGATGACTCCGAGCCAATATACAAACCGCCGACGATGGCGGCAGCACTGGAGAGCATCAGCAGTTCCACGGTGATGCCAAAACTCACCGGCTCGCCCGCCTTGATAAGCAGTAGGGCCATAAAGCCGGGAAGGTAAAACATCACGCGCACCAGCCGGGCCCAAACCCTCGCGTCGCGCTCTGGAGGCAGAATTGGAAGGGCCAGTCCGTCGGTTCCGATCGTTGCTCTTTCTTTGGACATTTCATGCCTCCTGTTTGCGGTGACACGGCTGACCGGGGCTCCTTAACGAGCCTCGTAGGGGGTTTTCATGTGTCTTGTAAGCCTTCGTTCGCGCTGTGATGCGCGATCAGCGGTTCCTCTTAAAGATTTTCCCCATGCTCGGACAACTAAGGTTCTTAAGAATTCTTCCTGCTCGAGACGTTTTCACCAGAGATCTTGTTAGATCTCGATGCGCTTGGCACTTTCTGAGAACTTCTGTACTCACTGGCGCAACTGCGCAATGCGCCCTCACTGCTCAACAATCTTCCAAGTCTTATCAGGGTTGAATTCCGTCATCGCCGAAGCGATCTCATCCGTCGACTTTCCGAGATCCTTCTGAAGCAACGTGCCGTTTTGATTGATGATGAAAGTCATGATTCCGGAATCGCGATACTGCGCAGGATAGGCAACGGCTGCGAATCCGCCAGTCATTTTGCCGTTAACGATGTAGCTTTTCGCCCCACCTTTCGCATCCGCTCCCTGCTTGTCTAGCATGACAAAGTAGTAGCCATAAAAGGGATGATGCTGGTCTTGCTGAACCTTATATCCTTCAGCTGTAGCATAAGCGACGAGAGGTCCCAGCGGACTTCTGGGTTGACCATTAACCTCCGGCCAGTACAAACCATTCTGCTTACCTTCGTCGCTGATGAATTTCTGCGCGTACTGATTCCCACCATCATGATGTTGTGATGAGTATTGCTGCTGAGCGCCGGCGATCGCCCCACAGATATCAATCGCCGCAGTCTCGTCTCTGCCAATCCGGCGCGCCAAGATCTCTTCCTTTCCCGCTTCTACGTCGAAATACCATTGGCCGGCATCGTTCTTTTTTAGCGGGAGGGGGAATGCCTTGTTGTCGGTGCCCGTGATTAGCAGCTGGCTTCCGTTCTCCAGTTTGCGCCACCGATGCATGACGTCGTAGTCGGACACAAACCCCGCGAGGTCGTCTTTGTCCTTCGCCGCATCTCCCGAGCTAACCACATCTTTCGATCCTGGACCCAGGACGGCCAAAACCGCATCACCTTTGTCTGATTTTGCCGCCGTGACCAGCGCTTTGCCGGCGTCGTCCGGAGACGCAAATGTATTTTGCGTCGCCTGGTTT
>Ga0206881_10199_pt3 | contig 16021 bp, 19 predicted proteins | sample Alteio_BWOrgCont_3_FD_152867 | JGI IMG/M metagenome (GOLD analysis project Ga0206881, IMG submission 152867) | Enriched cells from forest soil in Barre Woods Harvard Forest LTER site, Petersham, Massachusetts, United States -... | ecosystem: Environmental > Terrestrial > Soil > Temperate forest >...
TGCCGGGGCTGGCCATCTCCATACGGACGGGTCGTTTGACATCGGCTATGGAAAAGGTGTTGGAGGAGATGCCGAGGCTCAGGTTTCCGCTGATGGATTCATGGCAGATGCCGACAAACCGGGCGGCGGCGAAGGATGCGTCCGAACGCCGGTCTGTCATCAGGGCTTTGAGTTGGATCAGCCAGTCAGGGACAGCCTCACCGTGCCAGTGCAGATAGACCGTTGGAGAGACGTTGGAGTCGTCGAAAAAGACGATGCAAGCTCGATTACCCATATCAAGCCTCCTTTCCATCGTCGTGTTCGGCTTCGAGGCGCGCCTTCACCAGCGCTATGCCGTGCCGGAGATGTGGCTCGAATACGTCGCCGCGCCAGGAATTCGACCTGAAGGCGATGTCGCCCTGGGCCAGCTTGTCTACGTTGAGCACCGCGACGTGGGACTGCTCCTCGAACAGGATGGCGAGCATGATGCCCTCTTCGGGGGCACGGAACAGCAGGACGTCAAATGGCGCTCCGCAGATGCCGTTGCGGTGATGGGCGTAGTGGAGGATGTCGAGTTTCATGGCTGCCTCCTATGCGTTGCTGTTATCGGGTGCATTGCCGAAGAGCATCTCGGCGTGGCATTCGAGCGTGTCCCAGTTGATGCCCAGCGTCGCATCGCGATTGCGATCGGCGTTTTGCAGAACCTGCCAGGCCTGCTCGTCGGTCAGGTCTGGACGTACTTCCTGCACGTCTTCAATGCCCCAGATGAGGGCGATTTGATGCCGTTCTGCGAGGATGGCGTCGATATCCACGGATTGCCGACCGGCATCGAAGGCGGCGTCGAGTGCCGCCGCGACGCCCCAGACGCTGAGCGTATGGAAGTCGAGGCTGTCCGAACTGCGGGTCCTGAGCGTCGGAATGGACAGATGCCGTTTGGCGATATGGCGAAGTGTTTGTCTGCGATTGGTCATGGTCGCCTCCCGATCAGTTGAGTTCGGAGGCGATTCGCAACTCGGCGAACTGCCGTTCGAGTTCTTCGCATTCGGCATCGAAGGCCGGGTCGATTCCGGCATCGTCGAAGGCCTGGAGCCTGGCGGTCAGGCCGGTCATGTCGTCAGTGGTGATTGCATGGTTCGTATTCATGGCGTGAATCCTTTCAGGTTGAGGGCGGGCGTGATTGCCCGCCCGGTTGCGATTGCTGGTTATTCCTTCTTCTCGGATGCGACCCGCAGGGTGATGCGTCCGTCGAGCGGTGCGACCTCCAACTGGACGTTGAAGCCTTTCCCGTCGTTGTGGGCGAATGCGACGCCGATACGCGTCCAGAATGCCTTTCCGCCTTCACGATCGCGGACGTGGTAGGCGACGTGGCTGGGGGATTTCGAAGTCGTGCGTTCGTTTCGTTTGGTATCAGACATGGTTGGTCTCCTTCTTTGTGTTTCCGGCCACGCCCATCGCGGCCTGATGGCACGTGATCCAAAGCCGACTGGCCGGGGCGGAGCCTGCGCAGCGCACCTGGCAAGCTGAAAATTGGGGGCGACCTTTAGGGGGAGCCGATTTTCTGCTTGCCTGGACCGGTGGCGGCTTTAGCGTGCCCATCACTAGGCCAGTGGGATGGCTGGTAAAACGCGTAGAGACCGACCGATTACTACCGAACCACGAACGGCTCTCGTGATCCGCGCTGCTCACCATGTGCCTGCCAGTCCAGGGATATCGCAGTGGAAAGGTTCAGCATGGACACAGAGCAATGCAGAGGACCGACCGGCTCAATCGACTTGCCGGTGTATTCGGAAGCCAAACCGTCATCGTCGAAGCTCATCGCAGATGGTTGGCGATTGAAAATGCCACGGGGATTAAACTCTGGCCCCGCAATTGAAAGACCAGCGGACAGCCGATACCGTGTCGCCCAGGGGCCGTGGACAATCACGACGATTGCATGAGGAACCGATATGCCAGCTGTGCCAACCGGCTATAGTGTCGCCGATATTGAACGTATTCTGGATGAGCGAAAGGCAAAACTGCAGGAACTGGCCGTAAGGAGAGATCAGGCGCAGAAAGAAGTCGACAAACTCGACGCGGAACTCCAGAGCCTGGTAGGTGCAGGAGCAGTGTTTGGCCGAAATGGCCGACCGCGTCGGCGCAGGCGGAATGAAACCTCGCTACGGACTGTGGTTTTGGAGATTCTTGGCAAGAACAAAAAGGGCTTACCGTTGGCCGAGTTGTCAGAAAAGGTCGCCGAGACGGGCTACAAGAGCGGCAGCAAGAACTTCCGTAATGTCCTCTATCAATGCGTCTACAACACACAAAGCATTGTTCGCGACGACGCGTCAGGTTGTTACAAGCTCAAGAAGTGACGCTGCCGAACAAGTCACTCAGAGTTCCTTGTACGTTCGCAACTGCGGGGGCGACGTATTCCCGGACAACGGGTCCCGCTTCCGTGGTAATTGCCGGGTCAGGATGATCGGGAGACGTTTTGATGGTGAACGGCGAGAGGGTTGAGGAAACGACGATTGAAATCTGGTTTCGCGAGGAATCACACGAAATGTGGACGCTGTACGACCTGCCGGATAACCGGCAGCAGGCGGAGCAAATAGTTCAGGCGCAGCGAGCCGCACACCCCGACCGCAAATACGAAGTCCGTGAATTCCCCAAATGGATCAACACGGACGTCTGGTAGAGGAATGGATCATGCTGGATGACACAACGCACAAGGACCAAGTGCTGACAAAGCCTCCGTCAAAGGGGCTGAGCGGGATTCTGCAGTCGAAAGAATCGGACGCCGAGGGAGAGGCGGCGTGCCGGGCGTTCGGTTATTTACGCGGGATCCGCGACCATTCAGCAGCCGTGGAGTTTCGGTTCAGGAACGGCAACAGCATGTGGTTTCCGTATTCGTGGCTCGGAACCTGGTGCTTCAATCCTTCCGAACGACTGTTGATCAAATTCTCAATCTCGTCTACCTCGTACTGATCAAGGGCAGCAACCTCGACCAGCCGCTCAAGGAAGGGTCCGTCAATCTCACCTACGCGGGCTTGCAAAGGCACAGGCTGCTGTGGGTTCGGGAAATGACGGAAGAAGAGATCGGGCAAGTGGGCGAGACCGAGCCGACGATCGACAGCATCGAAGTAGCGGAGTTTGAGTCACACGCGGCACTTAAAGAATGGGTCAACCAGAAGGCTCCGGAGTTCGCAACTTAGTTCGTCCGCTGACGTCTTACTACTTGAAGGCACAAAGAACGAAGAATTCCCATGATCTTGGCGCAAATCAACGGTGGTTCTTGCGTGATTAGCGATCGGGCAGGAAGCCTTTTTTTCTACGGTCCTGAACTGCCGTCGCGTGCGACTCACTTGTTACGTTGTCATTGATGTTTCTGGAAATGTCATGCGCAGCGTTTTCAAGTAACGAAGCGACTTGAGTGTGGCCATTGTCAATGGCCCATTGGCGTGGCGTATTCCCGTCAAGGTCGATGGCCGTGGTATTAGCAGCATTCTCAAGCAAGAGACGTACGATCTCAGTGTTGCCGTCGTGGCTTGCCCAATGGAGCGGAGTTGCGCCAAGATCAGTCTTGGCGTTAACGTCAGCTCCGCGATCGATCAGGAAGCGAGCCAAAGCAATGTCCGATACACAAGCAAAGTGGAGGGAGGTTTGCCCAGTTGCCGAAGTTGAATTGACGTTCGCACCGTTGCCAACAGCTGCTGTGGCGCGTACATAATCGCCATGATAGCTCGCTGCCAGCAATTCCTCATCGAACTTCATCAATCCTCCGTCTCAATTGAGTTATCACTCAGTTTATTTGTCTTACAGACAACTTACTGGATGTTGCCCTTCGCGCAAGGGAAAAGATGCGGATCAGTAACGTCAGCTTGTGATACGATTGTGCCTCAGGCGCACTGTCGCAATGCGGCGCTTCTGCGGATGGCAACACACCGACAGAACGAGCAGGAATGATCGGCCCGAGTTGCAGATTAACACATCGCTTGCCTCCGCCCTGCTGTATTGCTAAGCTCCGTGCCTTATCTGAGCAATTTGGAGTTCTGTGCTCCATCACAATGAGTGACACCCAGCGTCGGAATCAGGGCCAGTGAACAGCAATTCGGTCGATCTCCAAAACGGTGAAATCAACGAAATCACCGAGGACGAAGCACGGATCGAAATTGGTGACCAAGGAATACTGGAGTTAAAGGGCTTGCGAGAATGGCTCTATGGGAATTCAACTTCGGTGCCTCTACGAATTAGAATTGCACCGTCGCCTATAACTCGTAGCGAAGCAGATTTGTTGCACGTGGCAAGTCCACGCTTCGCGTACCGCGTCTACCTGAGCGAGGATGGAACAACTTTTGTGAACGCGAGGCGTTTGAAAAGGCTGTTGCGGTCAGTGCCGAAGTGGGCACCGCCCAGTTCGGCAAGCGTTGAAATGGAAGGCAAATACACGTTTCGGTATGACTCAACAGCCGAAGCAAAGGCACTCATCGAAAAAGTGAGTCGATCCTCGTGTATTGCCGATTCATTTTTATCTCGGCCAATATGGCTTTCTGATGCTACTTTTGAGTTGCTATCTGTTGATTTAGGGGCTGCGTACGGAGAGCGAGAGTCTCTCGTTGGCTCTCCGTATGTAAAGTCGGTGCGCATCGGACCTGGGTTGTGTGCGCAAGCCGCATGTTTCATGTCTGTCCTCCTGTGTGGTTCGTTTGCACGTGCCGTTCATGATTTTGCGGAGATTTCCTGCATCGGCTCTGGCCATGATCCCAGCAGCGAAGGAAAGATCACATTTGCAGGAATGCACGCAGGGCAGATTTTGACGTATCTAAACAGTCGTGCGGTTGGCCTCGCGGCGGAGTTGCAAGGTTGGGACTTGTCACTCGCTGCGGATGCCATCGCAAACACAAAAATAAAATGCGAATACGTGAATATGGCCGTTCGTGCCTACGTGCGGTCTGGATTCCCCGTGATCTATTTGGTGGAAGCCGGTCCGCTCTGGAATAAGAAAGACGAAGTCGGCCACTCACTCGGACAGATCCACGAGCCGCCGCTACCCATCCTCGACCGAAGGCTGATTGACAGATTACCTCAGAACAAGGTTTCGAATGAGGATGACCATCATGCCGTAGTTGTCGTTGGGTACCGTGCCGATTCTGGAGATATGGAAAACGTCGAATTCATAATCCACGACCCATCTTCGCTTCCTTTCGTTCGTGTTTCAGGCAAGCGATTGTTTCAAAACCGAATTACAATTGATTGCTCACTGTTTGGTGATCCAACATTGATTGCAGGTGGAAATGTCCCCGTTCCGAGTCAATGGTGTGTCATTCCCGTTGTTCCGGACGCGGTGAAGGTCACTCTTCTCGATCGTCATACACAAAAGAGGATCGGCTCCACTGGACTCATTGCTTGGTCTATTGAAGTCCAATCGCTCTGCGAAAAATACAAAATGTGGGGGCGTGAATCCCCAATGGCAGATGGAAGCGATTTCTACCTTGTTGCGATGAACGAAGATCAACGCATCAAGCTTACGAATCACAGGAGCGGATTCTCAGGCAGCAATTCAGGCCAATTACAATCCGCAATTGAAGCAATTTCGAAAGAGGCACATCGAATCGGTCGACGGTTGCCAGATTGGAATTGGTTTGAGATTGTCACTGATTGTGTGGACAAGAACGCAAGTTGTGCGGTTTGGGTTTGGGACGCCACACAGGAGCTGCCTCCTCATCCCCTCGATCACGACGACAACGGGAGGTCAGAATCCAGCGATCATTTACTTCGCACTGTAATTGAGCAATCACTAATCGGAGTGGTTGTGACGAGAGCGGAGAGTACAGAGGTTATGTGGGGATTTGAATGCACAAACGTGACATTGAAAAATGTACCTGATCAGGATTTTAAAACAATTCTAAATGGTAGCGCGAATGAATCAATCGGCAAAGGGAGTCCGAAAGTCAAGCTGTCGTTGATAACTTCGTTTTGCGGAAAAGGGTTCAAAAGCGCAACTGAAGCCTGGCCAGAAGCAATTCATGGAAAAAGACCTGATGCCGAGGTCTATTGCTTTATGGAAAGAGATCTTTTGGATTTGCAGAATTGGTTCGCATCGACTGAGTCGTTAAACGCGAAGTGGATTCCAGGAAAGAGTGAAGAGGTGGTGCAGTGGATGTCTCGTTGTTGCAATGAATCGAAAGTGATCACGTCTTGCGGACAGTTCATTGACTATCACCTTCGAAAGAACAACATTTCGGTTACCGGACTCGCAAGCTACTTCCCCCATGTAACTCACGAGGACGCCAAGCCAGCAATAGGGGAGAGTGCGCCTGGTAGTCATGGACGGCATTTGGCAGTTCAAGCCTTGGTGTTCTTGGCGAGGCTTGCGAGAGAGCTTCGAGAAAGGGGACATAAATCATTGAGATCGATCGAACTGGTTGCAGGGAGTCGTGTGACAGCTCTCTGGCCGGCAATTCAAGAGTTCAAGACGAAAAGAATATCTGTCGTGCGAGCTTCGTATCTTTCGGCAGAAGATGCAGGTGACCGCCTGTTGAACACATTGGAGCAAAGCATTGAGAAATGCCGAAGTGTCCTACTAGGAAACGGTGAAGAGGATCGAATTCGGTTTGGAATCGAATGTGAACCTGGACAAATGTTCACTATCGGGCGAGTGGAATGGGCACAGCGACTTGCGGAAAAGATTCAATGTAGTAGAGTTCTGCGTGATTTTGTGTGCATCAACCTCGATTTGGCACATGCCATGCTTCTGGGTCTCACGCAACCTGCTCAGTTCGGTGATGCCGTAACGAGGAACGTGATCAACGTCCATTTGAGTGGACATAGTCCCCTTTTCCATTTTGGAGACTCATCATTAGCTTGGTACATCTTTTCCATGTCGGAATCGTTCGGTCTGCGCAACTGGCTTCATGTGATTTCACGGAACGAAAAGCACGTGCAAAGCGGTGAGGTGCCCGTGTCAGTTGAGTTTGAGGCGGCAAAGTCAGGGCAGTATGTCCGAGACTCTGTTTCCGCCTTCGTAGAGTGGGTCGGCAAGTTCTAAGTGTGAACTTCTTGGGAAGGAGGGTTGATGTGGACCGAATGGCGTTTGAATCATGGCTAAAGGGGAAATTCGCACAGGATCCAGTGTTTATCTCTGAGTGTTTGAAGATCGTTGACAAGCGGCCGACGAGGGACATTTCTCCAGTAATGGTTCTTCGTGAAATCAATCGCCAAACCTCCTCGATTCCTTTCGAGATTCAAGGATTGGTATCGGAAATACCGCTATCGAGCCAATAGAAATGGCTCCATTTGTTTACAGCGCCTTTTCATATTTTTCACTTTTCGTTAAGCGATCAATACGAAATTGGATCCGATCATTAAGCGATCGTTTGTTTGATTTCCACAACCCTGTTTGTCAGTCTTTTCTCGAGTTGACGGATCCGTAATGCCCTAAATGTGGAGGGCAACAACACATATTATTCCATTGCCATTTAAAAAGACGAAGATACCATCCGGCGACGTGGTGCCAGCGTTGCTGCCGTATCACGCTTCTTGGGTACGTGGGGCGGCCAATTCGGCGGCATGCGAGCCTGTTGATTTCTTGCCTTATCGCGGAAATTCATCGCCTCTTCCATTTGCGTCCGTCGATTTCACATTGCTCCGTCTCGGATTTTTCGAGCGCAAATGTGATGGTGATTGACTGGTGATCACGGTGATTGACGAGTGCTCACGGTGATTGACGAGTGCTCACGTTGGGCAGAATGCAATGTTGAGATTCACCTCGACGACCATTGTTAGCACTTGGCGTGCCTCATTTTGAGTTTGATGGGGTTTCTTTGCGAAGGCCATTTTGGAGCAATTGACTCGTCCAGTGCTTCCGTCCGGCGTGCTCGCCACTGTCACCGTAAAACCAATAACCAGCCGATGAGGGATATCGTCCCTCAATGGTACGCATGAACCCTGCGATTGACTGATCGAGCTCCACCAGCGTCATGGGAAGCCGCGTAAGCCGATCAGGTGAGAGTTCCCAGATTTCGCGGTAGTATTCGGCCTTAAATCGCTCACTGAGTGTGGTGCCGTTCTCCGAAAGAAACGCGCGAAGCGGGTTAGGCGTCGGTCGCAGAAAGGCGAGCAATTGCGACTCCTGTTCGCTGTCCCATTACCGAAACCGTTCGTAGTTCGGTTCGGAAAAGGCACTGGCCAAACTGACTTTCCCGGCATCACGCTGTGGCATACAAGTACGTGGTTGAAACCCAATGCGTACTTGACTTCACTTTGGTTGGCAACCATTTTCATTTACTAATTGTTGGGTCTGCTCTCAGTTGAATAAGGTTCGTCCAGAAGCAATTGCTCGGCTGCCAGTTCGATTCAAGTGGCTCTTCGGCGTGCATTTGCATTGTTGGCACACGTTGAAATGGGCCACGAAATCGACTGGCATGGTCCCGATGACGCGGATGACTTGAGAGATCGTGTCAGACTGCTGGGATTACAGTTAAATGTGATTCCCAGAAGCCATCTGCATCGGTTGGATGAGGTGATTTTGGACTGGAACTCTCATTTTTCTGGACAGTGTGAGTAAGCGCCCACCACAACCAATCTTGACGTGTCGTCTAGCCTGACGGGTTCGGAGATTTTTCTGGACCCTGTTTTCCTGGAGGTGAAATGAGATCTGGTGTGGGTGTCTCGAAGGTGACGGAGTGGCGGCAGCGAATGGTTCGGTTTCGTGAGTCGGGGGTTTCCGTGACGGCGTTCTGTCGTGCGGAGCGAGTGTCGATTCCGTCGTTCTATCACTGGCAGAAGAAGCTGGCCGGGTCGTCGGTCGAAGCACGCGATGCGGACGCTGGGTTCGTTCCCGTTCGGCTCGTGACGAACTCGAGCATTGTCGTGGAATTACCTGGCGGAACTCGACTGCAGATACCAGCTGGCGATCCACAGTTGGTTCAGGCGACGCCCTGATCGCATTCTTTCGAGATGAAGTCCTGCAAAGCGGCCTGCTCGGCACGGACGAAACGCGAGTCACGCTGCTGTTGCCGCCCGAGATTCCCGCACCGATGGAAGGCGATCTCAAATCACAACGCATCCATGACGTGTTCACGGAGGCTCGTCGCGCAGGACGCCCGAGTGTCTCGGAGCGTACCCCGTCGCAAAAACCCCTGCCACTGACAGGGGGCGAGTTCTAATTTCACCCACGCGGAATCAGTTCGCAGGGGGCGCTGGCAACGATTCGATCAAAGACGGAATTGGTTGCGATTCAGCCTTGGCCTTCAAGGCGTTCTCGTTGCGCGACTTGGGACTCATTTCCTGGCCAGTCGCTCTTCGAGCGTACGAACAAAGGTCAGCAGATCCATATCCATGCACGTGCAGAAGGATCGCAACTGAATCACATCGAGGCGAAGTTCTCCCCGCTCGCATTTGCTGACGAACGACTGGGTTTGCTCAAGGCGCTCCGCGAGTTCGACTTGCGTGATGTTTGCCGCCTCACGGCACTCGCGCAGCAGGTGCCGCAGTATCTGGTACTCGCGGGTGTGTATGGATTTTTTCATGCGGCCTCTTGTCACGTGGGGGCCGCGAAGTTAAAGTCCACATTGGAATAGTCCAAATTTGACTATTTCGCCGATTGTGCTGCGGCGATTGGCAGGGAGGCCGCCAGGAAAACAACGCACTGGAGCTGGAGCCACCGGGGACGATCTCACCAATTTGAGTCCGTTACACGCGAAGTTCCTTTACGCGTCCTCTGCATCGCTCGGAAAGAAGGCGTCGCAGGCGTGTGAGAACAGAATTGGTTCCAACAGGAGTTCTCAATGGCCTTGATCAACTGCCCGCTATGCAAAAATGCAATCTCAGATGACTCCCGATATTGCCCCCATTGCCGTTACGTGTTGCGCAGCGAAACGCCATTGGAATCAGCATACGACTCATTGGTCCCGCTCTTAAAATTTGGCGCGTTTTGGGCTCTTTGGGGGGGAGTTCTCGTCTTAGCAATTAAATCTAACGACTGGATATTATGGTCATTTTTGGCCGTGCTTACGGCAGTTGCAATCCCAGATTTGGTCAAAGATTTGCGAGGATTAATTCAGAAGAAATGAGGGCACACCTCTCCGGAATCAATAAAGGGTCCGAGTAACTGATACGAGACATCGGTCTTCGTGTTCACGACTGTTGAAACCCTCATTCAACGCCGTTCCTTTTGCCCAGTGCTGCCACCTCAAGATCGTCCGGGCTGTCATTCAATCCAAATCCAATGGAAAGGTATCAGCAAAATGCTGAGAATCCCATCCCAAGGCATGGTCCTTATTCTCCTCATTTGCTTGTGCTTGAATTCCTGTAATGCTCATCCGGACCAGAGAGACAAACTGGTGGGAAAGTGGTTGCTTTCGGAATTGCAACTAGGGGAAAAAGCGAAGAAGTTCAATGAAAACGATGCACACTACATGGTTTTGTACGACAAGGGCGGGTGCGTGATTGATGGCAGTACCGGAACTTGGGAATATGACGTCAAAACAGAATCTCTAACGATTGACATGCCGGGAATTCTGTTTGGAAAGACCGTTGAACACCACAGCGTTGGGTGGGACGGCAAAAAAATGATCTTGACGTGCACCAGCAGCGGCTCGTTTTTGGGGAAGGTGAAGGCAACGTATTCGCCGATCAAGAATTAATGAACATTCGGGCGTTTCAGGCGGATGGTCTCGATGCTAACGCCGGAGTCGTGGATTTAACGTCTGAATTCGTTCTGCCGCTGCATAACAACAGGAACTCGACATGGCCATGATAGACTGCCCGGAATGCAAAAAAGCGATCTCAGATTCGTCGAGGAAATGTCCCCATTGCGATTACGCATTGCGCAGCGACACGGCGATGGAATCTGCAGTCAAGACTACCGGCGAGGTCCTCAACACTCTTGTGACAATAGCAGTTCTTGTCGGCATGTCGTTCGCAGCCATCCATTTCAATGATTGGGTGACCTGGGGGTTTTGCATTTTCTGTTGGGTAGGCTACTTCGCGAGTTTGCTGAATGAACATATCAGCAAAACTGAGCAAAAGCCGGAGCAAACTTCACCCCAATCAGAAACAGTTCGGAACGAGTGAAGAGCGGATTGTGCCTGGCGTCAGAAGGCTGGTATACCGGTGTCGACACTGACGCCCTCACGGATTATTCGTGGTGCCTTTGATCACGCCTTCGACTCAATTCTTTCGAGATAATCAGCCCACCATTGCATCATCTGACGACGTTCCGGCAGGTATTGAGCGTGATTGTAGGCTGCTCGGACGCTGTTGCGTTCATTGTGTGCAAGTTGGCGTTCGATGACATCGGCCCGGAAACCATGTTCATTGAGAATGGTACTGGCCGTGCTCCTGAATCCGTGCCCCGTGGCCCGGGAATGATAGCCCAGGCGGTACAAAGCGAAGAGCATCGTGTTCTCGCTCATGACGGTGGAAGGCTTGTGCTGATTCGGAAATACATATTGTTGGTAACCTGAATACTTCTGCACGTCACGAAACACTGCAATCGCTTGCTTGGACAGCGGAACGATGTGCGTTTCCTTCATCTTCATCCGTTCAGCCGGAATCCGCCATTCCGACTTGTCCCAGTCGATTTCCACCCATCGAGCGGCTCGTAGTTCCGTGGTTCGGACAAACGTGAGGAGCAGCAACTGCAAGGCGAGCTTGGTCTGCGGATGGCCATCGTAGGTAGCCACCTTTTTCAGAAATGTCGGCAGTTCCACTTCCTTCAGATAAGGTCTGTGTTTGACGACCGGAGTTTTCAGCGCCCCCCGCAAGTCGGTGACTGGATTTCGCGTGGCCCGCCCAGTAGCAATTGCGTAGAGGAATACCTGACTGATGATGTGCATCACACGTCTGGCCATCTCCAGGGCACCTGAGGCTTCCACAACGCGCAGAACGGCGAGAACTTCGGGGGGATCAATCTCCATCATTGGACGAGGATCGAGTTTTGGCAGGGCATGTCTCTTCAGGCGGTCGGACACATTCTCTGCGTAGCTGGGCGTCCATTCATGTTTTCGTTGCTCGAACCATTCCCATGCGATGGTCCCAAACGTGTTTGCGGCCTTTTGGGTGGCGACATGCTTGGCTTGTTTTTTTACTTCGCCAGGATCGTTCCCGGCGGCAAGAATCTTTTTGGCGTGTGACCGACGATCGCGAGCTTCGCTGAGCGTCACTTCCGGGTAAACGCCCAGGGCTAGAGTTTTCTCTTTTTCGCCGATGAAATATCTCATCCGCCAGTATTTGCTACCCGACGGCATTACTAGCAGAAACAAACCTTCACCGTCTGACAGCTTGTACGCTTTGGCTCTGGGCTTGGCGTTGCGGGCCTTGGCATCTGAGAGGGATATGGGCACTGGGGTATAAGATTGGTTGCTGGGTTATCTGATGCGAAGATGTACCCCGATTTTGAGCCGCATGTCAACTTCTCAATTCCGAACAACTAAAAAGGTTGTTTTTATCGGAAGCGGCGGTCACTCTCGATTTTGCGGTCTTTGGCGAACTTTGCCGGACCGCTCGTTGGCTCCGCGACCTGGATTCGCATTTATAACGCAACCATCTGAGTTACAACACAATAATGAACTCATTGGTTAAAATGTACCCTGACTTTGTACCCCGCCGATTGTGAGTCTGTGAGGGCGGTGTCCGTCCAAGCGTTTTTATGAATATCAAATACTTGGAACACCGGCAACAAGCGTAGTCGTGGAATAGTGTTGGGTTCCTCGCTCAAACATTTGTGCCTATCGGCCGTGATGACATCCGCGTTAAGGCGTTGTGACAGGACACATACACAACAGAAAGAGTATTTTGATCGCATTTGTCAAGAAAAAGTAATGGGTACATGACCATGCATTGAATACTCTAGACGTGGCTTTCAGGGCGTATGTGGCAGTTTCTCGATCAAGTCACGAATATCTTCGACACGCCAAGCGGTGCATCGTTCTGAGAGTTTGACGGGCTTTGGAAACCGACCAGATTTCACGCCTTTCCACCAGCTTGTTTTGCCGAGGGGAATGAATTTCAGGACTTGCGATAATCGCAGGAATCCTGTTTCTGGTAGCTCAAGTGTCGTCATAGGGTCCGTTGCATCCCAATAGTGCGCAACTGAATCCAGCTTATCACAGGTTGCTCCTTCGGTCACGCGGAAAGTGGCTCTGGGAGCCGGTTTGATGCTGTCAAACACGCTGTAGAAGTGCAGCAGCTGATCGGTTGTCTTCAACAGACTTCGTGACGTTGCAATGGGTTAGTCGGCGAAGCGTGATGGTACGGCACGATTGTACCGAAACACTCAACCGTCGGGCGCTTTTCCCAGCCGCCATCCATTTCCCGACAGAAACCTGCCTTACCCCTGCGGCGAGCCAACCCTGACATGAATCGATGAAACTGATGCCGTGCAGGAGTTCATGCGACACGAAGTTGAAGTGTTGCTATGATGGACCAAATCTGAACGGTTGGGGTGTTTGGATTTGCCTCGCTTGCGTGACGAATTGAGCATGGCCGGGAGAACGGGTTATGGCTGGTGATCTGGTGAATCTGGTAGCAGATCGGGTTCAGGGGGAAATTGCCCGGTATAACGCGATGAGTGATCAGGAATTGCTCGCTCACGCCAATGTCTGGCTGAACGAGCAGACCGGAAGCGGACTTTATTCTGCGTCCCCTGAGGAGCGATTTAAACAGTGGGTGGAATCAACGCTTCTGCCGCGGCTGAAAAGATTAGGCGACTCCGGCCAGCGTGCCTGGGATATGATCTGCGACCCGGATTCGGAATTTTCAAAAGACCGGATTTCCAGCATTCTGCTGACACTGGCCGTCGTCACCGGATTTCAACATCTTGATTTTGCGACGCTGCTAGCAATCGTCGTCATGGCGATTCGCTACAAGTCGCCAAAGCGATGAACTGGTTGGGTCATCTCCGCCCGCAAGCAGGGCGGGACCGTGCTGCGCTGATGTCCTGCGATCAATTGGCCAGCGTGCTGCACTTGAACCTTCCCCGCAGCGAACTCCGGGATCGGTTTGCGATCCACGAGTTGCAGGATGCCCTCCATGCCTCGGCGCAGGACGCATCCAGAGCCGAGGCCTTTCGTTCGGTTGCGGAACCGGTGAAAGACTATTTTGCGACGATAAATCACGAATTGGATCACCTGCGTCGCCAATTCAGTACCAGCTGCGGACTGTTGAATCTGTACCTGCATTCGCAGCTCGTCGCTTCGTCGCAGCAGATGGCACTTGAAGCGCAGAAACAAGAGGACGAGTTTCCGTTTCCGCTGCTGGGGCGTTTTGCGAGATCGCCCTGGTTGGATTCCGTCATCAAGTTGCCGCCCGACTTCTACAAACGCTGTCAGGAATTGGCACCGATCTCGGCAATGGCGCTGTGGGCGCTCGGAAATGCCGCTGCCATTCGCGGGTTGGAGGTCGGTTCGACGATTCACGGGAGGGTCTTAAGCGATATGGCGTTCTTTATTCCGTTCGAGGAAAAAAGGTTTTCTCCGATTGGAATCGTACAGCCGCCAATCGAACCGGAAATCGATGAGTGGCTGGGCGCACAGCATTTGCTTGAGCACATGGCGATGGTTGAGGAGCTTTCCTGTCGCACGAAAATCGGCGGTGCGATGACGGAATGGACGCGGCTGCTGTCGGAGGACAACCGGTACAGGAAAATCATGCAGCTTTGGTTTCATTTCTTCCCGAATTCACACGTGCTGGATCAAGGAGTGATGCGCCCCGGCGACCGCATAACCGACGTGTATCGCATTTGTCCGATTGAGTTCTACGCGATACTCGATCTGGCGCTGTGGCCCCCCTTTACGTCGCGGGGATTCTTTAGAAAGAACGGCTCCGTCCGCTGGGAAGATATACAACCGGGCCACCGGTTCCTGCGCGGCATGGGGGTAATGAGGGATGCCCGGACGCGTTTGACGCCCTTTACGGCCGACGATCGCGAAGGTCGCTTCGATGAAGTTCAGCGATTCATCGCGGCGGAACTGGGCTGGGAGACGCCGGAGAATCTCGCTGCCGCATGGTACGACTACTTGCTGTCGGAGCGATTGTGCAACGACGGCCTTTTCGTAGGGCATAAGGACGACACCGTATTCAGGATCGCCAGAACGATGCTTGGCCATCGCATAAAATCGCCGTTCAATACGGTGTGCAACAATCTTTCCCAGGATCAGACGCAAGAGATTAAATTCGCCGTGTGGATCACCAATGACGGAACGGGAGGCCATCAGATGCAATTGGCAAAGGAAAGCGATGACGCCTTTGCGACGCGAAACAGGTACTTGCTTTTCAGAGGGTGCGAGATGCTTCTTTTTGGAGAGTCACCAAGATTCGAGAGCCTGGAAGAAGGCCATCGCCGGTTGGCTGTCGAAATCATGAATCATGAACTGCGTTGCTCGAGCTGGAATGACGTTGCCTTCGAAAAGGCCGCTCTAAACCTTATCGGTTGAGTCCTGGGCCTCTTTCAGACGGCGACGGCGCATCGAGCGTTCCTTCCTCCGCCCGCCGCCTATACGCGTCGACATAAACGCTTAAACGCCGCAGAACGCGTTTTTGCGCAGTCTGCCGGATTTGTTCTTCCGACCTGGGTGGTTCGTCGCGAGATGCCTGCGGCGCGAACCTCGCCGCCGCCACGAACTGATCCACAAAATAGTCCAGCGCCGAACGCTCAAACTCGCTCAGTTGCGGAAGGTCGGCGTCATTCTCAGTCATTCCGAATAATCGAGATTTGTGATGCGCCCCACACTACATGCGATGATTTTTACGATCAACAGAAACTGTTACATGCGCACAATCGATTGTGCCCAACCTTGACGGAAGGATTCGTAAACGTTTCACCGGATCACCCGCACCTGAAAGCCGCCGGGGAGTTTTTTCCAGTCGCGGTCGGTGGTCATGACCGGCGAATTCAATACAAGCCCCAAGGCGAGGCAGCAGCGATCACCTAACGACAATCCAAATTCGCGGGTTATAGGCCTGAGCCCCGCGGAGATTTCCGCCTGTTCGACGTCGAATGGAACGACCTTGAGATTCAGCGCCCGGACCGCTGATGTAGCGGCATCATAGTTTTTGGAGGATT
>Ga0206881_10224_pt1 | contig 15829 bp, 16 predicted proteins | sample Alteio_BWOrgCont_3_FD_152867 | JGI IMG/M metagenome (GOLD analysis project Ga0206881, IMG submission 152867) | Enriched cells from forest soil in Barre Woods Harvard Forest LTER site, Petersham, Massachusetts, United States -... | ecosystem: Environmental > Terrestrial > Soil > Temperate forest >...
ATCCTGATCCATCGGCTTTTCGCAGCTCAATAGCCCCGCCCACTGGTACCTCTATCTACGCTTCAAGAAACACCTCACCATGCCCCCTGCAAGACTCGAGGCCAGGATGGAGTCGCTGTTCTCCTTTCCTGTAGGGCTCTTGCATCCCCTACAACATGCCGGTTTATCCCGGCGCTCTCCGAGTTGCCGACTACACGGCCATGTGGTGCTTCATATCGGAGATTATGCACCAATCCAAGGGTGCAATCAGATACCGATAGGGATACCGAAACGCCCCGAAGTTCGACTGTGTAATTTCATTCAAAGTGGTTGAGATCGGTGTCGGGTGCAGGATGGCCCAGTGCTCGACACATTGCTACAATCTGGCCCTTGTGATGAAAGGCATGGGTAAGGAGATGGTGAAGGATGAGCGCAGGAGTACGGACGGCGACATCTCCATCCGAGAAATTAAGTTCGGTGTCGCTGTTAAGCTGGCAATCCGTCAATCGTGACAAATAAGTGTGAGTCTGCTGGATGACTTCCTGCTCGAAGAGTCTCGCGTCGGAGACCGCGGGACATTGGGCGGGACTACGATCGACGTACGAAAGCCCTTGTAAGGTGTGGACCCAGAATCCTTCGCAGTTAAAAATATGAATCACCTGCTCGCACAGCGTAGGGAATCCTACGGCGGGCAGCACTTTTCCATAATCGCTTGCAGGGATGGAGGCTAGGTGATCTAGCAAAAGGCTGAGACATGCGTGGGTCCAGCCATGAAATCTTCGAATGCCATCGAGGGTGAACACGGTCTCTCCTTCTCAGTCATGATACGGATGACGTAGAGCTACAACGCAAACGGCATCCGATGAGCCTTCCCTTTCACCACATGCCGACTCTTGAGGAATTATGAAGGGCAGGATCGATCGGCGAAAGCCGAGTACATTGTGCGATCGAACAGAGAGGGCCGCGTCGCCAGCTTCTCCACTCGCTCCACTCCTGCCTCTGAGAAAAGTTGGCGGAGTCTTTCGAAGCCAACAGGATAGTGTCCCCATCTGTTCGGGCCTGGATCGTCGCGGGTTGGCTAGTGATAGTCAGCAGCAAAGGCGTCGGCCTCGTGATTCATTTCTTGCGGCGTCACAGTATGCGAGTATAAAAGCACCCGGTAGCGGAAGGTTGCCGTCTGACCTTTATCGATGGTGTAGTTGAACGCAGGCTTGCTAGGATCGAAAACCTTCCGGCCGAGGGGATTCGCGGCAAACAATCCGTATCCGCGTGCATGCCAGTAGGTCGGATACCCAGGGTTGCCAGGGTGGTCCACGATTGCAACGGTGACGACCTTCTTTTCTATGGATCCGGTCAGAGTACACCAGCGCCCTGGTGTCCCCCACGCTTGATCCCCGGTCTTTCCTTCGCTGGTCAGATAAACTCCGCTAGCGCCTGGAGAACCTGCATTTGCCACTTTGGTGGTCGTTCCATTTGCATCGGTGAAAACGCCCCCTTTTTCTGTGGAGGATTCGAGCCAGCTTGCAACACGGATGCCAAGGAGTCCTTCTTTATCGTCGTTGAAGACCACATGATCGAGCGCCTTCCTCGCTTCGTGAAGACGTATCGTGTGGTCTCGTCCAGAATTTTCTGATTGGTGCCTGTAATCCACTCTGACTCGACAGTGAGCTCTCCCCGGTAGGGACCGCTCCTGGCGGAGAGGATTTTCTCCTGATATATCGATCCCATCTTGCTGCGGTTTTCCGGCTTGATCGCATCGGAATTGTTCCAGAAATCAAAACCGTTGACGTTCCCATAGTTGAACCACATCCCAGCATGATGAGGATGATCAACGCGCTCTCCTGGCCGTGGGTCAAGAGGATATCCCCGGGTCACCGTAACACCATCCTCAGTGATCAATGGATACAGGACGGGCTTCTTCAGGGATGTCGGCCAGATATAGGATGTGAACGACTTTCCGTCGATGGTGATGTCGACCCGCCGATGAGCCTCATCGGCAACAACCTGAACACCCTTGTCGGCAGCGTTTGAAAACTGACTGCGACCCAGCACAACGCCCGCGGCTAAAAGGCCCAGCACGAGTAATCTAGGCATGGACCTTGCCACCCGCCATTACCTGCTGCGTTTTGTCGTCGAAGGTGACCTTCTCACCAGTCTGGATAGCGGCGACATTCATGCAAAGAGCGATGGAGTGGCTGTAGCCGGCTTCGATGCTGGCATTCGGCGTCTGCCGTGAGCGCACACATTCCATCCAGTTACGCATGTTTGCCGATGTCTGCGGATCCCCTTTAGTGTCAGCCGACGTCAAAACTTCCTCTACATGTTCGGTGAGAGAAAAGCTGGGCAGCAGGTTCGGTTGCATATGCATCTCTGCCGCCGCCTTCGCCTTCAGGCCACCCTCTGGAGTGACACGTTGCTTGTCCATGTCGATCATTCCGGCGTTGGAATAGTAAAGTTCCTTCACTCCGCCCGCGGAGTTTGTGAACCGCGACGAATACTGTACCTGGAAGCCCTTTGTGGGATCATCCAACGGGCCGTAATCGAATACCGCAGTCATGGTATCCCAGTTCTTGCGGCCGTCCTTCCACAAATAAATGCCCCCATTCGCGACCACGCTGCGTGGATGCGGAAGCCCGGTGAACCAATGGACCGTATCGATCTGATGCACCAGCCACTGGTCGGGAATTCCCGAGGAATACGGCCAAAACAGACGGAACTCGAGATACTTGCGAGCATCGAATGGCTCATAAGGCCGGTTCATCAGATAGCGTTTCCAGTCTGTGTCCTGCTCTTTCAGCAGCGGCACGACATCAGGACGCCGCCACCGCCCAGGTTGGTTCACGTTCCACGTCATCTCGACCATCACGATGTCGCCGAACTTGCCCGACTTGATATATTCCGCCGCCTTCTGATAACTCGGTGTGCTGCGGCGTTGTGTGCCGACCTGCACGATCTTGCCGGTCTTCTGGACCGCTGCCCGAAATAACCGCGCGTCCTCCATGGTGTGCGCGGTTGGCTTCTCCACATAGGCATCCCGCCCTGCATTGACGGCCTCTGCTCCGTGGCGCGCATGCTGGAAGTCAGCTGTCGCGATAACAACTGCATCAATATCCTTACGCGAGTACAGTTCGTTATTGTTTCGCACCGGAATAACTGAACTGCCACTAAGCTTCTGAATATACGCGGCACCTTCCTCGCGCCGAAGGCTCCAGATATCCGAGACGGCGACGAACTCGAAGTTCATCTCTTTGGCATGCTGTTGAAAAGCGGGAATCAATGCTCCCTTCATGCGATCGCCGCAACCGATGACCCCAACCTTGACCCGGTCATTCGCACCCACGATGCTGGCGTAGCTGGCTGCGCTCCACGAAACCACGCCTGCCGTCAGCGCCGCCCCACCCATCTTCAAGAACTCCCTCCGGTCATTGCTCCGCATTGTCGCGATTCTCTCCTGCATCCAATGATGTCTTGCTTCAGTTGTGAAGACGAAAATTACTGTGGCATCCGACAGCGTCTCGGATGTTTGTTAGTCGGTCAATCCGCCCCATGGTTACTAAAAGGTGAACTTCACCGATCCCTGGAAGACTCTGGCGGTGTTAGTCGTCGATGATATTTGACCGAATGTCGCTGAGGTCAAGACCCCAGCTCCCCCTGTGGTTGTGCCAAGTGTTCCAGTTGTTCCGCCGGTGGGGATATTGAAGTTCGGATGGTTCAAAACATTGAAGGCCTCCAGCCGAAGGGTCATGTCCAGTCTTTCGTAAATCGGAAATATACGGGAGACTTGAGCGTCAAACTGATAGTTCGTGTAGCCGCGAAAGGAGTTTCTGCCGATATTGCCATAAGTCCCGTACGTTGGACATGTTGCGGAAATCGGCGTTGGACATCCTGCAGTGACCTGAGAGAAGGCGGCCGGGTTCAGGTGTCCCCGGTTTGCAGCACCGGTCGCTGACCGGATGGTTCTCCGGAGATAGATCGGAACGCTGCTGTTCAGGTTCGGGCGATCATTGCCAACGTCAGTGAAAGAGTTGTCCTGGCCTGAAGTCACAGTGAACGGCGCCCCGCTGACTATATGCACGAGCGGCGCGAACTGCCAGTTGTTGAGAAAGAGCGACTCGACGCGCGGAAGGTCAAATTTACTCTGGGCAACAACGACCAGGTTTACGACGTTCCGGAAGTCGGAACCGCACGGCCCGTAATCGAGCCTTGGATTGCTGGGATCCTCCACTGTGGTGCCGGCGAGATCGCCCTGCGCGTCCTCAATGTTGAGACATTTCGACCAAGTGTAGTTGGCCAAAAGGCTGAAGGTCGTCGAGAGGCGATGCTGAAGAGTCGCTACCAGCCCATTGTAGTTGGCGAAGGCGGAGTCGCCAATAAGCACCGAGCCGGCGCCGCCGCCCAGGTACTGGTTGCCCTGAGCGGGATTCGCGATGGTGAGAGAAAAACGCTGAGACTGGTTGGCGGTCGTGGAGCACGGAGTTCCAGCTTTGCCGGGTGGCTTCGCGGCTGGACCGGTCAGAACGACGCCGGCGCAACCTGTGCCTCCCGCACCCCAAACTCCGGGAATAAATACGGCCGGGCTGATCGGCAAACCGATGGGGGCATGGTCGGTCCTGTTTCCGACGTAGTCGAGCTGGAATTGCCAGCCGCGGCCAAACTCCTGCTGCACGCTCGCTGTCCATTGAATGGCATAAGACGGGTGGAACTGGTGGGGCAGCACAATGTATTGGGATTGAGGGAAGAACAGCGCCTCAGCTGGAGTGGGAACGCTCGGTTGGGGAAATGGACTGGTAGTTATTCCGCCGACGGACCACGGGGCGCTAAAGCTTATAGGACCAGAGGTCGTTGTTTGCGTCTGGCTGACGGCGGTGGCAAAGGGAGGGTTCTGGTTGATGCGCTGGCCAGTAAAGAAATTGACCTGGTCATAAATCAATTCTGTACCCGCTCGCACCACCGTTTTGCCTGTACCGAAGGGATCCAGCGTAAGACCTACATTCGGAGAAAACTGCCAGGGAGAATTCTTTGTGAACTGCCGGGGAACGCCCGCGTCGCCATAGTAGAAGGTTCCGGCAGGGGCATTCGGATAGACGGTGCTGACCTGGTTGGCCAGGAATGCGGCCATGTTGAAGACGGTTCCGCGGTTGAAGTGATCAATGGGCATGAATTGTGGACACCAACGCACGCCGGCGACTAACGTCAGCTGGTTAGTGGCGCGGTAGGTATCCTGGATGTACAGACTTGGAATCGGGGCACGATTCGCGTTCTGCTGCTCTTTGCTCTGTTGGAAGCTGTTCTGGGCTCCCATGAGGAAGTCGAGGTTGGGATCGCCGACCGCCGTTCCGCCATTCGGTCCGCTCGCGCTGTAGATGCCGCTGAAATTGAAAATTCCGTTAGCCTCGTAGGCATTAAAAATATTGAGCTGATTCTGAATCCAAGCTCCTCCGAAAACGATCTGGTGCTTTCCGTGCAACATGCTCACGTCGTCAGTAATGGAGAGAGTGTTGTCATTGAAATGGGAAACCGAGTTCGTACCGCCGCCTATGGTGAATTTGTTGCTCGTCGTCAGTTGCAGACCGTTGGGCTCGGCCTGATATAGATCGACACCGAGAGTAGTGGCGTTGATGTCGTCAGGGGCGTATCCGCGGTCATTACGGCGCCGCAACAGCGTGCCATGGAACGTATTGACGGTCTTCGAACTGATCGTGAACGCCTCGCCAAGGGTGAAAGACTGTACCCGCTGTATATTTCCAGATTGCGTGGTTATGAGGATGTTCGTTGGAGAAAAGAACGCCGGGGCCTGATACCCGTCGATGAAGTACCTGCCGAACAGGTTGTTCCGCGCGTTGATGGTGTAGTCGACGCGAGCGACGAACTGGTTATCAGACTGCTTGGACGGAATGGAATAAGAGACCAGTCCGCAATTCTGTATGTCTACGGCCGGATTGATTGGGGGCAGGTATTTCTCCAAGTTCAGCGCCTGCGCATTGTAAGTGGGTTGACTCGGATATTTGTCGCCCGCCAAGACCGCACCCGTCAGAGGGTCAACCAGTTGAATGAACTTGCCATTCGCGGTGCAGGCCGGTCCGTCTGTAACGGAAAAATCGCCCGCCAGGTTCGCGGCGGTTGGCACATGGGCCTGGGTTGTGGCAGTGGACTGGTCGGCCTGGAGACGCTGGTAGGCAGCGAAGGCAAAGAGCTTGTCCCGGAGAATCGGACCGCCGAAGGTACCGCCAAACTGGTTCTGGTGCAACGTGTCCTTTGCGGTGGCAAAGAAGTTGGTGGCGTCGATGAAATTGTTGCGAATGAACTCAAAAAACGAGCCGTGATATGTGTTGGTTCCGGAGCGGGTAACGACGTTGACCAGGCCGCCCGAGTGCTGTCCATTCTGCGCGCCGAGGGCTGTGGACTCGACGCTGAACTGGCTGACCGCGTCGGGGAACGGGAATGGAAGATTGCCGTTGGCCATGTAGTCATTATTGTCGCCCCCATCCAGCTGCCACATGGTCGTGTTGCCGCCGCCGCCAGCGATCGAAACCGAGATGGTTTGATACGAATATTTGCTCCCCGTAAAATCACCTGCGGGCGCGGACGTGGCGCCTCCGGAGAGAGTGATCAGGCTGGTCAGCTGCCGGCCATTGAGCGGCATATCTACGACCGCGTTCTGGTCGATGGTCTGCTTGAAAGAGACGTCCTCGGTCTGGAGAGCGAGGGCTTCGGACTTGACCTCGACTCTCTGTGCGGCGCTGCCGACTCTCATGCTTACATTAACCGCGATGTTACTGCCAACCTCCAGGACCACCCCCGTCCTTCGATAACTTTCAAAACCCGTAGCGGTGACGTCGACCGTATAAGTGCCGATATCAATATTGGGAAAGTTGTAGAGGCCGCTTCCATCGCTGCTGACAGAGCGGCGCACCGCGGTTGACTCATTGGTAAGGGTGACCGATGCGTTCGGAATGACGGCCCCGCTTGAGTCCTGAATTGTGCCCTGAATACTTGCAGTCCCCGCGACCTGAGCCTTCGCCTGCATGCATGACGCGAGGAGTACGGCGCTGCAGCAAATGCATACCCAGGACTTGACGCACGATTGGTGTCTGAATCGAATAGACCGCATTCAAGCCTCCCAGAATGCTGAAGATTGTTCGATCTCGGCGGGGAATCGCCCGTTCCCGGCCGTATCAAAGCCCGAGTTCTCAAGTCGGCAATCACCTATACTGAGGTCAGACCACGGTTGTCAAGCGATAATCAGAAGGATATTGTTAAGGAGCCGCCCAAGGCTTTTCTATACTTAACTAGATTTCAAGGCGGTATCGCGGAACTTTCCGTGGAGCGCGCGGTAACCCAATCAAAGCATAAACAACTCACATGCTTGATTTTAAAGCAGATAACTAGTCATGGTGAGCTCACAATCAGAGCCCGTATGCGGTCCGGATTGCAGAGTTTGGCACAACCCTGGATTTTGGCATCCGGTTCCCTAGATTGGCGGGTTTGGCTCTGTAGGTTTCTTGAGGAGGTCGAACCTCCACAGCCGCCCACCGTGGGAAGAGCTTTGTCAGCATGCGCGCGAGACCGAATCCGCAGTCACTCTCTTCCGCTTAGCATTAGCTCGATTATTTTGCTGGTCCGTTGGCGGTTCCGTTTCCTGTGCAGATTGAGCTTGACGAAGATGCTGTTCCATAAGTTTTCGCGCTTCAAACGGTTTTCGTGCGCGAATGGCCCTGTAGATTTCACGATGCATTTCCGCGGATTCGCGCAGGTTGCGGGAGCGCTCGACGGTCTTGCGCCGCTCGTCGTACATCGCAGAAGTGACGGTCTCCATCAGCGCTGCCAGAATTGGATTACCCGAGGCTTGTGAAATAACGCGATGAAACAGCACATCGTGTATCAGATACTCCGCAGGACTTTCCATTGCGGAGAACATCTCGGCGACTTCTTCTGCCAGCGCGGTGTTGTGTTCTTCCCTCCCGCGTTCCGCGGCTAATTCCGCAAGGCTGCTCTCAAGAATCAACCGCGCTTCAAACATTTGCCAAGGCTGAAAGCCATGTAGCACGCCCAGTAGGCTAAGCGATGCTTTGGAGAATTCCGCTGGCCCGTCGGCAACAAAGGTCCCAACTCCGTGCCGCACTTTCATGATTCCCATGGCCGCCAGGTAACCAATGCCTGTACGTAGGCTGGCACGGCTGATTTTGAGCGCGTTCGCAAATTCGCGCTCCGGGGGGATCTTGTCGCCCGGCCGAAGGGTGCCGTTTTCTATCAGGGAGCGGATGTGGTTGACCACATGCACTGTTCTATAGTTATCGCGCGCTTCCTGACTGGTCCTTTCCATAGCCCTAGGTTCCCTTTCGATTTCGTAGAAATCCGAAATACGACAAGACGTCATCGGAACTGCATGCGGCTGTGCGGCAGATTGCCCTCCAGCGTAAACACATATGTGGTCTGACCTCACTATAGTCGACCACATTACCTCTGAAGGGGAGCATTGTAAAGCCCTTCTGTCCGGCGGTACACGGCGTGGCTCGACGAGAGAGCCAATGAAACAAACATTGCGACGAAGTGACAGAGGACCGATTGTTCGACGTTTGAAAAGATTGGTCCGGAACTGAGTCGGGTCAAAGCCACACTATGCGTCCGGACGTGTTCGGAGAACTGTTGATCTTCTCGTCCTTGTACTTTGTACTTATGTTTGGTGCGCAGCGACTGTCGTCATGCATCAGTCCAATGCCCGACAAGCATTGCTGACAGGACTGAAAACAGAAATTGTCCGACTAACCAACAAGTTCCGGGTCAGGTCGCTACTAGCGTTGCCACATACTCCCGAGTACTTTCGTGCCGATGATTTCACTGGCAGGGTCGTTGCTTGTTTCTTCGACGGAAGCGTGCCGAGGGGGCCTTGTCTGCCTGGGCCGAGTAAGAGCTACCTAGCGTGTACCCTATGAATCGGCCTTCTCGGATCGGCACCGCCAACGCGCTTGTGAGAAATGGAAGACTCAACACCGTATGAATTCGTCCGGCAAATGTCACTCCGTCTTCAGCGTCGTTAATGGAGTGGAGTCATCGCTCAGGTCTTCCGTTCCTTCTAGCGGAGAACTTTCACTCAGCCGCACGCCCAGCGCCTGAACAAGATCTGGAAAATCGTAGTGGAGCACGACTCCGGGGAGAACATCCTCCGCTGCCCCGACAGGCAGCGGTGAATTGAGCAAACTACGATAGCTGCTCAGCACATGATTCACGCTGATATGTGTCAGGTGAGGATCCAAAACGGGCAGCATGGAGCAGCACCAGGCCCATATGGCCGCTTCCAATCGCATTGATCCTGCTCACGTCGACATCCGGACGGGCGGCCAGGTAATCGACAATCTGGATGACGTCGTTGATCCTCATTCCCAGCAGCGTGCGCTTCACCAGCCAGGCCCTCAGGCTCAATAAATAGAACGGTCCCCCAGCAATGGCGACTTCATATCGTCTGTGCCCGGCGGTGATGGCGCAGGAGTAATCGCCAGAGCTACATTGCCGTCTGCTGCAAGCCGGTCGAACTCGGCTTTGTTGGCGTGTGCAATCGGCGAATCCCCCTGTATCGAATCCGGCACCAAAAGCACGACTGCAGGATGACGCCCTCCACTCTGCGGGACAGCGAGAAACCCGTGGAGAGCGATCTTCTCGTCTGTGAGCAGATCGACAGCACCGTTTAGCTCCGCATCAATTCCTTCGATTGCTTCGCATCTCCAGGTATCGCGCTCGCTCCCGTAACCGCCCGCACCACCGACACCAGTTCCCCGCCGGAAACAGTACCAAGCGGCGGCGCAATTCGCTCCGCACGCTGATGGTTCAGTGTAAAGATCGTCGCACAGCCCGGGAAGCTGGTGGAAACTTGGCCCGTCGCCGTCACCTGCAGCGCATCCTTGGGTAATCCATTCGGACCGCCATTCGAAGCTGGCAGCAGAACCGGATGACTCGCATCTACTCCCGGCTGAAGATTGCGCATGAAGAATGCGATGATGTCGCCCATGATCGGTCCGATTGCCGCATGATGGCCGGGCCCGGTGATGAACTGGAACGGTGCGGTCAGCGGTACTGCGTTTGCTGTATCGATATTCAGCGCCGGCCCCGTCGGCTGGATCTCAACGCTCCGTCCGGTCGGCAGTCCCGCGCTGGAAGGATCAAAGAGCGAGTAGAACCGCCGCGCTTCGGATACGGTGGCGACTGCTCCAGAGAATGGAAATATATCCAAATAGGTCGCGATCACGGCGTAGGGACGAGGAGCAACAAGTTCGATCCAGTCTGGAAAATCAAGTCTGGCGGCGACAAATCCTGGAATGGATTGCTCGCCGTCCTGCGGACCGATCGACGCGAGCAGCGCGTCAAACGAAGTGTTATAGCAGGCGACGCCAACCGCAGCGACTCGAGCATCCAGCGCTCCGACCATCGCTGAGATCGTTCCTCCGCCGGAGCACCCAAAGGCTCCAATGTGCTTGGGATCGACCTCTGGCCGCTGCGCCAAAAAATCGATGCCGCGAATCGCATCCCACACAAAATAGCGCGAGACTGCATCTCCAATCAGCGTCGGCTGAAGCCCGGCTTCCCCATGTTCGCCCGTCGGCCGAATCGCGAGGCTGGCGTTCGGCTTGTGGGGATCCGGATATTGAAGCCTTTCGCCGAGCCCGATCGGATCGTAGGACAAAACGACAAAGCCATTCCGTGCAAAGTCGGCAGCAGATGCGTAGTCTGCTGCTTTACCCGTGGGGTAGTGTCCGGGGCTCATAAGAATCGCCGGAAATCTCGTTGCCGCGGGCCTGCCATCCGGAATGTACAGAAGCGCCGTCACGTAAAACTGCGGCTGGGTTTCGAAGAGAAACTTCTCGATATGGAAACCGTCGCCCTGAACAGTTCCCATGGTCCTCGCATTTAGTGCCGTTCGCTCAGGCAATCCACCAATCAGCGACAAAATCTTCTTTCGCACGACTTCCTGCCGTGCCTCTGCTGCCTGGCGATTGGTAATCAATGCAATAGCTGAACGCCGCTTCGCCAGATCCTGAGCTGCAATCGCATCCAGATACGCGGCAACTTGAGCGCGCTCTTGATTTGTCGGGTTATTCACATCGCGCTCCGTACCAGAGATTGCGGAGGTTGGTGCGGGCGCCTGCGCAAAACCAGCGATCACAAAGCAAAACACCAACGCAAGGCCTTCGAAGAACATACAAGCCAAAAACCTCGTAGAGCATCCTGCTGATCGAAGCATCATTGTTTGTAACTTCATGAATCACAGATTCATTTGAGATCAGTGCAACGAATACGGCTGTGCGGGCGGAGGAATCGCCGCGGGAATCTTCGTTGCCTCCAGCGGAGCGGCTCCCTTCAGGTCCGTCCCCGTCACATTGTAAATATTGAGCAGTGCGCCGCTGAATCCGGTCACATTGATCGCGTGCAGTACAGCTTGAGTCGTATTCGCGAGAAAGATCCCCTTGCCGCACGTGCCGGTCACATTCGTCAGCGAAAAGCCTTGGAGTGGCTTGCCGGGCAGAATGCTGGTCGCCTGCACAAGCACAGGCACATCGGTCACGCGCACGTTGCTGAAGTGGAAGCCTTGAATCTCTGGAGTCCCTTCAACCCGAGGCACCGGAAATTCACCCTGCTTACCGCTGTCCAGAGTATTGATTCTGAGAAATCCTTGTTGCGCGCCGGACACTTCAATATCTTCCATGAAGATGTCTTTGACGTAAGCGCCGCGCCCCACACGGCTCTTGATGTAGATCGCAAACGTCCGTGCCGCCACACATTTACAGTGCTTTACGTGAACATCACGTATCCCGCCCGACGTTTCGCTCCCGATCCCAATACACGCCCAGTGAGAATCAGCAAAGGTGCAGTTCGTGATTCGGACATTTTCTGTCGGCCGTTGAATCGCATAACCCTCCTCGCCGCGCCCCGACTTCAGCGAGATGCAATCGTTGACTGCCAGACGGTGACTATCCACACTTGCGTGATTGAACCTCTCCCTGAACTTGACTGGCTGGTATTGCCGAGTGGATTTGATCTTGCCGTTGCCCATGCTGTGACCGTAGACACCCTTATGCGGCATCGGCGTCTGCGGAAATCCGCTTAGTCTTCCGGGTGCTCTTCACAGCACTCACCGGTTTCTTGGCAATCTTCTTAGACTGCTTGCGATCAGAAACATCGACAATGGCCTGGTCGACCGCCTGCGTAACCAGATCTTTGTCGACGCCTTTTTTTACGGCTTTCCGCACGGCCTTCTCGATTTTCTTAACCGCTTTCTTTTTGGCCTTTTCCTTTGCCATTCTCAGTCTCCTCAGTTGCATAGGAATTGTATATGTGACCACTCCTTTCAACCTTGTTGCCTCAGTTGTTCCCGCTTACGTGAGCCTGCGATGAGGATGTTAACAAGCCTCCTGGCGCTCTGCTGCCAATCAGGCCCGGAACCCACGTGAGAGTACCCCTGTGGGCGAGCCGAGCGTTAATTCCCTTCCGGGACTTGTCAACAAGGTCTTTGGAAGATTCTCACGCTGTAGCAGGCAGAACTGATTGACTTCGCCAGAGCACCGAAACCGTTGACTTGGGACGGAAATCCATCCGGAAGCCCACCCCTCGTTCGTATTTAACTGCTCCGCAAATGCTCCGCGGCAATGCACAGTGTTTAGCTAACTCTTTTCATTTCTTGGCGTCCCCGACGGGATTCGAACCCGCGTTAACGCCGTGAAAGAATCCGTTCAACTCACAACAATAACGCATTGCTGAGAATCAGAATGCATCGGAACGAATCCCAGCAACAGGAACGAACACCTTAAGTGCTCCGCAAATTTCCGCGAAGAACCGGGAACCGAAGTGGCGGCCTACGCCGCTGAATACACTTCTCTCTAAGCCCAGGGCATAGGCAAATCAGAGAGTAGGAAGGGCAATTTACTGAAAACCGGACTTTGCAGGTACAACCACATAACTTCTGTGTTGTCCGTGTCTCGGAATGCATGATGCGAGACGAATGGCCCAGGACCTGAGAGGCAATCTCGATCGGATACATTTGCGGTTTGTCGCGCTCCACGCTCTGAAGTTAATGACAACGGGCCCAGAACGAACACAATCTGCGACTGACAGATAGCAAGCCCGGCCCGACTTGACGCCTGCAAGCTGGTTGTGAGGCATCCCATGTAAGCACGTTTGCATCTGTGCAACTTGGTAAGTATCTCCGTGTTAGGAGAAAATCGGACTTTGGGGCGCGCGCCTCAGCGCCGCCCCCCTTTTCTTTTCCGCCTTAGAGAAAAGAGGACTATGAGAAAGCTGCTTGTTTTGGTCTGCATTGCCGGCATGAGCGCGCCGGCATTTTGCGCCAGCGATACTGAAAAGCTGGATGCCCGGATTGATGCCGCCCGTACCGTAATTCAGCAGATTATGTCCACTCCTGACAAAGCCATTCCTGACAGTATTACGAGAAAAGCCGTGTGCATCGGCGTGATCCCTGGAGTGAAGAAGGGGGCTTTCATCGTTGGTGCTGAGTATGGGCAGGGGGTCGTGACCTGCCGCACCGGACACGGTTGGAGTGGACCGGTCTTCATTCGCCTCGGCGGCGGCTCTTTCGGATTGCAGGCCGGCGGACAGGCAACGGATCTGGTGCTTGTCGCTGTGAATGACAGGGGCTTCCAGGCCCTGCTGCATGACAAGTTCAAGATCGGCGGAGATGCTTCGGCCGCGGCAGGCCCGGTCGGTCGCGACACCCAAGCTTCGACTGACATAGCCCTGAAGGCCGAACTGCTTACGTGGTCCCGAGCGCAGGGGCTTTTTGCCGGCATCGACCTGACTGGAGCTTCGATCAGCCAGAACACGGACGATACCACGAAGCTCTACGGATCAGAGCATAGCTTTGAGCAAATCCTGCATGGAAGCGTACCTCCGCCGGCTTCTTCAAGGCCGTTCCTGCAAACGATCGCCAGGTATTTCCGGAGCGCGCGGTAGCCAAAATTCAGTCAAGCTGTGACCCTGCGGGATAAGCCGCCCAGGTCCCTTCTTCAAAGGTGACGCGCACATCTCCACGCAGCCCGTCGATGAACTGCAGAAGCATGCTCGCCTTCGTCTCGATGGCGCATTCCATCACGAATTTTCCAGTAGAATTCATCACTGCGATCGAAATACTTTCCTTGTGCACGTCCACATGCCGATATATTTAGCAATCGTCATTAAGGGTGTTCCTTTCTGGAGAGGTTGAGCCAAACACTCCACACTTACTCCTAAAGGGCACCTTTTTATAATGTGTAATCCATCGTTCACACGGCGTCCTATCCGACGAAGTGCCTGAAAAACGGCGTTTTGAGTAACTGGGAGTCGTATCGCAGGATTGCTCGACTACTGTCTCGGCGATTATGCAGCGATTGACATCGGTCCGATCCGAGCGAATCGGCTTCCAGAAGTTTCGTCCGCCATGCGATTATGAACTGCAACTGCCGCGCCATGCGGAGCTGGCCCGATGCGAACCCTGATTCAGGATCTTCATTACGCACTGCGGCAGCTTGTCAGGCGTCCACGATTCACGCTCACTGCTGTGATCTCACTGGCGCTGGGAATCGGTGCGACGACGGCCGTGTTCAGCGTGATTTATGCGGCGTTGATGAACCCCTATCCATACCCAGCCGCCAATCGCATTGTCCGCCTCACCGTGAAGAGCAAAACAGACCCGGATGTATGGGTCAACCTGAACGATCCCCAGGTCATGCAGCTGCGACACGCGTGATATCGGATTTGCACCTGACCGAGCCGTTGAAATCTGGGGGAGCAAAGCTCACCAATTGTCTCTGTTGGTTTCAGATGAAGGGCATCCAATCGGCGACGCTGCCGGAAAAAGAACCTAGGAAAGCCTCGACCTTTAAGTACCGGATGAAGGTGGAGCACCTGAAGTTCTAGTTTCTCCTACGGTGACACTCGGGTCGATTTAGAATCGCCTTGAAAGAAAGGAAGCAAGGACGGCGTTCGAAGCGCGTCCAATCGCTGCCGTTGGACAGTCGACTCAGCGTTAGCCTATTTTTGTGAGATTCTACCTGATGACAACCAGCGCTCAAGTCGATCCGCGTAGGTGCGGCTCGAGCGATGCTCCGAGCCGTCCGAAAGCTTCACCGTGAACTCGCGGTTCTCGATGGATCGCAGCTCCAGTATGCCTTTGGACTGTACAATTCGGGAGCGGTGTATGCGGATAAACTTTGCCGGGTCGAGCCTCTGTTCGAGAGACGCCATCGTCTCGCGTAACAGGTAAGAACGACCGTTGACGTGGAGTTCAACATAGTCACCAGCAGCCCCAATCCACTCAACATCCCCCGCAATGACGATTTGAATGCGGGATCCAGCTTGCACGGTAAACCGGGACGCGAATCCACCTGAGGTGCGGTCCAGCATTTTTATGACCCGCTGTGCCATGTCGGCCTTTAATACGGAGTCGACCAGATCACGAGCTCGACTAACCGCTGCCGCGAAGCGTGTGTCGTCCACCGGTTTCAACAAGTAATGCAGCGCATGAACATCGAATGCCCGCAAAACATGTTGCTCATACGCTGTTAGAAAAATGATTGCGGGCAGGCTTTCTCTAGGCAACGCCCGCAGCACCTCAAAACCGTCCATTCCGGGCATCTGGATGTCGAGGAACACAACATCGGGAGATCGTTCCAGAATTCTTTGCACTGCGGACTGCCCATCTGCGCATTCCCCAACAATCTCGACATCCCTGAATTTGCGTAGCCTGAGAACGACGCCACGACGCGCCAAGGGCTCGTCGTCGACGATTAGGGCGCGCATGGCGAAGCCTCCAGCAGGCTCCCAGTCCTGCGTAACGGCAATTCCAGCACGACCTCGCAACCGCCGGCTT
>Ga0206881_10054_pt2 | contig 15755 bp, 13 predicted proteins | sample Alteio_BWOrgCont_3_FD_152867 | JGI IMG/M metagenome (GOLD analysis project Ga0206881, IMG submission 152867) | Enriched cells from forest soil in Barre Woods Harvard Forest LTER site, Petersham, Massachusetts, United States -... | ecosystem: Environmental > Terrestrial > Soil > Temperate forest >...
GCGTCCATCGTGCTCGTCAAAAACCTGCGTCTCGGGACGGGTCTCCGGAACCTGCATAACTCAAACAGAAACGGGCCAAGTCCTCCGATTTTACCCGCAGGATTCGCGACCAACGGCTATGTTAAATTCAAGATAGCTGCAGCTGGAGAGATGGCCGAGTGGCTGAAGGCGCACGCTTGGAAAGCGTGTTTAGGGGAAACTCTAACGTGGGTTCGAATCCCACTCTCTCCGCCATGAAATTTTCTGTTGATTCTAAATGACTTCCATCCTTTGTAACCGCTAGCCTCCAGCTTTGTAAAATCAGGTCATGGACACCGCAAAGCAAGAGCTTATGCAAATCTTCTCAGGACCGCGCCTGTTCTGGTGCTGTCGTCCTCAAGGTTCAAAATCATGGCGCTACTTCCCTGCTGACCCTGCCACGGTCGCCGCGCACCCCAACGGTCGCTACGTTGTCGCCAAGAGTGTACGCGGGAAACGTACCTACGTCTCGATTCCCAAGGGCGAAGCCCCCCACGCATTTGTGCAGCGGCTTACTGAGGAAGCCTTCCTTTCGACTCTCTTAAGCGACAGCACGGAATCGGTCGTCTACCGGCAAGATAGCCCGCACGCTATCGCGAACAAGCATCTAATTTGAATGTGGACGCAGACCTACCTGAGCGATTTCACTGCCGTATCGAATTGCTTAACGGTCTAATCGCGTATACGTGCTGTGGCTGCGCGTGGCAGCATTTTGTCAAAGATGACGATATGCGTGCAGGACCAGCCGCATTCGAGGCCCACCGCTGCGAAGACTTTCCGCCGCCGCCCATGCCACTTCTGGAACGCCATCGCTTGAAATCAAACTTGCAGACTCCTTGAGATCGGGGTCCGCGTGTTCATTCGCCGGGCGTCGACGTGTGTCTCATGAATTTGGAGACTGTCGTTCGGGTGATTGCGACCAGCCGATATACAGGTATCCAATGACGTAAGAGCGATGGAAACAGGTCATCCTCTTGTGCGATGGGCGCAAGCGAAGTCAAGCGATTTCTATGCCGCATCCGGTTGTCTGATGGACGGAGCCTATTCGCGTGCGGCCGCTGCCGATGGCAACTGCTTCTCGAAGAGGACGATATCTGTGCAGGTCTACCCGCATTCGAGGCTCACCGCTGCGAAGACTTTCCAGTGCCGCCGCTGTCGCCAGACGACGCCCTATCAAAGTAACCTTCGGCGACGTATCTGAGGACCAAAATAGCTAGAACTGGCCGAAAGATAGCCTGAGCGCCATTGAGAACAAGTATCAAATTGGAACGTGAACGCAGACGAACCGGAGCGATTTCCATGCCGTATCGAATTGGACGGCTTGACTGCGTATAGGTGTCTTCGCTGCCTCTGGGAGCATATTGTGGAAGATGACGATGGACGTGCAGGACCAGCCGCATTCGAGGCCCACCACTGCGAAGACTTTCCGCCGCCACCCATACCACTTCTGGAACGCCATCGCTTTGATGAGGCCAAGAAGCTTACGGAAGCGATCTTCGCTCGGTGGGATACAAAGTGGGCAGCGTTGCCCGAGCGCGTGAAACAAGAAATCGACGCAGCGCTCGCTAAGCGCCCGCTTGGCAGACATCAAGATTAGTATTCGGGCTCTCTCGAATAGTGACCACTTCGGACATCTCGGACGCAAGCATCAGGCGTCTAGGTTAAGAGGCAAGTAAGTCCCAAGTAAACGACAATTAGGGGCGCAATGGCTGCGCCCCTTTTTTTGCTCTCTCCAAGTGACCGAGTAAAACGGGCGCGCTCACAACGAAAACGTGGGCGCGCTCAGTGCGCTTAACCGGCTAACTTATCGAGCAACGGTCGCCGCGTCGGGCCGGTTCAAGCGAGAGATCAACTGGAGACTCGACCGGCTTCTTACGGCTGTTGACCCACCGAGAACGTATACGGTTAATGGGCCGGTCGTAATACTGCCAGATCGCCACAGACGCCAGCAAAAGGAAGGTAGTACCGATGACATCGTAGAGTATCCTGTCGCGCCCGAGATGATCATTCATCCATAGCAGCACTGTTGGGTGGAGAAGATAGACGATATAAGACATGTCCGCGAACATGCCGTCCAGACGAAAGCCCTTCTGGTTGGTGGTGTATAGGGCATACGGTATTAAGCACAGAGCCAGAACATAATTTGTCCATGCGGCATAGGTGCTCGCCAGAGGGCTTGGATGTCTACCCGCGAGGAGCACGCCCCGGATTGGGCTCGCCAGACAGGCGCCGATGAGTAGCGCGGTCCCAGGAAGGATAGTGCTGCGAGTTTCCCGGAAGGCTTCCAGTTGGTTGAAGCCGCGACCATGCCAAGCAGAAAAAAGACCGTGAAACTCACCATATACCCCGGGCCGATCCATTTAAGGGAGACGAAGGAAACTGCGAAGGCTCCACTCAATAGGATCGCCGGCGAAACGATCCTCTTAGCTAGAATGATCACCAGAATCGGAGCAATGACATAGAACTGCATCTCTATATCTAGAGACCACGCCGGGAGTATAGGCTTCATGGGGAGCGACCAGTATCCGAAAAAGAACAGATTCGAAAATACGAAATGCAAGTGGTTCGATTTGGCCCAGTATTCCTCCCGATTTCCGTGCAGCCATATAGAGATTATTGCCACCAGGGTAAGTAGCGAGAAAGTGGGCATCAAGCGCCAAGCGCGTGAGGCAAGGTACGTGAGATAAGGTCGCCGCGTTTGTGAATAACGTCCCTCATACATGCGGCAAATCCAGTACCCGCTGAGACAGAAGAAGACCATTACAGCGCCGACTCCCACCTGTAAACGGGTGGCGTGATTCACGTATACCAGCAAGGCCAGGAAGAGCCGGAATAGTCCAGGTCCTGTAATTTTTTTGAGCATAGGGAGATGTTCACCTTTAGGATAACCCTATCTCCCGATCCCTGCCGACTCCGGCTTTTCAGTCGCATGAATCCCCAGAACCTTGCACTGTGTGGGCGACGGATTCGATCTTGACGTCTCCGTGCGCCGCTCATCTTTTTCGTTGGGCTGCTGCTATACGCGCTCTCCCCTCGGCACTTATAGCGCGCTTACCTCCGCGTGTCCCAGTGCCAGAGAGCAGTTTGCGTGCTTTTTGTAGTCGAGATATCTCGGCGTCAATCGCGGTGATCAGATTAGGCCAGTTGACAGGCATAATGGTCTCCTACACGTTGCGGTTTGGATGTGTTCATAGGTCTTGTCGTGGTTTGATTAGGGTGGCTAAATCTGTGAGCGAATCAACGCAGAACTCGGCATTCGCGTCGGTGATGTCGATTGTGCACTTGATCCGTATAGTTTGCTTAGCGTTCATGAAAGAAGAGTCAGATGCTGGAACCAAACGACCTGCTTGCTGAACAGCCGTTCGTATTTGCGGCAGTCGCGGCAGGAGCAACAATCTCATTATTGAGGCTTCGTCTTGTTGTCTTTGTCTATGACCCCCGGGCGATTCACCGGCCATCTGCCGAGCCGCTTGCGGCGTTGTTCCCGCGGCTATCATTTCCTTAATAGAAGCTTCCGCCGCCTTTGCCATCTGATCTCGTCGATCAAGAATCTTTGACTTATAGTCTTCGCGGATGGCTGCCGCAAGCTGAAAAAGCTCATTACTGACCATGTCGCGTTGTTCATCTATTGACAAGCCGATGAAAGCGCCAGCGTATGTTGGCGTGAATGTCGTTGGCTCAGCGGCAAGAGCCTGTGTCGTCCATCGCTCTGCTAAGATGCCGCATTTATGCGGGATCTACAATTACTTCGAAACAATCATTGATGTGCGCCAGCGTTCCAGTCGCTGAATCTAGTTGAGTATGCAGTTGGACGCCCTGCTGGTTAAGGACATCGATTTTGTCGTTCAAAGCTTGTTTGTCTTTGGCATTCTGTTTGTTCGTCGAGTGGATGTTGAACATTCCGCCCAGCCAGACTGCGATGATCAAGAGCAGCACACTTAAACGCCTCACAGGGTGACCGTGTGCCTTCCAGTCTTTACCTAGCGTGAACACACCTAAGGCGGCAGTGCACGAAAGAAGCCAATATTGAGTCATTCGTCGTCGCGCCCCAGAAAGCAGTTCACTTCATTCTCTCAGGCACCTTCCTGAACACCCGATTGAATATCTCATGCGCGAGTTCGACTGACTCATCGATTGCGTGACTGGTTGGGATCACGCGCACGTTGACCTGCTTCTCACGCGCCAACCTGATACCTGCGATCATGCACGCTCCCATGTAGATCAGCGTCCGATTGGGAGGCGGGATGTGTGCGTTGGGGTCGAACATGGCTTACCTCGCGCTGCCCTGTGCACTCCGGACTGGCTTCCTGATGAGCGCATAGGCCACTCTGCCCTGAAACACTTCAGTCGGCAGATAGCGCCGGTGTTCACTGCACAATGGACACTTGACCGCGATCCACGATGCAGGCAACGTCTCAACGCCAGCGGGAACGTTCTCTCCGCATCCCTTACAACGGATCACGAAGTCACGCCAGCTTTGCGGACCTTGGAACATGGTACGATTATAGGCGAAGAAAAGGAGAAAGCGAGGTGAAACTAATGATTCATGCTGTAGTCGCAGAAAAGATGGGAGTCATTTTAGGTGACGCCGAGAGCTTACTCAAAGGGCGCGTTTATGCCAGCGTTGCGGGCACCTTGGGCGTCCCGATGGGTTATGTAGAGTCGTATATCAACGGCGGTGAGGCAAGTGTCGCAATGGCCGACAGGCTTGGTGTGAACATTGCTGCGGCAGAAGACCTCGGGAGAGGGTTAGGGCGCGAAGGAAGGATAGGTCTGATCTTCGGCCTGTTGCTCTAGAGCGACTCGATGATTGTACTGGCAGGTGAGAGCGCCCCCGTTAAGACGCGCCCTAAAGCAACGTCTCGTTTAATTCAAGCGTGATGGCCGCGCTGCCCACTTGGTTGAGCAATATTGCAAAGTCACGAATGCCTCTCGATATCTCTTCTGTCATAACTCGTGTTGGCGACCGCATGCGGCTGGTGCCGATGCGATCCGGTGAATCTCTACCGAATCGAATCGCTCAAGAGCGTGTCCCTTTGGACTACGGCGACGCCACAGGATGACGCAGGTGGCGTCCGCGCGCGGCTCCATGGGTAACTGTGTGGTTTAGATAACCCTGTGTGCCGTTACGTTTTCGGTAAGGGCCAAAAATCGAACTTGACAGCTTTGTAAGCACTTTGTAAGTTACAACGCCTTTTAGAATCAATGCGGTATAGAATCCCACTCTCTCCGCCATGATTCCTTCCAAACGTCGCGCAGCCAGTCACTTCGTCGAACGAGTCGACACGCTACTTGCTCTCATCTGGCTGTAATCCAATCTTCTCCTGTATATGAGCCATCTCTCTATTCGACATAAAATTCTGCCAGACAAGCCCGGTGCGGCCGTCTTCGATCATCACTGTCATGGGAGCTTGATTCAGTCCCATTGTGATTCCGGAGTACCAGTCCTGCTGTTGATTGAACGCGTCGCGAAAACCATAAATGTCCCAGAGCTGCGCGCCCAGATCGCGATAGAAATGCTTCAACGCCAACAAAGTCTGCTGTGGCGTGTATGAGTAGGAGCTGATTGCACCCGTCGGTGCAATCGTCCCGTCATCTTCCGCAAACGGCTTATATTCGCGATAGCCCTTCGGCCCGTCTACGGCGGTCAGTCCCCAGGAACCTGCGCCGTAGCCTTTCCAATGCTGAGGATTCGCAATACTGTAAGCCTGACTCACCAGGGCTTCATTGCGATTGTTTACAAAATAATCGGCATACTTGTCGCGCCAGCCGCGCGGGTCGTAGCCCATGTAGGAATACTGCGTAAAGAAGAGCGGTCCCGGCGAACCAGGGACATAGTTCATGTCGATTTGAATGCCGAAGTAGGTATGCCGCTCGCCGTATTTGTGACCTTCCGCGCAATATCCGGTGTAGTAGAGGCTGCCTGGTACCGGATGGGTAGGGGACGCGATCGCCAGTAGATAGGTGATCATCACCTCATTCCATCCTTGCAGTCGGTTGGCGATGTGAAAGGCGTAGTTGGGAGACCAGTGCCAGTAGAGGGCATCTTTCTTCGGTGTCGCGCGAAACCAGTCCCAATCAACGCCCTCCCAGAGCTTGGTGATGTTGGCTCGCAGGAGTCGTTCCTTTTCGTTGTCCACGTGAAAGTACCGCCGTGCAGTAAGTAGTCCCTCCATCAGGAATGACGTTTCCACCAGGTCAGCGCCATCGTCATACACGCCGAAGACAGCCAGACCGTGTCCGGTGCTTCCGCTCAGGAAGTGCGGCCACGCGCCGTGGTAGCGGTCGGCGCGAGCCAGAAAGCCGGTGATCTGAAGCAGCCGGTCCACTACCTGATCGCGAGGAACAAAACCGCGATCCGCCGCTACAACCATCGCCATAATGCCGAAGCCGCTCACACCGACCGCGATGATATCGTCATCTCCCGGAGTGTTTTCTCGAGCCATGCCCGAATGCGGTTCTGCAGCCTCCCAGTAGTATCGGAACGAGGCTTCTTGCACCATCGTGAGCAGCTCGTCGTCTGTCATGGGATGAGTAGACGCCGTCATTACCGCGGAAAGCGGAGACTCTTCGAGCGAAGAGGTACGCGCGGAGATCTTGTAGGAAGCGACGGCATGCGGGTCGCCGAGAAAGTCTGAAAACCGGTTGACTCCGTAGCGCTGCACGCCGATGGGGCGAAACGGCTCGCCATTCATTGACCGGTAGATCACGTATTGTGCAACGGTAGGATCGGGTGCAGCCTCCCATTTCAGATCGATGTGGCGTTCGTAGCCCTTCGCCTCAATGAGCTTGGGCGCGGCGGCCGTGTGGTTTGTGTGAGCCCCATTTTCGATACGAATGTCATCGACATAGAGCGTGTGCTCTTTTCCATCTGCTGCGCCTTGCGCAAATATGATTGCTCCAAGACGTCGCGGCTCGAAGGGACGCACGGAGGAACTCACAAACTGCGCAAAGGGAATTCTTACTCTGGTCCAGGTCCCTGGTGGAAGGTCATGGGTGAATGATCCTATGGGCAGCTGCGCTGTGAAACCGCCGCCCATGGATCGTAACGCGATCTTGGGCAAGTCTGCGGCGGGAATGCCATCCTTTGCATAGAGCCACAGGAAGAGACTGTCTCCAGGAAAATCGATGATGCGGTTCCGCCACGCATAGAGATCGACCTCTGCGTCCCATCCTCCATTCGGCATCGACAGCCACTGCAATTCCAGGGCGTTGGGGCCACTGATGTACTGTGCCGTTTCGATGGGCAGCTTCCCATCTACCAACTCGAGCTTGCTGGGTGCCGATATCTTTCCCGAACTATAAAAGTATGAGCCAGGCGACAAGCTGTTTTCAAAGAAGACCTGCTGCGAATAATTTTGGTCCGCCAACGCCACGCATGGCGTGCAAAGGAGAAATGCCATGAGTACCGTGAAGGCTCGCGGCCAATGCACAGTCTTGAAAGGCGTCCGCGGCAGGATTGCCGATGCGCTGGTCCTCAGGCTGATGAAGCTGACCGAAACAGTGGTCTTCATTTACTAGCTTCCTTCCTAATGGGTTAACACCGGGCCATGAAGCCTGCATAGTACCTAATCCCTTCGATGTTTTTGCTCTATCTTCGGCAGCTCATTTTCCCCGAAACCGTCCACAGACGCAGGCGCGCCCACCGGATGTCCCATTCCGGTGAGAAGAAGAATCGTATACGGTAATCCATTGGAGCAAGACCTGAGAATAAAGAGGAAGCCCATGGGCAGCAATTGGACAAGACGGGAGTTTGTTGGCCGAGCGGCGACGGCCCTGGCATTTGCCGGAGCTGCAGGGAGTCTCCGGGCCAAGACGGTTGCCCCTTCGCCTCTGCGCGGCCGATTCCTCACTCACGTTTCAGTTGTACGGGTAAATCAAATTGAGGTGACGCCTACTCACTCAATCGGCGAAGACGAAGTCAGCGATAATCGCCCGGAACGCATCCGCTCGCGTCGAGACGCCTTTGCAGCCGGCTGCCCGAACGGCAAAATGACCTGGGCGATCAGTTGGCTGGCCCTGCAGGACAATCGTAAGCAGTACCAGGAAGCCCGGCGATTGCTCGCCTCGTATCATGACTGCTACGGCGACGAGATCACTTTCATTCCCGGCGGCTATTTCGCGCCGATGTACAACACGCGCGAGCAAAACCGGCAGACGATTCACAAGGCGCTGGCACAAATATCAGAAATGGTCGGCGGCGGATACCGCCCCCAATGTCTCGTCGCGGGCTTTATGGACGCGGAGAATCAACGACTCCTCGCCGCGGATGAAGGCATTCACGTGTGCCAGGGCCAGATCTGGAGCCAGCACGGCATCGACCACGGAGATGGCGACGGTGGCATCTGCTATCCCTACTACCCCAGCCGTGAGCACTACCTGAAACCGGCCCAGGGTCAGGCGGATTTCATCGACTGCGTATGCCTCGATGGCTGGACATGCGATTTTCTGACCGCGCGCCGCGAAGGCTTTCAAGGCGGCTTCAACAGCCGGTTGGGCGTAGGCCCGATCGAAAGCGTGGGCAACCTCGGAAAGGCCGCCGGTCGCAAGGAGATGCTCGATACCACCGCGGTGCACTTTGACACCGGTTATGCAGTGAACAACTTCGGCTGGGTCACGGCCATCTGGGAGACATCGATCGGTCACGACGAGGATCTGACCCGGTGGCTTCAGGCCATACGCGACCGATGGCCAGACACTCAGGTGATAACCGAAGGAGAGTTCGGCCTGGAGTGGAGAAAGCATAATCCGGATAATTCAAAGCTCAACTACCGCTTCGATGCCAAAGGCACCGGCGCGCCCGGATCAGAAAAGGAACTGGAAATCCGCTGGTATATGAACCAGGAGTTTCGCCTGGCACTGCTGAATAACTGGGTCACTAAGAGCCCGCACATGGCGATCGACTTCACCCGATACGATCTCCCTGCGCATGAGCCCGAGGGCTTGCAGCGCGAATGGAGCCTGATGAATGTCCTGAATCAAAAAGGCACCCGGCACCAGGACAAACCACTCCGCCTGCGCGATCTAACACCCGAGGACCAGCGCCTCATCTATGCTCGATACCCGGACCTGAAGAACTGGGCTTAATTGCTGGCCGAGAATTTCCCCCAGACCGCTACAATTGAAATAGAGAGAATTAGCGACGAAGAAGTCCGGCGTCCTCAACCTGGCCTTTCATTTGGAGGCCCCGTGATTCCCAAAACGGGAATCGACCTCTTGTAAGTCGTTTGTTTTGTATGAAGTATCTGTAAGCGATTCTTAGTAAATGACATACAGCGGGCCTACTCCTTAACTCCCATGGAATGAATGAGCAACTAAATCTAGGGGAGGCGGTACCCGACATAGTGCAGTCTCGCCCTACACACCACTCAGAGGAATAAATGCGCTGGCGTTCCCCGTTTAGCCTTCTTGGACATTTCCTGCTCGCCGTTCCGCTATTCGTAACCGCTACTGCGCAGATTCCCACACCCATCTCCGTCCTCGGCCACAACCCAGGAGACGACTTCTACCTCGCAGACTACGACGACGCCATCAGGTACTTCCACGCGCTCGCCGCCAGCTCCGACCGCATCAAAATGTTCAAGGTCGGCAAGTCCACCCGCGGCGAAGACTACGAGATTGCCGTCATCTCCTCGCCCGAAAACCTCGCCCGCCTCGACGAATACAAAGCCATCGCCCGCAAGTTGGCCGATTCGCGCAGCCTGACCGACGCCCAGGCCCGCGATCTGGCCCGCAGCTCCAAGGTCATCGTCCACATCGACGGCGGACTCCACTCCGACGAGGTCGCCGGGGGGGCAGCACTCCATCCAACTCGCCTACAAGCTCGTCTCATCGCAGGGCGACCCGCAGATTGACGCAATCCTCAACAACGTCATCCTTGTCCTCTGGCCCACCATCAACCCCGACGGCCAGAACATGGTCGTCTCCTGGTATCGCCGCAACCTCGGCACGCAATTCGAAGTCAGCCCTATGCCCTGGCTCTACCAGGAGTACGTCGGCCACGACAACAACCGCGACGGCTACATGCTCAACATGCTCGAGTCACAGGTCGTCACCCGCACTGAGATCGAATACAGCCCCATCATCTTCTACTGTCAGCACCAGACCGCGCCCTTCCCTGCCCGCATCTGGATCCCACCCTTCGCAGATCCGATCTCGTCCAATATCAGCCCCTACATGCGCAGCTGGTTGAACGTCGTCGGCACGCAGATGTCCGCCGCCCTGCAGGAGCAGCATCTCCCCGGCGCCATCTCGCAAGCCGAATACGACAACTGGTATCCCGGCTTCCTCGACTTCACCCACGTCTTCCGCAATGAAATCTCCTTCTTCACCGAGACGGCCCTCTACCGCTACGCCACACCACGCTTCTATACCGTGAACGACTTCCCCAAGCCCTCGCAGGACCTGAAGGCACTCACCATGTACACCGACCCCTGGCAGGGTGGATGGTGGCGTCTCGGCGACGCCATGAAATACATGGTTGCCGCCTCCATGTCCGTTCTCGATACCGCCTCGAAATACCGCGAGCAGCTTCTCTACAACCGCTGGCAGGCCGCGCACGACAACATCGAGCACTTCAAGCACTCCGCGCCCTTTGCCTACGTGCTGCCCAACCCGCAGGCCGATACACCTGAGGCCGCACTCCTCGCGCAGAAGCTCATCGACAACGGACTCGAAGTCCACCGCGCCTCGCGCAGCTTCCGCGCCAATGGCATCGACTACCCTGCCGGCTCCTGGGTCGTCCTCATGGATCAGCCATTCTCCGGCCTCGCCAAAGAGCTCTTCGAAGCCCAGCATTATCCGCAGGCCTTCTTCGACGCCAGCGGCAAGCCTGAAAAACTGCCCTATGATGTCACCGGCTGGACCCTCCCCATGCAGATGGGTGTGCGCGTCGACGCCGTCACCGATCCCGTCAGCGAAGACCAACGCTCCGCCCTCGAAATCGTCTCGAAGATTGACCCACCTTCCGTCAGCATCGAAGGCGCCGGACCCACCTTTGCCCTCAGCCACAAGCCCAACGCAAGCTTCATGGCCGTCAACGACATCCTCGCCGCGGGCGGCTCCATCGCGTTCTCGCGCGACGAGCTCCAGACCTCCGAGGGCCCCGAGAGCGGAGCCTTCATCGTCACCGGCATTGGCCGCGAAAAACTGCTCTCCATCGCCCAGAAGTACGGCGTCGGCGTGGTCTCGATCTCACGCACACCACAAACCATCGCCATCCACAAAGCCCGCGTCGGACTCTACCGCCCCTGGGCGCCCTCCATCGACGAAGGCTGGACCCGCTGGATCCTCGAAAAATACGGCTTCGCGCCTGAGTCCCTTTACAACGCCGGCGTCAAGGCCGGAAATCTCCGCGCTCGCTTCGACACCATCATCCTCCCCGACATGTCGAAGACTCAGCTCACCGACGGCTTCAAGCTCGGCCTCGTCCCCAGCGAATACGCTGGCGGCATCGATACCGACGGCATCGCCAATCTCCGCGAATTCGTGCGCCAAGGCGGCACGCTCGTCGCCTTCAACCAGACATCGTCATCCCTGATCGACCTCTTCGGCCTGCCCGTTACCAACATCCTTGCCGGCGCAAAGCCTGACGAGTTCTTTTGCTCTGGAGCACTCCTGCGCATTGAATTGAAAGACCCTTCGCGCCCTTCGCTCTACGGACTTCCCGCTGATCCTATCGTCATGTTCGAACGCGGTCCCGCCTTCGCACCCAAGCCCGGCTTCACGGGTGCCATCCTCGCGACCTATCCAGCCGGAACAAACTCGCTCGCCAGCGGCGTCCTCCTGCATCCGGAGAAGATTGAAGGACAGGCGGCCGCAGTCGAACTCGCTTTCGGCAAAGGGCATATCTTTCTCTACGGGTTCAAGCCACAGTGGCGGGCACAATCTCACGGATCCTACAAGTTCTTCATGAACTCGCTCTACCGTTATGAGGAGCCTCCCTTCAGCGAGGTCTCCGTCGCCAAGGCTGCGCAGGCTGACAAGAGCAAAGCCAAAGCTGCCAGCAGCGATGAAGATGATGACGAGATGAATGATGAGTGAGGCCTACCCCTCCCCCTCGAAATCCGTAATCGTCTCATTTCGCTCGGATTACAGGAGAGGCTGACCGGAGCTCATAGATTCTAAATGACTTACAGGTAGTTCATACAAAACAAAGGATTTAGATACAGCGACTTGGACGATTATCGCCTGACGCGAAAAGGCCCGGCTGCGGGTTGCGGCCGGGCGTTTGATTTCTGTCCTGTATTTCTATTTTGGCGGGTTCGGCGAAATTGTCGGCCAATGCATGCTGACCTGCCGTCACTTCTGTGCATGGGTGAAGGTCACCGCCTCAGGCTCACCGTGGGGCGCTTCGCCCTCATAGAGACTCACACCCGAGAAGCCCGGGCTAGTGGCTCGGCCGCTCTCCGTGACGATACCAGGCTGCGCTTCGGTCAACGGGTCGAACACAGCGGCGTGAGGATCCGAATGAAACCGGCCTCTGCCGCCCAGATAGATCATTAACAAGCCCGCCGTCACCGCCGGATGCAGGGCTGTAATGGGTACCACATACCGCTTTCTCTTCAGCAGCGCTTCCGCCACGCCATCGACAGACGTGCTGCGAGGAATCGATCCCGGCACTTGCTCAATCACAAAGTCTGCCGTCTCGAGGTCCGAGTGTCGCTTCTCATATTTCACAAGCGATTTCGCCGCCTGCTTCGGAGTCATCATGCCCGCGTCGGCGATAAAGTTCCGGTGCACCGAATCCGGATAGTAGTAGTTCATTACATTCGAGGCGAAATTGGCGCAGTTGTTGAAGAAGAAGTTGAAGTGGCTCTTGTTCCGCCGATCGTCAAAGTCCGCGATCAGATTTTCATCCTGCCCTTCGTTCGTCTCAACCGCGAAACCGTAAATCTTCCGGTCGTACGCCGCCCCCACCAGCTGAATCCACTCCCCTTTAGGAATCTCCTTCTTCGGATCATCCGGAATCAGGTCCATCAAGTGCTCGCGGCGGTAGCGGTCGCGCAGCCTCGTCTCCAGGCCCGCGTCGGCTTGCGCTGGAATCTGCGAAGCATCATCCACCGCATAGAGGTAAGGGATCAGCGGAATCGCGAGCCAATCGTAACCGTCGACGTGGTGATACCGGCTCAGCACCACTCCGTTCTCGCCCCGCAGACACGGACGCAATTCCGTCGGCGACTCAGCGCATACATCGCTGAGATAAATCGCCGCATGGCCCGTCGGCGTCATTCCGCCAAAATGGCCGAACGGCTCTTCCAGCAGCAGCGCAGCCTCGCGCGCATGAGCGCGGGCGCCCGCAAACATCGCAACCAGTCCCAGAAAAATTAACCGCCTTAACCTTCGTGCTTCCATGCGCTGTTGTTCCTGCAATATCGTCCTCATCCTCGTAAGATGATTAAGATTCTGAATACACTGCGAGCGCCGTATCCGCACCGCAGGCGATCATCTGAATAGAACCCTAAGTGTTTGGAAACTATGCGCTCATCGGCCAAGTTTTCTGTGCAAAAAACAAGCGCGTTTCACAATCAGCGGCGTTCGTGCCGAGGAAGAACTTTGGCCACGCCACACACTTTGTTACGCTCAAATGAGCATGCTGAATGGCTCGCCCAGATTCGGTCCAAGGAACATACCAGGACAAACGTTGCTCATCGATGCCGACGACACGCTCTGGGAAAATAACATCTACTTCGAACGCGCCATTGCAGCTTTTATTTCATACCTTGATCATCGCGAGTACACACGCGAGCAGGTCCGCGAGCAGCTCAACGAGGTCGAGCGTGCCAACACTCTCGCCCACGGCTACGGAGTTTCCAGCTTTCGCCGCGCTCTGGTCACCTGCTTCGAAACTCTTTCCGGCGAGCCTGTGACGCCGGAAAAACGTGAGCGCATCGTCAGCTTTGCCGAATCCATCATCACGCAGGAGATCGAACTACTCCCCGGCGTGCAGGAAACCCTGCCCGCGCTGGCCGAGCGCCACCGCCTCATCCTCATGACCAAGGGCAATGCCGACGAGCAGGCGCACAAGCTCGCGCGTTCCGGCCTCGCCGAATACTTCAGCGCCGTCGAAATCCCGCATGAGAAAAATCCCGAAACCTATCGGAGCGTTTGCGCGCGCCACTCGCTCTCATGCCAAACTACCTGGATGATCGGCAACAGCCCGCGCTCCGACATCAACCCCGCGCTTGCCGCCGGCCTGCACGCCGTATACATCCATCATCCGAACACCTGGATCCTCGAGCACGAAACCATCGACACCGCCCCCGCCGGCCAGCGCCTGCTCGAACTGGATGCCTTTCCAGAACTGTGCCAGCACTTCTAAGGCTTCTCTGGCAATATCAGCAACAGTTCAAGTGTTGCCAACGATCTACGTCCCAAAACTCAACTGCCCGCACTTCAGACGGCCATGGCTTGCGATCCGGAAGGTTGAACTCATGGCGAAAATAATCGTCAAGATCAAATCCGTAGTAGATGATGTCAGTCTGATAGACTGAGAAAATCGGATTCCCAGCCGTATACGGCCGATCTGGCATCATCCGGTGTCTGTTGATGGGTATAAGACGCGGCGCCTGGCCAGCACGCTCCTCAACAATGGATCTGGCATCCTCGATCCGAACCGGTCGCGGGCCCCATTCTGGAAGCCAGAAATCGTTCCGTTCGACGTCGAACATGATTCCTTGCAAAGGCCAACTCAGCACATCTCTCTGATCTGTGATTCCTCCCCAGAGCGCCAGTTCGGAAAGGCAAAGCCCGTCGGGAGTGCAGTCTGCAGAAAATCTCGTAAATCGAGCGGGAAACGAAAGTCATACGTCTTCTCGACCCGCGCGATTTCGGCGTCTGTGAGTCCATCGAGGAACACGACGTTCGCACTATCCAAGAGCTCAATCAGTTCAGTCCAGCGATTTTTGTTCACACACAAAGCATAATGCGCGAGAGATCCGCGTCTCCGAAAGTCGCTTAAACATCCGACCGCTCCAAACTTCCAGCTTCTCTTCAGTTCTCGATCATCCCTTTCGGCTTGTCCCCCAACAATCCCGCGGCCGTCTCCAGCATGTAGGTCGGAGGGACCGGCTTTGCGAGTATCTCGAAGATGTTCCCATCCGTCGCTGCCTTCGTCAGCAAATCCGAGGTGCCCTGCTCGCCGGAAAAAAGCAGCAGCCGGCAATCAGGATAATTCACTTTCAGCACCAGCGCAAAATCGATGCCGTTCATCCCCGGCAGCATTACATCCACGATCGCCAGGTCCGGCTGCCACTGTGAGATGACTTCAATAGCCTCTTCAGCCGAATATGCAACCCGCGCCTCATATCCTTCCTTCGTAAATATCAGGGCCAGCGTATCCGAGACGTTTACTTCGTCGTCAATAACCAGTACCTTGTGCTTCTCTCGCAGACCTGACATGTCTGCACCTCCTTAAGCTCAGCATTTGAGAGGCATCGAGTGACCTACAACTCAACGTCAGGAGACCGACTTGCATGTCTCGCAGCGGGGCATCCGGCCAACCCGGGCCGCAATTCGTGGTTCCCGCCAATTCGTTTCCCTTGTAAGGGATTAAGCTTGTGCGTCGTCCCCGGTAATCTCCTGCCTGCCCCATACGATGCCAAGTGTTCCTGCTAGGATACCTAGCGTGGAAGGCAAGTCATTGATTTCATTGATGTAATTGCTGTCATGAAATGTCGGAGAGCTTTCGAGCCGAATGTCTGCGCAACACAATTCGCTACCGGAATGGTCCCATCGCA
>Ga0206881_10200_pt3 | contig 15667 bp, 15 predicted proteins | sample Alteio_BWOrgCont_3_FD_152867 | JGI IMG/M metagenome (GOLD analysis project Ga0206881, IMG submission 152867) | Enriched cells from forest soil in Barre Woods Harvard Forest LTER site, Petersham, Massachusetts, United States -... | ecosystem: Environmental > Terrestrial > Soil > Temperate forest >...
CGGGAGGGCCGCGCCGATACTTCCGTTGTCGTCACCCGAGGGATCCAGCCATTGGAAGGCGCGCGCGTCTTTCTGGGCCTTGGCCGCCCCGTAGAGGTCCGCGATCTGCGCGATTTCGGGGGAGACCGCGACCGCCGAGGATTCGAGCGTGGTCAGATCGTAAGTCTGAGGATGGGTGATGTCCCCGAAAGGATCGACCGTGACCGCGGAGATCGCGTTCGGGTTGACGAAGCCCACGGCCTGAGCGAGCGCCGTGTACTCGAGAGCGATATTGGACTCGAGGTCCGAATCGGTTTGAGCCAAGAGATTGATCGTCGATTGGATCGAAGCCGCGGAGCCGAGTGGAAGTTTTCCGGTCGTCTCGAGCGTCTGCACTTGATTGGCAAATACCTGCATCGCCTGCTGATCGGCCTGAAGCTGCGCATCGATCGCGTTATCGCGCCCGAGATTGATGGCGAGGCCTTCCACCGTCTGCATGGTGTCGAGCTTCATGGCGAGTTCCGCCAGGACTTCGGCTTGATAGAAGTCAGCCGACTCCTTGGCCTCAAACCAACGATCGGGAAGCAGGAACGGAGCCAGATCCCCGATCGATCCCGCGCTCGAGAGAAGCCCAGAAAACTGAGAGAGAGCGAGAACGGAGTTGATGTTGAGATGCGGAAGAAGATTGAGGTAAGCGACTCGCGAGGAGAGCTTGGCCTGCAGGACTTGTTGAATTTCGGTCTGGTCTTGGAAGCTTTTGTTGGCGGAAAGATCGCGAAGCTGGGAAGAAGTGTAGGCTTGAGGCGGCTCAAGCTGAGAAAGCTCGTCGTTTGTCGCGCGAACCAGACTCAAACTCAAGGCGCTTCCGGTTACCGGAGTGTAGTCGATGGAAAAGCCGCCTTTGGAGGGGCAAAGCTTGAGAGTCGCGCCCGTTTGCTGGCCAGAAAAGCAATTGCCCGCCTGATCGAGAGTGCCGACGAAAGCGACCAATCCGGTAAAACTCGCCTGAAGCTGACTCGAGCTGGTCTGAGTGACCGAGCCCTGAACGGGAGTCGCAGTGGGTTGATCGATCTCGTGGCTGGTGAGCCCGATCTGCGAAGACGTGCCGCCTTGGGCGACCACGCTTGCCACGAATGCCGTCGTGCCATTCAACGTCCCGCTGTAGTCGCCAGCGAACTGCTGGGCAAACTGGGTTGAATCGCAGGCGGAGAGAAGCGGAAGAAAAACCAAATAACGCATCAGATTTTTAGTCATAATCAAGTACCCCTTTTTGGATTGGGGCGGCACAAAGCAAAAGGAACGCCAACGGCAATCGCAGTCCCTGCTCACTCTAGGAGGACGGAAGGTTCACCGCGGTGAAATACACCTTTAAAAATGTAAGAAGAGTTTTAAAAATTGAAGACAACGCCGACGCCCAACACGGGGCCATCGAGGTTGAGCGGAATGGAGGCATAGCTTCCGTTGCTCTGAAAGAGCGTGCCGCCATTTCCGGTCTGAGAGGGAGGAACGGAAGAAGTTTTCAGGAGACGATACCCTGCCTCGGCATAGAGACTCAAGAGATCACTGATTTTGTAGTCGGCATTGATTCTCAGCATCTCCATCATCGCGCTGGAAGAAAACTGAGTGACGTTAGGAGAGGGGAAACCCGAAGCGTTTTCCGTAAGCTGAACACCGCTCGCGTAGCCCAAAAGAGCGGCGGCTTGGAGCTTGAATTTTCCTTTATCAATTAAATCGTAGGAAGCCCCCACGCTGACGGGAAGAGCACTGAGAGAAAAAGAAGTCGATTCGATTGAGGAAGACGCGCTGATTTTTTCGGCGCGAAGGATCAGCCCCCATCGCCTATTCAGGGCATAGTCCAACTCGAGTCCGTAGTAGATCGCGGTATTGAAAAGACTCGTTCCCAGAAGCTGATTCATTTCGCTCATCGAAATAAAATCGGCACCGCCAAAAGCCATGACGTCTAAGCCCCAACGCTCTTCCGGAGAAGAGGGAGACGCTTTGAGGGCAGGTTTAGGTTCGGGCGTAGAAGTCGGCTCCGGTGAAGGTTCGTCAGAAGGTTCTTCGAATTGCCGTGGTGACGGCTCTAGTGACGGTGCCGGCGTAGGAGTCGGCGAAGCTTCCCGAGGAGTGTCGCTCTCCAATTGGATCTCCTGACGTTCAATCCACCCATCCTGTCCTTCCATCGTTTCGATCGGGTAGAAGCCTTTGACCATTTCTCCGGTTACATTCACGGCGGTCCCTTTGAGCAAAGTCATATCCGTGGAGGACGCGCGATCAGGAAGCTCATAAACGAAGGCTCTCTCGGTCGAAACGGTTGCCAAACGATCGGCAAGCGCGGGCAAAGCCGAAAAAACCACAAAAAGAGAAAATCCGAGAACCCGCCCCAGCGACATGTTACTTCGCGACCTCTAGCAGATCGGCGGGATTGACTTTGATCTTGTTGATGATGACTTGCCAGTGAAGATGCGGTCCGGTCACGCGGCCGGTTTTCCCGGAGAGACCGAGAAGATCCCCGGCTTCGACGGCGTCGCCTTTTTTGACTTTGAACTTGCTCATATGAAAATACATGGTGAGAAGCCCAAAGCCATGATCGATGATCACCGTGTTGCCGGAGTAGTAAAGATTCTTGGCCAGAACCACCGTGCCGGCTCCCGTCGCGTGGATCGGAGTTCCCTCGGGAGCTTTGAGATCGAGGCCGCCGTGAAAATTCTTGAGCTTGCCGTTATAGATGCGTTTGGTGCCAAACACGCTCGTGATCTTGCTGTCGATCGGGAGCTTGAACGAACCTTTCCAATAGCGCTCGGGCGTGAAAATCGCGTAGACCTCGTTGACCTCTTTGATTTCGCGCAAAATCCGCTTCATCACTTTCTTAGGCGGATTGACCCGACTGTTGTCGACCTTCAGGGTTTCCGCGGGATAACCCCCATCGACGATTTCAAAGGGAAGAGACCCCTCGACGTCGTCGCCGACGATTTTGACCATGGCTGCTTGAGGTTTGTGACTGTGCACGACACCGAAGAGCGCTTGATAAACGTTGGGGCCGATCTCCGGAACCGGGAAGAAAGGCGAGCTCTGATCTTCGAACTTGGCCGAGATCTTTCCGTAATACGACGTCCTGAAACGCAAGGTGACCACGACGAGCGAACCATCCGGCACTCTCGACGAAGAAAGACTGGCATCATAATTTTTGCCGTGAATGACTGCCGCGGGAGCTTCCTCCGCCGAAGGTTTTGCGGAAGGCTCCGTCCGCGGACTTGAACTGCAGGAGTTGGAAAAAGCGGCGAAGGCGATCGAGAAGAAAACGAGAGCGACCTTAAACGCCGCGGACCTTGGCCTTGCCGTCGGCAAACTGGAGTTGAAATTCTCGACCGGTGCGGATTGCCGCTGCGTTTCGAACGATATTGCCATCTTCATCCTGAGTGATCGCGTACCCGCGCTCCAGCACCCGAAGGGGCGAAAGGGCGTCCAATTTTCCCATCAACTGCTCGAGGAGCGCGCGCCTTTTGTCTAATCTTACCCTGAATGCGCGTTCCAAACGCAAAGAAAGTTCATCGCACCGCTGAGCTTGCTCACGAAGCCGGTCCCTCGGGCTCACCACCCTGGCAGCGACATGACCCAGCAAAGTTTTCCTGACGCTGAGATCCCTTTGGATCGCCTGCAGCAGTCGGATCTTTGACTCCCTGATCTTTCCAACCGCCTCGACCCAAAAACCGGTCACCAGCTCCGCCGCCGCCGAAGGGGTGGGGGCTCTCAGATCCGCCACAAAATCCGCAATCGTAAAGTCGATCTCGTGCCCTACGGCCGAGACGACCGGGATTTTCGACTGCGCGATCGCGCGTGCGAGCGCCTCGTCGTTGAAGCACCAGAGATCTTCGATGCTGCCCCCTCCGCGCGCGAGGACGACGACGTCGCCCAATCCATGCCGATTGGCGAGAGCAAGCCCGCGGATGATCTGCCTCGGGGCATCGTCACCCTGAACGACGGCAGGGATGATCGTCACTCTCAAGTGAGGCGCTCGCCGATTTAAAATATTGAGCATGTCTTGAATCGCCGCTCCGGACGGCGAAGTCACGATCGCAATCCTTTTGGGATAGGGAGGAAGCGACTTCTTTCGGCTGCTTTCGAAAAGTCCTTCCGAAGCAAGCTTCGCTTTGAGTTGCTCGAACGCGACTTGAAGCGCCCCCGCGCCCAGAGGCTCGATATGATCGACCGTGATCTGATAACTTCCGCGCGGGGCGTAGACCGTCACTCTGCCATGACAGAGGACTTGCATCCCGTCTTTGGGTTCAAACTTGCGCCGGCGCGCGTTCCAGCCAAAAGCCGCCGCCGAAATGCTCGCGTTCTGATCTTTGAGCGAAAAATACACGTGCCCCGAAGCCGCTGGACGAAAGTTGCTGATCTCGCCCACGGCCCACACGTCGGAAAGCGGCGGTTCGATCACGCCGCGGATCTTGGCCGTGAGTTCGGTGACGGAAAGGTGCTTGGGCTTTTCCCCGATGGGCGCAGCGTGATCGGAAACCGGCTCGGAAGTCTCCGCCGGCTTGTCGGTTTTCTGCGAAAAAAGCGGCAAATCATCGAGCCCCATCCCGAGAACCTATGATTTTGCCCCAGCGAAGGCAACCCAAAAAACCGCCAGAAAAACGTCGAAACTTTGGGCAGGACCGTCGGTTTCTTTCATGTGTCGGCCAAGACACGGACCGATTTGATTCATAAATCCCGAGCGACCCGGTGGCACCATTTCTGCTTGTATAGAAGTATTAAAAAATTTTTGCCTATGGAGCATTCAACTATGAACACGAAAAAATTCGTCATGGCCACCTCAGTCGCCCTTTTCTTTGCTGGAACTTCCGCGATGGGAGACGGGCAGTTCGCCGATAAAGAGAAGGAAGCCACTCCTCAGGCGGAAATCCAAGATTACGGAAAACAACTCATCAGCGCATTGCCTGAAGCCAAAGAGGCGGACAAGGCAGAGATCAAAGCGTTGAACAAAAAGAACAAAGACGAAGACGCAAAGGCCACCGCGATCTACGCCGACGCCCAAGCGCATATCGCGGTGGACAGCATCAACACCGGCCTCGCCCGCGCGGAAAGCCGTATACTCCAGCAAATCGGCCCGATGGGAAGTGAGTGCGCTGACAGACTCAGCCAGTTTGCGATGGATGTGCTGCAAAACATTGCCGACGACAAAGCCGTCCAAAAGGATGTCAAAAAGAACCTTCGGGAAGATATTAAAGAGGTTTCCGAACAGGTTTGCGAGAATCGGGCGCCTGCTCAAGCGCAAGTGCCGTCGGCCGAGCGCCAAAAACTCGTTCACGCTGCGCTCCCCGGTCCGGCCGCAAACCGCGGACCTGACAAATACATTCCGACCGTTCAGCCCGCGTTTCCGACCGATAGCGCAGATCAATAGAAAGTTTTTATGAAGTACCCAAAAGTCAGAGCATACTGGGCCGGATTGATTTTCGGAATTCTCTTCAGCGCAAACTCGTTTGCATTGGATCACTACATCTGTCCCGCCATCGATTATGATGCGAAATATGAAACGATCGCGCCTGGCCTTCAATTCGCTCGAGAGCGAATCAGCTATTGGAATAATCAGATCCTCGCGGCAAAAAATCTTTTCAAACACGAGAATGATGAGCTCAAAGCCGACAAAAACGACTACAAGAAAAATAAAATCTCTGACGAAGCTCTCCAAATTCAAGGCTTCAAGGTCGAATGCGAAAACAGGCGCATTGATTATCTCAGTGGCGAGGTCCTCTCAGCAAACATGAGCTACAGCTACATGAAGAAACATCCGGACTATATTCCATTCAAGGACGAGCCCAAAGCACCCGCTGCCGCGACGGCTTCTTCATCAAACGCGACGACCGCTCCGAAAGGCACTCCATAAAAACAGTTCACGCAAGAATTCGCGTCTTTGGGGTCCCTAGACAGGGAGTCGGATCGCCACAAACAATTTCACACCAAACTAAAAAACCCCGGCCAGCTTTCGCCAACCGGGGTTCCTGGAGTTCTAACTCGAACCCGATTTACTGGGTCGAAGCGGATTTCTTGCCCGGAGTCGGCGAAGTATCCGGATTGGCGATCTTCTTGAAGACCTCAAATCCCTTGAGATAGTTCACAGCTTCCTTGACTTGGTAGTCTTCCTTGGCGTTGAACTTGAGCGGACTCAGATCGTCGTCGTCGGCGGAGTCTTTGGCGCCGTCCTTCTTGTCCTTATCCTTGTCGTTCTTGCCCTTCTTGCCGGTCTTGCCCAAGCTTTCAAGCTCTTCCTTCTTGTAGTCGCTTTGCTTCTTGGGATCCGTCAGAGCGGCGGAAGCTTGCTCGTCGTCCGGATTGGCCATGTGGCCTTTCAGGTCGACTTCGCGGAAGACTTCGCCCTTGCGCTTGGCTTCGCTGAGCAGCTTGGGATCATAATCGTCGAGAAGAATGTCCGGCTGAACGCCCTTGTCTTGGATGCTTCTTCCGCTCGGCGTGTAGTAACGCGCGATCGTGAGTTTGAGACCCACATCGTTTCCGAGTTCAACCACGGTCTGAACCGAGCCCTTGCCGAAAGTCGCTTGGCCCATGATCACGCCGCGATGGTGATCTTGAAGAGCGCCCGAGACAATCTCCGCCGCCGAAGCCGTGCTGGAGTTGACCAGAACGACGACCGGGAAGTCTTTATAAGCCATCCCCTTCTTCGCGTATTTCACTTCTTTTTGGTCCTTGTTGCGCGGAATGGTCGAAACCACCACGCCTTCGTCGATGAACAAAGAAGAAACGTCGACCGCTTGATCGAGAAGTCCGCCCGGATTCATGCGCAAGTCAAACACGAGACCTTTGAGCTTGTTGGTCTTCTGGAGTTTGTCGATCGCTTTCTTCACGTCGGCCGCCGCGCTTTCGTTGAAGCTCGTCAGGCGAACGTAACCGAAGCCGGGCTCGAGCTCTTCGCTCTTCACCGATTGGATCTTGATGATGTCGCGGGTCACTGAGATGTCGCGGATCTTTTCCCACCCGTCGCGATAAACGGAGAGAGTCACATCGGTGCCCTTCTTGCCGCGCATCTTGTTCACGGCTTCAACCAGGTTCAACCCTTTGGTCGACTCGCCGTCGATCTTCACGATGCGGTCGTTGGGTTTCAAACCTGCTTTCCAGGCCGGAGTGTCTTCGATCGGAGCGATGATGGTGAGGATATTGTCCTTCATCCCGATCTCGATTCCAAGACCGCCGAACTTGCCGCTCGTGTCGATCTTCATATCCTTCCAGACATCGGGAGGGAGGAAGTTCGAATGCGGATCGAGCGTCTCCATCATTCCTTTGAGGGCGCCGTAGATCAAATCCTTCGTCTTGATGTTTTCGTCGACGTAGTTGGTCTCGACGAAGTGAAGAACTTTTTGGAAGAGCTCCAGGTTCTCGTAGCGATCGTTCGCGTCCTTAGAAGCGGACGACGCGGTCGAGCCGGTGTCCTTCCCTTCTTTGGAAGACGCGACCGGCGATCCGAAACTGGCAGCCTGTGCGGAAGTGATATTGAAAATTTGGTGCGTGAGACCTTGGCCAACCGAAACTCCCAGCCAGGAGACACTGAGAACCAATCCCAGGAGCGAAACTTTTTTAGCGAATTTAGTCATATTCGCTAAGGCTAAACTAATTAGAAATCCACTGCAATGGGTTCACTGCAACGTTTCGCGATCGGATCTCAAAATAAATCGGAGTGCCTGACTCATCCGTTTCGCCGATCGCCTCGCCGACCGCCACAGAGTCGCCGGTCTTCTTCAGCGCGCTGCCTAAATGAGCGCACAAAGAGTAGAAATGACCCCCGTGGTCGACGATCGCGACCCTTCCGTAGTCGGGAAGCTCGCCCGAGTAAGCAATTTTCCCCGCCCAGACGGCGTGCACCGTTTGTTTTTTGTCGGAGCGGATGTCGATGCCTTTTTTGAAGACATAGAGTCCCGACTTTCCGTCGAAGCTCCTTCCATAGGACGAAAGAATACTTCCGCCCGGTATCGGAAGCTTCAGCAAACCTTTCTGGCGAGCAAATCCGTTCGGATCCGAGTTGGCCGCATCGGCAAGCTGTCCGGACCAGGATTTGGCCGCGAGCGCGGCTTGCTTTTCGGAGTCGGCCGCGCGTTCAAGCTCGACGCGCGCGTTGAAGTTCTGCATGAGATCTTCGACTTGAGATTCGGCCTTCTTGAGCTTGTGATAATTGTCGAGCTGCGCGAGTCTTTCGCCCTCGTGCTTCCTGAGCATGTCTTCCTGAAGCTGCTGATTGAACTTCAAGATGCCCTCTTGTTCGTCGAGTTCCGCAAAAAGATACGTGAGCTGCTGTTTTTCTTCGGCGATCGTCTGCTCCAAGCGTCCCGCGTCGGCGAGGTCGATCTTGAGCTCTTCGATCTGAGCGATCCCCCGCTGCGCGAGCGCCGCGAGCACCCTTCGCCTGGGAGCCTCCAGCTTTTCCTGCTCGGGCATTTGAACCGGGGTGTTGTGGATCGATCGCTCAACCGCGATCAAAGACTTGCGGAGCATCGCCTTCTGCTCGTTGATCTTGTCGTCGAGACCGAGCTTGCGCGACTCCAGCTCCGAAACTGTCGCTTCCAATTCGGTAAGCCGTTTTTTCCCTAAGGCTCGCTCTTCTTGCTGAAGCCTGAGCAGCGCCTGGATCTTCTTTACGTTCGTCTTGGCCTCGCGCGCGCTGCGAAGCCCGGACACGATTTCTTGCTCGAGATCCAAAACGCGTCTGCGGATCAGTCCGATCTGATCCGACGTACTTTTCTGAAAGTGAGCGTTCGCACGCTCAGTCGGCTCCGCCGCGTGTACCGTCTCCAACAAAAAGAGAGAGATAAAAACCCAGCGCAAAATCAAAACCGGTTTCTCCCAATCCGCGCGCCATTTCGCGAAGGCGTCGCCGCGACCCCCGAGAGAGCGCCGAACAAAACCCCGAAAGCGACCAAGAACGACGCGTGCGCCGGCTGAAGACCGGTCATGTACCTCAACACCGGGCTGAGCGCGCGAATATGATTGGCCATCCATTCGCCCGCCGAGATCCACACCAACGACGCGAGAACTCCGCCGATCAATCCTACGATCAATCCGGAAAGCAGCGACGGCACCCGCAGCTCATTGCGTCCGGCGCCCATCAATTTCATCCATGCAAACGCGTCTTGCTGAAGATACGCGTTGGTCCTCCCCAGATGGATCAATCCCGTCACCAGCGCAAGTCCCAGCCCCAGAGTGAGGAGGCCCGCCACCCATTTGAGCGCGCGAAAAGCTCCGATCACGCTTTGAAACCGATCGGTGGAACTTTCGGCGGCTTGCACTCCCTGCAAGGCGCGAACATAGCCCAGCGAAGAATCCGGCAGGATCCCCGAAACCGAAACATAGCGCGGAACCACCGTGGAAAGCTCTGGGCCCAGATCTTCAAGCTCGCGGCTCAAATCCGGGTAATCGCCCTTGAGGTGCTCAATAAATTTTTCGGGCTTTACCATCTCCACTTCGGCGTGGGCGCCGAGCTCGGTGCGGATCGTATCGACGATCTGAGATTCGGTGGCGGCATCGGCCGAAGGATCGAGATAAGCCGTGATCACTTGCTCGTGCTGGAGGCGATCGATCACCGGCGCAAGCCCCCATTGCATCCAAAAAAGAAAACTCGCAAGGAACAAGAGCACGCCCACCGCGATCGAAGTAAAAGCTTGGCTATACGGTGACCTCCGCCAAGGCCGGAGCGAAAGCTTCAGTACGTACATGTAAGCCCCCCGCCCATATCTTCCAATTCGAGCTTTCCTCCGCGCAGGATCCCGCAGCGTTTGCGCACTCGACGCACGATCTCGCGGTCATGCGTCGCCAAGACCACCGCCGAACCCGCCAAATTGGCTTTCAAAATCAAATCCATGATCGCGAACGTGTAGTCGCGATCCTGCGCTCCCGTGGGTTCATCCGCGACCAGAAGTTCCGGCGCGCGGATCAGCGCACGCGCCAGCGCCACTCTCTGGGCTTCGCCACCCGAAAGCGCGCTCGCCGGTTTGTCCTTCTTGGCGATCAAACCGAGGCGCTCGAGCATTTCGTTGATCCGCGTTCTCTCATTGCCGCGAACTTGTTTGGCGAGAAGCCGGCTTCCACCGAGCGAGATCGAGAGAAGAATATTGTCGTACACGCTCAGATCGGGAATCAGTCTCACGTCTTGCGGCACGTAACCGATGGATTGGCGGATCGCGCGCAGCGCGCTCGGGGAAACGCTCGAAAGATTGTAGCCGAAAAGCGAAACGCTTCCGTCCGTCGGCGCTTCTTCCGTCGCCAGCAAGCGAAGCAGCGAAGATTTGCCAGCGCCACTTCCGCCGATGACGTAGAGAAAATCTCCCGCACCCATCTCGAGTTGAACCTGGTCCAAAACCCGAGTCTGTCCAAAGTAAGACTTACTGACTTGCTTCAGAGAGATCATTCTACTTTTGAGCCCCTTTCTAAGGAGTTTCGATCTGCAGGGAACCCTCGTACGCCCCGCATAAAAAGCCTACCATAGTCTTCTTGGGGAATCGAAATCGGTTCGCTACGAACTATGCGGCGCGTCAAAATATTCCTGGATAATCTCGCACTGCTTCCTATTGACAGATCATCGCCGTCAACTTATTGTCGCACCCAATCAATCGAAACTGCTTAGAGCGAAGTTTGCATAGGGTTTCTGGGTCTTTTGGGGGATTCCAAGAATCTTAGGGTTCAACGCTCGGCGGTTCGAACTCGATCGAAGATTCCTTGTATTTTGAGGAGAAAACCGTCCGTGGGTGTCATCTTTTTTCGGCGCTGTTTCGCTTCGCTGGCCCTTCTATTTACGATGATCGGCGCACTTTCCTCCGTCTGCCGCGCCCAACAAGCAATTGGAACTGCCTACGAATCCGGCTCCGCGGCCTCTCCCGTTTGGTTCACCGTCTCGAACGGGATCTTAGCCCAAGTTTTTTATCCCAGCCCCGAAGTCTCCCAGAGCCGGGAGCTCGAATTCTTGGTCACCGATGGAAGTGGCTTCTTTTCCGAGCAGAAAAACGATGTCCGGTCGCAGGTCAGTTTTCTGAACGAAGGAATGACCGTTCACATTCAAGGACAAGATAAACAGGGAGCTTATTCCTTCGAGCAGGACATTGTGTCCGACCCTTCCGCGCCGGTGGTTCGGATCAAAACGACGTTTCACTGGAATCAGCCGGGACTGCGCGCTTTCGTCTATTTCAAACCCGCCATGAATGGCCGGGTCGACGAAACTCTCGCCGAAGCCACGAACACCGCGCTTTTTGCCACCTCCGGAATTCTCGAAACTCCTTGGAGCGCGCTCGTTCCGAATCGGCCTTTTCTCTCCGCTTCAACTACTCTGGGTGCTTCGGGCTCGGTGAGCTCAGATCCTTTTGCGACCGCGCTGAACTCTTCGGACTCCGCCGCCGGCCCCGGCGAAGTCCTCATGTCCGGCGAACTTCCGGTCGGAGAAGGCGAAGAGTTTAGCGTCGAGCTTGCACTTGCCTACGGCGTGGATCAAGGCCAAGCCCTGAAAGCCGCGCAGAGCTCGCTCGAACTCCCGTTCGATTGGGTTCAACAAAATTACGAAGCCGGGTGGATCGGCTACTTGAATCAGCTCGAGAAAAACAATGCCGGCCTTCGTTTCTTTGGCGAAAGCACCTTTGCCCGCCGGTCCGCTCAGATCATTAAAATGCTCGAAGACAAAAACCAACCCGGCGCAATCGTCCCCTCTCTCGACGGCCACGCCGTGGTGCCCCACGATTTGTACTCGGCCGCGGTCGCCCTGCTCTCGGCGGGAGATCATGCAACTCCGCTCGACGTTCTCCACTATCTTGAGGCAACCCAGAAAACCGACGGGTCTTGGACCGAAACCGCGGCAACCGAAACCGCCGCCCAAATCGCCGCGTATCCCATCCTTCTCACTCTTCATCTCAAAGAGCAGGGCGGATACTCGCTCAAAAGTGCCGACCTCGAAATGGCCCGAAAAGCCGCCATTTTCATTGAATCGCAAGACCCTCGAGCACCGGGCGGCTTCTCGCCCTCTCCGCTTGCGATCGAAATCGCCGCTCTTCGCGCGATGGCGGTTCTCGTCGACGACCCGGCCTACGCCGAAGTCGCCGACTCCTGGCAATCTCGCATCGAGCGATGGACTCTCGCCCCGAGCGGAAAATGGGGGAACAATTATTACATTCCGCTCAGTCCTCAGGGGACGCCCGAAACTCCCGCGTTTCTTTCCTCCACCGATGGCGAAGCCCCGATGCTCGAAACCAGTCGAGTCGATGGGAGCTTCCTCGACCTCGTCAGATATCAGGTAAGGCAGGCGCGCGATCCGCGCGTTGTTTCGACGCTTGAGATCTATGACAGCGAAGCGTTAGGGCTCGCCCAAAAAGACGGCCGCAGCGACGGATTTCAATACAGGCGCTCTCCTCTGGAAAACGGTTTTGACCATTCGCCGGTTCAGATCGCCGAGCGTGGCGAATACTCAATCCAAGCCGGCCAAACCGGGAAAGCTCGCACCGAGCTCTACTTGCTCGAAAAGACCGCGCTCGACACCGGCCTTCTTTCTCAGTCCGTGGCTCAATCTGGGGCTCAATTCGAAGTCCGTTTCGAGGTTGCGTGTCCGTCCGTAAGGGCTCATGCTGAAGACATCCTCCTTCACCGGGGTCTAGAGGAAAGCCATGTCTTTGATGTTCCGCGATCTGAGCCGTAGTCGCCTTCATCTCAAAACCAACCGACTCACCGCGCTCACCCTCCTCACCGGAAGCTACGCGCTTTGGTCGATGCTCTTTCGCCTCGCGGCCCTCACTTTCGTCATCTACTTTTTGACTCACACTTCTTCCAAGACGCTGCTCTTTGAGGAGGTCAACGAGACTTTTGGCGCCCACGAGCTTTCGTTCGTCGGCTTCGGCGCTCTGATCTTTGCGCTTTTTTGCAAAGGGCTCTCCCCATTTTGGGGAGAGGCGGAAGTTCCGTTGTTTACGGCCAAAGATTTTCGGAAAGACTATCTGGTGGGAATCGAGCAAGGCGCGCTCCTGGCCTGCGCGCTGATCGCGGCTTTCCTAGCGGCGGGAACCTTCCGGTATGTCGGTTTTTTTGTGCAGCTGGAAGAAACTCCGCTCGCCGTCTTTGGGATCGTGATCCGAGCCATCTCCCTCATCGCGTTCTGCTATTGTGAGGAATGGATTTTTCGCCGCCGCGCTTTTGATTTCCTGCTCAGAAACGCGGACAACTCCAAGCGCGGCACCCTTTTGCAAATCGGAGCCCTCGGCCTCGCCTACTGCGTGGTCAAAGCGTTGCAGTTCGAACTGGGTTGGATGCATCTTCTCACTCTATTTCTGCTTTCCACTCTTCTCTCGCTGAGACGGATCACCGAAGGGGGATTTGGCCGCGGTGCGGGGATCTGGTGCGGGCTCCTCCTCTTTTTTCAGCCGCTTTGCAGTCTTCCGGTCCTGGGGAACGACTTTTCCGGCATCTTCTTGGTCAAATACCAAGAGCATTCGACCGCGCTCAGACTCTTCAGCGGCGGGGAAGGCGGGCCGCTCTCCGGCTTCGCTCTCCAACTGGTTCTCCTCATCGAAACGGTCAGAAGTCTAAGCACATATTTAAAAAACCCTTCCACCCCGACCCGCGCCTGAGTACGATAGGTCAGTCGAAGGAGATCCATTAATATGTCCAGTCCCCAATTGGCCCAATCGGGTGTGCTCGGCCTCATCGCCGACTCCAGTCTCATGGCCAAGTTCGTGCTTCTCATCTTGTTCAGCGCATCGGTGTATTGCTGGGCCATCATCTTCACCAAGTGGAAATCCATCTCCCGAGCCAACGAGCAGAACATCGAGTTTCTCAATCTCTTCTGGCACGGCAAAAGTATCGACGAGATCTTGAGCAAGAGCGATAAGTTCGGAAGCTCTCCGGTCGCCAACGTCTTCAAGTCCGGCGTCAAAGAGCTCAAAAAAATCGCGCCCAACGAAGAGGCCCTCACCCACATCCATAGCGTCGAAAACATCCAAAGAGCCTTGATCCGAAGCTCCAGCGCCGAAATCGCGCTTCTCGAAAAGCATGTCGGCTGGCTCGCCACTACCGCGAGCGCCGCTCCCTTCGTCGGGCTCTTCGGAACGGTCTGGGGGATCATGAACGCGTTTCAGAACATCGGCGCGTCGGGCGCCGCGAACCTCGCGGTCGTCGCACCCGGAATTTCCGAAGCGCTGATCACGACCGCAACCGGAATCGGAGCCGCCATCCCGGCGGTCGTCGCTTACAACCATTTTGCCGGGCAGATCCGCAGGATCGCGGTCGAAATGGAAGGATTCTCGCAAGACTTCGTCAACATCGTCCAACGGAACGTCTCCACGAGGAAGCCCTAATGGGAATGTCGACTCCCGGAACCGCTTCACGATCCGGAGGCCTTGCGGTTCCTTCCACTCTGGCCGAGATCAACGTCACTCCGCTGGTCGACGTGATGCTCGTTCTTCTCATCATCTTCATGATCTCCGCCCCGATGATGCAGCAAGGAGTGCAAGTCGACCTCCCCAAAGCCAATCCGGGCGCGCTCAACGAAGTGCCCGAGCAGATCATCCTCACCGTCAACCGCTCCAAAGAGATCTCGATCAACGGCAACGTACTCGAGCAGGGAACCCTGCGCGAGCGGCTGGCCGCGATGTCGGCGGTCAAGCCGGATATCCAGATCTTTATTCAATCCGATCAAGCGGTTCCCTACGGCTTTATCGCGCAAGTCATGGCTGAGGCCAAGAAAGCCAAGATCAACCGAGTTGGACTCGTGACTCAACCGGGTGATCCCTCCCAGCGACTGTAAACCATGTCCTCTACGATGGCGCTTCCGCCAGATCGACCGACTCTGCCCTCCGACCGCGACTACGAAACCGGCCTGCGCTGGTCGCTCGTCGTCCACGTCGTCATCATTGCGATGGTCCTGATCAAGAGCTTGGTTTTTCCGAACACCGCCAAGGTCTACGTCCCCACCCTGCGCGTAGACGTGGTGGGACTTCCCGATTTGCTCAAAAACGAAAAGCAACAGATCCCGCACGGAAAATCTCTCGAAGACATCCAAAAGATGCTCGAAAAAGCCGAAAAACAGGCAGAAAAAGTAAAAAGCGTCGCGCCCCCGAAAGTGAAGGAACCGCCCGTCGAGAAAGCCGATCCCGACGAAATGGTCTTGAAGCCAAAAAAGCTCGCGCCCACTCCCGACGACTCCCAGAAAGTATACAAAGCGCAGGAAAAACGTCTCCGCGCCGCAATGGACCGGATCAAAGCGCTGTCCAAGATCCACGCCGATCAAAACGATGACACCCAACAAGAAGATGCGCCCCCCATCAAAGGCAACAAACTCAGCAAGGGCAATAGCCTCGACGGCGACGCCAAAGAGTCCGACACCGCCAACTATTACGATCTGGTTCGCTCAAAACTTCAAGAAAACTGGTCGCTGCCGGTCTGGCTCTCGCGGCAGAATCTTTCGGCGCAGATCCAAATCATTCTCGACAGCCATGGCCGAGTGCGTGATTTTCGCTTCGTAAAGCAGTCAGGTAATTCTCAATTTGACGATGCCGTCAAAAGAACTCTTAATGATAGCCAACCGTTCCCGGCCCCCCCGGAAGAATTGCTGGCGAATGGAATTTTGATCGGCTTTCCTCTATGATGAATAGACTCAAAAACGGGAGGCTCTCACCATGAAAACACGCTCGACGGCTCGGATTTTTTCGGGGCT
>Ga0206881_10223_pt1 | contig 15649 bp, 5 predicted proteins | sample Alteio_BWOrgCont_3_FD_152867 | JGI IMG/M metagenome (GOLD analysis project Ga0206881, IMG submission 152867) | Enriched cells from forest soil in Barre Woods Harvard Forest LTER site, Petersham, Massachusetts, United States -... | ecosystem: Environmental > Terrestrial > Soil > Temperate forest > O...
GCAGGACTAACGGCCGACGAATTGCGATGCCGGGCGCGATTAGACACAGCGCTTGTTGACTGTGGGATTGATCAAATCATTTGGATGTCCGAACTGACTCTCGCCGAGGGAGAAGCGAAGGATCCAGCATCGAACGATTCGCCGAAGGCCCATTCGACAGGGTTATGTGCGAGGCTGTCGTCCCTCACCGCAGACGTTGTTGCTGCCCAGAAAAAGGTACGAGAATTTGAAGGAGCTTACTTCAAGGATCGATCCGGCGCGTCGGAATTGAAACAGGCATTGGCCACGCTGGCGGAAACGACTCGGATTCAGCGAGCGGAATGGGAATCCGTGCTGCGCGAATTGTCGGGACCGCTTGATGCCAAATATGCAGAAGCATCACAGTTAGTGAAGTCGGTGAGCCCGAACGTTCGGAACGGAATGCTGTGGTTTTCGCGTAACCAGGGAGCGAGTATCAAGCAGGAATTGGTAACGGAATGGAAACGAATCGATGCTTCGGCCGCGAGTGCCCGCGCGACGGTTGCTGCGATCGAGGCCATATGGTTGGACATCGCACAGCAGGTGGAGTCAGGACGCATTCCAGCACAGAGACCGTTAGAGGACCCTGAGTACGAGCCCGCCATTACGGAACCGCAACCGATTTACGTGTCAGAGGCTGCAGAAGCATGGCTGGAAACTGTCACCGAACTGAAGTTGGATTTTGTATCGACGAAAGATCTGGGACTGTGGTTTCCAGCAGCGCTGCGCGTCCGAGAGACACACGGTGAATTCCGTGCGGGCGATCTGATTCTGACAGTCAACGGGCATGTGTTCGAAACGATTGATCAAGCGGTTGCGGCACTACGTCCTGTGATCTTTCCCGGCGCCGATCGAGTGTCGTCCTTAGTCCTCGCCGGCGGCTTGAGCGGCCATCTCAAGAAAACATCGGTCGGGCGGCGACGGGGAACAGATGAATTGAATCCATCGACAGGGGCGGACGCCGGAATTCGCCTGGAAGTCCGAGTTCGTGTCCCAGGAACTGACGCGACGGAAATGCTCTACGTTCAAGCAGCCTGTATTTCACCAGGCGGATTGGTCGTGATCCCCCCTTTGTTCCCTGCGAGTATCGTTCGAGATGAACCGTTCATCGCGTTTGGAGGCTTCAAAGGGACGGCTCAAATGATTGCGAGCGACGAGACCACCGGATTGACGCTGCTGCAGTTGGCCAACTCAACGGGGGCAAAAGTCCTGGTCCACTGGGTCAAGTGCCGTACAATCGCCCCTGCCAAAAACCAGCGAGTCAAAGTCGATTCGAATAATTCTGGGAATTCGACGTCCATTTCGGAAGTCGGACTGGAACTACCTCAGCCCTGGAACGTCAAGGATGCATTCACGGTCCTTCAGAGCGGTCCGAGCAACCTGTTGCCTGGTTCCACCCTTGCTGCGATGGACGGGGAACTGCAGGGGATTTTTGTCCGGTCAATACCCCAACCTGATGACGCGATTCCTACCGTTCGCCATTATGCGATTCCCGCGAGCCACATCCAGAAGTTGCTCGACGACTATCGCAACAGTCAAGGTGCGGCGCACAAGCAGCGCGACGCAGGAAAAATCCAATCAGACGCAAGACAACGTCCCTCTCTTCAGCAAGAGGGCATGAAAGACTTTCAGCGAGATCCATTCAAATCTCAGATGGATCGCATCCGGATGACTCTCGGAATCGAGTTTTCGAAACGGGTGGAATCCACGGAGATTCCGAACAAGAAATACCGGGGCGGATTGATGATTGCCGGCGTTTCGAATGACTGCGGTATCAGGAAAGGCGACGTGCTCGTCGGCTTGGACAAATGGGAAACACTCTCCCTGGAAAATGTCGAATGGGTCATCCAACGAGTGACAAACGACGGGTCCACCGAAGTGAAGTTTTACGTCCTTCGCGACGGCGAAACGCGCCTTGGGACCATTTCCATTGCGGGTGAGCGTCTGCTCAATTCAGAACCAGTAAACAACGCGCCTTCCTCGCTCGTACTACCCACAAACAATCCCGCCCTCGCGAATGTGCTCAACAGTCCTTCCGAATTGAACGCCGGCGGTGCGAAGTCATTTGACGACTTACTCAGCGCACTTCGTCAGAACAGATTTACGCGTGCCATTCCCAAATTGATGGAAGGAATGTCGGGTCTTCGAAAACCGGGCGACGATGCACTTGTGGCGAGCGCGATCCTTGCGAACGATGACCAATTCGATCCTTCCAGGGAATATGACACTCAACTTGCGAGCGAACTTGCTACCGCACTGAAGGTCTTGGGCAAAGGTTCCGTATTCCCGCTTATCACGAAGGTCCTGTCCGAAAACAATTCGCGTGGTCATCTGGTCGCGATGTTCTACTTGAACCCGCTGAAAGACGTTGTTTTCGAACGCGATTCCGCGCTGATCGTTGAGCGACTGATGAAGATTGCGGTCGAATCGAATGTCGTGGAAAGGATCCAAGCGATCGATTTGCTTGCAGAGACGTTGCTGATCACGCGTCTGGATCCCAACGAGTTTTCGTCAACGACCCGCCGCAAGTTCGTCGAAGGAGTGGCTTCCGCAGTTCCGCGAGACAAGGTTATCAAACTTCTTTTGGATTCGGTGGCAGACCACGAACTCGACGTCGCTCTGTTCGGGGTGGAACGGTTGATTACCAAAGCCGAGTTGGCCACCAACCCCGAACTGGCAGTTTCGCTGCAGTCGATCATTGAGATGCTGACGAATCTGATCAAGGGTCAGTATCGAGATTCCAAGGCCAATCGCCAGCAGCGCGGAAGCGCCCTGACGGCACTGTGGATTCTCAAATCTCATGCCGCTCCCGCGGTTCCGGCATTGGTCGAGTTGTTTGAATCGAAAGATCGCGATCTGAACGCAGTTGAAGTCCCCGACTTCAAAGCGCACCTGTTCTCCAGAGCGCGAATCGTTCAAACCCTCGAATCCATCGGCACCGCTGCCGCGCCGGCGCTGCCGGTTCTCGAAGCCGCTCTCGTGAGAGCCGAGCAGAACGAGAAGGAAGAATCGCTGCTCGGACAGCGCAACAGCCGGTCGCCCTTCGCGATCATGCCAACGTCGTCGAGTTTAAGGGCGGCGATCAAGGCGATTCGAGGCGGCGAGGAGCACCGCTGAGGAGCACCGCTCTTGATGAGATTTATGCGTGTTGGAACACGGCGTGCAGGTACGCGGACTCGTACGTTCACGCCCGGAATATTGACCATGTGGCGCTGTCCCACAATTCCATTCCAACTGCATAAGGCTCTAACACAATGCTTGCGACTGTGTCGCCACTTCGATTCTGGCCAGGCCGTCCTTATCCTCTCGGTGCGACATGGGACGGCCGAGGTGTGAATTTCGCCATTTACGCCGAAAATGCCTCGAAGGTGTCCTTGTGCCTGTTTGACGACGCGGAATCGGAAGTTGAAAGCGTTTGCATCGCGCTGACCGAAAGAACCGACCAGGTCTGGCACGGCTACATGCCAGACGTACGCCCCGGCCAGATTTACGGCTACCGCATTTGCGGTCCGTACGAACCGGATGCGGGACATCGATTCAATCCCCACAAAATTGTGCTGGACCCCTACGCCAAGGAAATTGCACGGCCTTTGCAGTGGCGAGACGAGTTGTTCGGATATCAAATCGGCAATTCGGACGAAGATCGGTCCTTCGACGACCGCGACAGTGCGGCATTCGCACCACTTGCGGCAGTGATCGATCCCGCATTCACCTGGGGGGACGATCGGCCACCGGCGATTCCCTGGCACCACACGGTGATCTTCGAATTGCACGTGGGTGGTTTTACCAAGCGTCATCCCGATATCCCGGACGAAGTGCGCGGAACCTACACGGGGTTGGGATCCGAACCTGCGATTCGGCATCTGCTAAGCCTTGGCATCACTGCCGTGGAACTGCTTCCCATTTTCCACCACGTCGACGATCGACATCTATTGGATCGAGGCCTGCGAAACTACTGGGGCTACAACACACTCGGCTTTTTCGCGCCGGATCCCAGTTTCAAGTCGCCCGACTTCGGTTCCATCGTCCACCAGTTCAAAACGATGGTTCGCAATCTCCATTCGGCGGGAATCGAAGTAATCCTGGACGTCGCCTACAACCATACCGCCGAAGGAAATCACCTGGGACCGCATCTGTCGTTCCGGGGAATCGATAACGCGGCGTATTACCGTTTGACCGGCGAAAACGCTCGTTATTACACCGACTACACCGGATGTGGCAATACGTTCAATATGCGTAATCCACGCGTGCTGCAACTGATCATGGACAGCCTGCGTTACTGGGTGCTGGATATGCACGTCGACGGTTTTCGCTTCGACCTGGCGAGCACGCTTGCTCGCGAGTTGCACGAGGTCGACAAGCTGGGAGCATTCTTCGATATCATCCGGCAGGATCCGGTGTTGTCGCAGGTCAAATTGATCGCCGAACCCTGGGATCTGGGTGACGGTGGATATCAGGTGGGGAACTTTCCGGCGGGATGGTCGGAGTGGAACGGCAAGTATCGAGATGTCGTGCGTCGCTTCTGGAAGGGGGATGGCGGCATCATCGACGAAATTGCGACGCGGCTGTGCGGCAGCAACGACTTGTATGGCTGGAACCATCGATTGCCGCATGCCAGCATCAATTTCATTACTTGCCACGACGGCTTCACGTTGCGCGATCTGGTTTCGTACAACGACAAACACAACGAACATAATGGCGAAGAGAACCGCGACGGATCCAACGACAACCACAGTTGGAATTGCGGTTGCGAAGGCCCGACCGACGATCCAGAAATCAGCGCCCATCGCCTGCGCAAGCAACGCAGTTGCCTGGCCATGCTCTTCGTTTCGCAGGGCGTGCCGATGCTGCTGGCCGGCGATGAGATGTCGCATACTCAGCAGGGCAATAACAATGCCTACTGTCAGGATAACGAAATCAGTTGGCTGAACTGGGAATCGAGCGAAACGAATCAGAAACTACTCGAATTTACGCGTCACCTCATCGCTTTTCGCAAGGAACAACCGGTTCTTCACCGTCGCCGGTTCTTTTATGGCAGGCCCTTTCGCACAACGGCCGTGCGCGACATCCGCTGGTTCACTCCAGCCGGAACCGAAATGACGGATGAAGATTGGCAGGTCCCCTTCGCGCGCAGTCTTGGATGCCTGTTGCGCGGAGAGAACGTGGACATCAATGAAACTGGCGAACTCGTCTCGGGAGACACGCTGCTGTTGCTGTTCAACGGCGATCAGAAGCTCGACATCATGTTTGTATTGCCAGAACTGGACAATGGCGACGAGTGGCAGGCGCTGATCGACACCGCGGAGGACGAATTCATGCTTCCTCCCGATCTGACTCGATCCCAGTACCTGCTTCGAGCGTGTTCGGTTGTCATCCTGCGGCAACAGGCGCCAGTGCTTACTGAGTCATCGACATGAAGCTGGCAGAAGCACGCTGACGATTCTGTGCTTCTGAGCATGCGCGACAAAGACGGATCAATAAAAAAAGCCGACCTCCATGTCGGCTGTTCGAGACTTCGATGAGGCGATTCCTATTGGATCCACTCATCGACGCCTCAAGCTCCCTCACCACAAACTCACGTTCCGGGAGCCGGAGCGGGTGCTGCGGGAGAATTGGATGGCACTTCGGTCGGTGGGGCCGGGGCATTGTCTGCGGGTGCTGTCGCATTTGGATCGGTCGTCGCTGCAGGTGCAGCGGCACAAGCGCCGGCCTGACCAGCGTAGCATCCATTGTTTTGACAGGCACCCGAATAGCCGACATTCCTGAAACCGCAACAGTTGCGGGTCCGAGTCCGGCAACAGCGTGCTTCAACATCGCTACTCAGAGCAACAGTGATCGCAGCCAACAACAATGGTACAGAGACAAACAAGCGAGACATGAGTGGACTTCCTTCCTGAGTGAACATCGACCCTGGACAATCGCGAGCAACAAACCCGCGTGTCACTTCCTCGAAGAGCATTCATCACAAAGGCTCTCCAGTTTTCGTTGTGCTTCTTCTTTCGCGATTCCATATTTCACGGCAACGCTTCCCGCGAGTTGATCGATTCGCCCTTCCGCAATCTCGATCTCGTCGTCAGTCAGCTTGCCCCATTGTTCCCTGACTTTCCCTTTCAGGATCTGCCAGTTCCCACGAATCTGTTCTGTATTCATAGCGTCCCTTCCTTCCCTGATTGTGCTCCAATCCGATGAACTGGAGAGCACGATGCTCGTGTGTGGATTGCAGGACGAATCCAAACGTCGCGATTCATTTGTCCGGGGAGCAATCTGCTTCAGCCTCGTTCCGCTGAAATTGAGAACCGGGTCGTTGGGAGGAGATGGTCGAAATTGTATAGCTTCCAGCGTCTTGCCGGCTGATTGCTCGTTCTGATCGCTCAAGCAACGAATGTGCCAGTATTTGACAATTGCACGTCGTTTTGCGTTATCGAACTGCGCACGAATGAGTCATGGCGAATTCCCAGAATGACTTCCGTTCAGCAATGACAGCCGTTAATTGGTCGCGATGGCGATCTACGAATGTTGATCTGACGAACAACACCGTGCGTGGCAAGCGATCAGCGTCTTGGTGTGCGGAAGTACACTGCTAGCAAATTGATGATTGCCGCGATCCTGGGTTTTGGCGGGATCGCCGGACCAGCAGCATGGATTGCTCAGGTCCTGCCGGTCGTGTTTCTGGTTTTATTCGTGGTCTCGACAGTGTCGGAGAGACGCTCGCCCTCGATTCGGTGAAACAAACCCAGTGTCGCCGTCAGCGTTTCAATTCGGCCAGCAGGATCTCCACATCCTTCAGATCGGCGGGCTTGACGAGATGGTGATTGAAACCCGCTTCCGCGCTGCGGCGCCGGTCCTCTAGCTGCCCCCATCCGGTGACTGCCACAAATTCCGTCTTTTCCAATCCGGGGATCGTGCGCATGCAACGGGCGACTTCGTAGCCGTCCATCCTCGGCATTCCGATATCCAGAAAGACCATTTCCGGTCGATATTCCGCAGCCACTTCCAATGCGGCCGGGCCATCATGAGCAACTCGAACATCGTGGCCTTTGAGTCGTAGCAGCATTGCGAGAGTAATCGCAGCAGCTTTATTGTCATCGACAACCAGCAGCCGGTGCGAGGGAAGTTTGGGCCAGGACGGTTGATCGATCTTCGACAAGGATGTGTCTCGTCGCATGGCAATTGGCAGCCGAATGACGAATTCGCTTCCTCGACCCAAGCCTTCGCTGGTGGCTGTGACCGAGCCGTGGTGCATCTCCACTAGATTCTTCACGAGCGTCAGACCGATGCCGAGCCCACCCTGCGAACGAGTCGCGGATTGGTCCGCCTGGACGAAGAGTTCGAAGATTCGCGGCAATATGTCTGAAGCAATGCCAATACCGGTGTCGCGAATCCGCAGGACGATTTCGCCATCGCGTCGTTCGCCAACGACCCAGATATGACCCGCTCGCTCCGTGTATTTGGCCGCATTGACCAGCAGATTCGCCACCACCTGCGTCAGCCGCACCGGGTCTGCATCGACGAATAATGGTTCGGACGGCAGCGAAATATCCAGGACATGCCGTTGCTCGTCGATCAATGGCTGTGCTGTTTCGACGGCACTGGAAATGACCGACGACAGTTCAACTTGCTCGCGGCGCAGCTCGATCTTACCGCCCATGACCCGGGAGACGTCGAGTAAATCATCGACGAGCCGTACCAGGTGATCCACCTGTCGGCCCATGATCTCTGCCATCTGCCTGGTCGTCTCGACATCGACGCGGCTCAGTTTCAGAATTTCGAGAGCATTTCGAATCGGAGCCAGCGGATTGCGCAGTTCGTGCGCCAGGGTTGCCAGAAACTCGTCCTTGCGGCGATGCGCGATCGTCAAATCCGCCGTGCGTTGTTCGACCCGCTTCTCCAACTCATTATTCAATTGCAAAAGCTGATCTTCGATACGCCGTCGCTCGGCAACCTCGGCCATCAGGGCCGCGTTGGACTGTTCCATGTCGCGCTGATGCCGGTGCAATTCCACAAAAACCGAGACTTTGGATCGCAGGATGGCGGGGTTCACCGGCTTGTGCAGATAGTCCACGGCACCGGTGCCGTAACCTTCCAGAATATGCTCGGCTTCGCTGTAGTAGGCCGTCAGGAAAATGATCGGCACAGCGGCCGTCTTCTTGCGCTGCTTGATCATTTGAGCCAATTCAAACCCCGTCATTCCCGGCATTTGAATATCGAGAATGATCAGCGCGAATTCCTCGCGGACCAGTGCCAACAACGCCTGGTTCGCGGACTCGGCCCGCACCAATCGATAGGTCGGATCGCTGAGCACTGTCTCCAGAACCATCAGGTTCTTCGGATCGTCGTCGACAAGCAGAATGTTGACGCTATCGGGGACTTTTAGCACGGCCGTTCCCGATGGAATCAAGTTGGCCTTGCCATTGCGTTCTGAATAGGACGATTCCAGCATGGGAATTCTCGGTGAAAATAACCGGCGAGTTCGTTCAACCTCGAGTTTAGCGGAATAACCAGACGCGCATCAGTGACAAAAGTTGATCGGTATTGACGGGTTTGGCGATGTAATCCGACGCTCCGGCGTCCAGACATTTCTCGCGATCCCCTTTCATCGCCTTGGCGGTCAATGCCAGGATCGGCAGCGTGCGGAATTTCGTATTATTGCGAATTTCCCGCATCGTCTGATAGCCATCCATTTCGGGCATCATGATATCCATCAGCACCATGCTCAAGTCCGGCGTCGACTCGATCAAGTCAATCGCCTGACGACCATTCGTCGCACTGATCACGACGATGTCGTGACTTTCCAGCACGGTCGTCAACGCAAAGATGTTTCGCGCATCATCGTCGACCACCAGGACCACGCTTCCTCGAAGAGCTTCGCTCGACCCATGCAGCGATTCGAGCATCCGCTGCTTTTCCACAGGCAGATTCGCCACGACGCGATGCAGGAACAGCGCCGTCTCGTCCAGCAACCGTTCGGGTGATTGGACATCCTTCAGAACAATACTCTTCGCCACGGCTTTCAGTCGCGCCTCTTCATCGGCCGAAAGTTCCTTGCCGGTGAAGACCACCACCGGAACGTCGTGCAACGACTCTTCGTTCTGGATCATCGTCAGCAATTCGAAACCTGACATATCGGGAAGTCGAAGGTCGAGCACGACGCAGTCGAACGGACGCTCTTTCAGTGCTTGAAGCGCTTCCTCACCTGTCGACACATCTTGCACTTCGATGTCGTCGTGGCCGAGCAATTCGACGATCGATTGCCGTTCGATATCGTCGTCTTCGACAATCAATAGTCGCTTTTGTCCCGCCGCCGTAAAGTGCTTCAAGCGATCGAAGGCCGCTTCCAATCCATCTGTCGTGGGCGACTTAAGAACATAGGAAAACGCGCCATGCGACAGGCCATGCTGTCGTTCTTCATCCAGCGTCACGATTTGCACGGGGATATGCCGCGTGGTGGGATCGAGCTTCAAGTTGTTCAAGACCGTCCAGCCGAGCATGTCGGGCAGGAAGATATCGAGCGAGATTGCGGAGGGATGGTACTGCCGGGCCAGGGCCAATCCGGTCGCCCCCTTGTTGGCGACGATCCCTTTGAACCCCTTGTCGCGAGCCAGTCCCAGGACAATCCGTGCGTAATGCGGATCGTCTTCGACAATGAGCAGGACAGCGTCCGATGCCCCGATGTCGTTCCGATCGTCCGCAATGGGTTCTTCCCTGGCAGCGGGAACTTCGACGGAATACTGAACGATGTTTCCACGATTGAGCGCCGCGATGTTGGCCGTGGACGGGCCCGTGTATTCGAGCGGTAAATACAAGGTGAACGTGCTGCCTTGCCCCGGCGAACTGACCAGCCGAATTTCTCCGCCCAGAAGCGACGCCAACTCGCGGCTGATCGCCAGACCCAAACCGGTCCCTCCATACTTTCGCGAAGTACCGGCATCGGCCTGTTGAAACGCTTCGAAAATCAGCCGCTGCTTCTCTGGTGCCACGCCGATACCGGTGTCTTCCACGGAAAAGGCGATGACGCGGTCGGTCTTGCCCAATACAGGATGATCCATGCTGTACCCGCGAGCGGCAAAGTCGATCTGCACGTTCACGTGCCCTTGCGACGTGAATTTGACGGCATTCGACAACAGGTTTTTCAGAATCTGCTGAAGCCGCTTGGAATCGCTGATCAGGTGGCGAGGAAGCTCCGGTGACAAATTCACATTGAACGGCAGATTCTTGTTTTCGGCGACGTGCCGGAAATTTCGATCGATGTTGTCACGCAGGCCCGCAAACGAAATCTGTTCTGCTTCGACCGTAACCGTGCCGGATTCGATCTTGGAAAGATCCAGGATGTCGTTGATCAGGTGCAGAAGATCGGAACCGGACGAGTTGACGTTGCGAGCGAATTCGATTTGTTTCGCCGACAGATTGCCAGCCGCGTTCTCGGCCAATTGTTGACTGAGAATCAGGATCGAATTCAGCGGCGTACGCAGTTCGTGAGACATATTCGCCAGGAATTCCGACTTGTATTTCGAAGTCAGGGCCAGTTCGGCGGCTTTCTCTTCCAGGGCACGACGAGCCTGCTCGACTTCCGTGTTCTTTCGCTCGACTTCTTCGTTCTGCTCGGCCAGCAACTTGGCTTTGTTCGCCAGTTCCTCGTTGGTCTGCTGAAGCTCGCTTTGACGCGATTGCAATTCGACCGTCAACTGCTGCGACTGAGTCAGCAAGCCTTCCGTTCTCATGGTGGCTTCGATCGTGTTCAGCACAACGCCGATGCTTTGCGTCAATTGCTCCAGGAAGATCAGATTTGTCGAGGTAAACGGATGGATCGAGGCGAGTTCGATCACGGCTTTGATCTGGCCTTCGAACAGCAGTGGCAAGACGACGATGCTGGACGGAGGAGTTTCGCCAAGGCTGGAAGAGACCCGGGTATAGTCCTTGGGCACATCGTCCAGCAGGATGCGTTGCTTGTCGACGGCACACTGGCCCACCAATCCGACCCCTTGAGGAATATGAATCGGCTGATCCGTTCGTTGCGCATAACCGGCGAGCAACTTGAGCGACGGGGTATCGTATTCGTTGACGGTCATCTGGTAGATGGCCCCTTGCTGCGCCTGGACCAGCGGCACGAGATCCGCCAGCAGCATCTTGGCCACCGTTGCCAGGTCGCGCTGTCCTTGCAACATACTGGTAAATCGGGCAACGTTTGTCTTCAGCCAGTCCTGCTCCTTGTTTCGCTCGGTGGTTTCACGCAAGTTGGCAATCATCGTGTTGATGTTGTCTTTGAGTTCAGCCACTTCACCTCGCGTTTCCACTTGAATCGATCGCGTCAAGTCTCCCTTCGTCACTGCCGTCGCCACTTCGGCAATAGCGCGAACCTGAGTGGTCAGATTTCCTGCGAGCAGATTGACGTTGTCTGTCAGATCGCGCCACGAACCTGCCGCACCGGGGACGCTGGCCTGACCACCCAGGCGGCCTTCGACACCGACTTCGCGGGCCACGCTGATGACCTGTTCGGAGAATGTCGCCAGGGTGTTCGTCATGTTATTGATCGTCTCACCCAGCGCGGCCACTTCTCCCTTCGCCTGCACAGTCAGTTTCTGACGAAGATTTCCGTCGGCGACGGCGGTGACCACTTTCACGATCCCGCGCACCTGGTCGGTCAGGTTCGATGCCATGAAATTCACGTTGTCGGTCAAATCTTTCCACGTGCCGCCGACGCCCGAAACCTGCGCCTGTCCGCCCAGTTTTCCTTCGGTCCCCACTTCGCGAGCCACGCGAGTCACTTCGGAGGCAAAGCCATTCAACTGATCGACCATCGTGTTGATCGTATTCTTCAGTTCCAGAATTTCGCCTTTCACGTCGACGGTGATCTTGCGCGACAAGTCTCCACGCGCGACGGCCGTCGTCACTTCGGCGATGTTGCGGACCTGAGCCGTCAGGTTGGATCCCATCGTATTGACGGAGTCGGTTAAGTCTTTCCATGTCCCCGCGACACCAGGCACCACGGCCTGCACACCCAGTCGGCCTTCCGTTCCCACTTCGCGGGCCACGCGCGTCACTTCGGATGCGAACGATCGCAATTGTTCCACCATCGTGTTGATGGTTTCTTTCAGTTGCAGGATCTCACCGCGCACGTCGACCGTGATCTTCTTGGAAAGGTCTCCATTGGCCACTGCGATCGTCACTTCGGCGATGTTGCGGACCTGGGCCGTCAGGTTGGAAGCCATCGAGTTGACGTTGTCGGTCAAGTCCTTCCACGTTCCCGCGACGCCCAGCACCTGAGCCTGTCCGCCGAGCTTTCCTTCGGTTCCGACTTCGCGCGCCACGCGAGTCACTTCGGATGCGAATGCCGACAATTGATCCACCATCGTGTTGATGGTTTCCTTCAGTTGCAGGATCTCGCCTTTCACGTCGACCGTGATCTTGCGCGACAAATCGCCGCGGGCGACGGCCGTCGTCACGTCGGCAATGTTGCGCACTTGACCTGTCAGGTTCGAGGCCATCGAGTTGACCGAATCGGTCAAGTCCTTCCAGGTCCCACCGACTCCAGGGACCTGGGCCTGACCGCCCAGTCGGCCATCGGTACCGACTTCGCGAGCGACGCGGGTGACTTCGGCCGCGAACGATCGCAACTGATCCACCATCGTGTTCATCGTTTCCTTGAGTTCCAGGATTTCACCGCGCACGTCGACCGTGATCTTCTTCGACAAGTCGCCGTTGGCCACGGCGATCGTCACTTCGGCGATGTTTCGCACCTGCGAAGTCAGGTTGGAGGCCATCGAGTTGACGTTGTCCGTCAGGTCCTTCCACGTTCCGGCCACGCCCAGCACTTTGGCCTGACCGCCGAGCTTTCCTTCCGTGCCGACTTCGCGAGCCACGCGCGAAACTTCCGACGCGAAGGCGTTCAACTGATCCACCATCGTATTGATGGTGTCCTTCAACTCCAGAATTTCGCCGCGCACGTCGACGGTGATCTTGCGGGACAAATCGCCACGGGCCACGGCGGTGGTGACGTCGGCGATATTGCGAACCTGACCGGTCAGGTTGGAAGCCATCGAGTTGACGTTGTCGGTCAAGTCTTTCCACGTCCCGGCCACACCCTCGACTTCCGCCTGCCCGCCCAGCTTCCCTTCCGTACCGACTTCGCGAGCAACGCGGGAGACTTCCGATGCGAATGCGTTGAGCTGATCGACCATCGTGTTGACGGTATTCTTCAGTTCCAGGATCTCGCCCTTCACTTCAACCGTGATCTTGCGCGACAGGTCTCCCTTGGCGATGGCCGTCGCGACGTCGGCGATGTTACGAACTTGGCCTGTCAGGTTGGAGGCCATCGAGTTGACGTTGTCGGTCAAATCCTTCCAGGTGCCGGCCACACCGCGGACCTGTGCCTGCCCACCCAGCTTCCCTTCGGAACCGACTTCGCGGGCGACACGCGTCACTTCACCGGCGAACGAGTTGAGTTGATCGACCATCGTATTGATGGTTTCCTTCAGTTCCAGAATCTCGCCTTTGACGTCGACGGTGATCTTTTTGGAAAGGTCGCCGTTGGCAACGGCTGTCGCCACGTCGGCAATATTGCGCACCTGACCCGTCAGGTTGGAGGCCATCGAATTGACGTTGTCGGTCAAATCCTTCCAGGTGCCGGCAACACCGGGAACTTGTGCCTGACCGCCCAGCTTTCCTTCCGAGCCGACTTCGCGGGCCACGCGCGAGACTTCCGAAGCGAACCCGTTCAATTGATCGACCATCGTGTTGACTGTGTTCTTCAACTCCAGAATCTCGCCGCGCACGTCGACGGTGATCTTGCGGGACAAATCGCCACGAGCCACGGCGGTCGTCACGTCGGCAATGTTACGGACTTGCCCCGTCAGATTGTTGGCCATCGAGTTGACGTTGTCCGTCAAGTCCTTCCAGGTTCCCGCGACACCTTCCACGGCAGCCTGGCCACCCAGCTTTCCTTCCGAACCGACTTCGCGGGCCACGCGCGAGACTTCCGAAGCAAATGCGTTCAGTCGATCGACCATCGTGTTCAGAGTGTTCTTCAGTTCGAGGATTTCACCCTTCACTTCGACTGTGATCTTCAGCGACAAGTCCCCTTTGGCAATGGCGGTCGCCACGTCGGCAATGTTGCGCACCTGAGCCGTCAGGTTGGACGCCATCGAATTGACATTGTCGGTCAAATCTTTCCATGTCCCACCGACACCCGGAACGACAGCCTGACCCCCCAGCTTTCCTTCCGAACCCACTTCGCGCGCCACACGAGTGACTTCGGACGCGAAGCCATTCAACTGATCCACCATCGTGTTAATGGTGTTTTTCAGTTCGAGGATTTCCCCTTTGACGTCGACGGTAATCTTGCGCGACAAGTCGCCCCGTGCCACGGCCGTCGTCACGTCGGCGATGTTACGAACCTGACCGGTCAGGTTTGAAGCCATGGAATTCACGGAGTCGGTCAAATCCTTCCAGGTTCCGGCAACACCCGGTGCCTGTGCCTGTCCACCCAGCTTCCCTTCAGTACCGACTTCGCGTGCCACACGTGTCACTTCGGCAGCGAATCCGTTCAACTGGTCCACCATCGTATTGATGGTTTCCTTCAACTCCAGGATTTCGCCTTTGACGTCGACTGTGATCTTACGCGACAAGTCTCCGCGTGCGACTGCCGTTGTCACGGCCGCAATGTTGCGGACTTGTGCGGTGAGGTTTGACGCCATCGCATTGACCGAGTCGGTCAAATCTTTCCATGTTCCGGCCACGCCGGGAACGACAGCCTGGCCTCCCAGTCGTCCATCGGTTCCGACTTCGCGAGCCACGCGTGTCACTTCTGACGCGAACGATCGCAGTTGATCGACCATCGTATTGATGGCTTCCTTGAGCTGCAGGATTTCGCCGCGAACGTCGACGGTGATCTTTTTGGAAAGGTCTCCGTTCGCGACGGCGATCGTGACTTCGGCGATATTACGAACCTGAGCCGTCAGGTTACCGGCCATCTGGTTGACCGACTCGGTCAGGTCCTTCCAGACCCCGGAAACGCCCTTAACCTGTGCTTGCCCACCGAGTTTTCCTTCGGTTCCCACTTCGCGCGCGACTCGCGTCACTTCCGATGTAAAAACAGAAAGCTGATCGATCATTGTGTTGACCAGCTTCGCCGAACGCAGAAATTCCCCTTCGAGCGCTCGACCGTCGACTTCCAATTCCATCGACTGACTCAAGTCACCCTTGGCAACGGCACCGATCGTACGAGCCACATCGGTTGTCGGTCGCACCAGGTCGTCGATCAGCGTGTTGATCGCTTGAGTGCGGCTGGCCCAGCTTCCACCCACGGCTGACATGGTCAGTCGCTGCTTGAGACGCCCCTCTTTACCAACGCTCACACTGAGTTCGCGGACTTCTTTCGCAATTCGATCCTCGTGAGCGATCGTCTGATTGAACGCTTCGGCAATCCTTCCTTCGACGCCACTCCAGGCAATGGGGAGACGGGCCGAAAAATCACCGTCTCGGAACGCGATAATGGATGCCAGAATGTGATTGAGACGAATTTCCCGAGCATCGCCAATGCCTTGGGAATCGATCGCTGGGAAACGACCGACAGAACGATCTTCGTCCATCAGTTCAGTGGTGCCGCGCTCACTCGTCGATCGCAACCCCGAGGCAC
>Ga0206881_10207_pt1 | contig 15296 bp, 14 predicted proteins | sample Alteio_BWOrgCont_3_FD_152867 | JGI IMG/M metagenome (GOLD analysis project Ga0206881, IMG submission 152867) | Enriched cells from forest soil in Barre Woods Harvard Forest LTER site, Petersham, Massachusetts, United States -... | ecosystem: Environmental > Terrestrial > Soil > Temperate forest >...
AACCATTGACTATGTTGATCGAAAACCGGCCGCCACTGATCTCCTCGATCCCCAAAGCCTGCTTGGCCAGAACCGCAGGATGGCAAAGTGGAGGCTTAATCGCGGTAATGATCTCGATACGCGAAGTGATCGCTGCCAGCGCCGCCGCGGAACTCCAGGCGTCGAGGTAACCGAATTCGTCGCCAATCGGAGCCGGCCCGCGACCTGGCCGCGCGTCTGGGCGATGTCTGGTTTATCAACGGTCAACCTCTGGACGAAGTCGAGGCGCTCATTTCCTCGGTTCAGGCGCGTCCCCGTCAGGGCCCTTTTTGATGGGAGACGTGCTCATGGATTCAAACAGCGCAACTGGGTTGAGGAACGGCCGGGCGATTTTTGACCTGAGAGACAGTGGCCGGCACAGGGACGCTTGCCCTGAGCAGCCGGCGTGCTTCCTCGAGCGGTTCCGGGGCTATCCATTCGTCCAGGTCGAAATCCTTTTTCAAGAAGCCATGGCGGAGGAGGAAACTTTTGCGATCGCGCAGTGCAGCAACGTTGCGCGGCGAAAGGTCGACCGCGAGCTGCTGGGCAAGGTTGGCCCCGTAAGCGTGTTCAAGCACCTCCTCAGCCACGCCTTCCTCCGCTGCGATGAAACGGACGACTTCGGAGGGATGAGACCGGCCCCACTCAGCTGCCTCGAGAACCCGCTTGAGCAGGCGGGCGACCAGATCGGGCCGCTCTTTCAGCAAACCACCGCTGACCGTCAGAGCCAGGGGCAGACCGTTGTTGGAACGAACGATCGGATCGGGATGAGTGACGGAGTCATAGACGATTCGCGCGCCGAGCAATGCCGAGATGTCATAGACCCAGGCCGCCTCGGAGGAAATAACGTCCACCTCGCCCCGGGCCAGCGCCAGGATTTCCTCACGCTGGAAGGAACGGAGCGCAAATGCGCCCCAGAGAGGTGCCTCCGCGCCGGCGGGTGCGCTGTCTTCGTTGATGAAGGACCGGTCGATTTCGACCGGCGTCAGCTTGACGTCCTCAAGTTTGAGACCGGCGGTGGCCAGGGCCGTTTCATAGGTCTTCAGGGCCGTCGCACGCCAGAAGTCGATTGAATCGTTCTTGCGGATGGGCAGCGATAAGCGGCGACCCTTGAGATCGGCTGTTGTCTTGATGCCGGAACCAGGAAGAGCCAGCAGGGCGTGCGGCTCTTCGGCCCAGGACAGACCGATAAGGCGCACATCATTGCCGACCGAACGCGACCAGATGGGCGGGCTGTTACCGCCATGGCGGAAGGAGCGGGGTTGAGTGTGAGCAAAATGGGACTCACGCACTTTTCGGTCGGCGGATTGGGAAAGCGAGCGGAAGGCGATATTGTCGCGGGCGAATTCTTCGTGCAGCCAGCCGAGTCGTAAGGCAATGCCAAAGGCGGTCGGAACGGGGCAGCGGGTGTACCAAAGGGTGTCAACGGACATGGGGTTCTCCTGTTTTTTTGGGTTTTCGGATTAGTGAATGAAAAAGCTAAACAGCGGGCTCGGGCAAACTGGGATCAGACAAATCCGCGGCTGCACCGGAGTGCTGCCGGGACCGCCGCTCACGCAATATCTGAAGCGTGCCGAGAAGCGCCCACATGATCGCAGCTGCGCTGTAACTGATGGGTACAAGGAAAAGCGCGTGTGCGATGCCGAAATGGTCGGAAGTAAAGCCGATCAACTCGGCGGCGAGGAAAGCGTCGCCAATGCATTCGGCAATGAGCGAGATGGAGAAAGCCATGTTACGGCTGCGAACCGGCGCCAGTTGAAAGAGCAGGGGCCGGATCACCCCCCAGCAGTTGCCCGAAAAGAAAACCGCAGTGAGAAAAAGCGCCTTGGCCAATGCGAGGCCAGGCAGCGTCACCAGGACGATGCCGAAGCTGAAGGCCGCCAGCAGTTCCCCGCCAACCAGCCAGAAGGAATAGGCCGCCGAAAAAGAGCGCGCCAGCCGGCCCGCGAGGTAACCGCCCAGAAAAATGCCCGGCGCGCCGGCGAAGAGATAGGCCCCGCCGACAAAGTCGACCGCCTGCTGATTGTCCACGCCGTACTGGCGGTGAAAGAGAACTGCGCCCCAGATAAAAAGGCCGCTCACGCCAACCATCCTCAGTGCATAGGCCACCAGGTAAAACAGGAAGGCATTGTCCTGAAAAAGAGCGGTCACTTCCCGCCAGGTTGGATGGGCAATCTCCTCGGCGGTTAATCCTTCTGCCTCGCCCCGCCGGGGTTCACGCAACAGGGCGACGAAGGGTAGAAGGACAAACCCGGGAAGACCGGTCACGATGAACGCCTCCTGCCAGCCGGAATGGGCGGCGACAAGCCCGCCGAAATGATAAGCCAGCCACGCGGCAACCTGACCCGTGCTCATCAACACGGCAAGAGCCACGCTGCGCTGCGTCGCCGGGAAGATATCGACCAACCAGCCCGGTGCCAGCGCGGAAAAAATTCCGGTCCCGGCACCAAGCAGGGCCCGCCAGACCAGAAGCGCATCGAAGGAATCGGCATAGCCGCTTCCCACCGCGCCCACGCTCCAGACGAGTAGTGAAAAGAAGATGTACCATTTTCGCGCGTGACGGTCGCCCACGTAACCCGCCACCGGCATGGCCAGAATATAAATGAGGATGGTGACCATGTTTAGGCGGCCCAACTGCTCGTCCGTGGTATGGAGCGATTCCTTGATTGGGGTCAGCAAGGCCCCCATGACGAAGCTGTCGACAAAGCAGGCCAGACTTAGGAGGGTAAAAACAATCAGGGCGGTCCAGCGATGGCCGGTCAAGTGACGGAGAAGGTTCATAAAATATGGAAAGAGTCAGGGTTAGCCAGCGGCCAACGCCACGGGTGCGGCGGAAACGGCCTGAAATCGGTTCAACCGGTGCACGCGGGGAATGACTTCATGGGCGAAGCGCCGTTGTTCTTCATCGAAGGGCTGGAACTGGAGAACAAAGGTGTCGATGCCAATCTCCTGAAAGGCCAAAATCCGCTGCGCCACCTGGTCGTAGCTACCCACCAAGCCCGCGGCGGTGCCTCCATTGGTGCCGATATGAGGATACTTCCGCGCCGACTGAAACATCACGGCCTTGGGATCGGCCGAGCCGAGCAGATGGGTCAGATCTTGAAACTGACCGACCCGGGCAAGCTCGTGTTCAACCTCCTGGGCCTCCTCCTCAGTTTCCCGGGCAATGACGAAGGCCGAAAGCGCGAAACGCAGGGGCGCGCCTGACCGTGGCCGGCGGGCCACGTCGGCAATGTTCGCGCGGATCTGGCCAACCGGCCAGCCGTTGTTAAAGAAAACGTCGCCTAGTTCGGCGGCGAGGTTGCGGGCGGGTTCCGACTCGCCACCCACGTAGATGCGAGGCCGCGCCCGATGGCGTGAGGCAGGCCGCAACGTATAGTCGGTGACGTTGAAATATTTCCCGGAGAAGTTCACCCGTGCTCCGGAAATAAGCCCCCGAACCACCTGCAGCCATTCCCGTCCATAGGCATACCGCTCGTCGTGTTCCGCAAAGCGAATTCCCGCGCGTTCGAGTTCGGGACGGTACCAGGCGTTGACCAGATTGATGGCAAAGCGGCCGCCGCTGATCTCTTCGATGCCGAGAGCCAGCTTGGCCAGGACAACGGGATGGAAGAGGGTCGGTTTGACCGCCGCAATCAGCTCTATCTTGCTCGTCAGCGCGGCCAGGGCCGCCGTCGCCGTCCAAGTCTCGAGCTGGTCCAGGTTGTTGTCGAGGGGATTGATGATGTGCTCGGCGAGGAGCGCGGTTTCGAAACCGAGCTCCTCCGCTTCCAGCAAAAGCCGCCGCGACCGGTCGAAACTGGCGTCGTGGCGTTCCCGGCCGGGATCGGTCCCAGCCCAGTTTCCATAAACGGGAAGCCAGATACCGAAACGAGGTATACCGGGTTGATTCATGGCAGTAGGAGGGCGAGCAGCGTTAAATTAGAAATGAACCTCAATGCCACCGTGGACGGCAAACCCATCACCCGGATAGAAGACCGCCACATCTTGTCCATTGGCATTGTAGGTCGGAGTGACACTGGAGGCATAATTCTCGTTTGTCAGGTTGGAGAACTCGAGATAGGTATCCCAGTGGCCCTTGGGAGGCGAGAAACCGACCTTAACTCCGAAGATCGCATAGGGATCAGTTTTGAACGAATTGGCATAGTCGACGTAGTAGGCCGATGCCACCTCGGTAGTCAGCCCGAGGTAGAAGCCTGTTGGGTGCTCATACAACAATTCCGCCTGGTAAAACTCGGGCGGAACGCCGGGAAGCTGATCATGATGCATGATGGGATCGTTGTCGTAGTAGAAATTGCTATACGTGAACGATTGAATTAGCTGCAACTGCTGCGCGCCCGAGTCGGCGTCCGTCGGCGGTTGCTCGATTTCCTTGGGATCGTTCGAGTGCGTCGCTGACGCGATATCGTCCCGCCACAGCGTCGTGGTCAGACCCAATTCGACACCCTGGTTGGTGGTCGGAGTTGCGTTCAGCGTCGTATTATCGGCCGCGGGCTCGCCGGGGATGTGAGAGAGCAGCAGCTCATTGTCAATCCATGACTTGTACAGACTCAGGCTACCCTCGAAGATTCCATACTTGGCGCGGGTGCCCACCTCAACGGTGGTGGCCGTCTGGTCCTTCAAGGGCGTTACAGGCGGAGTGAACGCGGCGCCGGCATCGAAGGCGCGCGGCGCATCAACCGAGCGGCTCAGGCTGGTAAAAACCTGCGTGTCGGGGTTGACGTCCCAACGCGCGCCCAGCCGGCCCTGCCAGTTGAAAAGGCTGCTGTCCGATTTGTCCGACGAGCCGGTGGCAAGGTCGGAATAGTGATTGACGATGCGGTTGTAAACGCCACCAAGGGAATTGGTCAGCCAGACGTTATTGGCAACTTCGTAGTCGTTGTTAACGGTTGCGGTCGCGAAGCCGGAACCGCCATAGTTGGCATCTTCGTAGGGGTTGGTGTACTGACCTCCGATGGTTCCGTCGCCAAGATAGACCGTTTCGAAGGCGTTGACGCTGGTGGTGTCACGCAGGGTGAAGGTCGTGTCGCTATCGCGGTCGAAGAGGAGGTCCTTGCGTTTGTAATCGAGCACACCGCTCACATCGTCATACCACCAAAGGGTGGCGAAGCCGGTGGTGCTACCGCCCGTGACCGGGTAATGATGATACACTTCGCCGATGTCGAAGCTCGAATCCTCGTCAAGGTTGAAGGTCGTTTTGTCGGCAACCCAGTAGGAACCTTCATTAAGGCGATCGCTGTGAGCCGCCACGTCGGCCGGATCGGAGGCGGTCGGATCAGACTTGAGCTGCGCCTTGGTAATGCCGGTGGTTTCCTGCTCGTAGGCGTAGGAATAGTCGAAGTAGAAGCGGTTAAAGATGTCGGGGGTGATCTGATAGCCAAAACTCGACGTGGCTTTGGCCGCCTTTGACTCATTCTGCGCCTCGTAATTCTGCGCGGTGTAGGCAGTCAAGCCGACATAATAATCGGCAGGCCCAACCACTTGGCCCGAGCTCAAATGCGTGCTGTAATAGCCGAAACTTCCCGCGTCAAAACGCGCTTCGTACGCGTAAGCGTCATAACCGGTAAAGGGCACAAAATTGATCGCGCCGCCGAGGTCTTCCGCACCGTAAACAAGACCGTTTGCACCCTTGAGCACCTCCGTGTACGAATAATCATATGGGCTCCACTGCTCGAAGGGCGTGCCCGAGGGTGAAGTGACCGGCAGACCGTCGAAGAGGTAGTAGATGCCGGTGCGCCAGTAATTATGACCCGTATTGATGCCAGACCCGCGAATGGAGATTTTCGGCGCACCCGTTGAACCGGCATCCTCGGCGTAGACACCCGGCTGGTAGGCGAGAAGGTCACCGAGGTTGCGAAGTGCCTGGTTGCTTACGTCTGACGACTTCACCAAGGCGGTGCCGCCGGCGATGTTGTTCAGATTTTGCTGGGCTTGATCAACCGGGGTAAGCTCCGTTCCCTCGACGACAACCGTGTTAAGCTGCGTCGTTGGCTGGGACGCGTTGGTCGTTGTCGTCTTGGATTTTTGCTGAACAGGCTGACCGTTGCTGGGCGCCGTCACAACAGAAGTAGTATTGGACGACGAGCTTGCCTGCGTTGAAGACGGGGTGGTCGTGCTTTGCGCTTGGGCCAGATTGACTCCGACGAGCCAAATCCCGAAGATTCCGACCAAAAACGCGATCTTGGTTGCGAAGACAAGGTTTTTACGCTGAGTTGCTTTTGACTTAACTTTCCTTAATGGGTTACGACTGAAGTGCATTGATTTCTCCTCTTTTTATCTTATTACTAGTACTCCTACTGAGTTAATATACTTTTATTGAACGCCCACAAAACCGTCAACCATTATTTTCACAATTACCTCAAAAATAGGGCCGAAATGAATCAATCCCTCGAAATTTCAACATTCATCTTCATTCAAAAAATGGACAAACAATCCTAATAACCTACTATAACTCTAGGCGTAAAAGCTTATTACATCGCCCGCAATTGCTTCCCGCCGAGGTAAGATAACGGACGGGTTCAGAAGCGGCGCCGGGAAAAATGGACGCCGAGAATGTTCTCAAGGTGCTTGGCGTCGACCCCATCGAAAGCAGCCTCTTCCGTGCTGTCGACATCGAATACCGCTATCAGTTCACCCGCTTCATTGAAGACCGGCGCCACAATTTCTGACCGGGAGCGGCTGTCACAGGCGATGTGGCCGGGAAATCTGTGCACATCCGGAACAATCTGGGTACGCCTCGTTTCGGCTGCCGCGCCGCAAACTCCCCGGCCCAAAGCAATGCGCAAACAACCCAAGGTTCCCTGGTAGGGTCCCACAACCAGTCCGCCCTGATCGGCCAGGTAAAAGCCGGTCCAGAAATAAGAGGGGAAAGCATCCCGCAAAACGGAGTTGATGGTGGCCATCTTCGCAATCGGATGCGATTCCCCCTCCAGGATCGACTCAAGCCTCTGTGCCGCGAGGTGGTAGGCCTCTTCCTTTGCCGACATAGCTTCCCTTCAGGGGCACACGTTTGCCACGCTCGTGCTGCCTTGGCTCACTTCAGGCGGCCACCTGAAGCGACTGGCGGGGTGTCAGCCTTTTGCGCCAGGCATGCCGCTCGGGCCGGGCCAAGTGCAGGTGGTCCCGGAGAGTCTTACCCTTATAGCTGGCGCGAAAGAGATTCCTTCGGCGCAATTCAGGGACGACCAGCCTGGCAAATTCGGCCATGCCGGGCGAATATCCCGACCGGATGATGAAGCCGTCGCAGGCATAAGCCTCAAACCATTGTTCGATTTGATCGGCGATCTGAACCGGCGAACCGATGAATTTGGCAAACGTGAGACCAGTTGCGACACGGCGGGCGAGCTGTCCCAGGGTAAGATTATCTTTGCTTGCCGCCGCATAGAGGGCCTGAACGTGGCCCTGCATGCCGTTGACTGTGACATTGGCGATCAGCGGCGCAGCCGGCTCGTCGGGGGAATAACCGCGAAGGTCTTTTTCCACCATGCTGGAGAGCTGGGCCAAGGCCTGCTTCACATCGACGCCCTCCTGCAACAGAGCTTCCTTTTCCTGAGCGATGGCTTCCGTTTCTCCCACAACCACGAAGACACCGGGCAGAATCTTGAGGTCTTCCTCCTTCCGATTGTGTTTGGCCAGGCGAGCCTTGACGTCGCGATAGAAGGTCTGCGCCACCTCGAGATTGGGTTGCGGGGTGAAGATCACTTCCGCCCAACGGGCCGCAAATTCGCGCCCTCGTTCCGATGAGCCCGCCTGGGCGATGACCGGATTACCCTGGGGAGGGCGGGGCAGATTGAGCGGTCCGCGAACCCGAAAATGGTCCCCCTGATGATTGAGCGGATGCACTTTTTCGGGATCGATTACGATGTTGCGCTCCCGGTCGTGCACGACGGCGTTGTCCTCCCAGGTGTCCCAGAGACCGAAAACTGTTTCCAGAAATTCCTCTGCCCGTTCGTAACGATCCGAGCGCTGCAACTGCTGATCCAAGCCGAAATTCTGCGCCTCGGCGTCCTCATGCGACGTGACGACGTTCCAAGCTGCCCGGCCTCCGCTTAAATGATCGAGCGTGCCGAGAGTGCGCGCCACGTTAAACGGGTGGTGGTAGCTCGTGGAAATCGTGTAGGCCAATCCAATCCGCTTCGTCGTAGCCGCCAAGGCCGAGACAATGATGGCGGGGTCGGGCGCTGCAGAGCCCCAAGTCCCCGTGCGTAGTGAGCCCGCCTCCCGGTCTGGAGACCGGCCAGGCACGGCCAGCTTGTCGGCGAAGAAAATGAAATCAAAGCCTCCCCGTTCCAAGGTTTGGGCCACCTCAATATAGTGGGAGATATCCAGAAACCGGTGATTTTCCGCTCCGGGATAGCGCCAGTTGCCGCCTGGAAAGTTCATCAGCATGCCGCCCAGTTGGAGTCGATCGGTTCTTTTTGCCATATAGAGTGAGAGATAGGGATTTTCAGATGGGATGCCCGTAGACATTGCCGACGGGCAGCCTTTATTACATCTCATCTATAGACTTAGTCAAGCTATAGAGTTCACGTATCGCGCGCTTTGTGCTAAAGTGTGCACTCTTCATGTCGTATTACGTTCTTGTTGTTATTCTGGCAGCGCTTTCGATGATCGGCGCACTTTCCATCGATGCTTATCTACCCGCGCTGCCCACGATTGCGCAGAGCTACGGAGCGCCGCTCCCAGCGGTACAGCAGACGCTGACTGTCTATCTTTTCGCGCTCGCGTTTATGATGCTTTTTTACGGGACACTTTCCGATGCGTTCGGACGACGTCCCGTCATCCTGGGTTCCCTCCTCTTTTATCTCGCCAGTTCTCTCGGCGCGGCGTGGGCCCCCAGCCTGAGCTGGCTGCTTTTCTTCCGGCTTTGGCAGGGCCTTTCCGCCGGGGCCGGCATGGTGGTGGGACGCGCCGTGGTGGGAGATCTCTTTTCCGGCGTCGAGGCCCAGCGTCTCATGTCATACATCTCGGTGGTGTTCGGGCTGGCCCCGGCCCTGGCACCGATCTTCGGCGGCTGGGTGCTGGCCATGCTCGGCTGGAGATCCATTTTTTTAAGCATCGCGCTCTTCTCCCTGGCGTTGCTCATCGCCTGCTGGTACGGGCTGCCGGAGAGTCTGGCCACGAATAAGCGGCACGCGTTTCATTTCAAGATCATCGTCGGTCACTACCTGGAAGTGGGCTCCCATCTGCGCTTCATGTTGCGCTCCATCGCCATTGCGCTTTCGTTCAGCGGGATCATCGTCTACGTGGCAACGGCCCCCGTTTATATCCTCAACTTGCTGCACCTCTCGGTGAAGGATTTCGGCTGGCTTTTCGTGACGTTCATCGCGGGAATGACTCTGGGTTCGGCGGCAGCGGGTCAGCTAAGTCACCGCCTCAAGCCGGCGGTCATCATCGCCAGCGGTTACGCGATCATGGTGGGCGCGGTCATCGCCAGCCTGGTTTATACCGGGCTCTTCGAGCCAAGGGTGCCTTGGGCGGTCATTCCGCATTTCTTTTACGGCTTCGGCATGGCACTGGGGTCGCCAGCAATGACCGTGCTGACTCTGGAGATGTTTCCCAAGGTGAAGGGTCTGTCCTCCTCGCTGCAGGGCTTCATCTTCATGCTGATTTTCAGCCTCGTCTCGGGAGCCATTGCACCTTTTCTTTACGAGAGCGCGTTTCGGCTGGCCATGGGCACCTCGACCGGCCTGGGTCTGAGCCTGCTTCTCTGGTGGCTCGGCTCGCGCGGTGAACAGGAGCATGGCATCTTGTCCGAGGAAGAGCAGCAATTGATCGAAGAGGCGCCACACCTTTAAAACCGTTAACATAGCATGGGAGGGCAGGTCCCCATTTCAACGATCCGCTCCGCTAAATAGATTTTGCTTTTGGTAATTATTCTACTAAACCGATAGACTTTAATATTTTTTGAGGTAAGAGTCTTGAGCCAGTTCGTTCGTCCACCCCACTTCAACTTTCATGTCCACCCAACCTAACGAAAAGCTCATTGCCCAACTCACCTGGCGTTATGCCGTCAAACAATTCGATCCGGCCCGAAAGATTTCCGAGCCGCTCTGGAAGAGCCTCGAAGAGGCATTGGTGTTGACGCCTTCTTCCTATGGCTTGCAGCCGTGGAAGTTCATCGTTGTCACCGATCCCGAAACAAAGCTCCGCTTGCGGGCCGCTTCATGGAACCAATCGCAGGTGACCGACAGCTCTCACTTGGTGGTTTTCGCCGTCCAGAATACGATCGACGAGGCGTACGTGAATCGGCATCTCGACCGGCTGGCTGAGGTGCGTCACGTCCCGCGCGAGGGATTGAAAGGTCTTGGCGACCGGATTGCCGGCGATCTGGTGAAAGGCCCACGCCATGCGGAAATCCGCGAGTGGGCAACCCGGCAGATCTTCATCGCGCTGGGCAACTTTCTTACATCGGCGGCGACCGTGGACGTCGACACCTGTCCGCTGGAAGGCATCCAGCCCGAAAAGTACGACGAGATTCTCGGTCTGACCGCGCTCGGCGTCGGTACCGTGGTCGCTGCCGCAGCTGGCTACCGCCATCCCGATGACAAGTATGGCCGGCAGGCCAAAGTCCGGTTCCGTCCGGAAGAAATCATTCTGCACCGTTAATCTGTCCCCCATCCAACCCGCAACCCCTGACCTCCACATGAGCATCTCAACCATCGCCCCCGACCTCACCCAGCGCCCACCCCGCAGCCCGCGCGTGCGGCTTGGCGGCTATGTCATCCTGCCCCGGGCCATCGACAAAGGCCGTGCCAAGGCCGCCGGCAAGCTCGGCGAGTACCACTTCGCCTGCCCGCTCGATCAGCGCTTTTTCGATTTCGTGAAAATCATCGCAGATGATCTTTACGCGCAGATCAAGGCGGAGAAAGGCGACTGGGAAATCCTGCAGTGGATCCAGGCCAACGCCGGGTACAAGCCGTCGCCTTGGGAAATCGCCCAATGGTCGGCCTTCCAGGAGGCACGCGGCTTCGAGGCCGTTCCATCCAAGGAGCGGGTGCTGAAGGAAGTTACACGCATCAACGCGGAGAGAGCCGACATTGTGACCGGCTTCGATCTCCTGGACCTCGACGACTTTGTCACCTTCGGAGGCAAGTCCTAATGGCCAAGGACAAACTTTTCCTGCTCAGCCCGCATTTTATCGACCCGAAGGCTGGCTTCAGTCGCTTCTATTGTCCGGAATGCGCCTTCGTCGAAGGGATTATCGCCTATCACCCGGCCCTGCGGGATCTACTGGAGATTCAGCAGCTTGCCTTTCCGCGTCCGCGTCCAGTCCTGATCGACCTGCTAGGTCCCGATTTGCAAAGCTGCCCGGTGCTCGTGCTGGCGGAAACCTCCCGCACGCCGTTCAAGATTGTAGAGGTAAGTCCCACGACGGGACGCCGCTACGTTGCCGGATTCAAGACCATTGCCGAATTTCTCGCCGCTGCTTATGGCATCGACCACGCCCACCCCTAAATTACGGGCCGCTGCCCGTCCGCGCCGCATGATCGAGGACCCCATCCCCGCCGTCCTGGCCGATCTGCGCGCTGGGAAAATGGTGATTGTGACCGACGATGCCGGTCGCGAGAATGAAGGCGATCTGGTGATGGCTGCGGGTAAAGTGACCGACGCTGCCATCAACTTCATGGCCCGCCATGGTCGCGGCCTGATTTGCACGCCGATTACCCGGCAACGCGCCGAGCAGCTCGGTCTGCCCGGCATGGTGGCGGAGAACCGGGAGAGCTTTGGCACCGATTTCACCATTTCGGTCGATGCTGCCGCCGGAATCGCTACGGGTATCAGTGCCTCTGACCGAGCTCGCACAATCCGCATCGTGGCCGATCCATCCGCCAAGCCGGAGCAACTGGTTCAGCCCGGCCACATTTTTCCCCTGCGGGCCAAGCCGGGTGGCGTGCTCCAGCGGGCCGGGCATACCGAGGCGGCGGTCGACCTGGTGCGCCTGAGTGGGCTCGATCCTTCGGCCGTCATCTGCGAAATCCTCAACGATGATGGCTCAATGGCGCGCCTGCCCGAACTGATCCGGTTCCGCCGCCGCCACAAACTCAAGCTCTGCACCATTCAGTCGCTGATCGAATACCGGCGTCGGAGCGAGAAACTCATCCGCTTCGAGCAAAAAGCAAAACTACCGACCGAGCACGGTGAATTCGACCTGCATCTCTACACGTCAGTGACCGACGGCCAGCATCACCTGGCGCTGGTGCGGGGACCGATCGACGGTCGCCAGCCAGTGCTGGTGCGGGTCCACAGTGAATGCCTTACCGGCGACGTTTTCGGCTCCCTGCGCTGCGATTGCGGCAGCCAGCTCGATACCGCCCTGCGACAAATCAGCCAGGCGAAAGCGGGCGTTCTTATCTACATGCGTCAGGAGGGGCGAGGGATCGGCCTGGCGGCGAAGATCCATGCCTACCGTCTGCAGGAGGAGGGCTACGACACGGTGGAAGCCAATCTCCGCCTCGGCTACGGCAGTGACCTGCGCGAATATGGCTTGGGGGCGCAAATTCTCTCCGAACTCGGCGTCCGGAAAATCCGACTCCTGACGAACAATCCAAAAAAAGTAGTCGGCCTTGCCGGCTACGGATTGGAGATCGTCGAACAGGTCTCCATCGAAGTGACGGCCAATCCCCACAATCAACGCTATCTCGAGACAAAACGTCTGAAAATGGGTCATATCCTCAATTCCCTTAAGCCTATGGCTCGCGGGCCGCACCGGCTCGGGTAACCGCGTGCCGAGGCTCAGCTGGATGTCATGCCACTGCGGGGAAGGTGTACGTTGGGGCTCGTCGGGCTACTTACCTGCTGCGCTTCGATCTTAGCTGGGAGCAGATCGTTTCCGATCAGCGGATGACAGCTCGGTACAATGGCCCTTGGGTTCGGAAGGTGGAAAAGCTTTCTGGGGCTAGATGGACCACTCCAGCGGAGCTTCCTTGCCTTCTTTCCCTTTTGCCGATTTGTCGTGGATGGAGAGCTGATTCGTTTCCTGGATAACGAGTGAATTTGGCAGAACGCTGTGCATAAGAAAAACATTGGCTCCGATGGTCGAATTTTCGCCGATGACGGTTTCGCCACCGAGGATCGTCGAGTTGGGGTAAATCGTCACATTATCCCGCACATCGGGATGGCGTTTGCCACCTTTGACAATTTGCCCATTCTCGTCCTTGGCGAAGCTGCGCGCGCCGAGCGTAACGCCGTGATAGAGCTTCACCCGGTTGCCGATCCGGCAGGTTTCGCCCACGACGAGTCCGGTACCATGATCGATGAAGAAATGGGACCCGATCTTCGCGCCGGGATGGATATCGATGCCGGTCCGGCTATGCGCCCACTCGGTCATCATGCGTGGGATAATCGGCACTTCGGACAGGTAGAGCCGGTGGGCCAGCCGCTGGATGGAAATCGCCTCGATGCAGGGATAGGAGAGGATGATTTCCTCGCGGCTGAGCGCGGCCGGATCGCCTTCGTAAGCGGTTTGGATATCCGTATGGAGCAACTCACGAATCTGCGGCAAGTCCTTGCAGAACTTGAGGAGAATGGGCTTTGTGCGCCCGGTGGGCCGCGAAGGATCGCCAATACGGACACTCTTGCGCACCTGATTTTCCAGGTTCGCCACCACTTTGGTCAGGCGTTCTTCGGTCAACTCAAAGACGGTATGGCGATGGATGGCGTCGTCGTCGTGGAAGCCAGGGAAAAGGAGGCGCAGCAAGTCCTCACAGATCACGCCAACAGCACGCTTGGACGGCATGTTGTGAATATCGCGATTATTGAACCCGCCCAACCGATCGTAAGAGGCGACGACATCCAATACGGTTTGTTTCCAAGACTCATCCATGGGCAGTAAACAGAGTAAAACTTCTAAAACAGAGCTTGTAAACTAATAATTCCATAGACATTATCGTCTTTTAGGAAATGGTATTTCCCAGGAGGAAAACTGCTTTGTCCCACAAAACGGATACCGTCGAAAAATCGGCCAAGATTGAAACACGGAGCCTCCCCATTGTAACGGTCGAGGCAGAGGTGGTCCGACGTATTTTGCGGGCCTTGTCGGGACTTGAATATGGATCGGTTGAAATCATCATCCAGGATTCCAAGGTCGTTCAGATCGAGCGGACCCAGCGTTCCCGTTTCTCTCAGCCATTGGAAGTCCCGCGAGTCTGATCTCGGCTTGAGATTATTCGTCGAGTATCCTCCGCCGACATGAGCCACTACCACGGAGTTTCTTACTTCATCGGCAACACGCCGCTCATCCGGCTGAACCGGCTGTCGGAATTGACGGGCAGCGAAATTCTTGGCAAGGCCGAGTTCATGAACCCTGGCGGCTCGGTGAAGGATCGCGCGGCGCTTGGGATTATTGAAGCCGCCGAAGTGAGTGGCGAGCTCAAGCCCGGCGCAACGATTATCGAGGGCACGGCCGGCAACACCGGCATCGGCCTCACGGTCGTCGGACAAGCCCGCGGTTACCGCACGGTCATTGTCATTCCCGACAACCAGTCGCCCGCCAAAATGGAGTTGCTGCGCGCACTCGGTGCCGAGGTGATCGTTGTGCCCGAGAAGCCCTACAAGGACCCCGGCAATTACAACAAGGTCGCGCAGCGACTCGCGCAGGAGCGGGGCTATTTCTGGGCCAATCAATTCGACAACACAGCCAATCGTCAGGTCCATTATCGCACCACCGGCCCGGAAATCTGGGAACAGACCAACGGTCAAGTCAACGCCTTTGTCGCCTCGGTGGGAACGGGTGGAACGCTGGCCGGAACGACCACCTATATAAAAGAGAAAAATCCACATATCGCCGCCGTCTGCGCCGATCCCTACGGTGCCGCGATGTGGTCCTGGTTCAAGAACAACAACCTCGAAACCAAGGACGGCGATTCCTTTGCCGAAGGCATCGGCCAGGGACGTGTGACGAAAAATATCGAGGGACTCGAAATCGACGAGGCTTACCGGATTGAAGACCAGACGGCCTTTACGATTATCCAGCAGCTGCGGCGCGAAGAGGGGATCTTCCTCGGTCTATCTTCCGGCATCAATATTGCCGGGGCAGTCCGCTACGCCCAGCAGCGCGGCCCCGGCCAGACCATTGTCACCATTCTTTGCGACTCGGGACACAAATATATCTCCAAGCTCAATAATCCCGAGTGGATTGAGCAAAACGGCCTCAAAGCCGATCTGCCGCTGGAAACTGTTCTCTAAGGTTTCTCTCTCAAATTTGGCATTAGCCATAGGTTCACGATAACCATAGTTATCCAATAGACTTTATATATTTATCTTGCGCAGCCTTGAGC
>Ga0206881_10217_pt1 | contig 15283 bp, 15 predicted proteins | sample Alteio_BWOrgCont_3_FD_152867 | JGI IMG/M metagenome (GOLD analysis project Ga0206881, IMG submission 152867) | Enriched cells from forest soil in Barre Woods Harvard Forest LTER site, Petersham, Massachusetts, United States -... | ecosystem: Environmental > Terrestrial > Soil > Temperate forest >...
CTCGCGGACTGCGAATTCGACTGCAAGATTACAAGCTGCCGATTCACACTCTCAACGGCCAGAACTACGACAAGCAGGAGTTCTTGATCGACGCGGATGGAAAGTTTCACATCGACGGGATGGTGCCGGGAGCAAAGTACCGGCTGCAGGTCGTTGAAGGGGGCTTCGTGTTGCTGGGTGATGCCACCGAAGACTTCACGCTTGAACCCGGTGAAACTCGAGACTTGGGAGACGTCAAAGCGATCCAGCCAAAGGAGAATCGCTGATCGGTTCGGCCTCCCCAGGCCGTCGAGCGGGCTGGGAAGCCCGCACTACGGCACTTTTTGATGCGCCAGTCCTTACTGCTCGATTTGAGCTTCGTTTCGCAGATTTGTTCCGCGATTCAGCAGTTCCTGGTTGGGCACCAACTGCTTCGGCGGCAGATCGATTGACACGCTACGTCGATCCGTGATGCGGAAGGGGATCAGGTTCTCGGAAATGAAGTCGATTCCGAACCACTGATACCAGGGAGCTCGAACAGGAACCATCCGGGTCGTGGTTTCGTAGCCGTCTTTGATCAGCGTCAGTTCACGCGTTCCGTAGTACGTGAAATCGACGCCCGTCGGCGTGTATCCGATTTCGCGGCCTTCCGCCAGAACCATGGCGCCGGGCGGATTGGACTGCACCATCAATCGTCGGCTCACGCAACCCGATCCATGGAAAACGATTGCAGTCGCACAGATCCACAACCCGATGCGATGGCGGGAGTTGCAGATGACGGTCGGCGTCATTGATGTTGGACGGGTTGGTCTCATTCCGGGCAGTCGCAACATAGTCTCTCGAAATGAATCTTCTCGACAGACCACACTGGTACGAAGTCGCAGTGTTTTGAAAACGGCATCTCGCCGATCGAGAATCTTCAGGTCTCATTCAGGCAAGGATCTTAGAATGCGGAAGCGATTCTAGTCGCGATCGGATTTTCGGCCTAGCGCAATTTGAAGCGATCCGGCTTTGGACCGCGTTGTGCGACAACAGGTCTTTTCACCAGTTGAGGATACGTTAGAATTCGGGTGACACGGCGGGGTACGGCGGGCGACATCACACGTGGCATGTGATATCCTTCCAGCGTTGCGCGAACTGCGACGGGTGCAGAGAGCGAACGGCGGAATCCAAAGGGCTGCCCGAAGGCTTTAGACCGTGGTTGGTTTCATTTGAGGCCTCTGATCGCGGGAGGACGATAGAGGCAAATGCCTCGTTCGTGGCCGCGAGACCAAGGTGATGAGCGGAAAGTTCACCTGAACTTCAAGTTGGATTTCGGGACGTTGTGCGAGAAGCGGGATATCGCATGCTTTGGGAACAGCAGGTTCGTTATGCCACACTGACTGATGTCGGGTTCCGGCGGCAAAACAATCAGGATGCGTGCATCGTCCAGTTGTCTCCCGATCAGGATACGTGGCAAGAGCGCGGCCATTTGTTCGTCGTGGCCGACGGAATGGGTGGTCACGCCGTCGGTGAACTCGCCAGCAAGATCGCCGTCGACACGATCCCGCATACGTTCGACAAACTCCGGCAATTGAATGCCAAAGATGCGTTGTGGGCAGCGATCGAAGCCGCCAATGCCGCCATCTACGAACGGGGGATGCAGAACAAAGAATTCCTGCGGATGGGGACGACCTGCACGACTCTGCTGCTGTGTCCGCAGGGAGCGATCATCGGTCACGTCGGTGATAGTCGCGTTTACCGGATTCGCAACCGCCTGATCGATCAATTGACCTGCGATCACAGTCTGGTCTGGGAACTGATCCAGCAGCGAAAAGTTCACCCTCGGGACGCAGAACGGATGTGCCCCCGTAACGTGATCACGCGATCGCTCGGGCCGGAACAGACGGTTCAGGTGGATATCGAAGGCCCACTGGCTGTTTTACCGGGCGATACCTTTGTGCTGTGCTCCGACGGCTTGTGCGGACTGCTGAACGATTCCGAAATCGGGATGATTGCCGGCGAATTACCGCCGAACGAAGCATCGCGAATGCTGGTTCACCTGTCGAATCTGCGCGGCGGGCCGGACAACATCACGGTGATTGTCGTCAAAGCGGGCGACATTCCGGAAGGGGCCGCAAACAGCGATCCCGAAGTCGCGACCACGCCGTCTTCCATCGGATGGTGGGGTTATTCCCTGATCTGTGTCCTGGCAGCCATGTTTCTGCTGGGTCTGGGTTTTGTTGCGCTGGATCGTTCACAATTGGCGGCAGGCATTGGCCTGATGGTGGCATCCACCGCGTCGTCCATTGGCTGGTGGGGATTTTTACGATTCCGCCACAAGCCGGTCCCTCAAGAACGATCACCCGATCCGGGTTCGACGATCGCCTGGCGCCCGTATCGAACGGCATCCGCTCGACTGTCCGAAGAATTCATCCAGTATCTGGCTCGGATGGAGGGGGAGCTACAGCGCGCGGCGACGGACGAGAACTGGAATATCGAATGGAAGCAGTTTGAAGAGTCCTATCGCAAGGCGAAGGACGCCATCGACCGCAAGCGATTTTCCAGAGCACTCTTGGAGTTCTCTCGTGTCTTCGACCTGCTGATGGTCGGTGTCCACAGTCAGCGGAAGCAAGTCCAACACGACCAGCGCTGGGGCAAGGGAAGCAATCCGTCCGTCAAGGCGCGCCCCTGACTTCGCGTCAACCGATTGCGGCCACGTGCGAAGCATCAGTCGCAATTCCTGCTCCACGCTCGACCGTGATACAGTGTCTGCACGGTGCATGAACCCGGCGCAGGAACTCGGAGCGACAGTCAATCGAGCTTTTCCACCATAGAGACTTCTATAGGGAAATGTCTAACGGCGATAACACCACAGGAACTAATTCCGGCGTGCCTCTTCCGTTGGGAAGAATTGATTTGCAGGGGCTGATTCGGGAGTCGGAGTTGCGGATGCCGTGGACGCTGTCGTTCCTTTGGTTTCGTCGGCGTGATTCTGTTCTTCGTATTGGACCGACTTCAGGTAGTCCATCAGTTCCGCCTCGTCCCGCACACGCTCCGAATTGCATCCAGCCAGCGCGACGATTGACAGAAACACGAATGGGTTGATGGTCAATCGAGACAACTTGCAACACGACAACATCTTGATTCTTCCAATGAGGTCATAGGTTAATGTTGGAGCATGAGAAAACGTGATGTCAAAAGCAGCCATGGGAAGCGAGCGGTGGGCCGCCGCATCCCGATGGCTGACTCGATTTGCTGTGTCCACAAGGATTCGCGTTTACCAGTCGCTTCCCAACGGCAATTGATCGTTCCGAACACACGCCCGACGAAACGTTTCAGTATCGACGTTGTACGAGATCGAACGAACGGATCCATCGACGAGTACTGCGTTGAACGCGCCAGGATGCGATGACCCGAAAATATCGCTCCAGAAAGTCGGCGGTTCGGGAAGAGGATAGGCGGAATCGGGTGCCGGGTTATAACCCTTGCCCGCAAAACGGAGTTCGTCCTGGTCCCAACCCGAGTTCACCCAAGGTTCGTTATCACCACCACTGCTGCCGAAATTGTTGATATTCGTCTGTTTTTCGCCAATCAGGATGGTATTCGAAGTTCCGTCGAAGAAGGATGAATAATCGAGTTGCAGGTTGCACGCATTCTTGACCAGGGCTCCGTTGTAATTGGTGAACCCATCCCCCACGTTCCCCGCGTAATCGCTTTTTGCGGAACTTCCGTACAGTTGTGGACGGCGGCGTGTGGGGCAATACATCAGCGGAAGCGGCGTCGTGTAAATCGTCGCGTCAACAGTCTGCTGATAAAGATTCACCTGATCGACGTAGGGAAGGATTTGATACATCCAGTTCCAGTCTCCGCGGCCGACCCCGGCACAGCATGCCGAACAGGGCCACCCGCTGCCACCATCGGTCCCGCCATCCGGGATCAACTTGTTTGCGTCCTGATAGTTGGAGAATGCCAACCCGATTTGCTTGAGATGGTTGATGCATTCCGTCCGACGAGCGGCTTCACGTGCCTGTTGAACCGCAGGCAGCAGCAACGCAATCAACACCGCAATGATCGCGATGACGACCAGCAATTCAATCAGTGTAAATCCACTGTACGCTCGCGATCGGCGCGTACCTTCTGCGCATTCCGAATTCATGATTGACTCCTTGTGCCAAAAAGCGAACGACTCACGACGAAGCCGTCCTGATGGAAAAAATTCCACATCGAGTGCAGACACGACACCACATGGTGTGTCGCCCGTCTCGGAACTCAATTGTTAGATGCAACATGGACGTTGCCGGATGATTCCAACTAGAAGAAGTTGGATCGCTTCCAAAGTTCAGATCGGTGATGTGGCGGTATTGAAGCTTAGGAATATTAAGGACCCATTAGGCCAATCTTAAGATTCGCAAGTTTTCGGAAATCGCGAAAAGCGCGAATGAGGATTTGCCAATTTGGAGACTTGATTGATTCGAAAACGCAATTGTGAATTTGACGACAAATGCCCCGAAAGACGTGTGACAACCATTCAACGTGCCTGCTTCCAAGCATGACGACGAGCATGACTCGCACGCTGGAAAACGTGCTCCACGACGTTTGGCGTCAACGCCATTTGTGAATGGACGGCGAATATTGACGACGATTCGCCGGGTGGCAGTCGTCAAAGCACGAAAACCGGCAGGAATCGCCGACTTCCTCTTGCTCCGTTTCCGCATTTTCCCATAAAACCCCGTTTGCGTGGTTCATGGGCTGTGCGACGAGGTGAGTCGCATGTGAATCACACTCTTCGGTTCACTCTGGACCGGGCACGCTATGCGCCTCGGCTCTGGGGTCACCCACTGCGGCGGCTCTCAAGGGATGGAGAGGTCATGACTTCAGTTCGATTCAAATGGTTGTTGTTGGGATTGGCCTGCTGGTCGCTGGGGTTGGTAGCAGGTTGCGGCAAGTCGAATTCAGCACCGGCCACGAGCGCCAGCGAAACACTCGTCGCAAACGAAGAAGAATCGTCGACGCGGCTACCGTTGTTGGCACTCCCCGGTCCGAAGCCGGCAGCAAACAAGAATTCCAAGCCAGATTCGAAAGCCGCTGTCGTCGAACAAGCGGCTCCCAAGGAGATTGAAAAGAAACTGCCGGAACCGGAAAAGGGATCACCGGAATGGCTGCTGCGGGAGATTCAACGCATCAAGGCGTCACCACTGCCAGGTTATGAGCAAAAGTCCGAAGCAGCACGGAAAGCAGAAGAACTGAAGGAAGAAGATCCCGAGAAGGAATTGGAAGATGAACCGGAAAAGGTGCTGACCGCGGCCGAAGAACAAGCGATGAAGGAACAATTCGAAAAAACCAAAGCCGTGCGCCGGGAGCGCAGCCTGCAAATCATCAAGCTCGCCGAACTGTGCATCGCGGCCACGGCTAAGAAACCTGAATCGGAAGGACTGTTTGACGCAGGCGTTCACTATCTGATGGATGCACGACTTCAATTGGCACTTCAAGGAGACGCCACCAGCATCGAGGCTGTTTATGATGCCGCAAAGGCGTTTTATGGTCGTAACCCCGAATCTGTGTCTGCTGTCGAATCGCAATTGACGCTGGTCAACCTGACGCATGCTTATGCCATTCGCTACGGAGAATCACAGCCGAAATGGCTGCAGGAATTCGCCAAGCAGTCGCAGCTTTATGCCTCTCGATTCCCCGAAGAATCGCAGCGATCAGTCCTCCTGCTGGCGGCCGCAGCGCGCAGTTGCGAAGTGGCCGGACTGACTGCCGAAGCGACCAGTTGCTATTCGCTGCTTTTGACAAACTTTGAAAAGACGGCCGAAGCACAACAGGCCAAAGGAGTCGTCCGACGCCTGCAGTTGAAAGGGAAGACCCTGGAACTGGCCGGTCCGACGATGGAAGGTGATGACCTGAACATCGAATCCTATCGTGGAAAAATGGTCGTCGTCGTCTTCTGGGCGACTCATGCCAAGCCGTTCGTCGATCAGTTGCCGAAGCTCCAGGCGACTCTTAAGAAATACGAGAAGTACTCGAGCGTCATCGGCGTCAGCATGGACGCGGATGCCAATGCAATTGAAGCGTTCGCGGAGCGTAGCGGCATGACATGGCCGCAGATTCTGTCCCCTAACCGAGCCCTGCGTGGTTGGAATTCACCGCTCGCCGTTCACTACGGCATCAACAGCCTGCCGACCATCTGGCTGGTCGATCCGAACGGTGTCGTCGTCGATACGAGCATCAACGCCGAAAATCTGGCATCGCGGATGCACGAAGTCTATCTGCCGTTCTTGAAAGCCGCGAATAAGCCAGAGGGCAACGTCAAACCGACGAGCGGCACGAAATAACCAGGCGAATCGATTGTGCATCAAAATCTGACCGCCGACGTCACATTGGGGCGTCGGCGGCAACTTTTTCTTTGCCCAGCAAACGATAAGCAGAGGTTTCAGGCCGCGATTTCGATGGGATAGACGCAAACGCGTCCGCAAGAAAAATGCTCGAATCACGTTGCTTGCAGCAGACTTACGAGAACCTTAATGTCTTGCCAAGTTATCGTGCTCGCGGCCACGAATGAGGCATTTGCCGATTCTCCTCCCGCGATCAAAAGCCTCACATTTGACCGTGTGCGGCATGGCAGTCGTGGCAGGAATTCTTGAGACAGACAGTGACATGGCGAAAAAGGCGATTGCCAAGCAGAATCCGCAACCCAATCCGCCAACACTCACGTCACGGCAGCGCGAAATCTTTGAATATCTACGCGAAAAGATCATCTCGCGTGGGTATGGCCCAACGGTCCGCGAAATTGCCCTGCAGTTTGGAATCACTTCGCCGAACGGAGTGATGAGTCATCTGAAAGCGTTGGAAAAGAAGGGGATGATTTCGCGCGATGCATACATCTCGCGCGCGATCCAATTGACCGAAACGCCTCAGCCACAGGCCATCCTGCCATTGATCGGGCAATTGTCGGCGGGACAGCCGCTACAGATGCTGCCCGAACCGCACTCGCGTCTGGAATTTGCAGGCTTGTTCGCTTCAGCGGCTCATTGTTGCCTGCGAGTCGTTGGATCCGGTCTTTTTGACGAATCGATCATTGAAGGAGACTATCTGGTCGTGCGTCGGCAGGAAGACTGCCACGACGGCGAACTTGTGCTGGCCGTCCTGGACGAAGGGGCCGCTGCCGTGAAACGCTATTATCGCGAGAGCCTGCGGATTCGCCTGGAATCACCGAACAGAAGTAAGCCTCCCGTATTTGCAAATCGCGCCACGATCATCGGCCTTGTCGTGGGGGTGATCCGCCAGTTCTGATTTCAGGTCATGCCGCTCACGGTCAATTGTGAGACCATTGATCGCGAGAGGTGTTCGGATCAACTGATGGCGTTTGTGGCGACCAGCGATCCCAACCGCGTTCCCTCGGCCAAGGCGATTGCCGATGCCAGGCTGCTTCGCGAGCGATGGAAGGTGGAATGGATCAGACGCTGGGACGTGAAGAACTCCATGACGGACCAACAGTTCCATGCCATCAAACAGGCACTGGCCGACCATCATCCTGTTGCGAGCGGGTTGCGTTGGCCAAAAAAACTGGATGGATACAAGCTGCTGAAAGTCCTGTCCCCGCACGACGTCGAAGATGGGCATAGCATCGTCTTCACGGGCTACACTGACGATCCGAAGGAAGCTGGTGGCGGTCTATTCCAGTTCCGGAATAGCTGGGGTGAAGACTGGGGACAGCATGGCTACGGGGAAATGTCCTACGGATACGCTCGAGCATATGCCAATGACGCGCTGTGGCTGCACTTTGGAACGTTCGATTTGTATTCAGGTCGAGTCTGCCCATCCGGAAGCTTGGAAATGGGAGTTCTCGAGCTGAATCCGGGAATCCATACGCTCCGCTGCACCGCGATCGGCAAGAATGCCGCTTCGGAAGGGTATTTCTTCGGAGTGGATGCGATCGACCTGTTACCGGCCCCGTGACGAGTCTAATCATCAAGGCCGGTCCGATACTTCCAAATCCGCGTTTCAGAGCAGGATCGTCTGCTCGCGGTCCGGCCCGATACTGATGAATTTCACCGGCAGTCCCATCAATTCACTGATCGAATCCACATAATGGCGGGCTCCAGTCGGCAAATCGCTCAGCTTTCGAGCCCCGGTGATATCCTGCTTCCAGCCAGGGATCTTGCGGAAGACCGGCTTGGCGACTTCCAGGTCTTCCACGTGCGAGGGGAATTCCTTCGTTCGTTCGCCGTTGATGTCGTAGGCTTCGCAAATGCAGACTTCGTCGAGTTGAGCCAGAACGTCCAGCAACATGACGGCGATTTGATCCACACCACAGATCCGGGCTCCATAGGCTGTCGCGACGCCGTCGAACCAGCCGCAACGTCGCGGGCGTCCGGTGACCGTTCCATATTCGTGACCCACGTCTCGGATATGCTGACCAGTGGCATCGTGCAATTCCGTGGGGAAAGGGCCACCGCCAACACGCGTTGTATAAGCCTTCACGACACCGATCATTCGATCGATCGCCCGCTCGGGAACTCCGCTGCCGCTATGAATGCCGGCAGAAGAACTGTTCGAACTGGTCACATACGGGAACGTTCCGTGATCGATGTCCAGCAAACTTCCCTGAGCCCCTTCGAACAGTATATTCGCGCCGGACTTCAAGCTGCGATGCAACCAGGCGGTCGTGTCTTTGACATAAGGCTTGATCCGTTCAGCAAAACCGATGTACGACGTGAAAATGGCGTCGGCACACAGTGTTGGCATCGCGGGATCGAGCGCCTGCAACATCAGATTCTTGGCCGCAACGATCTCGGTTAACCGCGCCCGGAAGGAGTCGGGGTGATACAGATCCCCGACTCGAATTGCATGGGATCGCAGAGCCTTGTCGCGATAGCAGGTGCCGATTCCGCGCCCGGTCGTTCCGATGGCGTGATCGCCGCGACGCTTTTCGAAGATCGCGTCTTCGGTAATGTGGTACGGCATGATCAGGTGAGCACGATCGCTGACCATCAGATTGCTGCCGTCAATTTTGACGCCACGATCCGTCAGCGATTTGATTTCTTTCAACAGGGCATCCGGATTGACCACCAATCCGTTACCGATGACGGCGGTGACTCCTGGGCGCAGAACCCCGGTCGGCAGCAGCGATAGCTTGTAGGTTTCACCGCCGAACTTCACAGTGTGTCCGGCGTTGTTTCCACCCTGATAGCGTACGACGACCTGATGAGAATCGGTCAGAATGTCGACGATCTTTCCCTTGGCCTCATCCCCCCACTGCAATCCGACGACAGACGTGACACTCACGATGCACTCTCTTCCAGGTGTACAACTCGATGACGCCGATTTTCACGCGCAAAAAAACGGGGCGGACATTTCTGTCAGCCCCGCCCCGTTGCCAACGGTGCGATAGTGTAACCTGTCTTTCGCGAGAGGGTAAGGCTCACGTCCTGCGTCCCTGGAAAGATCTGTGATGACGATTTCCGAGCGATTATTCAGCCCGACGCATGCGTTTGACCATCCCGTCACTGGATGGATCGTGGGCTGTGCCGCTGTCGCCCTGATCCTGGCCCCGTTCGCGATCCGATTTCTGGCGGCACGAGGTCGCATTTCGGATTCGCATCGGCCTGAGTTGTGGCTGCGTTGGCAATCGTGGCTGGTCCTGGCGCCTCTTTTGATTGGTCCAATCCTGCTGGGACAAGCCTGGACCATCGTCGGAATCGGCCTGCTAAGCCTGTTCTGTTACCGCGAATATGCTCGGGCGACAGGTCTCTTCCGCGAGAAAGCAATCAGCCTGACGATTGTCATCGGGATCATTCTGGTCACCTTTGCCACTTTGGACAATTGGTACAAGCTGTTCATGGCATTAACACCCCTGACGATCACCATGATCCTGACGGTGGCCTTGATCGCCGATCGGCCGCACGGATACATCCAAAGGACAGCATTGGGCGTCCTGGGATATACCCTGTTTGGACAAGGGTTGGGCCATCTGGGACACTTGGCGAACGACGCCAACTTTCGCCCGATGATCCTGATGGTCCTGGTTGCGGCCGAGGCCAATAACATTTTTGCATACGTGGCTGGAACCTCGCTGGGAACCCGACTGGTCTGTCCGAACACGAGTCCTCGGAAAACCGTCGGCGCTTCACTGGGAGGACTGCTGCTGACGATCTGTCTGGTCATCATCCTGGGTAGTTCCGTGTTTCGCGGGACCGTCCTGGCGAACTGGTATCATCTGGTGACGCTGGGGTTGCTGATCGGTGTTGTGGCTCAACTTGGCAAGCTGATGTTTTCGTCGATCAAACGAGATCTTGGCATCAAAGACTTCGACGTCACCATCCCCGGACACGGTGGTCTGCTGGATCGATTTGCAAGCGTGATCCCCATCGCCGCGGTCGTATTTCACTACGTGAACTATTTTGTCGGGATCGGTTCCGGACTTCCGGTTCGGATCTGGACGTCGGTTGGTTGAAGGACGCCGTTGTGGACGACTGGAATTACAAACCCGCAGGAGATCTGGGCCTGTCTCACGACGAGGCCTTCAAGAGCTTGAAACGGGAAAATGGACTGATCGCCACGGCGCTGCACTGGTTGTGGTGGTCCTTCGTTCGAATGTACCTGAACGTTTGGCACGGCTTGAAAGTCGTGGGTCGCGAGAATCTGCCCAAGGATCCGCCGTTTGTCCTCGTGGCGAATCACGCCAGCCACCTGGACGCACTGGTGCTGGCGGCACCGTTGGATCTACGGCTGCGCGATCAGATCTTTCCGATTGCCGCAGGCGATGTCTTCTTTACCAATCCCGCGATTTCCGCGTTTGCAGCCTTGATGTTGAACGCACTGCCGATGTGGCGCAAGCGATGCGGTCCGCATGCGTTGGCCGAGTTGAAAAGCAGGTTGATCGACGAGCCGTGTTGTTACATTCTGTTCCCCGAGGGGCAGCGCAGCCGGACGGGAGAAATGCTCCCATTCAAAGCGGGACTGGGCATGATGCTGGCCGGCACGAACGTTCCAGTCGTGCCGTGTTATCTGTACGGCTGCTTCGAAGCCCTGCGACCCGAAACGAGATGGCCTGTCCGCCATCCGATCAAGATCTGCATCGGTCCGCCACTGACGTTCGGTTCGGTGGGAAACAATCGCGCCGGCTGGGAGCAGATCGCGACAGATCTGCAGGCCGCCGTCAGAGCACTCGGACCGCCCTTACCGCCCCTGCCACCGCCGTCTGAGGCGACTACGGGTTAAGCCGCTCAAAATGCCATTCGCTATTTTCCCCACGCAGATAGACGAATCGATCGTGCAATCGGCCTGGCCCTCCTTGCCAGAATTCGATTCGTTCCGGCACAATACGGTATCCGCCCCAATGAGGAGGGCGAGGAACGGGGCCGTTCGCATACTTTTCGCGCAACTGTTCGACTCGTTGTTCGAGCGTTTCGGCGGATTCCAACGGCTGGCTCTGACGCGATGCCCAGGCGCCGAGCTGGCTCTGCAAGGGACGCGATGCGAAATAGGCGTCTGACACGTGCGATTCGATCTTCTCCACGGTTCCTTCGAGGCAGACCTGGCGTTCCAGTTCGCGCCAGTGAATCACCATCGCTGCCCGAGGATTGCTGGCGATTTGCGCCCCTTTGCGGCTCTCGTAATTCGTATAAAAGATGAATCCGCGATCGTCGACGCCGCGTAGATAAAGCGTCCGCGCCGACGGATGTCCGTCGCGCGTCGTTGTGGCCACGGTGATCGTTTCCCAATCCTGAATCCTGGCAGCGATCACGTCGTCCACCCAACGCTGAAACTGGATGAACGGATCGGCGACCAGATCTGCCTCATGCAGACGGGCTTTGGTGAAGTCTCGATGGACGACGGGCAATGTCATCAGTCTGTTCCGTGCGTGAAGTGGGCTCGGTATCGTGTCGCACAGGATACTCGCGCGCACATCTCACATGCGAGTGCTCGGGGTGCAGCAGATGGGCGACCTGAAAGACCACCGATTGATTTACCTGAAGGGAGTACTGTTCCTGCTCGGAACGTTGCTCGCCGCAGGGACGCTGCTGCTGGAAAACCTCAGTTGGAAGACCGCAGGCTTGCTCGCACTGACCATCTGGTGCTCGGCACGCTTCTACTACTTCGTCTTCTACGTCATCCAGCACTATGTCGACGACCAATATCGCTTCGCGGGAATCTGGTCTTTCGTGACGTACCTGATGCGCCGAAAAGCAGGTGCAGATCACAGTGACGCATAGAATCGAACTCGGTCGTCGAACATTTAGAACCTCGGCTTGCGCAACGCGGCTTCCGCTGCCGCCAGGCCCTGCCGCAATGTCTTTTCGTGCGGCCATTCCTGCTGGGCTAATCGGTACAGCGGAGCCGCTTCTTCTGGCTGGGCAAATCGCATGTAAAGATCCGCGAGTTTCGAAAGGATCTCGGGCTGGTCGCCAAACCGAATCCGTGCCGCTTCCAGAACGGCAAGGGCACGCCCCGACCAGCCGTGCTCGTCCAGCATCGTCGCCAGTCGCAGATGACTGGACGCGGTATTGGGGTCGACGGGATCGCTGGCGCCGTCGAGATTGATGACCGTGGCGCTGTTCTGCTCGACAGCTTTCGCCAGTCGCAATAGCAGCAACTTGCCTCGTGCCGCGTCGGACCCCAGTTCCAATGCGCGAACGTATCTGGCTTCTGCCTCGGCTGTCTCTCCAAACAGATGGTGCAAGTAACCGCGCCAATAATTCGCCGCCGCATGATCCGGCGCCAGTTCGAGCAATCGCTGGACCTCGACTTCCGCACGAGCCAGATGCTGCGACGATGCCAACCCCTGCACGCGTCGCAGAGATCGTTCCGCCGCGGCTTCGTTCGAATTGGTCGCGGGCTGATGCAGTTGCTCGCGAGCCTGTCGCGCTCCTTCCGAAAGCGAATCGGCCAACTGTTCGGCATTGGGCAAGCCGCCCGCCATGTCCAGGTATTTGGCAGCCAATTCGTACCGCTGCTCGTCAAAGTACAGCCACCCCAGAGCTGACAAGACTCGAACCGTCACCATCCCGCGACTGACAAGCCCTTCCAGCAATTCAATCGCTTGCTCGTTCTCACCGACATCCTGAAGCAGGTCCGCCTTGCGAGCGAGCAGATCCAACCGATTCGGAAAGCGCGTCAACACGGCTTCCAGCGACGATCGCTGCTCCGCAACCCATTCCGCGTATGCGGTTCGCGAAACGGTTCCGTTCCGATTCGGTTCCACTTCCAGAACAGCCGCGTTCCTGTCTCGATAGACAATTTTGAATTGGTAGGCAGGATCACCCGAAAGTTGTTGCCAACCGAATCCAAGGCCGAACTGGGAGTCGTTGACGACCAGGTACCGTGCCGAAAAACTGGCGATCTGCTGATGAATCTTATCGGGAGTCATCGCTTCGAACTGCGCGCGCCGCTGGAAGCGATGAGCAGTTCCGCCGACAGCGGCCTGCCAGGCCAAGAGGCGGACGTTTGTCGGCGTGTTTTCACGAATCCAGTCGCCGGCCTTGCGCCATCCACTGAAGTAGAAGCTCGGAGCCTCGTTCTGAATGAACGCCGTTGGATCTCTGTAATAGCGCTGGTTCGTTCCGATCAACGAGGCATCGCCCCATCCCTGCCATGCAACAAGCGCAAGAAGCGCTGAGACGAATACCGGTGCCACCGTCCGCTTCAGCCAATTCGGCCATCGCCTGGCAAGTAGCAATGCGCCGGCGGGAACAAAGGCCCAGATCATCGGAACCAGCGGCCACAGGAACCGTTCGTGCCTCCACGGCCAGATCGCCAGACAGGCACCATAGAGTGGAACATAGAGTAATGCCACGATCCCGCTGCGCGAACGCTGCTGCCACATTCCAACCAGGCCCAACATCACCACGATCAACGCCGTACTCGCCGCAAATCCGCGAAGTCCACTGATACTTGGCAACGAACCAACAACCATCGGAGCGTAAAGGGGTTGATCCGTTGTGAATCCTGGCAACAGGACTCCCGGGAACGCGGATGCGTAGTACGAGATTGTCGCCCACATGTTTGCCAGAACCGTTGGCAACCCATGATCTCGAATGGATTGAAATAGCGAACCCGCATAGTTGCTTGCGGGAGCGTGGCGACTTCGCCAGGCGAGCCAACCGATTCCCGCCAAGCCAAACGCAACGGCTGGCAGGAAGCGGCAACGACGCAGCGATGTCAAACACCACAGTCCCACGGCGGCGATCAATGCCACTCCCACAGTGCGCAGAATGGGAGTAAATCCCAGAACCAGAAAAGCGGAGAAGTATGCTCCTCCAGCAGATGCCTGCTGTGAAGGAGCGCTGTTCTGTTCGTTCCAGCGACCGATCCAGTACAAGGCCGCCAGGATTCCCAAGGCGTACGGAACCTCCGTCAGCACTTCGGTCGACAGCGACAGAAACATCGGGCTACTACCCACCACAGCCACCATCAACGGACCACACCACGGAGCGCGCCGCGACGCCATCAAATGGACGACCCACAGTAGTGCCGATGCCATTCCCAGCACGACACACTTCGCCGCGACGACATCGTACGGGCGAAACTTCAATACGGGCGCGAGCAGGAAAGGAAGTCCGGGCGGTCGCCACGTGTAGAGCGGTGCGCCGGGAGTATCGATCGCCCGGTATTGTCCCGTCTCGGCAATCGACTGCCCGTAGATCAAATAGCGCGGACTGTCCGGATTGAACAAGTCGCAGTCGTTCAATCGCATCCATCCAGCGACGACGAATCCCAAAATCAACACTGCCGCCACGGCATGTTGACGGAAAGCAACATTCGGCGCGGGACATTCGATGTCGGTTGCCTGATCTGACATATTTTCGCCATCCAGAGAGCCACGATGCCGCTTCTCCGCGATCGGTTATGCGGGCCATGCCTGATGCGCGGTCTGATTTGTCGACTCGCGAAGAGGCTGCTCAACTTCTGGAAGCAACCTTCATTCCGGACACAGTTCGAAGCGGTACGGCGCAAGCCGGCTTGCGCCATACCGCTGACATGGGCGTGGGACCTGTGGCTCTAAGCCCCCGTCTTCGCATCGGCACTGGGAACGCGGAGCACGCATCGGAATCCGACGTCGGGAAATCCCTTTCCGATGTCTCGCCCCTGACGATGCCAGGCCGACCAGTCGACTCCGTTCCCTTTCACAACTCGCAGATTCCCATTGGAAACCTTCTTGGGCCCCGGCCAGTTGTTGGGTGCCACGTAGTTGTTCCCGGCGGCTTCTTTATGAGATTGGTCGGAATACAGATCCGAACACCATTCCCGCGCATTGCCCGCCAAATCATAGATCCCATACGGGCTGAAGTCCGTGACGAATGCACCAACCGAGGTAAGA
>Ga0206881_10213_pt2 | contig 15238 bp, 16 predicted proteins | sample Alteio_BWOrgCont_3_FD_152867 | JGI IMG/M metagenome (GOLD analysis project Ga0206881, IMG submission 152867) | Enriched cells from forest soil in Barre Woods Harvard Forest LTER site, Petersham, Massachusetts, United States -... | ecosystem: Environmental > Terrestrial > Soil > Temperate forest >...
AGGACGCGATCTTCCCTTATTTTTCCTTGTTCAAGGCTAAGATTGATGTGGGTGTTTCTGCACCGCATGGAGATTGGCCGGATTGCCCGCATAAGTCAGGGCGTCGAGATTAACGACGGAGCCAAGTCCCAGGGCCTTCCGCTCCGCTTCGGCCTGCTCACTCAGCAACCAGCGCACCAGGGCAGACCCGATAAAACCCGATCCGCCTGTAATGAGCAAATTCATCTGGGCAATCCTTATGGCTTCGGATGAGGTTACGGAGAAGAAGCACCCACATCAATCTTAGCCTTGAACAAGGAAAAATAAGGGAAGATCGCGTCCTGGTTCGTACCGGGGATTTTGGCCAATTCAAAGCTGACTCGCGTGCCGTAGTGTTCGCATCCGCTAACTTTTCTGCCTGTCTTTGGCGATCATACGGAGGTAATCGCCGTATGAGGACTTGCCGCAGACCTCGGCGCGCAAGATCAGGTGGTCCGTGGTGATCCAACCTTTATCGTGGGCGATTTCTTCCAAACAGGCGATCTTGAGGCCCTGCCGGTTTTGAATGACCCGGACATAATCGGCGGCATTGATCAGGTTATCGTGCGTCCCCGTATCAAGCCAGGCTGTGCCACGCCCAAGGTGCTGGATATGGAGGGAACCCTCCTGGAGATACCGCAAATTGAGATCGGTGATTTCCAGCTCGCCGCGGGCGGAGGGTTTCAGCGACCGGGAAAATTCGACGGCTCGCCCGTCGTAAAAGTAGAGTCCGGGAACGGCCCAGAAAGAGCGCGGTGCCGCCGGTTTTTCCTCGAGTGAGATGGCGCGGTTGGCGGAATCGAATTCAACCACGCCGTAGCCGCTGGGATCGGCCACGCGGTAGCAGAAGATCGTTGCCGCATCCCGGCGCCGATCTGCAGTACTCAGCACTTCGGTAAAGGAGGCGCCGTAAAAAAGATTGTCGCCAAGGATAAGGCAGGAGGGTGAGTCCCGGATGAAGTCAGCGCCAATGTGGTAGGCCTGCGCCAGTCCTTCTGGTTTTGGCTGGATTTCATACTTAAGGTGGATGCCGAAATCATGGCCGTCACCCAGTTGCCGCTGGAAAAGCGGTTTATCCTCCGGCGTTGTAATGAGCAGGATGTCCCGGATGCCGGAGAGCATCAAGACCGAGAGCGGATAGTAAATCATCGGCTTGTCATAAATCGGCATGAGTTGCTTGCTCACAGCCAGGGTGAGCGGGTAAAGCCGGGAACCGCTCCCTCCCGCCAGCACGATTCCCTTCCGTTTTGCAAGAGGCATGGTTCAGATCCTTCCTTCCCGGACAAAGATCTCGTTACCGAAGGACGTCTTCGGTGTCAGTCCGGCGCTAGTCCACAAAACAATTTTTACCGAGATCATGAAAACTCTTGGATCGACACTGACGGGAGACATCTAATTCTGCCAAGCTGCTTTTGACAAATCAAATTTCAGTCTCCGGTACTCTTGAATCTTTCAAAACCAGGGACACGGGCCGAACCGCGCACCCTAAACCTACTTTTCCTTGTTTCCAACCTTGAGCCGCGCATAATGAAGCCGTTTCCTGCCGGTGTGGCGAAATGGCAGACGCGACAGACTCAAAATCTGTTATACGCAAGTATGTGTGGGTTCAAGTCCCTCCACCGGCACGCTCATTTTAACTCTGAGCAGGTGTCTAACTGCACACAACAATGAGCTGTCGACGGTTTCGGGTTCAGGTTCCGATTGCTCCCCGCCATCAATAGGGTCACTTCGATGCTCCGTTCAACCAGGCACAGACGCAACTGATGCCCGTCGCGCCGGAGCCGATCACGGCAGTTCGTCCAGAAAAATGATTTTGCACGCGGTCTTTTCCCATCGATTGAACCAGTCAAGAGCTAGAATAAATCCACGATGGCTTTTGCGATTATTTCGATGGGACTAAATATTTGTTCCAAAGTGGCATAAGTTTCCGGTGAGCCCAATCGGAGATAGTCATAGTAGCCGGTGAAGCTGAGGCAGAGGCCATTCCATAGACCGATCAGAAGAATGACGGCAAAGATGCCGTTGAGCGCCCAACGGCCGATCTTCGATTTTCGTGGGAGGGAATGAAAATGACAAAGCATGATACAGCCGAACAGGACGAGTGTCGGAGCAAAATCGGCTTCATAACGCATTGTAACACCGCCATAGCACAATAACGAGGCGGTGAGCAACGAAACCGATGCCGTCATGAAAACAAGCGTGGCCAGGAGAGGCGCATTTCCCGTCTCCCATTTTTTGTTCAACAGCCAAGGCAGGGTTAGAGCCAGAAGCGCAACCGGTGATATGACAAAAAGCCCGGTTACCTTTTCCACTTCGTAATAATAAGTCGGCATATGAAACCAGATGGTGGGTATGGCATCGATAAACGGAAACTTGGGACTGACCGCAGGAGGCGATAGAAAATAAAACCAGAAACCTATTGGAATATTTTCCAATTGTACCGCGCGTTGGAGATGGCGGCTTTCCATCCTTCCCGTCAATTGATAATCGCGGCCGAGTTCAAAGGGGCTGCCAAACCGCGCGTAGTTATACCACATCAAAATCAAGCCGATGCAGGCCACGGGAACCAAAGCCCAAAGCAGCCCCCACCGGTTCCGTCCAGCTTTAACGTACCTTTGCCAAACCATAACAAGAATGGCCGCCGTAAAGATAAAGCCGAGCAAGGCATAGTTGAAACGGGCTCCCGCACTGGCGCCAATGGCGATCGAGGCGAGCACAAGCCATGGCAGGGCTCGAGCAGGTTCCTGCAAGGCCCGGTAAAACGAGTAAAAAATCAACTGCAACAAAAAGTAGGCACAACCGATGGCAACCTCGTAAATATCGGGTCTGCGCAGGAGAAAGGGGCAGACGTTGGCCATGCCCAGCGAAAGGAGACAAATGATCTTGAGCCACAAGGGAGTTGACGGAAAATAACGCCGCACCATAGCCATAAACAAAAGCGCCCCGAGAATGTATCCTGCCGAGCAAAAAATAGGCACCGCCAGATATTGCGGGAAATAAGTTCCGGTCAACAGGAGCCAGGGTAGAAAAATCAAGATGACCGGCGTGGGGCCGAAATAAATGTAGTATCTTCCGTTATAGAGGGATGTATCGTGTAACCGGTAATTTTGATTCAAAATGGGATCATAAGGATCGGACAAAGCCAATAATTCAGGCAGGGGTTTGATGGGCAAATCAAGATGTCCTTCCATGAAGGACTTCGAAAGCAAGGGATAGTAGATGGCCGATGAATTATTGGGGTACACACCGTTGGTCGTGGCTGTCCAAAAATAAAAGGCGACGACAAGACCCAGGACAGAAAAAAAAGCGACCCTTTCTCCGTCACGGGAAACACTGAAGGCCCCGGCGATTTTTTTCGGGGCTTGTTGCTGCTTGCGTATCATGGTCTGGTCTTTGCTTTTGTAACTGCCGAGGTAGTTCTTTTACATGCGCGAGCCGGGGCATTGCATTGTTGTGGGCGGTCCAGCATACGGCCATTGTACACATGCTGATCGCGATAGCCTAAAAATGAATAAACCGGAATGAAGCAGACACAACCCATCGAACCACGCTTACCACAAACGCAATCCCAATTTTGAAGCGACACGCTCCATGGCGGGAGCGATGGTATGGATGGTATAGGTATCCAGCATTCTTATGCCCATTCGGCTGAAGAAACTCGTTTGGAATGTCTCGCAATTGACGCACAACTCGATCTCCGATTTGCGCTTGTTGGCCAGACGCAACCGGGCGTCCTGGAAAACCTGCGAGTTCCATATTTCCGATACGGAAGATTCACTCAGGTTGGCCAATGGGTACGAGAAATTATGATCCCGGCAGCACAAGGCAATGGCTCCATTTGCTGAAACTGCCAACTGTCGCCAGGGGTAAAAACACGATTTTTCGGCGTCCGGATCCATTTGGGTCAGCTTTTGCAATTTCGACCACAATGACCCCTTGATGGTCAGGAGCTTTTTTATCCGCACGGAATTCACTCCCGGCGTGCCCGCCCAGCGATCATGGAATTGTTTGGCCTCATCCTTATTGGATGGCGCATAAATCATCTGGCAGATGGTGATGGGAAATTTCAATTTTCTGACAACCTTTTCCTTCAGAAAATTATCCACATTCGCCATTGTCTGCTCGAAATTAGAACCGACGCGAATCGCCTCGTGGGTTTCCTTGGTGGCTCCATCCAGGGAAAGAATCAGAATGTCCAATCCGTTATCCAAAAGCGCATTCGTCTTTTTGGCGTTCAACAGGGTGGCGTTGGTTGAAACCATGCACCTTAAATTGGCCGCCTTGCAATAACCGATCATTTCCCCGATGTGTGGATGCGCCAGGGGTTCCCCCACACCGCCGGAGATTGCCACCAGTTCGGCATAGGACTTGACCTGATCGATGATGCTCTTGAAGAGATCAAGGCTCATGAATGCATTTGGGGTCGTTTTACTACCTCTCCCGCACATGGGGCAGGCCAGATTGCAATAACTGGTGATCTCCAAAAGAATTTCGGAGGGCATGCCCGTGGTTACCGTCCGGCCTTTTACATGGCTGTCAACGGCGCGAAAGCGGTTGAGCGCATGTCGGAAGCTGAACAACATTGAATTTTGCCGCATTTCCATAAGGCCACGCTACGCCGTTAAACGGCTCCGGATACGCAATGCCTTATTTTACCATAGGCCTCGCTCCCTGAATTGTCCATATCCAAGATTAGCTCAATAACGAACGCGTTTGAGCGCTTCGACCATCAAGGTAAAAGAAAACGTCTGTGAACTCAGCATGATTAGTTCCAGTCCGTAGATGCTGATGAAGCTGAACGCATGCAGTATAAACCCGTCGGCGATCCATAGTGCCACGAGATAGAGGGTGGGGATGAGTCCGATGGCCATGAGAATTGACGCCAGGCTCATCAAGCGATTGTACGACCATAGCTTGAAAAAGCGTTCGGTAAAAGCATGGTCAAAATTATAGTAAAGCTTGACCACAATGCCTCCGGTCATGAGGGAAAACCCAAAAATCGCGAGAGCGATGCTAAAGAGGAGGGAGTTTAGATTGAACGAGCGGATGGGGCCCAGCGCCAGCAAAGTGCTGCCACAAAAGCCGAAAATGAATAGGGCCAATCCAGGGGGCACAAAGAGGAGATCGGGAGCGTAAGTGAACATGGCCCGCAGGTTGGTCCAGCCTGCCTTCCAGGGTGAAAGCCAGCCCGAGCGCCGATGATGACTAAGACGGCCCTCCCGGTCTTTGTAAAAGCGAATGGGCACCTCGCCAATCCTGAGCTTTAAGCGGACGGCCTTGACGATCATTTCCGACGCGTACTCCCAGCCCGGCGTCTCAAGTCGGATTTTGTGCAGCGCCGAAATCGAAAGCCCCCGCATGCCACAATGGATGTCGGTGAACCGGGTACCGTAAATCCGGTTGAGAATGAATGTCGTGGCCGGCGTGCCAAAATAGCGGTGTAATGGGGGCATCGAACCGGATTCAATGTAACCGGCAAAGCGCGACCCCATGATAAATTCGAATCCTTCCTTGAATTTGTCGACGAAGTGGCTTATTTCGCGAAAGTCGTAGGTCAGGTCAGCGTCCCCCATCAAAATATAATCACCCCGGAGGTAGGGAAGGGCATCGATGTACGCTTGTCCCAGTCCACGTTTGGGGACGCGCAGTACTTCAGCCCCTTCGCGGAGCGCGATTTGCGCGGTATCGTCGGTGGAACTATCCACGATCAAAATCTGCCCCGACACTCCTGCGGCGGCGATGCCCTGGTGACACCACTGGACGAATTCCCCGATCGTGAGCGCTTCGTTCAGCGCGGGGATGACAATCGTCAGTACCACCGGCTTCAGCTCCCCATTGGCGGGAAGAAGATGCTCGGGAAACATGGGGCGTATGAACAGGTGAGCTTAGGACACCTTGATCAGGCCGGACTTCACGGCATCAAGGGTGCTGCGCAAGGAAATGACGATGGCTTCGTGGGAAGTGTGACGGTTCTTCCATCCCAACGCGCGAATCTTTTCCGAGTTGAACCTCACGATCGGAATGTCGCCCTTCCATCCCCTGTCGCCGCCGGCATAATCGTAGACGACTTCCTTTAGTCCCATGACCTCGACGGCCAGATCAGCAATCTCCTTCACCGTCAGGTAGTCTTCCGTTGCCACGTTAAAGCAATCGAACGTGCCGGTCATGGTCCGTTCGAACAGGCGCAAAGCGCGAACCACATCGTCCACATGGATATAGGACTTGCTTTGCCGCCCATCCCCAAGAATTTGGAGACGCTTGGGATCGCGGGTCAGTTTTCGGATGAAATCGTAGCTGACGCCGTGGGTCTGCGACGGTCCGACCACGTTGGCAAACCGAAAGCAGCGGGCCTGGAGATCGTACATATGGCAATAGGCGCTCAACAGGGTTTCGCCCGCCAGCTTGCTCGCGCCGTAGGTGCTGGTGGGATGCATCGGCGAGAGGCCTTCGTGTACCGGAGTCTCCCCGACATCGCCGTAGACGCCGCTGCCGGAAGCATACAAAATGCGCCGGACGGATCCGGCTCGGCGGGCCGCCTCGACCACATTCTGGGTCAGATACGTCCCCTCCCAAAAATCGATCAATGGATCGACCATGGCTTTGGCAATATCAGGATTGGAGGCAAAGTGATAAACCGTTTCAGCTCCGGATCGTCGAAGGGCCTCAATGAGTTTGTCCAAGTCCTTGACGTCCCCACGCTCCACCGTCAAGGTTTTCGCGGTTTGCCATTGGCCAAGATGCCACAAATGTCCGGAAGAAAAGTTGTCATAAAGGACAACGGTTTCCCCCTCTGCCAATAATTGCGAAACCAGATGACTGCCAATAAATCCAACTACGCCCACGACGAAAAAAGAAGGCGAAGCCATTTCTCTTATTCGCGTCAAACACCAGATTTGCCAAGCGGAAAATATCGGACAGAGGCCGATCTTGGCCGCAGAGGACAATCGCGCAAGGCTCTCTGCCACAATGAGTGCTAACGACGCGAATCATTCCACAAAAGGCTTTTGTGAAAAGACCAGGTTATTTGTTAAGACCGATTTGTTGGAGTTGATCCAGCCGGCAAAACCGTTAAATCAGATGCATTCGATTCGAGTTGCTAATTAAAATAGTAAACCCCCGGCTCTGCCGGAGGTCACCGACTATTTTCGGGAGGAAGCTCTGGACATTCCGGGAGATCCTTGCGCATGCGCGCAAACATGTCGTAAGGGTCGCTCTGCTTGAGGGGAAGATCGACTCTGCGATATTCCATGGCGCTGAGGCAAAGCGCCTCCAGGATTTCGTAGCCATGATAAGTGATGTCGATGTTGCAGGGATGAACCTTGGCGCCGTCATCGAGCCAATGGGCCAGGTCCTTGGCGAAAAATTCTTGTAGTTTGCGCTGCTGGATTTCCCACCTTTCACCTTCCGCGGTGATCATTTCTCCGTGTGTTGTCCGGTTGAAGGTCCCCCAACGCCCGTCAGTATCGCACCAAACATAGCCGTGAGTGCCATAGGCGGTCAGGCGATTGTCTTTCCAAAAATCATCCTTGCCCATGTAGGAGGGGGAAAGTTTCCCAAACTGGACGATCGCTCTCACCCCGTTTTCCAATCCAATTTGTCCCATGGTGAAGTTGGGTGACGGGTGATGATTGGCCAGGAGTTCCTTGCCATGCGCATGGCCGACGACCCATTTGGCTCGTTTGCCGCCGTTGGCCCAAAGAATGTAATCGATATAGTGGGTCCCAAGCTGGGCGAGCCAGGCTTGGCAGGAGACGTCGATGCGCTGGAGTTTTCCAATTTCTCCCGCATCAAGCACCGACTTGAGTTTGGCAAAGGAAGTCAGGTATTTCTGCTGATGCGAGACGGCGGCCAGAATCTTGTGGCGGCGGCAGAGTTCGGTGATTTTCAAGGCCTCGCTGAGGGAGGTCGCCATCGGTTTCTCGAACACCAGGGCCTTGACCTGGTGCTTGACAGCCAGTTCCACCATGGAGAGCCTGACGTTGGGCAACGTGGAAAAGCAGAAAACGTCTGGCTTGATGTCGGCGAGCATTTTGTCCGCGTCGGCGTAAACCTTGGCCGGTAGATTTCGCGCTTTGACGACCCGGTGCGCCTTTTCCTGGTCGAGATCGCAAACGGCCTTCACGTCAAACCGGTCCCCGTTTTTAAGCCATCCGTCGAGATGGATTTCTCCGCGTGCTCCGCAACCGACCTGGGCTACTCGATATTTATTCATTATTTTATTTTGTTTTTTGGACTGGACGTCACCGTTTTGATGAAGCCGGGCGTTTTACTTAAAATTCTCGGCAATATATTTCCCATTCAGAAGCGTGGCCGCGTCGGGGTCGATTTCCGCCAGCGCCGATTCGTCTTCCACCATGATCCATCCCTTGTAGTCGACCTTCTTCAGGACATGGACCAGGCCGTGGAAGTCAATGCAACCGCGCCCCATTTCGATCCATTTTCCGTCCGGAGTCATGTCCTTGAAGTGAACATGCCGGATCCGGGCGGAGGCCTCGCGGAAAATTTCGACCGGGTCCATCCCGCCCTTGGCAATATGCCCGGCGTCAGGAGCAAATCCAACCACCCCACCAGCCAATCCATCAAGAAGCACCTTGTAATCCTCCTCGATGCGAAAGATGGAGCCGGGAGGGGAGTTGGGATGAAACGCCGAAACGATCCCGGCGGCCTGGGCGCGTGCTCCCACTTCATTCAAGCAGGCGAGCGCATTTTTTTGCCGTTCGGCCAGGTTTTGTCGGTCGGCGCCGGGCATTTGGCAGAGAACAAGGACGCATTCCGGAAAATACTCTTGAAGCATAGCGATGGTGGAGTCCGCCAGAGCCATTTCCTCCGCCGTCTCCTTGGGATTCAACCAGTCGCAGACCAGGGCCAGGGCGCCGAGCGTTACGCCGTGCGATTGAAGGCAATCGCGAAAACGGGCCGGCTCGGAGGCGAAGCTTCCGAGCATGGAAATGGCTCTGGCGGACTCCACCATCGCTATGCTTCAAGAGTATTTTCCGGAAGCCTTGACCGTGGCAATAATGTGCTCAATCTTTCCGCGATATTTTTCAAAGGACATCTGCCAGGTGTAGGTCTGGCAGCCAAAACGGATGCGGCCTGTTTTCATCAGATTCTCCTTTTGCAGCGGGCTCATGTCCTAGTTTTCCAAAAGAAATTTTGTCGTCAGCTCGTTGAAGGCCGCAAGGCTTTCCCAGTGATGACAATGCCCGGTGTTCGGGAAAACCTTCAGTTGCGCATTCGGCAGCCGGCAGGCCATTTCATGAGTGAACCGCGGAGGCGTAAAGATGTCTTCCGATCCGACGGTTAGCAGACAAGCCTGCTTGATGGCGCTCAGCCGTTCCAAGGCATGGTGGTTGATGCAGGCCTGGCACTGCGCGGCAAAGGCGTGCTGAGGCATGAGCGGCCCCTTGCCAGCGCCATTCTTTGCTTCCTCGAGTTCGGAGTAGCTGGAGGTGAAATACTCCGGTGCAAAGATCCAAAGCTGAAGCAGGCGGGTAAAGTCGGCGGGTGAAAGATAAGGCCGCGCGGTCTGGAAGTGAATAAAGACCTCCTTCATATAGGAATCGCACCTCGCCCAGGAACTGATCAGCACCATGCTTCGGACTTTCGTGGGATAACGAAGTGCCAGCTCTTGCGCGATGGCGCTGCCCATGGATATGCCGGCGACGCGCGCTGATGGAATCCCGAGTTGATCGAGAAGCCCCGCGGCGTCGTCGGCCATCATGGAGGTGGTGTAGGGCCCCTCCGGTTTATCCGAGTCGCCGGCCCCGCGATTGTCCAGGGCAAGGCAACGAAAATGTCGGGCGTAAGCCGCCTGGTGCTTTTCCCAGACCGAGCCGGGAGCTCCAAGACCCATGATAAGAAGCAAGGGATCGCCTGTGCCTGTTTCCTGATAGGCAATCTCGACCCCGTTGATTTTAAAGGAGGGCATATGCAGGGTCGTTCAAAAGATAATGCCTTCACCAAGACCAACTTTGCGGTAATGCGCGGCGGCCTGGTCGTATTCCTTCTCACCGGCGAGATGCTCCAGCATTAAGGGCACTTCCTGCGGAAGCTGGTGAAGGCCCCGGAGCAGCGCGGCAATATCGAGACCGCCCTCGCCCGGCATCACCTCTTCAAGAATGACGCTGATGGCCGGCTCCTTCAATTTGATGTCCTTGGCGTGCGCGGCGACGATGCGGTCACCGAAAAGGCGCACACACTCCGCCATGATCTCCCCGCTGGTCCAGTAGGCCCTCGCCGAATTGATGAGATTGACGAGGTCGAGATGAACCCCGAACTGCTTGCGATCGACCGCCTGCAAAAGTCGGGCGATTTGGCCGGGTGAATCGACCACGTTGAACGGGAAGATTTCGTAGGTGAAGAAAGCGGTTTTGGGTTTCACTTCATCGATGAAATACCGGGCTATCTCCACGGCTTCGTCGAAGGCATCGTCGGAAAAATTTTTTGCGTCGTGTTTGACGTTGCCATTCCCGTGACAATAGGAACCGAAGATATCGACTGCGGTGCGCGCTCCCAATTCCTCCGCCAAAGCGAGCGCTTCAACCATGCGTTTTCGATTGGCGCGGCGGGTGTCGGGATTGAGTTCCATCAGGTTTTCCCAATAGCCCACTTCCGCGATCATGACGTCCTCCCGCGCAAAGGCGTCCTTGACCTCGCGGATCTTGGCGCTGTCGTGCAGGTCCATCTGGGGGGCATAGGCTGCGGTGTAGCCTTTCTTTTTATGGGCCCTCGCCAACAGCAGGGGATCGTCCGCCGCTGCGCCGTGACTTTCTCCCGCGCCGGCTGCCTTTGCATTCTTATCAAGGAAAACGGGTGCGCCAAATCGAATCATGCTTTTCTCCGTGGTTCGTGAAGTTCTCTGTTTTGATATCTTATTCAAACCGGGAGACCGGGCGACGGAAGAATTCTGATTATGTTATAACTCTTTTGATATTTTCATAATCAACAACGACCACAGTGCAAACAAATCGCGTCATGACCAAATCCACGACCCGGAAAATCGAAAACGGGCCGTTGATGTTTTTGCGGCAATTTTCCCTCTGATCGTCAGGCCGCCCTGGCTTTGATCCGGGAGTTATTCCCGGAGTCCCCTGCGGTAATCCGAAGGGGTCTTGCCGATCAGCGAGCGGAAGGTCTTGGTGAAATAGGCGGGTGAGTTCATGCCAATGCTGTAGCAAATCTCCGCCACCTGCAGTTCGCTGTTCTTAAGCAGCGCCTTGGCCCGGTTCATCTGCTGCGCATGGATGTATTGCAGGGGACTGACGCCATAGGCTTTTTTGAAAATCCGGCAGAGATGCTCATAGCTGTAATTGAAATCGGACAAAATCTCGCTCATTCTCGAAGTCTTGTAGGGCTTGGAGGAAACCCGGTCGAGGGCATGTCTGATGCGGCCGGCAATCGGAAGTGTCCGGTCATTTTTCTGGATGGGCTCCGTTTTTTCTGGGGATACGTCCAGCAGCTCGATGAGCAACTCATGCAGGACGGCTCCCGCCAGAAGCATGCCATGAGGCAGTCCCGTCGAGGTCAACTCCCTCAGCTTTTTCGCGAGTTCATAAGCCCTGGTTGGATTGGGTATCGCCCCATGGCGTATTTCTGGCGGCACGAAATCGGGCGCCGAATGGCATTGCTCATAACGGGGGCGGTTGAGGGCCAGGGTCATCACCGGTGAATCGACGCGGGGACTTTGGGGCTGCCAGTCAAAATGGCACCAGTAGCGGTATCCGCCGCGTGACTTAAGACAAATTTCAGAATGCCATTTTCCGGGAGGAATGATGATGAACGTGTCCGGTTTGCAGATGAACTTCTCGTCCTCGAACTCGAGGCTGCAGGCGCAATTGCGGTAGAGAATCACCTCGTGATCGTAAATAATCCGCAACGGGCTGCTGAAATGCGCCGGGCACTTGCCGAAGGAAGCATGTGACCGGACCAGAAAAGCATCTTCTTTACTAACGGGCCGCACGTGGGGAGAAATTTTGCCGAGCCAGCTGTTTGGCCAGTCCGTTTGCAGTAGGGGCTTTTTTTGCATCGGGTAAATATCAAAAAGGTTATAATCTAATCATAACTCTTTCATTGTCACCTATTCTCTTGGGGGCCCGATCATCGACCCATAAAATCATACTGTCACATTTACGCACAGTTCGATTATCTCACGGATCGCATCGGAGAAGAGGTTGCCTATTTCCTCGGGCTCGGGATGATCTGCGATCTCCCTTTTACTTCTATCAGGACGAAAAAAGTCGCGACTTGCTGGCCGAAATCCAGCGCCGTCGCAGGCGGGACAATCCCTCTTGGCCCGAATCATTGAGAAACAATGATTTCTAAATCGTATATGATTTGAAACAACGTATTTGAGTGCCTGATGCTCCGTATTGGCGATGACATTCGTTTGGAAACTCTCATCAATTGTAAGGGTACCGGCTTTACACCGCCGAAATCAGAAAATGATCAGAACCCATCTCAAAATTAATCGAGAGCGCGCGAAAAGAGCTTGCCGATTTTTTGACAGATGCGAAAAAAAAGCGAGGGGCGAGCCTGGGGCCTCTGGATGAATTTCTTGTGCTTGCGCATACCCTGGTAGATTGAGCAGGTGGTGCAGGGGATGTCTTTGCGTGGCGGCTTTCCGCCCTGGAGCATTTGCCTCGCGTATTGCATTTTCTCGTTGTTGACCGTGGCCGGCAGGCCGTCTTGAAAGACATTGCCGCCGAAGTCACCCCAGAAGTTGCGGCCACAGCCAAGGTTCTTTCCATCCCAGTTGATTTGCGGCCGATTCCAGAGCTGGTCGCAGATACTCTGCATGTAATCGGCCTCGAATCTTTCAGTAAACTCAGCACGCGATGCGACGGAGTTGCCCGTCTCGCGCTTCACCCATTCCGGATCGCGAATTGGCGAAAAATCGGGATCCCAGGTGAGCTTGAAGTAAATCTCCATCCCCAATTTGGCGGCCATCTCACGGGCCTTGGGGATCTCATGCTCGTTGTGGCCGAACAGAACAAACTGCCATTTGAGCTTCGGAAACACCGAGTGATGGAGCGCCTTGTAGTGGTTGATGGTCTCAATGTTCTTGATTACGCGGTCGAAATCGCCCCGGACCCGATATTGAGAATACGTTTCCTGGCTGGCACCGTCGATGGAGCAGATGATGCCCCGAACGTGGTACTTGACCAGTCCCTCGAGGACCTCTTCCGTGACATGATTGAGATTCGCGCCGTTCTCGATCCTGATGGCCACCTGCTTCTCGTGCGCCAATTGCAGGATCTTAAGGATTTCCGGGTTTAGGAAGACTTCCCCGTAATTGGAGATTTCGATGTCTTGGACGAAGGGGTTGACTTCCAGGAAGTTCTTGAAATCGGTAAACTTCAACACCCCGCTGCCGATAGCGGGCTCAATCGCCTTCGTTGTCGTCGGGCACGAGGGACACCGCAACTGGCAGCGGGAGGACGCTTCGAGACGGACGCTGTTCGGCGGGGATACGGTGGACACAAGCGTAAAAGATGCTGGAATCTATCCTCTATTCAGAACGGTTGCAATTGTGCAAAGCCTGCACCAGGGCGCGAGGAAAGTTCCTTTTAGGAAAATCTGTGATCGGCAGCAGTCTCACAGGGACGGAGGAAAGGGTTGAACGGTTACGGGTACGTTCCGGGATTGTTGATATCAAGCTTCACTCCGGCGACCATGGCGTTATCCCGGGCATTGACCGGGCTGCCGATAAGTTGGATTTCATTATCGGCGTATTTTGAGTCGATTTGCACCGTCCTTTGTGCGACAACGCCGTCCCACTTTCCAGGAAAATTCATCGTCTGATTCTAGGTGAGATAGTCGTCGGACCGTTGTCAGTCCCCGTTTAGATCGATCGTGTCCTGGGGATCGGGAACAAAGGAAAGCCAGTAAGGAGCACGCACGCCGATGAGGCTTCTCTCGCCTTGGATGTCGATGGTGACGACGTGGTCGTTCCGGCCAAAAGCGTTCCATCGCCCAACCCCCTGTTGAGCGCACCGCGCGTCAAAAATTGGCCACCGTATCGCCACAATTTTCCCGCGCCTTGCCGAAGTAGGGATTGTGCGCCATTTTTGGGTCCGACTGGACCCAATAGGCATTGGCCAGGGGACAATAAACCTCGTGCAGCGAGCCGGTGTTGATCTTGGCCAGCTTGAAGGCGTCGATCAATTGGATGCTGACCGTCTTGAAGATCTGACGTGCGGCGTGCAGGTCCTGCGCCGCAGCCAGTTGGCCTACCGTCTGCGCGAATTCGGGCGGGAACGTTTTGTGTGGATCTGCGGCCACGGCTTGCTGGATTGTCTGGGCCGCGGTGGTCACGCCGTCGAAATTGTCGGTAATCAGTTTATGGTGAATGATGAGATACTGTTCCGTCACGGTCTCGTAAGGCTCCGACAGTCCCAGATTCGCCGCGAGGGCGGGTGTGGCGGTCAGGACTAGGACAAAAAGCAGGGAGGATAGTTTCATGGCGCGAGGCCGAGTTTAGGGTGTGTTTCCAAATAGGACAAGACAGTGGAATCTAATTATAACACAATCGATGAAGGATTCATGGGGTGGAAGGATGCAAAATGGTCATTCATTTTCCAACTGGCGGATGCCCTCGTAAAGGGAATTTAGTTCATCATCGTTTAATCCATTGTAAAAGCCGCGGATGAAACCCTGGGGATCGATCAAAGCCATATACGTGCTGTGGCTGACTAGGTATTGCCCCGGCTGCAGTTGCTTACCATGGTTGTCTTCAACCGATTGCAAAAATCCATGGTGAATCAGGTCATAAAGAGGTTTTTCCGGCCCGGTCAAAAACCACCAGCGTTGCGGGTCGGCGCCTAAATGATCCGCGTAGGCGGCCAGGACGGCGGGGGTATCATCCTGGGGGTCGACGGTAAAACTCACGAGTTGAACGCGACTGTCTCCGGCTAGTTTTTGCTGAAGTCTGGCCATATTGGCCGAAATAATGGGGCAAGGTCCGGGACAGGTCGTGAAGATAAAATCAGCCACCCAAATTTTTCCTTCAAGATCGTGATTGGTGATGATTTTGCCACTTCGCTCCGTGAGGGAAAATGACGGCACGGCGGCATATTTCCCCAGCTTTGCGTTGCGATAATGCTGCCCGGGAAGGAAAAGGGTGACCACGAAAAGTGCGGCGATAACCGGCAACCCAAGATGGAGAATCGAATAAACTATTCGCGACGAATTTGAAGGTGGCAGGGAAGGCATAAGTCTTCAG
>Ga0206881_10227_pt1 | contig 15192 bp, 10 predicted proteins | sample Alteio_BWOrgCont_3_FD_152867 | JGI IMG/M metagenome (GOLD analysis project Ga0206881, IMG submission 152867) | Enriched cells from forest soil in Barre Woods Harvard Forest LTER site, Petersham, Massachusetts, United States -... | ecosystem: Environmental > Terrestrial > Soil > Temperate forest >...
ACCGTTTCGAGATCGTCGGCGCAGAGGTGCATAATGAATGCCCGCATGCGCGGCTCGACAGCATATTCCGCGAGCGCGGCGGTGCGTTGCTGCAACAGCGCTCGCGCGTTTGCGCCGCTGAGATCGAACGCCTGGAAGAGCAACAGCTGAAGCCGGGACAACAGGTCGTCGTAGCAGCGCTGGAGTTCGGCAAACGCTCCATGCAGCTCATGGAAGAACGTTCTGACGCTTCGCTCCGGCATCTTCTGGCTTTCGAAAGGATTGAACTCGCAGGCCACCGGGAGATCGTGGAACAGAATCTGGTCCGGGTCGCGTGCTGCGAGCAGCGCCTCTCGGACTGCAATTGCCTTCTGCGACAGGCACGCCGTTCGCTTTGTGTAATCCTGCAGGCGGTTGAAGAACCGATACAGAGGCTTAATGACGGCGACAAGGTTGTCGCTGTCCGCCGCATCCGCCCCGAGGAGCTTGGCGTACTCCTGGAAGACTGTCTTGCGCACGCCCTCAATCCGGTACGACCGCAGAGTGAAGGTTTCGGGCGACTTTAGGATTCGCTCGAAAACATCAATCGTGATCTCTGGCACGAAGGCATTGCTTTCGTAGATTGCGATTTCGGTATCGTGCACAATGCAGGCGACGCCGAATAGTACCGGGATCACGCCGCTCTTCATTCCAAAAGGCGAGCGCCTGAGCATTGCAAACAGCTTGTCGAGCGGTTGCTTTTCGAGCTCGGCGTCGCCGAAGAATTTCTCGATGGCATGCCATGCGGGAAAGATCGTCGAATGCAGATGCGGGGCTGTCAGAAGATACTCGCCGTCTACCGCGCGGTGCATTCCGTTCAGCTCAAGAAGTGAGCGGTACATGCTCAATTCCGGCGGGTATCCGGTGATGCCTAGCCGTGGTTCCTTCGGTCTGGTGATAATCGCCTCGATCAGAATCCGACGCGCCTTGGCTGCCGCCGAAGACAGGGCACGCCTGTTCAGCAGCTCGTTTTTGATGACGGGAGCCTTGTCATATACCTCATCGCAGATTTCAGAAAGCATTTGCGAGAGCCGAGTGGGAGACTCAATCTTCTGTTCGATCCCCAGATGAAACCAGGCTGTACGCGATGATTTCGCCGGAGAGAAGAGTTGGGCAATCTCCGCATCGACGACCTTCTCCGCGGCTTGCATGCGAATTCGGAGCTCTTTCCGAGCCACAAGGTCAGCTTGCAATGCCGGCGTGTTTGCTTCCACCCACTTCAACAGTTCCAGTTCCCGGAAGCCTGCAGTCAGCGCTTCGACGTTCCTGGGGATCGCCACGAGCACGTCTCCACGTTCACGAGCCCCAGAGCCGATCGCCAGACGTACAAGTTCGTCGTACTCAGATGGAGTGGCGGGGATGGCATAGATCATCACGCCATCCGTCTCATCGTCCCGGCCCAATACCTTGCTGAATGTTGCAACATCGGCAAAACGGATCTTGAAGAATCGCAGGGTTCCCGTCTCGAAGGAATGCCGCTTTGCCACCAATGGACGTGCGGAGTAACGTGACTCAATGCGTCCGGCTAGACTGGCGTTCGGCGAGACGCGCCGCGCGGCCTCGTCCAACTTCTGATCGAGGTCAATGTCGCTTCCTTGCCACAGCATGTAGGAAGAGCTGTGCTTGCGAAACACAAGCACCGACCGCATCTGCAGAGAATCGCAGACCTTCCGCGCATCCTGCCCGCCAAGCGCTAGTCGCAGGACTTCGACAGACGCACGCAGCTTGCCGTATGGGCCCACAATGTTCAACAGGCCCACGGCCTTTACGACCTCTGCCTCCAGAGCGGAAAGGTCGCGATGAGCCTCAAGCGTACCCATTACTTCCGCCCAGCGCGAACCTGCCTCACCTACGCTCAGCCCGCCTCCCAAAGCGTCCGACATATAGTCGAAAAGCTCGCCCAGACTGAAAAATGCCGGCGAGTCCGAGGAGATGTCACGTTCAAGATACGTAGAAAGCCCGGAAGCATTGCGCGATGTCAGGAATGAGAACAAGGACCGCTGGTTCTGTCCGAACTTTCGGCACAACCGGGCAAGCGTGAGCGCCGTAATGGGATGCAGAGGTGCACAGGACGCCATCACCTCAGAAAGCTGCCGCTTGTTGAGCGAAGGCGGTGCGCAGCCGAGATCGTATAGCTTCTCGGCAATCGCCGTTGCCTGCTTTCGATATGCAGTCACGAGCGGACTAGGTGTTTGGAGAATGCCTCCAGCCAAGACACGCAGCAGCTGCTCGGGAGGATCCTGAAAGGCAACATCGTCGAATCTGCCCTGAATCTTTGCCCACTCATTCCGCAGGATGGGTCTCAAGCCTGCCGCGTACTGATCGAATGCCTGATGCAGAATGGTGATCAGCAGCAGATTCGGCGAGGTGCCCGCAGAAGTGGCTTCCGCAAGCAGCTGAAGGAAATAAATGTCGCTTTCGTCCGGACGATGCGCAGCGTACTCAAGGAACTTGCCCAATTCGTCTACGACAACGACAATCCCGTGGCACTTTTCGACGCGGCGTAATTGGTCCGTCAGTTCACCGACCAGCGAAACAAGACGCAACAGGTCAATACCCTTGCCGCGCGCATTAGCTCGCTGAAGATCGGTCAATGCTTGCAAAGCGGGAATACGCTGCGTCTTCTTCGTGAATTTTGGAACGTCGCGCAGGATTGATTCGAGCAGCACAGGCGCAATCGAGCCCGCTGTGCCAGTCACCAATATCGGGCAGAACCCGGTAGGACGGATGGAATCCGCCCGCCTTTGGTCCAGCAGACGAGATGCCATCTCAGGCGCGAAACCTTTCAGCATTTTTTGCGCCGCGGCCGATCCTGGCATCCGGTTGCCCGACAGCAGATTGACGAGAAAGAGCACGAACGCTGATTTGCCGGAGCCATAGGGTCCGGTGATGGTCCAAGCGCGTGGCCCCGGAGTGTCCGCCAGAACGCGATGAACGCGATTGAGGAAGTCAATGCCGATCGGAGTCAGGATGTAGCCGGCAACCGCAGCCGCGTCCTCTACATCGCGCTCAAGGCTGACAGAGCGGGTGTATCGCGGTGAAATGCCAATCGTTTCACTAAGCCGCATTTCCGTCTCCGATGCTCGTTAGGCTTGACTCGTAGTAGTGTTCGAGAACCGAATCCTTCTCGATTTTCTTATGGCGATACACCTGTTTCAGTCCTGATGTCTCGTCGTAGATGTACTTCCCGCCCGTAAGGTGGTCGAGCCGTTCTAGTCGGCTCGCCGTACTGTTCTCATCGAGTTTGAAGACCGCACCAGGGCCGCGAGCCTCGAAGGCAATATCCGAGAAGGAGAGTGTGTCGCCAGAGGTTCTCGAATCCCAGAACTCCAGAAGGCAGTACAGGAAAACCTCGTCGCTGACGGACGGCTTCGGACCCCGATTAAACCGGAACAGGACACCCTCCGGGTCAACAGTGATCAGCTGAAGCTCGACGAGCGGACATTCCAGGTTCTCCTCCAGCAAGTCCGCTTTGGCTCTCGTCCCCAGGTAAGTTCGCAGCGCGCAATCGATGTCCCGCCCAAGAGACGACGAGCTAGGACCGGCAATATTTCTGCGCTTCAACTCTACCTGGAAGAGCTCGGCAAGAGAATCGCGGGTGAACTCATCGGTGCGCAGCAAGTTGAACATCCAGCACCAGCCGGTGCTACGCCGTTCATTTGTCGCCAGCTTCCAGTGGAGCAACCACAGCGTGCTCAGGTCTTCGAGGAACGGGTCGCGCCCGTGAGACCCAAAGATCAGATCCCCGAAAGTAGTGGTGCCGAGTTCAGCGCCGCGGGTATTCGGAAATTCCTGCAGCATGTCAGTCGCCAGTGCCCAATGCCGAATCGAGCGCACCATGTTCTTGCCGACACCGAGGTCCACCATGGCATCCTCGTCAGCAAACAGCCGCGGATTAGCGCGAATGCCGTCGACAGCCTTCTTCAGCCAGCCATGCCGCAGGGTGAAGGTTTCGTGTCCTGAAAAGGAGACGATTCCGGTGCCCTTCGTTGGCTGATCGGTCCGGTTAAGCTCTGCAACCTCAGGCGCATCAAGCACTTTCGTGCGAGAGCGGCTAGAAGAATCAGGGAAGCGCGCCATTATTCCACCCTCTGCCCAATCTCGGAAAATCCGAGCTTGAGCTGTCCATTATCGATTTGATCGAAGAGAAGATCGAGCGCCTTACGGACCATGGCAGAACGATTTACGTTTGTCCGGTCGAATTCGGTCTTCAGGCGTCGTTTCTGATCAGGCCGCACCAACACATTGATTGGACAATTATGCCGCTTCGGCTTTGTGGACGTCTTCTTGCCCATGTGTCGAACTGTATATACAATTGTTAACAGAGTCAATGGGATCGTTCCCTGTGCGGGGACCAGGGCCAACGCGGCTGGCATCGTAATCAAGCTTTCCTATGTTGGCGCGTCGCAAATGACGGAGGCTGCGCCGTGACGTCTTAGAATGAAGGCGATGCAGCCCGCCGCCACAAGCGATGTGCGACGCGAGAAGACTGCGATCGTGCGGTATCGTTACTCCCGTCCGGTCATGCTGGCGCTCTCCCATGCGCTCATCGCGCCCGGCACATCCGTTTTCGATTACGGCTGCGGCCGCGGGGAAGACCTGCGGTACCTTCAGTCGGTCGGGATCGACGCCAAGGGATGGGATCCGCACTTCTTGCCGCATACCGCAATCGAGTCCGCCGATCTCGTAAATCTGGGCTATGTCCTTAATGTCATCGAGGACCCCGAGGAACGGCGATCAACGCTTCAAAGAGCCTACGATCTCGCAAGACGCGTGCTGATGGTTACTGTCCGCGTCGACCGATCACTTGAGACGGCCATCCAGTTCTCTGACGGGGTCCTTACGCAAATCGGCTCGTTTCAGAAGCTCTATTCGCAGGGAGAGTTCAAAGAATATCTGCAGGATGTCCTCGGCAGGCGCCCGCACATGGCAGCCTTGGGAATTGCGTACGTCTTCAAGGATGAAGCACTCGAGTCCACTTATCTCGCTTCCCTCGTCCACAGGCGGATTGACAGTTCAAGTGTTCAGGCGATGGAAGAGTTCTCGCAGGATCCTGTGGCGCAGAGCTACATCAGCCTGACGTCGACCCTCGGCCGGCCGCCCATTCCCAGCGAATTCGCCGAATATCCCTTGCTCCTCGATCGATTTGGTTCTCCCGCGAGAATTGAACGCCTGGCGCATCAGCACTCGTCTCCCACCGCCATCGAGGAGGCGCAACAGCGGCGCCGCGAGAACATCCTCACCTATGCCGCAATGATGTTGTTGCAGGGGCTCAAGCCGGTTCCATTCCGATCACTGCCGCAAGAGCTTCAGTCCGATATCCGAATGCTGTGGTCATCGTATGCAGATGTCTTCCCGGAGGCAAAGAAATTTCTGTTTGGCATCGGAGACGCCTCTATGGTGCGTCGTTACTGCGAAACCAGCTCGGTCGGGAAAAAGCTTCCAGATGCTTTGTACGTTCATTGTTCCGCCGAGGAACAGTTGCCGGCGGTTCTCCGCCTCCTGCTTTTCGCGGCACGTCAGGTCGTCGGAGATTTGGAATACAACGTCGCGAAGATTTCATCGGACGGACGGTCCATCTCGTTTCTAAGCTATGAGAACTTCGAGGACGATCCGCATCCAATACTTTTGTATAGCGTCCGGGTCTATTTACCGCGCGCAGAGTATACGATCCGCAACTACTCCAGTTCGGTCAATCCTCCGATTCTGCACCGCAAAGAATTGCTTATAGATTCTTTGCATCCGATGTATCGAATCTTTCGCGATCTGAGTGATGAAGAAGAAAAACTTGGGTTGCTTAGCAGCCTGAGCATTGGGACGAGAGTTGGATGGTCCTCTGTTCTGGAAGAGCACGGAGTCGAGATTGATGATCATCGAGTGATGCGAAAAGCAACCATGTTATCGAATCCCCAAATGCCTGCGTCTATCCCTGAGGAAATAAACTGAGCGGGTATCCGTCATCGGTCGATGATTGAGGATGAAACACGCTTCACTCCTTCCATGCGATAGAGCAATGCCTCAATGCGGTACACCTTATCTTCCTGAGAAAGAGACGTGGAATGTTGCCGCGATCTCCTCGCTGCCGGTCTCACCGTTGAAAGAATGATGACGACCATCTGGCTTTCGAGGATTTGAAGAATCCGAGAGAACAGCCTCCGTTGAATAGCTGCGCGTACATGGAATTTCCAGGTCATATCGGCTCCTTTCGTTAGAGAGATCGAGTGCAAAGAAAAGCCACCAATCGCATTGCGACGGTGGCTCCTGGATTTCGTTTGAAGCAAGTTACATGCCAGCACCACCTGATGAATGGCTAATCAGAATGCTGGGAATCGCGATTGTCTTGGGGTTGAGGCTGCAGGACGAGATCGACAATCGCAATATCGAGCGACATGAGTATGCTCAGAGATATCAATCGATCACGAGCTTCGTCAACACGACGGCGGTATTGTGATAAGCGACTCATGAGCCAGAAACCTGCCATCCGATGTTGGTTAGCTGGAGCCCCACTTTTTGACTCGTTTTCGATACCCCATTTACTGTCGCGCCGATGTCGGGAAATGCTTGCTGAATGTCTGGCCTCGCTACCCAGGTAGCAAGGTTCACGATTTTGTAGGTGTACGTTACCTCGGTCTGCGAGTGGTCACTCATCGTTACGGGGTCACCCCATTTGAGAATGGAGTCGACGACCTTTTGTCCGTAGCAGAAGCCTCCAGTCTGTTCGAATGTGCCAGGAACCTGCCGAAAATACTTCTGCCCTTCTGCCGTGAGTTGGTAGCGCCTTACAGGTTGCGGGGGAGCCGAACCCCGAAGAGCATCCAGCATCCCATGAACGACTGCTGTCGTATCCGTCTCTGACACCAGACCGGAATGCTGCAGAGCAACTAACTGTGGTCCGAACCCATATTGCGCTTGCTGCGCTGATGCAGGAATGTCAATCGGGAACTGGCGGCCTATTGAGGTGCAGACTTCTCCGTGTTTCGCTAGATATCGATTGATCGCGTTCGTGAAATTTTCAGCACTCGGCTTGCGGGCGCTATTGCACGAGATCATGAAGAGGAGTCCAGTAAGCGAGATGAGACAGAGCCTACGCATGAATTAGCCTCGTAACTTGAAGACAACTGCTACGTTGCCTCGCATTCGACAAGCGATGACTTTCGCCACGCCCGACCAACGAGTTTCGCCGGTGGTGTGCGCAACGACTTTCGCCAAGAAAGGCTTACGTTTACCCGATTTTTCAGGCACATAGGAGCTTTTGTTCTACGGGGTTCATGGCTGGCGGTAGTTTGGCGGTTGCTGAGTTTTGGTGATGCCGGCCTCATAGACGGTTTGGCCAGCGACGACGGTGCGGAGTACGCGCGTTTTCAGGATGTCGGCTGGCTTCGCTTTGAGCAGGTCACGGTCGAGGACTACGAAATCGGCGAATTGACCGGGGACGAGCTTGCCTTTTTTCGTCTCCATGCGCTCCGCAAAGGCCGACCCTTGCGTGTAGGCATAAAGCGCCTCGCCCCTGGTGATCGCTTGTTCCGGATAATAGATCCTGGTTCCGTCCTCACTCTTGCGCGTGATCGCCGCGTAGATTCCGCGAAACGGCGTGACCGGTTCGACCGGATAGTCCGTGCCGAACGCCAGCACTGTGCCTTGGTCCACAAAGGTTCGCCATGGGTAGGAGTATTTTGCTCGCTCCGGGCCGACGCGGTCTTCTGCCCAGTACATGTCCGTGAGCAAGTGATTTGGCTGCATGGATGCGATCACTCCCAGCCATCGAAAACGGATGAAATCGTGCGGGTCGATAACCTGAATGTGCTCAAGGCGAAACCGCGAAGTCATGCTGTTAGGCACTGCCCCCTCTGCAGCAACAAAGGCGTTGAGCGCCATGCTGACTGCGCGATCCCCGATGGCGTGGAATCCGATCTGAAAACCAGCCTGGGCTCTTTCAACGGTCATCCGGTTCAGCTCGCTCTGATCGAACTGCGGAATGCCGGAATTGCCGGGATCGTCGGAATAGGGTGCATTCAGCACCGCCGTGCGAGATCCCAGCGATCCGTCCATGAAGCCCTTGAGCATCCCCGTATGCAACAGCGGATCGTTGGCGGGATGGTGGGCACGCTGGCTTTCGAGAACAGGCAGTGGATCGAGGAAGGTCAGCCATTCGCTGATGCGAATCGGAAGCTTATCTTCTCGTTCCATTTCCTCATACACGAGGAAGTCCTCCCAGGTGGAGTAATCCTGGACCGAGGTCACACCGTGGGCGATTGCATCCTGAATGGCTAGTTCCAATGCCTTGCGACGTTCTTCACCGGTCGGTGGTGGAACCTTCGCATACACCAGATCCATGGCCGTCTCCCGCACAATACCCGTGGGTTCGCCTTGGGCATCGCGATCGATCTTGCCACCCGGTGGATCGGAAGAATTGCCGGCCATTCCTGAAAGTTGTAGTGCTTTGCTGTTAGCGACAGCGATATGACCATCAACACGCGTGAAGATCGATGGATGATCGCCGGTGACTGCATCGAGGTCCTGGCGGGTAGGAAGCTGATTCGCGGCCCACGTCATCTGATCCCAGCCCCGTCCACGCAGCCATGTCCCGGCAGGCGCGGCCTTCGCCGCTGCCGCGATCCTCTGCTCCATCTCGGAAAGCGATTGGACCCCGATGAGATCGATGGTTAACTTGGTTCTCCCGGCACTGGCAAGATGAACATGGGCATCGTTGAAACCCGGCATGGCGAAGGCTCCGTGAAGATCGACCACTTCTGTCCTGGGGCCGCGCAATTTGAGAATTTCGGTATCGTCGCCTGTGGCAACGATCATGCCGTTCCGAATTGCCACGGCCGATACTCGCCGGGGACGAACTGTGGCCAGTGCATCGCCCGTAAGGATGTTGCCGTGCACATAAACTGCATCGGCAACTCCGCTGAGCTTCGGTCGTTGTGCCAACAGAGGTATCTTCCACACGGTCAGGACCAAACTGCTCAACAGAACTTTTCTCAGCAGCTTCGCCAACACTTATTTCGCTCCGATTCCAAGCGAGTTCCGAATGTCCGCCTCGATGTCAGCCTTGGAGCTGGCATCTGCTGCCTCGAGTACGATCTTTCCATTTCGGGCAACGTAGAACGAGCTTTGGAAGGTAGGGCAGTCCGCCATAGGCTTGAGCTGTCTTGTGGGTGCAGCGCAGAATTGGGTACTTTACCCCATACTTGGCAACGATCTGCTTCACTTTGTCGCCGCTCGCTCCATCGGTGACAATGCCCAGTACCTCGAAACCTTGCGATGCATACTTCTCACGCAACTCCGCCAGCCAAGGCATCTCCACCTTGCAGGCTGCACACCACGTTTTCCTACATCGGATAGGGCAAAACACAACGAGTCCTCAAGCGGTCCAAATAAATTTACGGCTCCACGGGAATTGTTTGCGTAGCGAGTACTACCGGAACGATCTGCGGTTTATTCTCTTGAACACTGTCTTTCTGTTCGGTCGTATTCGAATAACCGACTTCTGGGCTTGTCAGGGCACACTCGGCCACAAGTTTCCTTTCACCCACTGGCCGGGCCTGAACTGCCCAGCTCATCTGTGCGGATAATCTTGCGTTCGGAGTAATTGCATCCTCTGAACTCATGCAGCTCATGTCACCGAAGGCCGGTTGTATCACGACATCTCGATAGTGAATTTTCAATCCCGATGCAGGAACATGCAGTGAATCGACGGCGATAATGTATCGACCCGGACTCGGCGAATCAAGCACCCAGTGTTTCTCCGTGGCATGCGACGAGTCTTCGTAGAGCAACGGTGTGGCGTCGCCAAAAGCCTTGGGGTCTCCAAAGGCCTTGTTCGGGCCGTCCGGCGCCTTGTACACGTAGAGTCCGACCCAGGATTCAGGATCGCCATGCTCCGATGAAATCTCCAGCCGCTTCGCGCCCTCGGCGACCTCGACCTCAAATAGACTGGCAGCCAGCCCTGGCTGTAGCACAAGAGAGGTCTCATGCTCGCTCCCGAGACCGAGGCCGGTTACATGCGTCTTGAGTCCCGCTCCCGTCTTGTTCGCAAAGGTGACGGTCTGTGGTTGCGTAGTACCGACCTTGCTGACAGAGAGGGCATCGATTTGATAGCCAGTGAACTGAAGGGAAAACTTCGCATCACGAGGACTGTCTTCGCCCTCGAGCTTGGCCTCCATGTCATCCAAGCCCACGGCGAATTGCCACACTCCTGATGCCGGATGATCGAAATATTGCACCTGTTCGCCCTTGACGGTGGCGGAAGGCGGTTCCGGTTTGGATGCCGACCCATAGAGGTTGTAGGGCAATATACGCCCAGTGGGGTCCTGTGCTTTGAAAACCGCACCCTTGCCGTCGTCGCGTTTCAGGTGAACCATCATCCCAGACAGTCCGGCAGGAACATTTAGATACATCTGAACCCTCGAGCGCGTGGAGTCCTTTACGAGGGTCGCTTTGTAGTCGCTTGCGGGAGTAAGGGGTACTGCCACAAAGATCGTGGCCATCACGCTGTGTGCGATGAGGTCGGCTCGCGGATCAATGAAATCCAGAATCGCACTGTAGGAGCCGACATTGCCGGCCCTTATAACAATCGGGATTCGTACGGGCTGATTCAGCGGCAGCGCTACCTCGTTTATTGGCGAGGAAAAAACGTCGACGCTTCCCTTCCATTTCAGCCGATAGATTTCGGCATCCGCTGGACCACCAATTCTGGTCACGGTTATTTGTCGCTGACCGATTGAACCCGGCATCCAACCGCTCATTTCAAACAAGCCGCGGCCATCGGTGCGTTCGGTGATGCCCTCTGCATTCACAACGGCTGCTTCGGTGACGAAGCGAGATGGCTCCCATTGATTCGCACGCTGCAAAGCAGTCCATGCGTCGTTTATCTGAATCAGACCGTAGCCCTGCGCACGCGCCTCTTCCCCGGGCAGGAACCTCGCAGTGGTTGCTAATGCAGCACGCAATCGTGCGACGTCGTACCTCACTCCGGTTTGTTTTGCCGCGCTCACTAACAGCGCAAGAAGGCCTGCCGCATTCGGCGATGCGGCGGAGGTGCCGCCCGAGGGGCCGTATAAACCGAATGGGGAATCCCAGTATCCGGAGCCGTATTCCGACTCGCTCACTGTCCCGGTCAGGGCCAGAAAATCTGGCTTCAGGCCTCCGTCCGCTGTGGGGCCATAACTGCTGTAGCCCACCGGTAAGTCTTCCAGGGGCTCATAGCCAAAGTTCACGCGAAGCGTCTCACGCGGCGTGAAGCCGCCGATGGTAAACACCTCATCCGCTCCGGCAAGCGCGTATATCGTGTCCCAGTCAGCGCCCGCGTTTCCTGCAGCCTCGACAAACGGTTTGCCTGTAACTCGGCTCAGTCGTGCAACAAGTCGCGTGTAGGCTCCGTCGCCTCGCAATCGCCATGAATCACCGACAACCGTCGACGATTGAATGATGTCAGTGGCAGGAGATTGGAAGGCATGAAGGAAGTCGTTCATTTGATCCAGCTCCGGCGTTTCTCCTCTTCGCCCGCTGGAGAACATTTCCAATTGCGCTGCGGGCGCAACCCCTCCTGCTTTGCTCCCGAGGAAGGAATTACCAGCCATGACGCTGGCCACCATTGCTCCGTGTTTCACTGTCGTCGGGCCAAAACCGAGCATCCTCCGACCCACGTCGACGTTGAATACCCAATTTAGGCTTTGGCGCTCTGCGCCAGGCACGAAATCATGTATGTGGACGACGAACCACGGTTCAGTTACTTCTGCCATGTGTGCTTTGGCGAAATCCTTCTGATTTTCCTCCATCATCCAGAGTCGATGCTGATCTACCGCCCATAGCACGACATACGAAGACTTATCAGATAACAACCATGATTCCGGTTCGCGCCGCATACAGAGCCGCCATTCTTCTGCATCGACACTTTCAGGGAGTTTGTAAGTGTGCTCATTGAATGTCACTTGACCGTTGCTCTTGGGAGTTACAGTAGCCGTCTGTTGCCAGTAGAAATAGCTGTAATAGCTGTTTTGATCCTCAATCCCTTCCGCGTCGCCCACGAAGTCCGGCGTCCCCCATGAATACATTCCAAATTTGGCTCGTTGCATACCGTGCACGTCCAGTGCACCTTGCATGGAGGGAGTTGCCGGATCGGTAGCTTCTGTAAATGCTATGACGACTCCGCGGCCATCAAAAGTCGGATGAAGCGCCTTGAATGTACTGGCCTGGGTGGCGTGTTCTCCGGTATAGGGATTCTCAACGGGAAGGAAGGGGCTAGGTGGAATACCCCTACTCGGAGGCTGCTTCCTTTCTGATTTGTACGTAGCTTCACCTCGAACCGGATTGCACGCCACTTGCATCGCATCGATCCCTGCAATGCTCATGACGTTTTCCAATTTTCTCAGCGGAACCTGTACATAGAGGTAACCGATATCGTCCCGCTGAGACATGACATGTCCTCCCGCAGATTCGATCGCTTTGGCCACTTCGGCGGTTCGACTTGGCTCCGCGGCTACGACCAAAGGAACATCGTCACGTCCGAGGATGCGGTATTCCGTTAACAGTGATCGATCGACAGGTGAAAAAACTACCGTCTTTCCCGATGAGGCTTCCACGACGGGCAACCTTAGCCCGGATGATTGTGCCGGAGCTGCAATGGGGAAACATAAAACTACGAACAGCAGATAGGTGACAATTTTCATTTCACTTCCAAAGGTCTGGCTCGAACGGACTTTCTTAAGACCGAATCTTGCCGAATGCGAGGAACCGCTCTTAGTCACTTTCTGACCTCACACAACGTTGAATACTCTCTTGAACCCTGAATCCATATGAAATTGGTTGTGGCAGTGAAAGAGCATCAGGCCAGCTTCAGTCGGCACCAAATCCACCTCGGCTGTACCGAAGGGTCTCACTACGAAGACATCTTTCCTGATCCCGGTCGCGACCCTGCCGTTTACGCTGACCAGCTCAAAACGGCTGCGGTGAAAGTGCAGCGGATGGGCATCGTCGCTTTTGTTCCGAAAGGCAAACCGATATCGCACTCCACGCCTCAGAACGGTCGGCTCTTCCATGTCGCTGTAGGCGCTTCCATTGATAAGCCACCGCTCGTATCCGTTCACATTCCGCGTCACCTCATCGATGACCATCGGCATCGCGACATCTTCCTTCACAGGCAGTGTGCCTTCAGAGAATAGTGTGTAATCCCAGCCCTGCCCTGTGGGGTCTTTCCACATAGGGGCGCCGAGTTTTCCGGCATACTCTACCACGACACCCAGGCCCTGTTCGCGCAGCACGTCGTCGTTCGATCCGAAGATCCAGACGCCCGGTGTCCGCATCTCGACCAGCGCATCTATCCGCTCGCCGACACCGAGTTCCAGCACATCGACCAACGCCTGCTTTGGGATTGGATTGCCATCCAGTGCCATCACGCGAAAGTGGTGCCCAGGTAACGACAAACGCACATTCTCGGTCGCGCTGGCGTTCAGTACATGGAAGAGAACCCGCTCTCCTTCCTTCACTCGTATCGGCTCTCCGTGCCCGAGAGCCTTACCGTTTATGGAGCCTACTTTGTAGGCGACTTCCCAATGGTCCTGAGACATCTCGGCAGCCGTCGCCTGTTGGTCGCGCGCCTGTTGCTCAATTGGCTCATGGGACTGTTCCTCCAATTCGTCGTTAGTTAGGTAGGGCTCCCATTCGTGGGTGGCAAGAAAGACCTCTCGGTCGTAGCATCCCGCGTCATCTTTGGGCTCCACATAGACAAACCCGAACTGCCCGCTGTAAGTACCACGCGCCAGATTGTGTCCAGCCATGGCATGAGAATGCACATAGCGCGCCCCGGCCGGTTGCGGCGTGAGCACATAGCTCAGCGTTTGGTTTGCCGGCACTGCCAAACTCCTTTCTTCTTCGGCGCCGTCCACGGCCGCAGGAATCAGAAAGCCGTGCCAATGCACATATTCGTCTCTGTTGGTCTCGTTGGTAATCTCGATATGAACCGGCGTCCCTTCCTGCAGCCGCAGCGGCGATAACGGCACGCCGCCGTTGTACGCTGTTGTCGTGATCCTGAGGCCCGGGGCAATTTCGAGCTCGATTGACGCGATGCGCAACTTTACGTCCGGCACCGTATCGGCGAGCATTGCTGAGCTTGGGCGACCCAGCAGCACAGCACCTCCGCCCTTCAAAGCCAGCGACAGTAGATCTCGACGCGTGAACTCTATTGAGCTACTTGCGGAAGGTTGCCGCATCGAGCTCCTTGCCATCCTCGCCAATGATGCGGATCGTTAGAGTGTGGTCGTCTGCTTCCAGGACGCCGAAACCATAGGCCTCTTTGGCAAACAGAGTTTCCGGATCGGAGGCATTCACGGGAAGCTCGCCGCGCCCGCTAGCGCCGATGATGAAGAAGTTCACACCCTCTTCAGGTCTATGCCGTTGCAGATTGTGGAGATGTCCGGCCAGGTATACATCAGCCCGTTCGGCAAGAACTGGCATCAATTTGTCATATAGGTCATCACTCGGTAGCCCAAAATCGATACCGCGGTCGCTGAGTATTGGGTAATGTCCGTAGACGACCTTCCAGCGAGCGTGGCTTGCGTCCAATTCAGTCTTCAGCCATCGCAACTGTGCCGCTGTAGGCTCATCTTCCGAGCTGGCGTTGATCGCAAAGAATTGTACCGGTCCTGCTCTGTAGGTATAGTAGGGCGCGGGAAAGTACCAGTGCCCGTTCTTCTGCGAATAAAGCATCTCCACTGCGGGCAGGTCAGCGAACCAATCATGATTGCCAAAGACAGGATAGAACGTGATATTCATCGGTCCATATAGATCTTCAAAAGCAGCTTTCCATCCAGGATCATCGGCGCTTGTCAAATCGAAGTAGAAGTTGTCACCTAAAGTAACGCCGAAGTTGAAGGGCTTCTTGTGGTGCTCTTGCACCATTGCTGCCGCAACTCTGTGTTGGTGTTCGTCGCGTGTTCCGAAATCCCCCATGATCATCACCCGAATTGAGTCACCCTTCACTGGAACCGCGAACATCGCGGGAGGTTTCTGCATAAACTTAGGTAAACTCACTTGGTCATAGACATAGGAGAGTTGTTGCTCTTCGTCCTCAAACTGATCTACTTCGTTTTTGTGGTTCTTGTAATCCGAGGATATTTCCCTTCGCCGCTCTGGATGTTGGTGTACAGCGACATTTGGACCAACAATCCCGCT
>Ga0206881_10230_pt1 | contig 15163 bp, 13 predicted proteins | sample Alteio_BWOrgCont_3_FD_152867 | JGI IMG/M metagenome (GOLD analysis project Ga0206881, IMG submission 152867) | Enriched cells from forest soil in Barre Woods Harvard Forest LTER site, Petersham, Massachusetts, United States -... | ecosystem: Environmental > Terrestrial > Soil > Temperate forest >...
GTGAGGATATGTCGTGAAGATGGCCGGTGACGTAGGCGTCATCGGTTTCCTCGTGGGTGTAGGCGTCGTAGCTGTAGATGGCAATGGCAATGAGGGCGACGATTCCCGCCGTAATCAGGAACGGGCGTTTGTATCGCTCTGCCAAGGGATGAAGTTTTTTGACGGGAATCGGAGTCGGCGAGGGCGCTGACGAGGGTTTCTTGTCCGAGAGGGCGAAATCTTCCTGGAGGGTGGGAGCACTCATAAATCAATCGTTCTATCTGGTGGCGGGAGCGGGCCGGGCGCTTTTGCCCAGCAGAAAAACCAACGGCAGCGAAAGCACGAAAACGGTGGCGACGAAGTAAAAGACATCGCGGTAGCTGAGCAGGGCGGCCTGGACGTTGATGGCGCGGTCGATCAAGCTCAGCGCCTGGTTTTGCGCGGCAGGCGGATCTCCGGTGAGGGTGTTGAAGTAGGCTGTGTTCGAGCTGAGGCGATCGTGATAGGCGGGATTGAGATCGGAGACATCGTAAATGAGCTGGGCGCGGTGGACAAACTCTTGCTTCGCCACGAGCGTGGTAATCACGGCGATGCCGATGCTGCCGCCCATTTGCCGGGTCAGGCTGAAAAATCCGGCGCCTGCGGCCACGTCTTTCTTCGGCAGGGGCCCGAGCGTGACCAGCGAAAGCGGCAGGAACATCAACACCGTGGCAAATCCGCGCCAGATGAGCGGCCAGTAGAGCTGGTCGTAGCCGGTGTCGGGATTCAGGTTGGTGAAAGAGAACATGACCGCGACAGTGATCAGGCCCCCAGTGACGATGAGGATCCGCGGGGTAAACACTTTCGATAGCGGGGCCAGGGCAAAGGTCGCCGCAGCGGAGGCGAGCGCGCCGGGCGCCAGAAGTAGTCCCGTTTTGGTCGCTGTGAATTGCAGGACGTTCTGCGCGAAAACAGGCACGACAAAGATCGTACCGTAGAGTCCCATGCCGACTACGAGGGAGATAATGCTCCCGGCGGTAAGTGAGCGGTGGCGCAGCACCCGCAGATCGACCGCAGGGTGTTCCACGCGCAGTTCCTGCCAGACGAAAAGCGCCAGGGCGCCGACGCTTAGGAACGCCATCCGTTCAATAAAGGGCGAGGAGAACCAGTCATCCTGCTGGCCCTGTTCGAGCACCGTCTGAAGCGAACCTAGTCCGAGAGCGAGCCAGAGGATCCCCATCCAATCGACGGAATTACGGGTGCGGGTGTGGGGGTCGTCCGGCAGGAGGAAGGTGCTGCACATGAAGACGGCGAAGATGCCCAACGGCACGTTGATGAAAAAAATCCAGCGCCAGCCAAAATTGTCGGTAAGATAACCACCAAGGGCGGGGCCGATGGCTGGCCCTGCGATGACACCGAGGGTGAAGACCATACTGGCGCGAGCCTGTTCTTCCGGCGGAAACGTCTCAAACACCAGCCCCTGTGCCTTGGCCAGCAGGCTGCCGCCACCAAGACCCTGGAAGATGCGTCCGATGATGAGCATCGACAGGCTGGTGGCGAAGCCGCAGAGGACCGAGGCGAGAGTGAAAGCGACGAGTGAAAAGATAAAATAGCGCTTTTTGCCGTAGCGAAATCCGAGCCACGCCGAGAGGGGAATGACGATGACGTTGGCAATTGAGTAGCCCGTCGAGACCCAGCCGATTTCCGAAAGTGTCGCACCCAGGTTGCCCTGCATGTAGGGGAGGGCGACGTTGACGATGCTGACATCGATGACCTCAAGAATGGCGGCAAATGAAGCGCTAAGCACGATGGCCCACTTCAACCAGCCCTGTTCTGCCGCTCGCTGCGCTAGGCCGGTCAGCCCCTGCGGAATGGGCATGCCCATTGCCGAATTCACGGTTCGATTCCTTTCAGGAAAAGTTCCAGGCAGGTCTTGACGTAATCCTCATTGCGGTAGGCCGACTCGGTGAGGGGACGCCGGATTACACCGGCCAGCAGCATGCCACTGAGGGAGTCGGCGGCGGTTACGACATCCAGATTGCGCCGCACTAACCGGCGCTTTTGCGCGGCTTGAAGATAAGCGATGAACTTTTGCCGGGCCGGCTTTGCCGATTCGATAAAGAGGCTGCGACAGAGTTTGGGGTGCCGGTTCAACTCGCCCAAGAAGGTGCGGACAAAGTCTTCATTTTCATGGAGCATGGCCACGTAGACCGTGGCATAGGCCAGGACCGTCCGGCGCAGATCGGTCCGGGTCTCGAATGGAGCTTCGGTAAAGATGTGCTCAAAACGCTCAGAGCAACGGATCACCACGCGGCGCAGAAGCTCGTTCTTGTTCTTGAAGTAACGAAACAGGGTCACCTCGTTAACCCGGGCCGTCCGGGCAATTTCGCGAGTAGTGGCACCGGCCACACCGTCCCGGGCGAAAACACGAATGGCAGCATCGAGAATTTTCCGGCTGGTTTCTTTCATGCAAGTACATACTTGCATTAATGTCCAGTAAATACAAGCGTCCAGTTTACCGCTGGAGCCGACCCACCTCCCGATGGTGGAGAAGGCTTGTTTGCGTCCCCGGGCTGCCGCTAACCTCGTGCTTTCTTCATGAATGCCGTGCCATCCCGTTTCCTGGGCCTTACGCCTGCACAGGCGGCCATCTCCATTATCGCGGTGGCGACAGCCTTCCGGTTCTTTTACTGCGTGTGGTTGCCGTTGCTGCCGGACGAGGCCTACTATTTCCAGTGGTCGCGTCATCTCGATGCCAGTTACTACAGCAAGGGCCCGGCGGTCGCCTATACCATTGCGGCGGGTACGGCGCTCTGGGGCGGCAACAACTTCGGAATTCGCTTTTTCGCCGTGCTTCTTTCCGCAGGGACGGCGTGGCAGATTTTTCTGCTCGCGCGGCGCTGGTACGACGAAACCACGGGGCTGCTGGCGGTGCTGATCACCGGAGTGGTTCCGATCTACGCCGTAGGCGCGGTGGTGATGACGATCGATCCGTTGTCGGCTTTTTTCTGGGTCTGGGCCGCGCACCATTTTTCCCGCGCGGTGCAGGAGGATCGTCTTGGTGACTGGATTCTTGCCGGCTTTGCCGTCGGTTCAGGTTTTCTGGCCAAATATCTCAACGCGCTCGAACTCGTGGCGTTTCTTCTTTTCCTGCTGTTGGTTCCGGGCCGGCGCGGGCTCCTCCTGCGGTGCGGCTTCTGGCTGATGCTGCTTGTCGCGGTTTTATGCACGACCCCGGTTTGGTGGTGGAACTGGCAGCATGGCTGGGTAAGTGCCGCGCAGTTAGAAAACCGCGGCAAGCTCAACGGTCCGTTCAATCTTCATTTTTCCACTTTTCTCGATTTTCTCGGTCTGCAAGCGCTGGTGATTTCACCGTTGCTCTTTCTCGCGTTGCTGGCCACGGCGATCGGGCTGCTGGTGCGTCGGTTGGACGGAAGGAGTGCGACGGAGAAAGAGGGTGACCTTTTACTGCAGCTCCTTTTTCTCGTGGTCTTTCTTCTCTACGCCGTGCTGGCCTGGCATTTACGAGGCGAACCGAACTGGCCCGCAATTTCGTATCTGAGCCTGATCATTGTTCTGGCTTCATATTGGCGGCGGATTTTGGCCAGTCGCGCGGGCCGCGCCTTTGTTGTTTCGGCTTTTATGCTGGCTTGGATTCAGACGGTGTTGATGCACGATCCCGAAGTGCTGCCCCTGCCGCAAAAGATGGACCCGATGAGCCGCTTTGTCGGATGGTCGCAGATCGCCAATCGGCTCGACCAGCTCCGGCAGGAGCAGCAGGCCGATGTCCTGATTGCCGACGCCTACAAGGAAGCGGCCATTTTCTCGTTTCATCTGCCGGACCATGAGTTCATTTACACCCTGAGGCGCTGGCCGCCGACGAACCAGTACGATTTCTGGCCCCGCTATCCGACGCAACCGCCGCACCGTGCGCTCTGGATCACGGAGGAGGCGACGCCTGCGGCGTTACAGCACAAATTCAACACCATCACGCCGATTGAACGCGTGGTCGTCAGTTTTCGCGGGCGTTCGTTTCGCGAATACACTGTCTATCGGTGCGAAAACAAATAAGGTGCGTTGAAAAGGCGATGTCGGCATCTATTCTGATAAGAGCCCCGGATGGCGGCCTACTCCGATGACTTACCCCGAAGCGATTTCCTTTCTTGGCGAGTCCCGCCGCGTTGGCATGAAGCTCGGTCTCAATCCCATGCGGCGGTTGGCGGCTGCTTTGGGCAATCCACAACAACACTTGCGCTTCATTCATATCGCCGGGACCAACGGGAAGGGTTCGACCGCCGCATTTTGCGAGTCTTGCCTGCGTGCGTCGGGCCGTCGCACCGGGCTCTATACATCGCCCCATCTTGTCAGTGTGCGCGAGCGGATCCAAATAGATAGCTGTCCAATTTCCGAAGCCAATTTTGCCACAGGAATGGAAACGGTCTGCCGCGCCATCGATGAAATGGACGACCATTCGGCCACCTTTTTTGAAATCATGACCTCCCTGGCGCTTTGGTATTTTGCCCGTGAAAAAGTGGAGTGGGTTGTCTGGGAAACGGGTCTGGGCGGACGTCTTGACGCAACGAACATCGTGCGGCCCGAAGTCTGCATCATCACGAACATCGGTCTCGATCATCAGCAATATCTCGGGAACTCACTGAGCGAAATTGCGGCGGAGAAAGCGGCGATTATCAAGCTGGGGGCACCGGTCGTGAGTGCGGTTGATCCCGGTGAAGCCTGCGAAGTCATTGTCCAGCAGGCAAGGGCCGAGGCTAGCTCGCTGATACTGGTTCAGCGCGACATGAATGTCGAAAATTTGGGTCTTGACGGAAACAGGCAGTTGGCACGGATGGACGGTTGCGAATGGTCGCTTGGCCTCATCGGTCCGCACCAGGTGACCAACGCCGCCTGTGCGGTGCGAGCGATGAGGTTTGCCGGAATTTCCGATGAGGCTTTGACCCGGGGCCTCGTCAGCACCGCGTGGCCCGGTCGGTTCGAAATCATATCGGAAAAGCCGCTGATCGTGCTTGATGGCGCACACAATCCGGCGGGCGTCGCGAAGCTGGTCGAGACATGGCGCGCTTTTCTAGCCGCCCGTTTCGGTTGGAGCGCCGGCGAAACCGAGGGTCGTGCACATCTTGTCTTTGCATCTGTCGCAGACAAGGACATTACGAAGATGGCACAACTTCTTCGTCCTCTGGCGCAGCGTGTGTCGCTGGTGCGGCTGGCGAACGAACGGACAGCTGAGCCGGCGTTGCTCGAACCTTTTTTTCCCGGCGTTCCGGTGACTCATTACGATTCGGTGACGGATGCGTGGCGTGATCTTGCCACCGGACCGGTGGACGTTCCCGTACTCATGGCCGGATCGCTTTTTCTTGCGGGAGAAATGCTTGCGCAACGGCAAAATAATACGGAAGAATACCGGTTCAACGAACGTCTTGATGCGCTCGCAACCACCCGATAAATCAGAACCTATGTCCCGAATTCGCGCCATTGTTTTTGACGCAGGAGGAACGCTGATGTACCCCGCTGACGCGGTCGGAGAAACGTACGCGCGCTTTGCCCGCGCCTATGGGGTCAAGATTCAGGCTGAAGCGGCCACAACGGCTTTTCATCAGGCGTTGAAAGACGGTTCAACGCGTGCGAAGCGGAAGGTGCCACAAAATGGCGATGATCGGGCATGGTGGAAACAGATCGTACGCCGCTCATTACCGGAACAGGCGTTTACGGATGCGGACGTTTTCGAGGCTTTTTTCGAGGAGGTTCATCACTATTTCGCGAAACCGGAGGCCTGGGGCATCTATCCCGAGGTCCTGGAAGTTTTCAAGGCCTTGCGCGATTACCCGGTTGATCTCGCCGTATTGTCGAACTGGGATGCGCGGCTTCACACGGTTCTCGACGGGAACGGGCTTGGGGAATTTTTACCGAACCGTTTCATCAGCGCGGAGCTAGGCTGGGAGAAACCGGACGTGGCGATTTACCGGCATGTTTCCGATGTATTGCGGCTTAAACCGGAGTCCTTGCTTAGTGTAGGCGATGACGCACGCAATGACGTCGAGGGACCTCGCAAGGCGGGCTGGCAAGCGGTCCAGATCGAGCGTCCGAAACGCGATCTTTGGGTGGCAGTCCGCGTTCTCAACGGGCGGTAGGAGAGCCTCGCACCGGACAAGCTGACACGGTTTTTTGCCAAAGCGTTTTACCCTCAACCTGCCTTTTCCTCTTGACCCTTGCGACTCAAGAGGTAGGCTGAATTTTTCGGTTCGCGCCTGCGGTGGGAACTTTAACCGGTTTCCCACCTTTTTTTTCCCTCCGCGAGCTGAGGACCGAAAAACGGAAACTGTTATGAGCCAAGAATTTATTGCGATGTTGGATTACATGGAGAAAGAGCGCGGAATCAAGCGCGAACTCCTCCTTGATGCGGTGCAGACTGCCTTACTGGCGGCCGCCCGTAAGAGCTTTGGCCCTGCGCGTGACTTAAGCGTCTCGCTTGATCCAAAGACCGGAAAAATCAGCGCCATCGCGCGCCTCCTCGTCGTCGAAAAGGTCACCCAACCCCACGACGAAATCAGCCTTCCCAAGGCCCGTCAGATCAAGTCCGATGCCGCCATTGGCGAAACGGTCGAAGTTGACGTCAACACCAAGGACCTTGGCCGTATCGCCGCTCAGGTCTTCAAGCAAGCCCTAAACCAGACACTCCGCAGCCACGAGCGCACCATGATCTTCGATGAGTTCAAGGACCGCATGGGAGCCATCGTCACGGGTACCGTCCGCCGCTTCGAGCGCTCCGACGTCATCATCGATCTTGGCAAATTCGAGGCGGTCATGCCAGCGCGGGAACGCGTTCCCACCGAGGAGTACACCCCCGGCGAACGGATCCGCGCCTACGTTCTCGCGGTCGAGAATACCCCCCGCGGCCCGGAGATCATCCTTTCGCGCAGTCACCCCAATTTTGTCCGCAAACTCTTCGAGCTCGAGGTCAGTGAACTCAATGACAAGACCATCGAGATCAAAGCCATGGCTCGTGAAGCTGGTTACCGCACCAAGATCGCCGTCTGGTCGGTTAACGAAAAGGTCGATCCCGTCGGCGCGTGTGTTGGCATGCGCGGCGCCCGGGTGAAAAATATCGTGCGTGAACTCAATAACGAAAAAGTAGACCTCTTCAAGTGGTCGCCCAACATCCGTGAACTCGTGGTCGAGGCGCTCAAGCCCGCCAAGCTCAAGACCCTCGAGATCGACGAAGTAGCCAAGAAAGTCACTGTTCTGGTCGACGAGGAGAATCTCTCTCTTGCCATCGGACGTCGCGGCCAGAACGCGCGCCTGACCCAGAAATTAACCGGCTGGGAAATCGACGTGAAGAAGGAAGAGGAAATTGCCGCACTCGACTTCGAGCAGAAGCTCGCCAAGGCCAGCGAAGCACTTGCTCACACCCTTGAGATCGAGTCCGCTGTGGCCGAAAAGATCGTGCGGGGTGGATTTCTTAGCGTCGAGGGCATTGCCGAAGTCGACGCCGACGACTTCATCGGCGCCGTTCCCGATCTCGAGCCCGTTGCCGCCCGTCAAATTCACGAAAAAGCCCGGGGTTTACAAGATCCGGCCCAAAGCTAATTTTCCGTAATCGCTCCCTGCATGCCCAAAGATACGCCTAAAAAAAAAATCAAGGATCAATCTGATATGAACGCAGCACCCGCGCCGGTTAAAAAATCCGTCGCAAAGGCCGCATCAGACGACTCCAAGTCCAAGGTGGCCGCCAAGCCAGTCAAGATGGCGGTAAAGGCCACAGCTGCGTCCAGAAAGACGGATCATTCACAGGCCAAAGAAACACCCAAGACGAAAGCACCGGCACCTCGACAAGTCCTGACGGTCTCCGAACAGCGCCTGGAGGAAAATAAAGTTGAAAAATCCGCCACCGAGCCGGAATTGGCCGCTTCGAAGCCCGATCCAATCGCCGCGCCTGCCGGCCCGCTCAAGCTCGTTGAGAATCACATTTCGGTCGCCGATGATGCCGCACTGGCTGCCCGCCAACTTCAGGACAAGATCGTTGCCATCAAGCCGCCCATCATCGTCAAAGACCTCGCGGCCAAGCTGGGACTCAAGCCCTACCAGATCATCCATCACCTGATGGAAATGAATATCTTCACCAGCGCCAACCAGTCTGTCGAAGAAGAGGTTGCCCGCAAGCTCTGCCTGAAACTCGGTTTTACCTTCGAGATCGAAAAGCGTGAGAAAGGTGCCGGTCAGGTCCACGCCCCGGTCAGGATCGTTGCACCGCCGAAGCCCGATCCGGTCGTGCCCTCCGAGCTTCAGCCCCGTCCGCCGATCATCACGTTCATGGGGCATGTCGATCACGGCAAGACCTCACTGCTTGACGCCATTCGTAAGGCGCACGTAGCGTCCGGCGAAGCTGGAGGCATCACCCAGCACATCGGCGCCTACACGGTCAAGCGTGGCAACAGCCTCATCACTTTCCTCGATACTCCGGGTCACGAAGCTTTCACCGCCATGCGCGCCCGCGGCGCCAACATTACCGATATCGTCGTTCTGGTCGTTGCCGCCGATGACGGCATCATGCCCACCACCATTGAGGCCATCAACCACGCTCGAGCCGCGCATGTCCAGATCATGGTTGCCATTAACAAAATCGACCTCCCCGGTGCGAATCTCAACCGCGTCAAGGGCCAGCTTCAGGAACAGGGCCTCGTCCCTGAGGAATACGGTGGAGACACTATTATCTGCGAAGTCTCAGCAACCAAGGGCGTCGGTATCGAGAAACTCCTCGAAATGATGCTTCTCCAGGCCGAAATCCTCGAGCTCAAGGCTAATCCGCGTGGCCTCAGCCGCGGCACCGTCATCGAGGCCCAGTTTGAGCAGGGGAGAGGTCCCACAGCCACCGTTCTCGTCCAACACGGCACCCTTCAAGTCGGTGACGCCATTCTCGCCGGCCCCTGTTACGGGCGCGTCAAGGCCCTCATCAACGACCTCGGCCAGAACGTCAAGGAAGCCGGCCCCTCCATTCCTGTCAAAATTCTCGGCCTTGACGGAACACCTTCGCCTGGCGAGGAATACAACGTTCTCAAAAACGAACGCGAAGCCCGCGAACTTGCCGAGGATCGCCGCCATAATATCCGCCTTGGCAAACTTGAAGCGCCGCCCAAAATCACGCTTGAGAATCTCTTTGAAGCCATCGCCGATGAACAGCGCAAAGTCCTCAAGCTCGTCATCAAGGGTGATGTCCAGGGCTCGGTCGAGGCCATCGTCACGTCGCTTAAAAAAATCGAAAGCAAGAAGGTTGATCTCGAAATCGTTTCCTCGTCCGCGGGTGCCATCTCGGAGTCCGATATTCTCCTGGCCAAGGCCTCCCAAGCTGTCGTCATCGGCTTCAATACCCGCACGGACAACGCCGCCGCCAACGCCGCCAAGCGCGAAGGCGTCCAGATCAAACTCTTCAGCATCATCTATGAACTTATCGACCAGGTGAAGGAAGCCATGGCCGGCCTGCTTGATCCCGAACTGCGCGAGACCCCGCTTGGCACCGCCATCGTCAAACAGGTCTTCCATCTCTCGAAGTTTCCGGTCGCCGGTTGCAGCGTCCAAAACGGACGCATTGTCCGCAACGGACGCGCCCGCGTCCTGCGCAGGCGCCAACCCATCTACGACGGAGCGGTTGTCACCCTCAAGCGCTTCCAGGACGATGCCAGCGAAGTTCGCGCCGGTCTCGAATGCGGCATCCGCCTTGGCGATTTCAACGAGTATCTGGTTGACGACATCATTGAATGCTACCAACTCGAGAAATTCCCGCAGGGGCTTTAGCGTACGTCTTCAAGCTAGGACAAGGCCATCTCCATGATGGCTTTGGGCTGTCGGTAAAGTGATGAAGCCGTCCGCTCACGCCATAAGTGAAATATCTCGTGCATTCATCTCCGCAATCCGTTTTTGGACAATCTGCTTGATTGGAGATTAATTCGTCAGAGAAAATTCGTTCATGGCCATCCGACACGCCGCGTACTTTGCCGTGCTTGGGATAATCCTAGCCAGTTCCCGGGGACTGGCCGATGATCTCACTACTACAGACGGAAAGATCTATAAGAATTACAAGGTTCAGAAAACCGACAACGACGGTATCACCATTCAGTACACGGAGACGGTCACCATCCCCTTCGACAGCCTCCCCGACGATGTGCAAAAGAAATACGGTCACGATCCAGACGCGCTCAGCGCCGAGCTGGCCGCGGAAAAGGCCCGGATTGAAGCCGAAAACCAGGAAGCAGCCAAGGTCGAGGCTGGCCTTGATGAGCAAGATCAGCAAATCGAGCCCGCCTTGGCCCGCATCAAGGCCACGGCCACGGTTAATTATGCCACTGCTCCCAAGGTTAATCTTGTTGGCCAGATATTAGTCGTCACGCAGGGTGGCGAGACGATTGATTTTTCCGGCATCCACGTGGGGTTGGTGCCGATGGAACTGATTAATTTCTTTCTTCCGGAAAAACAGGCCCGCGTTGCGACCGAAACCCGTCTCCTCAAACCCCGGATCGACCGTGCGCAAAAGAACGAGGATCAAGCGCTAGAGGGGCGGGCCGCCGCCGTCGGCACCGACAAGTTCAGCGAGACCCTCGACAAGGAGTCGGAGACGCATGACATCCTCGATACGCTGATCGAACGCCAGGATTATTTCACCGGTGGCGCATACTATGCGGACGAGCTTGCGCCCTGGTCGGTGGCCAGCGCCACCACCGACTTAAACGGAAAATTCACCATGCCAGCTCCGTCCAGCGGGGATTTCGTCCTGACCGCCAAAGTCGAATCGGAAAGTGGAACCACGTTCAAAAAATATTTTTGGTTTGTTAAAATTCATCTCACCGGCAATACCGGCGCCAATGTCAATATCCTGCTCGACAGCGAGAACCTGTCCTCATCCGGCTCAGATGACTCGGTCTTCAAGACCGAAGTTTCCGGTACGCCCTAGCTTTCACGGTTGCTCGTTTTATTTCATTTCAGAGGTAGAAGCGTTGCAAGCTTCGCTGAATACGCTGGAATCATCAGCCTGAGGGGTTTAAGTTCGCAAAATCGAGCGAACCTTCGCTGATGCTATCCAGAGTGCTTCATGATGATCAAATTATCCCCGGAAAACATTGCCTACTTGAATCTCGGTTGCGGCAATCACTTTTTCTCCGATTGGAATAACCTAGATCTGGTTAAGTTTGAGGGAGTTGAATTCTTCGATATTATGGAAGCGCGAAAGCCCTTGCCTCTCAAACGTCCGTCTTATTGATTTTCATGAATGACCCCGTGATAAAAGCCTCCCATCTCGGGAAGAAATATTTTTTACCGCACCAAGGCTCGAACTCCTTCGGGATCCGACATCTCTTGCAGGACGCGATACTCTACCCGTGGAATAGGTTAAAGGGCAAACGACCGTCCGCCGGAACCCGAACATCGCGGGAAGATTTTTGGGCACTTCAGGATATTTCCTTTGAAGTGGAACGCGGCACAGCCGTTGGCATCATCGGACGCAATGGGGCTGGAAAATCGACCCTGTTAAAAATTCTAAGCCGCATTACCGATCCCACGGTGGGGCAACTCGAAGTTGATGGACGCGTGGCCAGCTTGCTCGAGGTAGGAACCGGCTTTCATTATGAATTAACCGGACGAGAAAACATCTATCTCAACGGCACTATTCTGGGCATGACGCGCCGGGAAATTAAAATGAAATTTGATGAGATCATCTCTTTTGCCGAGGTGGAAAAATTCCTGGATACTCCGGTCAAGCATTACTCCTCCGGCATGTACGTTCGCCTCGCGTTTGCCGTGGCGGCGCATCTCGAACCGGAAATTCTGGTCGTCGACGAGGTGTTGGCCGTAGGCGACGCACAGTTTCAAGCTAAGTGTCTCGGTAAAATGGAAGAGGCTTCAAAAAAGGAGGGGCGCACCGTGCTGTTTGTCAGCCACAATACAGAGGCCATCCTCCAGCTTACCACCCGGTGCATTGTCCTCGGGCAGGGCAAAATTCTTTTCGATGGAAAGACAAGTCAGGCGGTGCAGGTGTATTACGATTCCCTGGGAGCAAACACCACCGTTTTTTATGATGTCGAACATGCGCGCCGCAAACATGTAGGCACTCTGGCTGGAAAAATTGTCTCATTGCGCTTGGATCGTGACACTCCCGTCTTTGCCTTTGCGGAGGAATTCCGCTTTTTTGTCACCTTGAAGGCGCGCGACGATCTTTCCTCCTTCAGCCTGCATCTCACGATTTATAACGCCGAAGGCTCGCCGGTCGGCAGTTGCTTCAGCCCCGAACGTCCCGGACTTGGTGCGGGCAAAAAGATGGAGGTGGGAGTCGGCTTGCCCGGCGTGCAACTCGCGCCTGGACATTATTTTTGCTGTGTTGAGCTGACTAGGGGAGACAACATCACCGGCTTCACCGCCCTGGACGTGGTGAACGATACCCTCAACTTCGAAGTTTTGCCTCAACCGGGCGAGCTGGGTACCCTGGCTTTTTGGACTCGCGAATGGGGATCGCTGGTTTTTCCTCCGCTCAGGTATTCCCCCGGTAAGAGGTCTTTGACGGTCGATTAGCCGGATAGAAACAACGTGGCGATTATTCCGTCAAAGAACTCAACTAAAGACACGCTGTGGATTTAGACTTTTACCTTTCGGAAATGTCGGTTTCCGATCTGCATGGAGGGGGCATTACCTTGCAGAAAGTCCTAGGAGAATATTTGAACCACATTGCCCGCTTTATTCACATCTCCCGGCTTGGAAGAGATTATCCACCTACGGCAAGCGTCCGAGCGAGGAGTGAATTCATGGTGAGTTGGCTTGAGGAACATTCTGCCCGTAAGTTGCTCGGCTGCGGTCCAAGCGCAAGGCTGCTTAACAGTAGGTTGATATATCCACGGTACATTAGACGTTGTGCGACCAAGATCGAGGAGTTGTTTAAGGCTGACACAACATTACGGGCGTTAATTTGTCCGCAAAGTCAGTTGGCCGTTTCAGTCATGGAGTTGTTGAAAACGCGCCGCCGGGTCAATTATGTCACGTGGATCATGGATGATCATGTCGTTTATAATGAAAACGGCAGATGGACCTATCCTTCAGGCTTTCGCGAGACGTGGGCCAAGCATTTGCGCGGGGCAAGCAAGATTTTCGTCATCAGCGCTGAACTGGGACAATTTTACAGACGTGAATTCGGAGTGGAATCAGAAGTCCTTTTTGGACCGGCTGATCCTGTTGGCGAACCCATTTGGGTCGCGCCAAATTCAGGGGATATCTGCCGCTTGGGCTACTTCGGAAGTCTTTGGTCGTGGCAGGTCGACGCATTGACAAGGCTTGCCCGGTATTTGAGTTCGCTGAATGCAACCTTGGACATTTTCACAAATTTTCAGGAATTGCCTTTGGAGTTGCAAGTCAGCGGTGTGAGTATGCGCAGGCCGGTGGGCAGGGCCGATGTGATACATGAAATGCGCAAGTATGATGCGGTTGTCCTGCCGATTGGTTTTCTGGAGTCCCACCGGCAACTCACAGAATTCAATATTGCGACAAAGATGAGCGAATGTTTAGCCAGCGGAACGATTACGTTGGTCATCGGTCCGCAGAATGCCGCCATGGTGCGCCACCTTGCTCCGACCGGCGCTGCCTGTCTGACCACGGCCGGCGATCTGGCTGAGCTACATACTGCTATAGGGAATTTAAAACACGAAAACTACCGGCGTGAGGTTTTAAATAGAGCCCGAAAACTCGTCCAATTAGAGCTCTCCACGAGCATTATGCACGCAAGATGGATGGCAGCGGTATATCAACTTGCCGACCTGAATAACGCGCCGGTCAATTTATAAACAACCTTCTCGCCCCTTGTGCTGCTGGAATGGAACGCGGAAAACACATCCACCCACCAAAGCCAGCCCGAAACGCTGCTGGACTTTGCGCACAAGGCGAATTACCAAGTGTATTCCGTGCCCAACCTTGCCGAAATCCATACTGCGCAACGGCTCGCCGTCCAGATGTGCCTGACGGAAAGTTTTATCTTTTACCCCAATGAAAACACCTCTCCATTTTGAATGAAAAAGATGATGCATTCCGCCAACCCCAAGATTAGCATCCTCATGCCTTCCTTCAATCAGGCGCGCTATCTGGAGGCGGCGATAAGCTCGATTCTCGCCCAGGATTACCCGAACAAGGAACTCATCGTCATCGATGGTGGCAGCACCGATGGTTCGCTGGAGATTATCAAGCGGCATCAATCGGACTTGGCCTATTCGGTCAGCGAACCCGACCGTGGCCAGGCTCATGCCCTCAACAAGGGCCTGACCCACGCTACGGGCGATATCATCGGCTGGTTGAACAGCGACGACCGCTATCTTCCCGGCGCATTCAGTCGCGTCGTGCAGGCCTTCCTGGAAAATCCCGATGCCGTGGCCGTACATGGAGATCGCATCATGATTGATCGCGACGGTTACGTCTCCGGTTGGACCGTTTTGCCCGCCTTCGATCCAGCGACGACGGGCTTTAATGTCTGCTCGGAAACGGCCTTCTTCCGAAAGTCTCAAGGCCAAGAATTGCGTTTTAGTGAAAACCTCCGGTTTGCCATTGATCTCGATTTCTTCTGCCGCCTTCATCGGACCGGCCGGTTTGTGAAATTGCCCAGCTATCTCGGAGCCTTTCGCTGCCACTCTGACAACAAGAGCTCCACGATCCAGGACGTGGGCCGCGCAGAAATCGAAGCCCTCTGGAAGGAAATCTTTCCCGCGACTCCGGATGGCTGGCAAAAACAATCTCCGGCTGGCAAACTCAGCATGCTCCTCCGCTTTCTCCGTCACCCCTTCACCATCGCCCTACCTTATTCCTACCGTCGGTTTTTTCTCGGATTACGAGGCTTGGAGACCCGCTGATTATGAACTTTTTCACCCTGGCCTCCGAATTCCGTCTCTACTTGGCGAATCACTGGCTGGCGGGGGTCCCCTCGCATACGATTCGCCTGTTTTTTTATCGGCGAATCATGCGCCTGCAAATCGGCTCCGGCAGCAGCATTTTCATGGGTTGCCGGCTGGATTGTCCCGGGGGCATCGTCATTGGCGAAAATTCCACCATCAATCAATGTTGCCGGCTCGACGGCCGAGGCGGCATCCGAATCGGAAATTCCGTTTCAATTTCCGCCAATGTTACGATTCTGACCGCCGACCATGATCCCGACTGTCCGAACTTCAGCGGACGAACG
>Ga0206881_10231_pt1 | contig 14981 bp, 10 predicted proteins | sample Alteio_BWOrgCont_3_FD_152867 | JGI IMG/M metagenome (GOLD analysis project Ga0206881, IMG submission 152867) | Enriched cells from forest soil in Barre Woods Harvard Forest LTER site, Petersham, Massachusetts, United States -... | ecosystem: Environmental > Terrestrial > Soil > Temperate forest >...
AAACCCTTGACGTCCGCGAGGCCGGCCGCGGCACCCGCCGCTTCTCCCAGCAAGCAACCGGGCTGAAAGCTCGCGGGATAGAAGATATCTTTCCCAGCCGTGGCGTAAAGATCCACAATACTGTCGATGCTCTTGCCCTGTGCCAGCGCAAGAGCGATAAGGCCGCCGGTCGAAGTCCCGGCATACAGGTTGATGTTCTGGTTGTTGGAACCGAAGATACCAAGGTCATTGTTGAGCCGCTGCAGCAGAAGCGACGAAAGATAGCCGCGTATTCCGCCGCCATCACAGGAAAGAATCAGATAGTTCGCCATTGGGGGATTCCTCTCTTTCGCATGCATTCGTCAGACCGCGAAATGCATCGCGTCTGGAATGCGGAGAGAAGCATAACTGCCACAGGTTTCGATAGCAATCAACTACAAGTTAATATTCGCGGTCGATTGGAGTCGGGGCTTCCGAGGCGAACAGTTAAAATGGAAGAGTGGAAGTTTCTACCCTCGAGCGCAGAAAGAAAGCGCCTCTCTCCCGACGCGATTTCCTGAAGCTCGGAGGAATCGCCGTTGTCGGTTTGCCGCTCTACGCAGGTGAGGTTTCGCGGCACGAAATCAGCATTGAGCGGATCACCGTCACGCTTTCCCACCTGCCCGAGGCTTTTCGCGGATTCACCATCGCGCAGATCTCCGACTTCCATTACGCCGAATACACCGAGGCCTTCTTCATCAAGCGGGTGGTCGAGCGAGTCAACGCGCTCAGACCCGACATGGTGGCGCTCACCGGCGACTTCATCACCACCGGCTTCTGGTCCGCACCAGACACGATTCGCTTTGCCGGAGAATGCGCCGAAATACTCAGCCATCTCCAGAGCCCCTTGCGCTACGCCGTGCTCGGCAACCACGATTGCGCCGTCAAACCTTACGCCGCCGCCGTCACCGACTCCCTCCAGTCACATGGCATCCCGGTGCTCGATAACCGCTCGGTGCCTCTTGAGCGCGATGGCGGCCGTCTATGGCTCGCCGGAACGGGTGATGCCCTCTCTAACGACTTCCAACTCGAGGAGGCGCTGCCCGCGCCAGCGAGCCGAGATGGAGAGTCTGTCATCCTGCTTGCCCATGAGCCCGACGTTCTTCCCCTTGTGGCCACCCACAATGTCGACCTGATGCTCTCCGGCCATACGCACGGAGGACAGGTGCGCTTTCCATTCCTGCCTGCCATGTTCCTGCCTGAACTGGGACAACACTACGTCGAAGGCCTCTACCGTCTCGGCCCGACTCAGCTCTATGTCAATCGCGGCGTAGGCACGGTGAATCTCCCCTTCCGCTTTAACTGCCCTCCGGAAATCACGCTGATCACGCTGGCCTAGAACTCGCTGGACAAAGAAGATCAGTTGCTGCGCACAGGTTTGCCCGGCTTCGGCACCTGCACCGGAATCTGCAGGGTTCCCAGCCGCCCGCTCGTCATGTCCCATACCGCGAGATACAAGAACTCGTCATTCTTTTTCAGGTTGAGGCGCTGATCGAGGCCGATCGGAACGTCGGGATGCAGCCGGACCGCGTCCGCATTCAACGTCATCTTCACACGTTCGGCGTGGGCATCGACCGCGCGGCCGTCACTGTTCAGAACGACCGCGGCCACCCCGAACGTGACTTCCGGACCCCCACCTATTGTTTGCTGCGTAAGCGCGTCGACCGGCAGTGAATACCGAATCGAGAACTGAACCGTTCCCTTCTTCGGTGGGGGCGCCTGGATGGTACCCGCCAGAGGGCTGGAAGTGACCGCCGGGTCCGAAGCCGGTAACACCCTCGCCTGAAAGATAATCGGCAGGCTGCGCATAGCCGGCAGTTGGACCTTCTCGCCATCCGGCAACAGACGGGTCCTTGCCCGCGTCTTCTGCGGCTGGTCGGCGCCTCCCGGGCTCCCGTCGGCAAAATATCCACGGCGATAACTCAGCTGGTAGCCTTCGACATTCAGCTTCACCTGAACCTTGTGCCATTTGTTATCGAAGTGAAAATCGTGGGGGGTATAGGTCAGCGTGTAAAAGCTGCCATCGGAGTTGAGAACGTGGCTGGCAATTTCCTTCAACCCATTGTTGTTGTAGAAGGCTTGCCCTCCCGTGGCCATCGCTGTCTCGTTCATTAACGCCTGCTGAGCCCACATGCGGCGGCCGGCGTACGTCGTGAGGCCGCGCGCGTCGATGGGATAAACAGCGATGCGTTCCTGTTCCAGCTCATCGTAAAGTGCGCGCCAGGCTTGCGGGTCGTTGTAGAGGTCTGCATCTTCCCGCAGATAAAGCGTCGAGCCTCCCGAGAACCACAGCACATTCTTCCGCCCCGGCAGCTGGCTGAGATAGCCGGCAATCTGGTGCAGCGTGTCGATGTCGCTAAGATATTCCCGGCCTGTCGGCGGAATACGCGGAATCGCCTTGTGCACTGCGGCCAGCAGCAGCGCGCGGTCTGTCGTGAAGTTCTGCAACAGAAAGCAGCCGTTGCCGGCACGCAGGTAGATCGCCAGAGGCTGGGCAGGCGGGTCCTTGAAGAACTTCGTCAGCTCGTAATTGAGGTACATCTGGTCGGTGATCGAAAGATTGGCAATGTCGATGATCACGACACTCAGCACCGGCGGCAGATGCTCGAGATAGTCGTTGCTGTAAACCCCTTTCGCAGCAATCACGGGCTCCATCGTCGCCATAGCCGGGGTGCCGCTGTGCTCCTCGAAAGAGCCAATCGCTTGCGGCTTCTTGTTATCGAAGATTTGGAACGCCGACTCCGGCAGCGCGTGCACCGGATTGCCCTTGCTGTCGGTCACTGTCACATCCGTGAGCACCACCCGCGAGATCGTCCGAATCGTGTACGGTTGACTCGTCGCAGGTTGACTCGATTGTGCTTGATTCTGAGACTGCGATTGCGCCGCAGCGAGGAAAGAACCCGGAGCCACGAGGAACAGAACCGTCAACCAGAATCGCGAGAGCATCGGTTCACCTGGGACGCTGATGTGCAACATGGGTTGACGGAACAGCCGATCGGTAAGTTGCTGAACCTCGGCGTGACTAACCCGCTGCCGATCGTCATTCATACTGGAGTTGCAACGAAACATTAATTTGCATGCGCCTGCTTCTCCGGCTTGGGCACATGCACCGGAACCTGCAGAGTCCCCAGGCGTCCGCTGGTCATGTCCCACACAGCGAGATAAAGGTAGTCATCATCCTTCTTCAGATTCAGCTGCTGGTCGAAAGTCAGCCGAGCATCGGGATGAAGCCGCATTGCATTCTCATTCAGTGCCATCGTCACCTGCTCAGCATGGCTGTCAATCGCGCGTCCGTAATGATCAATCACAATCGCCGCAACCCGGAAGGTGACTTCCTGCTTTCCGTCAATCGTTCGCTGTGTCAGCGCATTCACTGGCAGTGAATAGCGGAGCTTGAGTGGAACGCCTCCCTTTCTCGGCGGAGGAGCAGTTACCGGGGTTGTGGGCCTGGGCGCGGAGATAACAGCCCGGTCAGACGAGGGGAGTACGCTCGCCTGAAAGATAATCGGCTCACTCCGCATCCCGTTCAGTTCTACTTTCTCACCGTCGGGCAACAGGCGCGTCCTGGCGGTTGTTTTCTGCCGCTGCCCTGAGTCCCCAGTGCTCGCATCGGCGAAATAACCGCGGCGGTAGCTCAGCTGGTAGCCCTTGTCGTTCAGGGCAACGCGAATTTTATGCCACTTGTTGTCGAAGTGGAAGTCGGGGGGCGAATACGTCAGCGTGTAAAAGGTGTTATCGGAGCTGAGCAGTTGATTGGTGATTTCCGTCAGACCGTTGCTGTTGTAAAACGCCTGACCTCCGGTTGCTCTCGCCGTTTGGTTCATCTTTGCCCACTGCGCCCACAGGAGCGACGACAGATGAAGCGCAAGATTCATGAGACCGCGCGCATCGATTGGATAAATCGCGATACGGGCCTGCTCCAGCTCATCGTAAAGATTCCGCCAGGCATCGGGATTATCAGCAATGCCAATAAAGTCATCGCGCATGTAAAAGGTCGAGCCACCACCGAACCACAGGACATTCTTTCGGCCCGGCAACTCGCTGAGATGGCGAGCGACCTGATTCAGCGTATCGATGTCTGTTAGGTATGTGTTGTCAGGCCGAATGCGCGGAATGGCTCTGTAAAGAGCCGTGAGCAGCAGTTCGCGGTCGGTGGTAAAGTCCTGCACGAGAAAACAGCTGTTGCCGTCGCGCAGATAAATAGCCACAGGCTGGCCAACGGCCTGCTCCTTGAAAAACTTCGTCAGCTCGTAACAGAGGTACATCTGATCGGCAATTTCTAGATTGCTGATGTCGAGAAGCAGCACGTTCAGCGCGGGCGGAGGGTGCAGCAAATAATCGTTGCTGAAGACCCCTTTCGCCGCCGCCGGCTCCATCGATACAGCGGTGGGTGTGCCAGTATGCTCCTCGAAAGAATCAATGGTTTCCGGCTTGCTGTTATCGAAAATCCGGAAAGCCGACTGGGGAAGGCCGCGAACCGAATTTCCGCCTTTGTCGGTAACAGTCACATCCGTAAGGACTACGCGCGAATTGGCCTGGATCGTGTACGGCTGGCTTTGTGACGAGGGAGAGGGTTGCTGCGATTGGGACTGAGCGGGAGGCGTGGAATGGCCCCAGACCAGGAAGATCAGAACCGTTAACAATGGCCGTAAGAGCATCGGCGCACCCGGGGCCGCAACCGTGCAACCCCTGTTGACGGATGACCCCCTCGCTAAGTTGCTGAGTTCGAAGCCGGAAAATCGGCTGCCTTCGAAACCATCCCCTGCCAGTCATTTATACTGAAAGAGCTTCCTGAAGAAACCAGGAAAATCTCCTCGCGCCAGCCGGGCCTGCTCCGGACCTCGCCGCGAGCGCTGTAACAGCAAAGGTCGTCACTCACCTATGATTCGTTTCCTGCAAAAGGACAGCCGCGTTACAAAGGGCATCTTTGTCGTCATCATCTCCGTCGCCTGCATCACCATGGTCATCACGCTGGTGCCCGGCGTCTTCGATCAGACCGCTTCCGCCGACACCTACGCGACCATTGGCCGCGGCGGGCCGCTCGGCCGCTTTCTGCCTGTGGTGGACGACATCTCGACCGCCGACGTGCAGTTGACCGCCGCGCGCATGCTGCAGCGCCAGGGGCTTCCCGAAGCCTACGCGCCATTGATGATGCCTCGCGTGGCCCAGGGACTCATTCAGCAGCACATCGAACTGCTCGAAGCCAAGCGCCTCGGCCTCTCCGCCACCGACGACGATGTACGCCGCTTTCTGCACTCCGGAGCCTTCGGACAGGTGCTCTTCCCCGGCGGCAACTACATCGGCGACGCCCAGTACGCCGAGTTTGTCTCGCAGCAGTTCAACATGACCCGCGAGAAGTTTGAAGACGAGGTAAAGAAGGAGATCGAGGAGAATCGCCTTCGTGCCCTCATCACTGGCGGCGTCACCATCTCTGACCAGGAGGTCCGCGACAACTACCGCCAGCAGGCGACCAAGATCAAGTTCGACTACGCGGTGCTCAGCTCTGACGACCTGCAGAAGCAGATCAATCCCACCGACGCCCAGCTCGAGGACTTCTTCAAGAAGAGCGCGGCCCGCTACGCGAACGCCGTCCCTGAAGCCCGCAAGATTCAGTACATCGCCTTCACCGACACCAATCTCCCGCAGGGCGCTCCTCAGGTCACTGACGCTGAAATTCAGCAGTACTACAATCAGCACCTCAAGGATTACCAGATCGACGACCAGGTGAAGGTCCGCCACATCCTCATCAAGGTCGACGGCAACGACCCCAAGGCTGACGCCGCTGCCAAGGCCAAGGCACAGGACGTTCTCGATCAGCTCCACCACGGCGGCAACTTCGCCGATCTGGCAAAGAAGTACTCCGACGATCCCGGAAGCAAGGAGCAGGGCGGCGAGCTCGGCTTCCTCAAGCACGGCGCAACCGTCCCCGAGTTCGACCAGGCTGCCTTCTCTCTGCAGCCGGGACAGACCTCCGGACTCGTTCGCTCGAAATACGGCTACCACATCATCCAGGTTGAAGAGAAGCAGACCGCGCACACGCGTCCCCTGAGCGAGGTGAAGGCCGATATCCAGGCCACGCTCACACGCCAGAAGGAGGGTCAGCAGGAGCAGGCCTTCGCGCAGCAGATCGCTACTGAAGCTCAGAGGACCGGCTTCGCCGCCACTGCTGCCGCGCATCACCTGCAGGTTGTAACTACCGACTTCCTGTCGCAGGCCTCCGTCGTTCCCGGATTGCCCGACGGGTCGAAGCTGCTCGCTCAGGCCTTCGCCGCAAAGAAGGGCGACGCCCCCCAGGTCTCGTCCACCGGAGAAGGCTATGCCGTCTTCCAGGTAACGGATATCCAGGCGGCACACGCGCCGACCTTCGCCGACTACAAGTCGCATATCCTCGACGACTATCGTGAGCAGCAGTTGCCGCAGCTTCTGGCGACTAAGATCAATGAGCTGGCCATGAAGGCCAAAGCGGAGAACGACCTCGCCAAGGCCGCGAAAGAAGTGGGCGCGACCGTCAAGTCCAGTGATTTAGTGGGCCGCGACGCGCAGGTACCCGATATCGGTGCGCTCGCCAGCGCCGCCCCGCAGCTCTTCGATCTCAATGTGGGACAACTGAGCGGCCCCATCAACACCGGCCGCACTGGAATCGTAGCCAAGCTCGTCGACAAGCAGGAGCCCACCGGCGACGACATCGCCAAGAACTTCGACCAGACACGCGAGGCCCAGCTCGAGCAGCGCCGCGAAGAAGCCTTTGCTGTCTTCATCACCACCCTTCAGGAAAAGTATGAGAAGGAGGGCCGCATCCGCATGAATCGCAAAGCGCAGGGCTCTTCTCCCTTCGGCGGCGGCCGCTCGCCCATTTAGGCGAAGGCTGACGAGTACAACCGGGCCCGTGATTTTCGAATCTTTCGAAGCGCGGGCCTTTTTTCTGCCATTCAGGATTTCTTTTCATGCCTTTTGATCGCGCCTCGGGATTGCTGCTTCACGTCACCTCTCTTCCCTCTTATGGCGGCATCGGCGACTTCGGTCCTGCCGCCTATGACTTCGCCGATTTTCTCGCTGAATCGAAACAGCGTTTGTGGCAGGTCCTGCCGCTCAGCCCCACCGGATACGGCAACTCGCCTTACGCCGCGCTCTCCGCCTTTGCCGGAAATCCACTGCTCATCTCGCTCGACTCCCTCGTCCAGTGGGGATGGATCGCCCATGATCGCATCGCCCAACTGCCCGGCCGCTCCGGCGACGTGCACTGGGAAGATGTCATTGCCCGCAAGATGCCGCTGATCGAAGAGGCCGCCCGCAACTTCCTTAATCGCCACAGCACTGAGGACTGGAAGCGATTCGAAGGCTACTGCGGCATGAACGGCACGTGGCTCGAGTCCTACGCCTTCTACAGCGTTCTGCGCCGCAAATTCAGCGGCGCCTCATGGCACACCTGGCCCGCGGACCTGGTTCATCGCGAGCCCGCCGCACTCGACAAAATCCGCGCGGAGCATGGCGAGGAACTCGCCATCCAGCAGGTCATCCAGTTCGCCTTCGACGAGCAATGGAGTAAGCTGCGCGCATACTGCGCGGGGCGAGGCATCAGGATCATCGGTGACGTCGCCATCTTCGTGAACTACGACAGCGCCGACGTTTGGACCAACCCGGGCATCTTCGAGCTCGACGAAAATTACTTGCCCATCCGCGTCTCCGGAGTTCCGCCCGACTACTTCTCAGCCACCGGCCAGCGCTGGGGAAATCCGCTCTACCGATGGGACGTCCTCGCCGAGCAGGGCTTCGCCTGGTGGGTGGACCGCATTCGCCGCGCGCAATCTCTCTACGACATCATCCGTCTCGATCACTTCCGCGGATTCGAAGCCTTCTGGGCCATTCCCGCCGAGAACGAGACAGCAGAGAACGGCGAATGGATCAAGGCTCCCGGAGCCGAGCTTTTTCAGCGCCTCCGCGACGTCCTGGGAGACCTGCCGTTCATCGCTGAAGACCTGGGCATCATCACCCCCGAAGTTGATGCGCTTCGCGAGCAGTTCAACCTGCCCGGCATGCGCATCCTGCAGTTCGGGTTCTCCGATCGCGGCGCCCACAACTACCTGCCGCACCGCTACGTCACCAACACCGTTGTCTACACCGGCACGCACGACAACAACACCACCCTCGGCTGGTGGGATCATGAGGCAACCAAAGCCGAAAAAGATGCAGTGAAGACCTACCTGGGCACAAGCAAGAAGGACGTCGTCTGGGCGATGATCCGCGCCGCCGAAACATCCGTCGCCGACACCTGCATCCTGCCCGTGCAGAACCTGCTCGAGCTCGGCGAGGCGGGACGCATGAACATGCCGTCCAGCACCGGAGACAACTGGAGCTGGCGCTGCCCCGAAGGCGCCCTCACGCCGGAGATCGCCGAGAAGCTCGCGGCCGTCACCGAAGTGGCCGACCGGGATCTTCCGCCGCCAACCAGTCTGCCGCCCGCCACGCCCCAGCCCGAAGCGGAAAGAACCTGATTCCGTTTCACGCCGCGCGCTTTACTTGCTGACCGCCCCTCGCTGAAAATCAACTTGGAGATGATTATGAGTCTCGACAAAACCTCAGGAGCCCGTATGCCCCTTTCCGGCGAAGCCATTCGCATGATGAACTACGTTGACGACGTCGCAGTAACCCTGCGCCGTATCCTTGCCCTCGTCCCCACACTCACTCCCGAAGAACGCCAGCGCGTCAGCGAATACCTCAGCCAATCCAAGCCCGCCGTCGAAACCGTGCAGACCGCTCTGCTCTCCAAGTAAGACGCTTTCTCGCCGCGCTTCGCCCTAGCTGACGTGAATGATGGGACAGCTTTTGGGGTCCCGGACAGCGCGGCGAAGCACCTCATGCGTCAGCGGCGCCACGTCGCCTTCGCCCAGAAATACATAGCGAATGATATTCGCCACCGGGTTCCCCTCCGTCCAGCTGAAGTAGGCGTGGGGGACGTGACCTGTTCTCTTCTCCACCTCAATCAGCAGGGCTGCGATAGAATTGGCGACCACCGGACTGCTCGCGTAGAGAACCTTGTGGCGGCCATCCCTTCTTCCATGCACGCTTAGCGTGGCCTCAAACGTCGACGCGTCGCTTCTCTCCACTTCGAAAAACAACAGGCATTCCTCAGGGCTGAGATTATGCAGTTCTCGCACCCGTGCGTCGGCAACATCCAATGCTCCCGGCCACTTGTTCTGCGGATTTCTCGCCACGATCCGGATGATGCCGTCAGGATCCTCACAGATCATCTCGTTCGCAACTTCATCCAGATGAATCCCGGTAATGCGCAGCTCTGTGGACCGGACCGCTCGCGAAATCAGCGACACCAGGACGATGGACGCGATAAAAAACGACGCGATCTTCACGCCCTCAGGGCGCTCGTAAATGTTCAGCAGAGTCGTATAAACAAATAACAGGGAGATAAACCCGAACGGCACTCGCATCCAGCTCTTCGCTGCAAGCGTCACCGCAAACGCGCCCGAGGTGATCAATACCAGGACACCGGTCGCATAAGCCCCACCCTGCGCGTCGACATCCGCTCTGAAGAGCCACGTTACCGTGAACGCCACCCCGGTAAACACCAGCGACAGTGGCCGCGACGCCAGCGCCCACTCCGGAGCCATGCCAAACCCGGGCAGATATCGCGGAATCAGATTGAGCAGGCCGGCCATCGCCGAGGCGCCCGCAAACGCCAGGATCAAGATCGTGCTGGCGTCGTAGACCGACCCGAAAGCATTCCCCAGGTACTGATGGGCGAGATAGGCCATCGCGCGGCCGTTCGCCGGTCCGTGTCTTTCAAACGCCTCGGCGGGAATCAGCAGCGTCGAAACAATGCTCGTCGCCATCAGGAAGACACTCATGATTATCGCCGCCGTCGACAGCAGCTTGCGTGTGTTCTGGATGCGCTCTTTGAGGTCCTTCCCCTTCACCAGGGGCATCACTGCAACACCAGTCTCAAAACCCGACAGGCCCAGGGCAAGCTTGGGGAACAGGATCAGCGAAATGCCCAGAATCACCATCGGATTCCCATGGGCCTTGAACAATAGCGCATGATTCCAGCCAGAGATAAGCTCGGGATGCTCGAACATGTGCCACAACGCGACCGCCACGACCACCGCGTTGAGCGCCAGATACGCCCCGACCAGCACCACCGCGATGCCGATCGCCTCGCGGAAACCCGCCAGGAACACTGCACCCAGCAACCCGAGAATGACCAGCGTGACTCCCATCTGGCTGTGCATCGCCGGCGGTGTGATTGGATTGTGCACAAAGTGCGTCGCTGCATCGGCGGCTGAAAGGGTCATCGTGATGATGAAGTCGGTCGCGGCAAATCCCAGCAGGATGAGCACCACGCTCTTGCCCTTCCAGTGCGAAAAAAGGCTTTCGAGCATGTGGATACTACCCTGCCCGTTAGGACTGGCTTCGGCCACCCGTCGATAGACCGGGAGCGCACCAAGCAGCGTGACCAGAACCAGCACGAATGTAGCCACCGGGGACAGGACACCAGCCGCCAGAAACGCAATCCCGGGCTGATAGCCAAGCGTCGAAAAATAATCGACGCCGGTCAGGCACATCACCCGCCACCATTCATGCTCCGGCTCCGACGTGCTGTGCGCCGCCTGCGGGCGAATATCCGCCAGCAACCAGTCCTTCACACTCATCCAAGGCCCTCATCGGCTTACAACGATTTCAGCGCCATTGTCTCAGATGTAGGTATCGCGACTTGCGCCGTGTCCACGGAGGAAACACCCGGGCGCGATGCTCTATGCAGACAAACACTGGGAGCATCTCGGCTTCACTACTCATTTTTTCTCGGAAAACAGGATCGAAGGACACGTCCCGGCGATTCCGTCCAGGACTCGGCAAAGAAGGCGCTCGCCGGGCGGTACATGAAGGATTCGAATCACAACGCTCGGGGGCCACAGGACGCTGACCACCGGGGTTTCCTGTGGAGGCCCTGCAGAACTCGCCCGACCGGGACCACTGGCGCTGTCGGAAGAGCAGGGCGACACGTCACCCCGCTTCAACCGCGCGCGCAAGCCCGGAGCATGATCCTACATAAGGGCACTCTGCCCCGCGGAAACACTCCGGGCCTCTTCTTGCTTCGGGCCTCTTACTCGGTGTGCGTCGGCACCTTGCTGTTGAGTAGAGAAGCAAAGGACGCGCCCGCAGGTGTAGCCGTAACGTCGCCATGGCGTACGATATCCATCGCGCTGACCGATTTATCGTAGAGGCGCTGGTTGGCATCACCGTCCGGTGACAGACTGGCGCCGTTCAGGGACACGCCAGCGAAAAGGCCCGAGGTCCTGGAATAGGTCAACATGTCAGCCCCGCCTACGGCACCGGCGCCAGCGGAAGCACCAGGTCCAGCCGCTGCGCTCACGTCGCTGCCGACCTTTACCTTGCCATTCACCACTTTGGCCACAGCACCCTGAGTCAGAATGGCGATGACAAAATCGGTGGACGTACCGCCGATCTGGAAGCCGGCGCTGGCGCCGCCGATGCTCATCATAGCAGGCGCGGACCATTTGCCCTTGAAGTCGCTGCCTGTGCGGCAACTCATCGGCCCGCGACCGCCGGAACCTCCAATGCCAACCGCGAACTTCTTCACACTGGGTAGAACGATGATGCAATCGGCCTTCGCCAACACGCCGCGTGGAACATCCTTGCTACTGACCATTGCTTGTAACACTGAGGCGGCATTCCTGATGGTTTCTTCGTCCTTGGTTTTATCCGCGCCCCACATGGGCAGGGTGGTCAGGAGCGACGATACGAGCAATAAACGCACTGCTGTCTTTCTATTTCGCATGGGCATTCCGCCCTCCGTTCTGAGGTGAGACGTGAGAAGCTACCGCGCAGCCGTAACTCCGCGGCGCATGCACGCAACGATAGAATGCTTTTGGGTGAGCGTCAAATTGGAAGAATGACAGGTCAATCACCGCGGGAACCATCGACCTGGCTTTCACTCGTAGCGCAGCGCTTCGATGGGATTCAGGTGGGCGGCCTTGAGCGCTGGAATCATCCCGCTCACCAGTCCCACCACCACCAGGATCCCTGTTGCGATCAGCACGATAACGGGAGAAATCAGCAGCTGGATATCGGCAGCCTGCGCATTCGAAGCCATAGCGCTGTAAAACGTGATTCGCCCGACCCCGATCGAAACCGCGTAGGCCAACACAATACCGGCAATTCCGCCGATCCCGGTAATCACCAGCGATTCGGCAAGGAATTGAATCAGAATATGCCGCTTTCGTGCGCCCAGCGCCTTCTCGATGCCGATCTCCTTCGTTCGCTGCTGCACGGTGACCAGCATGATATTCATCAGCCCGATGCCGGCAATGCCCAGTGTCAGCGCACCGATAAACAGCAGCAGCACTTCCAGCGCGATGGTCACAATTTTGAACTGCGTAAGCTGCTGCTCAAGATCGGCAACGAAAATCGCCTGGTGATCCGACGGACGGAAATTATGCATTGCCGCCAGTGTGTTGCGAACCGCCTGCTGCACCGCCGCGTGATCTCCGTTGTAGTTCAGCCAGATGCCGTCGAGGTATTTCGGATCCTTGATATCCGCCATGGCGCTGAACGGAATATAGACCTGGCGATTTACGTTATCGCCCTCTTCCTGCATCTTCGGCTGGAGAACGCCGATCACCTCGAAGCTGATGCCGTTCAGCCGAATGTGCTGCCCGATCGCATAGAGGCCGCCCAACAGCTTTGTCTTGGCCTCCGACCCGATCACCGCCACATGCGCGCGGTTCGATTCGTCATCTTCGGAATAGAAGCGTCCGGAAGCGATATCCAGTACCAGAATGTTCTGCACCACCGGGCGATAGCCGTTCACCGTCCAGGTGTAGGTATGCAGTTCGTTCGCTACAGGCACATCCTTCGACAGCATCGGCGTGATGTCCTTGAGCCCCGGAACCGTCTGCTGCAGACGCTCCACATCATCCTGCGTAAAGCGCACCTGCACCCCGGCCTTCGACCCGCCCACCTGCTCCGAGGTGCGGCCCGGAAAGACGCCGACCAGTTGCGTGCCCCACTGCGCAAAGATGGCCTCAATGGCCCTCCCAAAACCGGACCCGTAGGCCAGCAGCAACACCACCGTGGCAATGCCCCAGGCCATGCCCACCATGGTGATGGACGTGCGCCGGCGGTTGTACACCATCGCCTCGTAGGCCTGCCTCCACAAATCGCGCAGCATTTTTTGCTCCTTATTCGCGCCTTAGCGCTTCGACGGGTTCAAGCGCCGCTGCCTTGCCCGCTGGATACAGCCCGGCAACAATGCCGCTCACGCTGAGCGCCACAATTGCCAGCGCCGCCGACCACGGAACCAGCCGCGGAGGATCGAAGCCCTGAATTCCCTGCCCCACCGCCTGACGTAGCAGGTACATGAACAGCGCCGACCCGGCAATCCCAAACAGCCCGCTCACGCCGGTAAGAATCAGCCCCTCGAGGAAGAACTGAAAGAGAATGCTGCGGCTCGTCGCGCCGATCGCCTTCCGCAGTCCGATCTCCCGCGTCCGTTCGCTCACCGAGACCAGCATGATGTTGATGATCCCCACCGCACCTAGCGCCAGTGTCACGATTCCCACGCCGCCCAGAAACACATCCATCGCCGTGAAAATCTTACCCACCATCTGCTCGGTCCGAATCGTGTCCCATTCGTTGAAGGCTTCCGGAGCCTCAGGATCGAAGCCGTGCCGCCGCGCAATGATCTGATGCACCTGCTTCTTGGCAATCAGGTTGTCGCTGCTAACCCGCGGCTGGTACTGGATCGAGGTCACCGAATCGGCCGGAATGTTCTCGCCCTTGATCGGAAACATTTCCAGCATGACCGACAGCGGGATATAAACCTTCTGGTTCTCGCTGTCGTTGTTCCCGTGCCCGAACTTGTCCGCCACTCCTACCACTGTGAACCGGGTACCGTTCAGCGTCACAATCTCGCCCATCGCCGGCCGCCCCGGAAACAGCAGCTGCGCGCTCTTCTGCCCGAGCACGACTACGTGATTCCGGCTGGTCATATCATCGAGATTCAGAAACCGCCCCTGCGCAATCGGCAGAAAGCGGATGGTGTCATAGTTCGGCTCCGTCCCGACGACGTCGCCGCCTGCGGTCTGATACTGGCTCTGCTGCTTGATGTCGTCGCGGTCGATCATTGCCACCGCGGCCCGCACATCCGGCGCCTGCGTCCGAATCGCCTCTGCGTCGCTCAGCGTCAGGTTGTAGGGCCGCATGCCCGTATGTTGATTCGGCACCGCGGGAATCGTCCCGCTCCACATCATGATGATGTCGTTGCCGAAGCTGGCCAGCTGCCGATGGTTCCCCGACCGGAAGCCCTCGCCGACTGAGATCAGCAGCAGCATCGAGCCGACGCCCCACGCGATGCCGAACATGGTCAGAAACGAACGCAGCTTGTTTGCCCAGATGGCGCGGAAGACCTGCCCGAAGGTATCGCCCAGACTCTGCATGCGTTAGTTACCTATACGGATTGGAAGCCCCCGGAGTTCCCGCCCGCGCATGCGAGATCACGGCGAGGTCAGCAGTGAGACGGGGCGGGACAGTACATGTGAGCAGAGCGCTGGAAAGATGTGACCAACCGCCGTAAACCCATCACGGTTAAGATGGAAACGTCCGGAGGCGCCCACCCCATGAAAGCAAGATTCGTTCTGACGCTCACCCTCGCAATCCTGTTTTGCCCGGCCGCGCTTTCCGCTCAGGACACTCCACCCAACGCGCTCCTCGCTCTCTCGAAAAAGGGCCACACCCTCGCCATCGTCGACCCCGCCACCTTGAAGGTCCTCGCGAAAGTGGCCATAGGCAACGATCCCCACGAGGTCCTCGCCTCATCTGACGGCAAAACCGCCTACGTCTCCAACTATGGATTCGGCGCCTATCACACCCTCGCCGTCGTCGACCTGATCGGGCAAAAGCCTTTGCCCTCCATCGATCTCGGAGCCCTCCGC
>Ga0206881_10233_pt1 | contig 14622 bp, 12 predicted proteins | sample Alteio_BWOrgCont_3_FD_152867 | JGI IMG/M metagenome (GOLD analysis project Ga0206881, IMG submission 152867) | Enriched cells from forest soil in Barre Woods Harvard Forest LTER site, Petersham, Massachusetts, United States -... | ecosystem: Environmental > Terrestrial > Soil > Temperate forest >...
TGCGCCACTGCTCGTTCTCTTTTGCGAGGACGAGCACGATCGGCGTCGGTGCGCCATTCTGATCCGTGAAATTCACTGCGACCCTGCACAGGTTTTCGTGGGGCGCTTCGATCTGCAGCTTTAGGTGCTCAAACTTGACGTCCGTATCCTGGCAGTTGCAGACAGGATCGTAATCAATGACACCTGAGGATCCTGGTCCTACTTCCCTCTGATCCTCGAGCGCGAGTGCAATCAGAGAACTGTGAAAAACCGCTCCAGCGTTTTCCTCAAAGAGACTGGGCGGGTCGCCGTTTGCACCATATCGGCTGTAGACCGCCTGCACGAATTGTGTGACACCATCTGTGGCCTTTGTATTTTGTTTGGGAACAGTCTGCGCCCACAATTGAAAACTTAAGAGGATAGCGAAAGCTGTTACCTTTGTAGGCAGACAATTCATTTCGAAGGGCGAGTCCACTCCGCCTGAATCATTCTAATTGCACAAAACTGAAGGAAATTGATCCGAGCATGCCCCGCAAGCCACTGATCGCAGCAAACTGGAAAATGTACAAGACTCCCGCGCAGGCCGAGGAGTTTGTGAAGAAGTTCTTGCCTCTCGTCGCCGAGCAGACCCGTGCCGAGATCGTGCTCTGTCCTTCCGCGATTTCGCTGGCGGCAGTTGTAGCCGCTGTGAAGGACTCCGGCATCGCCGTCGGCGGGCAGAACATGCATTGGGCCGAGGAAGGTGCCTACACCGGCGAAACCTCGCCGCTGATGATCAAGGCAGTCGGCGCCACCCACGTCATCATCGGCCACTCGGAGCGCCGCCAGTACTTCGGCGAAACCGATGAGATGGTCAACCAGAAGATCCTCTCTGCCGTGAAAAACAAACTGACGCCCATCATCTGCATCGGAGAGACCCTCGAAGAACGCGAAGCCAACAAGACCGAAGAGGTTCTCCTCCGCCAGTGCCAGATAGCCTTTAAGGCCGTCGTACCCGAAGATGCCGAAAGCTTCATCGTTGCCTACGAGCCCGTGTGGGCGATCGGGACCGGGCGCACCGCAACACCGGAGATAGCAGGCCTCGCTCACTTCCACATCCGCAGCCAGATCGCGCGCCTGCTCGGCCGCAAGGCAGCCGACAGCATTCGCATCCTGTACGGTGGAAGCGTGAAGCCGGACAACGCAGCAGCGCTCTCAAATCAGCCGGAGATCGACGGCGCCCTCGTCGGAGGAGCCAGCTTGGATCCGCAGTCGTTCGCGAAGATCGTGAACTACTGAGGCACCGAGCGAAAGGATCCGATGCCGGAATTTGTGCGCATCATGAGCAAGGCCGACCTGCCCGCCGAGGGAGAGGCGCGCGAGGTGTACTGCGGAGACTACCAACTGTGCATCGCGCGCGTCGGCGGCGACATCAGCGTAATGAACAACATCTGTCCCCATAACGGAGGCCCACTCGGCGAGGGCATCATCGAGAATGGCAAAATCGTCTGCCCCTGGCACGCCTGGGCCTTCGACGTGAGGACGGGCGTAGCCGAACATGAGCCTCGCGCCCGCGTGCCCGTCTACGAGCACAAAATCGAAGACGATGACGTGCTGGCGAAGCTGGACTGAACTTCTAGTCCCGATCCGGCAGCAGCGTTGTCAGCGTTTCGAGACGTTCTCCTCTCCTGATTCGCCGCAGCTGGCGGTCTAAATGTCTGGCCGGGTTTTCCGTGCCGCCTTCATCGTCATCTTCGGCTTGTTCTTTTAGTCTTTCTGCAATCGCGTGCGCCACATCGGGCGCAACGAACAACTGTATTTGCTGGAAGGCAATTCCAAGGGCGAAGGTGGTCGGATAGAAGCCCCGGCGTTTTCTTTCCAGATGCCCTCTCCGCTTCCATCGCCATCTCCGATAGACAAAGACGCAGGCGGCCATAAACAAGGGAAGCCCTTGCAGCGCAAGGAGCACAGCAACAAATTTCATGAGTATCCACATCGCTTTCGGCGAGTACATCTGCGGACAAATCCGCGCGCACGGCAGTTTGGCGCTGTGCGATCACGCGGCTAGTGAGCCAGGATTTATGCGAGGGGAGGGGGACGCTGGAAGAGAGATGGCCGATCTGTAAGCCGGCGCCGGATCGCGAGAGTCGTTTCTGCCGGGAGCCACAGCGACCGAGGAACGCTTACAAGTCCGAAGAGGAGAACAGGCAGAAAAACAAACCACGCCGTGTTCACACCGTGGACAAACGCCTGCGACGTGAGAAGAAGAAGCAGGCCCATCGCGACGGTGATTGCCAGCAGAGCCGTCAACACACGCTGGTGGCGATGATGAGTCACGCGGACAGTATACGATCCGCGGGTCACTGTCGCAGAAGACACCGTTTCCTTGCTACGCTCAGAGATAGAATGCCTGAGAACACCCCCGCACCTGAGAAACCGCAAGACACAAGCCTCTGGTGCCCCAACTGTGCCCACGTCGTCAATGATCCCCTCGTCTGCGGAGACTGCTCCGCCGTCATCTGCCGCATCTGCGGCACCCCGCTTGAATCCGCCGACGAGCTCGCTTTTGGCTAAGAAGCAGCAACCACCGCGGCAAAAAGCTGCGGCGCGCATCCCACAGCATCCGTCGCAGACCTCCCCGCCGCCTGTTATCAGCGGACGGTGGCTCGCCTGGGCGCTCCTGGTCGCGCTGTCCGCAGCCGTGATCTGCGCTTACGCAGCGCTCTGTCTGCTCGTCTACCAGGGACAGTGGCAGCTTGTACTGCATCCTTCGGCAGCCATCACCAGGACTCCTGCCTCACACGGCCTCAAATTCGACGACATCCGCTTCGACTACACCGAGACCGGCTGGCCGCGCCTCGACGGATGGTGGGTGCCCGCCGACACAGACGCTCGATGGAGCGCCAGCACTATCCTGTACCTGCACAGTGGAGACGGCTCTCTCTCCGGCGCCGTCGATGACCTCGCTACCCTTCACTCTCTCGGTATCAACGTCTTCGCCTTCGACTACCGCGGATACGGACGCAGCGCCGAACCCAGGCCCCGCGAGAAGCGCATGCGCCAGGATGCCGGAGCCGCCTGGAGCTACCTCACCGACACGCGCCACATCGCCCCGAAATCCATCGTCATTTACGGATCAGGAATCGGCGCGAGCCTCGCTGCCGATCTCGCCGTAAAGCACACGCCCGCAGGATTGATTCTCGACGGTCCCACCGAGCCCGCACGACAGCTCATCAGGGGCGACGCACGCGCCCGCCTCGTTCCCGGTTTTCTCATCACCGAGCGCTTCGACCCGGCCGAGAGCCTGCAAGCCCTGGGCGTCCCCAAGCTCTTTCTCGACCGCAACGGTGCGAAATCGCGCACCGGTGAACTCTACAAAGCCGCGGCGCTTCCAAAAGAGTATTTTGAGTTGGGACAGGGCGCATTCGAGCCCACGCTGCGCCGTTTCCTCGATGAAGTTTTGCCATAAGACTGCGCTTTCGATACAAGGGTCGAATACACGGACCAAGGGAGAATCGATAAATGTTCAGCTCGTTCGAGAGGATCAGGCCGCTGTCAGCCCTCGTTGCCCGCCTCGTGCTGGGAATCATCATGGCCGTCCACGGATCCCAGAAGATATTCCCTCGCGGTGCGCTCTACCAGTTTGCCCAGTTTGTCGCACACCTGGGACTTCCCTACTGGCTGGGCTACGTCGCGGCCTTCACCGAGCTCTTCGGCGGAGCATTCCTCATCCTTGGTTTGCTCGTCCACCTGGCCGCGCTGGGAGTGGCCATCGACATGGCCGTCGCAATTATCAAGGTCCATCTTCATCATGGACTTACCGGACCGGGCGGCTACGAATTCCCGCTCGCCTGCTTTGCCCTGGCCGTGGTTCTTATGGGTACGGGAGCCGGGTATATCTCCGCCGACGGCTACGTCTTTCGAGGCCGAGGCGTTCGGTGATAGATTGAGTGTTAGAACTTTAGATAAAAGTGAGTGAACTTCACTCACTTTTCATAATTCCTGCCGCCCCGCGCCCTTGACAATCCTCTCTCCGGCCCGATACCTTAGCAGTCGTAAGGCGTAAGTGCTAACCGGCTGCCGGTCCAAGCGGCGGCCCGCACCTCCCGCCGAACTACAACGTCCTTGGAATTTTGTAACAAAACCCGCGGGATATACCCGCGCGAAGGAGAAGCAACGCAATGGCAACTGCAACCGTAGCGACCACCTTTACTCCGCTGCACGATCGTATCCTGCTTCGGCGTGTCGATGAGGGTGAGACCATCCGTGGCGGCATCATCATTCCCGACAGCGCCAAAGAGAAGCCGCAGGAAGGCGAAGTAATTTCCGTTGGCAAGGGCAAGTCAAACGACGAGGGCAAGGTATTTCCTCTCGACGTGAAGGCTGGCGATCGCGTCCTTTTCGGCAAGTACTCCGGCACCGAGATCAAGATCGACGGCGAAGAGTTCTTGATCATGCGCGAAGAGGAAGTCCTCGGCATCCTCAAGTCCAAGTGAACTAGCCGTTCAGGCAAACGCGCCCTCGGCGCACAACTTTTGATCAGTTTCAGGAGAAATCGCAAATGGCAAAGCAAATTCTGCATGGAGAAGATTCCCGCCAGGCAATTCTGCGCGGCGTGAACACTCTCGCCGAAGCAGTGAAGGTGACCCTCGGTCCCAAGGGCCGCAATGTGGTCATCGAGAAGAAGTTTGGATCGCCCACGATCACCAAGGACGGCGTGACCGTGGCCAAGGAAATCGAACTCAAGGATGCCCTCGAGAACATGGGCGCGCAGATGGTGCGCGAAGTGGCCTCGAAGACCTCCGACGTTGCCGGTGACGGCACCACCACCGCGACGGTTCTGGCCCAGGCCATCTACCGCGAGGGCGTAAAGACTGTTGCTGCGGGCGCAAACCCGATGGCGATGAAGCGCGGCATCGACAAGGCTGTTGAGGCCATCGTCGGCACGCGCGATGAGAACGGCGTTGTAACTGGCGGCGCGCTTTCGGCCTTCTCGAAGCCCGTTACCGGCGACATGATCGCCCAGGTGGGCACCATCTCCGCCAACGCTGACCCGACAATCGGCAACATCATTGCTGAGGCCATGAAGAAGGTCGGCAAGGACGGCGTGATTACAGTCGAAGAGTCGAAGACGCTTGAGACCCAGCTTGAGGTGGTTGAGGGCATGCAGTTTGACCGCGGCTACCTGAGCCCCTACTTCGTCACCGATCCGGACCGAATGGAAGTATCGCTCGAAGAGCCCTACATCTTGATCCACGAGAAGAAGATCAGCTCCATGAAGGATCTGCTTCCTCTGCTGGAGCAGGTTGCCCGCGCCGGCAAGCCGCTCGTCATCATCGCTGAGGATGTGGACGGTGAGGCACTTGCAACCCTCGTGGTCAACAAACTGCGCGGCACGTTGAACGTCGCTGCCGTCAAGGCTCCCGGCTTTGGCGACCGCCGCAAGGCCATGTTGGAAGACATCGCCAAGCTGACCGGTGGCAAGGCCATCACCGAAGACCTCGGCATCAAGCTCGAGAACGTGAAGATCGAGGACCTGGGCCGTGCGAAGCGCGTCACCATCGACAAGGACAACACGACCATCGTCGAGGGTCGCGGCGACTCCAAGGCCATCGAGGGCCGCGTCAAGGAGATCCGCAGCCAGATCGAGAAGACCACATCCGACTACGACCGCGAGAAGCTGCAGGAGCGGCTGGCCAAGCTGGTCGGCGGCGTGGCGGTCATCAAGGTCGGTGCGGCAACCGAGACCGAAATGAAGGAGAAGAAGGCTCGCGTCGAGGATGCCATGCACGCAACCCGCGCCGCAGTTGAGGAAGGCATTGTTCCGGGCGGCGGTGTAGCTCTGGTGCGCTGCACTCCTGAAGTGGACAAGCTGATCAAGACCCTGGAAGGCGACGAGAAGATCGGTGCACAGATCATCCGCCGCGCTCTTGAGGAGCCACTGCGTCAGATCGTCGGCAACGCCGGTGAAGAGGGCGCTGTGGTGGTCGGCAAGATCCACGAGAACAAGAATGCAAACTTCGGCTACAACGCCGCGACTGGCGCGTACGAGGATCTGGTGAAGGCCGGCGTCATCGACCCCACCAAGGTCACGCGCACCGCGCTTCAGAACGCCGCATCCATCGCCGGCCTGATGCTCACCACCGAAGCCATGGTCTCGGAGATTCCCGAGCCCAAGTCCGCGCCCGCTCCGGGCGGACACGGCGGCGGCATGGGCGACATGTACTGAGCTCCGCATGCGGCGATACTCCTTCGCACGGCCACTCCCGTTGGTCGTGGAATCAGGTCGTAGCTGCAAAGTAAAGGGCCCCGCAGAAATGCGGGGCTTCTTCGTATTGCGTAGTAGTGGCCAGCGGTACCGAATGCGTTGCAAAACGAGCTCGGCCTCGCTCTCCATTAGCGGATTGGCACCCTGCCACCGCTGGATGGTTCCCGCGACTTTTGTCGCGCCGGAGCGTCTAATTCGTTAAATACCTGCTGATATTGCTGACACGGGCTACCCTCGGAGCCCTCTTTTCGTCCGGTTTTGGGCCAAAACGCAATCGGTTGACTGGCTTGGTGACGCAAGCGTGCGCACGCCGGTCTTCACCTTGCGGGCGATGGGCTGTCGAAACTCGTCTGAGATTTCTTCACGCAACAGCTTATGAGAACAAGAACAATCGCAAGATCCGCAACCATGAGCCCTGGCTACGAGAACCAGGGCTCTTTTTTGCGATCTTAGCCCGTCTGCGGACCTGCTTCGGTTCATGCGTTATCTCATTGCGGTAGAGCCAGATGCAGGGAAAGGAACCAGCGAATCCTGCGGGACGTCAGGGAGCGGTTCCAATCAAATCTGATCGATCGAACGGCCTCGCTTTGATACTATAAAAGTGCACATCACCCCATTCTCTCCACTTTATTTCATGAAAGCCCGGGACCCACCCGGTTAGGTTTCATTTTCAGCCCAACCCCCTAAGGACGAAAATGTCATCGCAGACTCTAAATCATTCTGAGAGCACTACTTTCCGCAGTCCATCCATGACGGGAATTGCGCGCGTTATGCTCCTGATCGCAGCCTTGTGGTGTGTCGGCTGGTTTGTGCACTCCCGTCATTACTGGGAGGACGATGCCTTCATTCATCTTGAGTTTGCTCGCAGCGTCGCACAGGGGCACGGCTACGAATTCAACGGTCACTTGGTGAACGGCGATACCTCGTCGTTATGGGTAATTCTGTTGGTTGCATCGCATGCCTTGATACCCGACTGGATGACCGCCGGGAAAGTCCTTACTGTGGCGGGACTTATCTTTGCCTTGACGGGCGCATATTTCTTCGCAAAGCGCCTTACCGATGGTCTGGAAGCAAGCAGCACGTTCGCGGCTGGCATGGTGTTGCTACTGGTTACAAATCCCTACTTCTGCTATTGGGCCTTCTCAGGCATGGAAGCGTTGACTGCAGGCGGTGTTGCCTTCTGGAGCGTGTATGCCGCCACGACACGGAGGCCAGGCTGGCCATCTTTCCTGACCGGCTGCTTTCTGGCAGGACTGGGGCCGGTGCTAAGGCCCGAGATGGTCTTCTTTACGGCGCTCATTTCACTGCTGCTCTTGAGGCAGTGGTTCCAGCTTCCGGGGAAGGCATCTTCGCCCGCGAAACTACTTGGCTTCCTGGCGGGCGCGGTGCTCGTCGTTGGACCGTTTGCCATCTGGTCAGCGTACGCCCTTCATACCTTTGGCCGCGTTATTCCCAATACAAATGCCGCCAAGCGCGCCAGCCCGGGTGAATCGGTAGTCAAGCGACTGCTGAACGTGTACGGCCTGGGCTTCCCGCTGATCCTCATCGAGGTAGTGGCCCTTGCTTTATTAGCGTTGCTGCGGCCCGCGGCTGTGCGGAAGGTGCTCCGATGGGCGCAACTCGAGGAAACCGTCTCTCTGGGAGGCTTGCTGTTCGTTGCCTGGACGATCATTAACACTGTCTTCTACATCGCGGACCACACCTATGTGCAGACTCGCTATATTTTTGTAAGCGCTCCAGGGCTCCTTTTTGCTCTGCTGGCAGTCAATTATCGCCGCTTCCCCAGGTGGACCTACCAAGCCGCCTTTGCTGTTGCGCTACTCGCCGGTGTCGGGATCAGCGCGCTCACTGTGTGGTCCTTCATCCGTAACAAGACGATCCATGACCAGGCGCTCGCTCAGGTGGCCGCGTATTTACAGACCCAGATACCTCCCGATGCGCCCGTGGCCGTTTACTCCATTGGCGAGCTGGCCTACGTTTCTCAGCACCCGATCGTCGATATCGGTGGCATCACGCGTCCCGGCGCCATTCCATATCTGAGTCGTCCGGGCATCGAGATGGTCCAGTGGGCCAGGTCTGAGGGAGCGGCGTACTACATGTCGGGGGACCAGCCCGAACCGGGAGCTGTACTGATTTACTCGGTCCCGACGCCGGAGATCGGCTGGTCGCTCAACTACAAGCACTACTCACAAAAAGAGGAGCTCCGCTTGTGGAAACTGCCAGATGCCGCACCAGCAACGCCTCCCAAATCACCGTCTGCGGCCAGGTAAAGCTCGTGATCGAAGGGATCGGAGAAACATTCTGACCCTTCGATTGTGTCACGCGTTGATATTCTTCAGCAATTCTTCCGGATCGCGTGTAGGCGGCTGGCAGCTTGTTCCTCTGCACACCACCGCAAATGCCGCTCCCGAACCCAGTTCCGGCAGGTTCGGCAAGGTCTCCGCCAGCACAGGAGGCAGATTCTCAGCCGTCACCTGCTCAGGACGAAGGACGATCACCTGCTTGTTCACCGCGTAGCGTGCGGTAGCAATTGCGGCCAGCTTCTTCGCTTCGATTCCCTCGCCAATCACAACTACCTGTACCGCCGGCAGCAACAGCAGTTCCAATGCAAGACCGTATGTCCCGGCATACAAACCGAAGTACTCCACGATACCAGCGAAATTCTCCAGCGTGTCTTCCGCTTTCGCGCGAAAATCCGCACGTCCGCTCAGCGCCTCAAGCCGGAGCAGTGCAGCCGCGGCAGCAGGATTCCCCGCCGGCGTCGGCGTATCCTGTAGCGGCTTTCTCCGCGCCGACAGCGCTCCCAGGGGAGCGTCATTTGTAATCTCCATATCGAAGAAGGCGCTTCCCGTGGAGTCATAGAAGCGTGCAATCATGCTCCCGCCAATCTCGATCGCCGAGTCGTAGTACCTCCGATTCCCTGTCGTGTACCAGGCGTCGATCAGTGCGTTGACCAGGAAAGCGTAGTCATCAAGAACGCCGGCCACACAGCGCTTCTCGGCAGCATTTTCCGAATACGCGATCACATGCGCCAGACCGCGATCCTGCTCCCAGCCTTCATTCAGGATGCGATCCAGCGTTTTCAGCGCGAACTGCCGCGGCCCAACCATATCCAGCACGCGCCCCGCCTCGAGATAAGCTGAGATGGCCAGCGCATTCCACGAGCTATAGATGGTCTTGTCGATGTACGGAGTAGGTCGCAGCGCGCGAGCCGCGAGCAGCTTCTGTTTCGCCGAGAAGAGCTCCCGCTGCGCATCGTCCGTCGTCACTCCGGCACGCTTCGCAGCTTCCTCCAGCGTCAGGTTGCGATGCAGGACATTCTTCGCAGGATTGTGATGCATATCGCCGAGCTCGCCGATATCGTAGAACACACCGGCGAGCGTGAATTCCGACGGAGTCAGCACCGCCGTAGCCTCATCGCGCGTCCAGGTGAAGTAGTCGCCGTCATCATCGAGCGAGAGATCTGCGTCCTGCGAGGCATAGAAGCCGCCGCGCTCACGGTCCGTCATCACCTCATCCAGCCAGCGGATAATGTCCCGCGCGACTCGTGCCGCGTCCGCATCGACGAACGACTGAAAGGCATGGACATAGTTCGCCAGCAGTCCGGCATTGTCGTAGAGCATCTTCTCGAAGTGCGGTACCACCCAGCGTTCATCGACGGAGTAGCGATGGAAACCGCCTGCCAGATGGTCGTACACGCCACCGCGCGCCATTTTCTCCAGTGTGACGAAAGCAGCCTCGCGTGTCGCCTCATTCCCCGTCCGCCCCGCCACATCGATGAGCAGATCGATTGCCGCCGGGTGCGGAAACTTCGGCTGGCTCCCAAAGCCGCCATGCCGCGGATCAAACTGCTTCAGCGCGCTCTCGACCAGCTTGTCGACAATTCCCAGCGACAGCGACCCCGCCCGCCCTGCAAAGTTCTCCCCGTGCTCGATTGCCGCAATCACGCTCGACGCTGACTCCAGTACCTCTGTCCGCTTGTTCTTCCACACATCGGCCATCGTCAGGAGCACACGTTCAAAGCCGGGCCGCCCATAGCGGTCATCGCGAGGAAAATACGTACCGCCAAAGAATGGCTTGCCGTCTGGAGTGAGCACCGCAGTCAGCGGCCATCCGCCCTGCCCGCTGATCGCCTGCACCGCCGCCTGGTAACGGCTATCCACATCCGGCCGCTCATCGCGATCCACCTTCACAGCGACAAAGTGCTCATTGATCACTTTCGCCAGAGAGGGATCCTCGTAGCTTTCGCGGTCCATCACGTGGCACCAGTGGCACCACACCGCTCCAATATCGAGCAGAATCGGCTTGTCTTCTTTCGCCGCAAGTTCAAAGGCTTCAGCACCCCACTCGTTCCAATTAACGGGTTGATGAAGCGCAGAGCGCAGATACGACGACGCGGCGCGGTCGAGGGAATTCTTATGATCAGACATCAACTAAAGTCTAATGCCTGGAGATCACCGCTGAATTTCAGAAGAGGCCGTACGGAGAAAGTTTGCACACAAGACGGCGGTCGTCACAAAGAATGTCCCCGCAAACACCGCCCACATGAAGAAATTAATCACGCTGACACCGTCATGATCGAACGCCGTCCAAACGTGCAGACGCACCGCCATAAGAACCACTCCAAACAGAGGACTGACCGTGATCCACAGCTTTCGATGGCGCAGAATCCACGCTGCCGAGACGAGCCACATAATCGGTAGCAGGAAGAAGCCGCACCAGTAGGCCGCCATCGCAAATGTGAGCGCCGACCACATTGCCAGCACGACCCCAAGGTCATAGGCCAGCAGCCGGCTGCCTTCGCCGGCATTGCGCACCGCTTCCACGATCTGGAAAGGCGTTGCCACTGCCATCCCGGCAATCCAGCCCAGGAGTGAAGCCAGCAGCGCCGCGCGGATGCGTCCACGCAGACTCATTCTTTGCCGCTCACCAGTCGCCGCGCCACCTCAACGTACAGATCGATCGACTCAAGCAATTCGCGCTTCGCCAGCTTCTCGTGCGGAGTGTGCGCTACGTGAATCGACCCTGGCCCCAGGAGCACCGGCTCGCCCCACGAACCCAGCCACGGAACATCCGTTGTAAACGCCGCCACCATCGACGGCAGGCCTTCCAGGTGCCGGAACCGCATGAAGGGAATCTCCAGTGTGTACTCGACCGTCGCCAGTCCCGCGACCGCCGTCTCAAGCGCTTTTCGAGTCTCCGCCGAAGAACCTACCAACCGCACCATCACCTGCGCGACGGCGTGATCGGCGATGACATTCGGCGCGCGGCCACCCTCAATCAGGCCGACGTTCAATGTGCTTGGACCAATCTCCGCATCCGCCGGAAGATCGATCGCCAGCACCCGCGCGAGAGCCTCAATCAACTTGTGTATCGCGCTCTCACCCAGTTCCGGATACGCCGAATGCGCCATCTTCCCCGTCGCGCGGATCTCTGCGCGCAGTGTGCCCTTCGATGCCAGCGCCACCCGGTTGTCCGTTGGCTCGCCGTTGATCAGAAAGCGGCTTCCCCGAGGACTCTGGTTCGCGATCTTCGCGCCCGCCGAGTCCCGCTCTTCGCCCACTACAAAGAGCAGCCCCGCATCGATGCCCTCCTCGCACAGCTGCTCCGCTGCCGCAATCTGGGCTGCGATGATCCCCTTTGCGTCACACGCGCCCCTGCCATAAATAAATTCGCTATTCTCGCTCGACGCAATAAACGGAGGCACCGTGTCCATGTGAGTCGAGAACACCACCTCCGGCGCGGCGCGTGGCTTCTGCGCATAGACGTTGAAGCGCTCGCCCTCGCAGTGGCTTTCGCGGTCCTGCTGAACCAACATCTTTTCGGCGGCGAAGCCACGGGACGCCAGAAAGTCCGCCAGGAACACCCCGACCGCGCACTCGTTGTACGTAATGGACTCAATGTCGATGAGGCGGCGCGTCAGTTGAATGGCGTCCAGGGCAGAAAGGGCGGCGTGAACGGGATTGGCAGCGTTTGCGCTCATTGAACCTTCAGCATACCTGACTGCGGCCGTCAGAATGCATGCCGGCAGTCGGGGAAGTTTCGCCTTCTTCCTTACAATATGAGAGAGATGAACGCACCCGCCCCCTCATACTCGATCAAGACCATCGAGGACCTGCGCGGACCAGAGGGCCGCCTCGAAGCCCTGCTCAACAGCGGTGCGCCCGACGCACGATACGCCGTGCTTGTATGCCATCCCCATCCACTGGGTGGGGGGACCATGCACAACAAGGTTGTCTACCACGCCATGAAGGCCTTCCAGAGTTTCGGCCTACCCGTGCTCCGATTCAACTTCCGCGGTACCGGACTGAGCGAAGGCGAGCACGACCGCGGACGCGGCGAGCAGGACGACGTTCGCGCCGCCCTCGACTGGCTCGACAACGAATTTCACCTGCCTATCCTCTTCGCGGGCTTCTCCTTCGGATCTTATGTTGGCATGAGCGTCTGCTGCGGAGACACCCGTGTTAAAGGCATTGTCGCTTTGGGACTACCAGTTCACGCTGAAGGCCGCGATTACCGCTACGATTTTCTCGCCGCCTGCGGCAAACCGAAGATCTTCATCAGCGGAACACGCGACCAGTATGGTCCTCGAGCCAAGGTCGAAACGGCAGTGGCCGCCGCTGCCTCGCCGAAAAAGATTGTATGGATTGAAGGAGCCGACCATTTCTTCGCAGGTAAACTGGATCACGTGCAACAAGCCATTCGCGACTGGTGCGCTGCCCAATTTCTCTCTCCGGCTCTTTGATGACCCCACTGGACACGCTTCACGCCGATGCTACTGCCATCTTCGATCATGCTCTCAAAGCCTGCGACATTCCCCAGGCATTCGACCGGCACCTGCGTTTCGAGGGCAAGACGCTGCATTTGCAGTCTTCCCCGCGCCTGAACTCGACTGAAATTCCGCTCGATACTTACAAGCGCGTCCTGATCATCTCCTTCGGCAAGGCCGCCCTGACGATGCTCAACGCCTTGATCGAGCGCCTCCCCCCGAAGATATCCTTTCGCGGCGTCTGCTCCGCGCCCCAGATTTTCCGCAAGCGCACCTGGCGCATACGCTATTTCGAAGGTGGCCATCCGCTGCCTAACGAAGATTCGCTCGAAGCGGCGCGCGAAACCCTCAAGCTCCTCAAGCGCGCCCGCAAGCACACCTTCGTCTTCTTCCTCATCAGCGGAGGCGGTTCGGCCATGCTCGAACTGCCGCTCGACCCTGAAATCTCTCTCGATGACACGATTGCCTTTCACGAAACTCTCGTTGCCTCCGGCGCAACCATCACGGAAATCAACACCGTGCGCAAATACTTCTCCGCCGTGAAAGGCGGAAGGCTGGCGATTGCCGCCCCAGAAGCCGAGAAGCTTTCTTTGTTGCTGGCCGATGTGCCGCTCAAGGATCTGGGCGCGGTCGCGTCGTCGCCTACACTTCCCGACCTGTCGACACCGCGGGATTGCTTCGCCATCCTCGAGCGCTTTCAGCTGTTGGAAAAATTTCCCCAGAGCGTTCGCGAATATTTCGAGAAGCTCATGGCAAACCCGCCAGCGCCGAATCCTGCGAAGAAAGAAGCCTTCGCGCACTCCCAATTCGACACCCTTCTCTCAAACCACGACTTTGTGAACGCCGCCCGCGATCACGCTCAATCCCTCGGATACAGAGTAATCATCGACAACAGTTGCGACGACTGGGACTACAGGGACGCCGCCAGGTATCTGCTGGCCCGCTTCCACGAACTGCGGCGCGAGCACCCGCGCCTATGCCTGCTTTCAAGCGGCGAAGTGACCGTAAAGATCGATGGCCCCGCCGGATGCGGCGGCCGCAACCAGCAGTTCGCTCTCTTCTCCGCGTTTGACCTGGCGCAATACCCTGACGCACCGATAGCCATCCTCAGCGCCGGTTCGGACGGCATCGACGGCAATAGTCCTGCAGCGGGCGCCATCGCCGACCCCACCACCATCGCTCGGGTTCAGAACTTTCACTTCGACCCCGAAGCCACATTGAAGAACTTCGACACCTGCCCGCTCTTCACGGCGCTCGGCGACACCGTCGTAACCGGACCCACCGGCAACAACCTGCGTGACTTGCGCATCCTGCTCTCCGCGGGGCCGACCGCCGAAAAAGCATGAACTTCCTCCGTGTCACGCGCGTATTCCACAGCACTTGAGGAGAACGAAAGATGGTTCCTTTTATCGTGAAGTGGATCAGCACCGTCTGGGGGGTCTTCACGCTCGTGTGGATTGTCGCAGCGTTTACATCTAAGCGCAGTGTGCAGCGCCAGACCTACGGCTCGCGCGTTCTGCACGTCGGTCTAATGTTCACCGGCCTGGTGTTCATCTTTGACTTTTGGAGTTTATTCACCCGCGGCTGGCTCACCACTCGTCTTCTTCCAGAGACGCCGTTTTGGGTC
>Ga0206881_10235_pt1 | contig 14488 bp, 10 predicted proteins | sample Alteio_BWOrgCont_3_FD_152867 | JGI IMG/M metagenome (GOLD analysis project Ga0206881, IMG submission 152867) | Enriched cells from forest soil in Barre Woods Harvard Forest LTER site, Petersham, Massachusetts, United States -... | ecosystem: Environmental > Terrestrial > Soil > Temperate forest >...
CTTACCCTTCTTGCTTTGGTTATAAACTCGTTGCTTCCTAATAAGACCGAACCAACTGGCGCACCAAGCCCTTTGGATAAGCAAATAGAAATAGAATCGCATACTTTGCCATATTCTTTGGGGCTTTCACCTGTTTCAGCAAGGGCATTAAAAATGCGGGCTCCATCCATATGCTCAGCGTTGTAGAGAAAACGTTGAAGAAACTGTAAATAATAACTTATAACTCATAATTCATAACTCAAACTCGTGCCTTATACATTTTATAATTCAGAAGTAATAGATATCATTGATGTAACCCCGTTGGTAAAGCGGTTTTTCTTTCGCATTCCCGAAATGGAGAGTTTCAATTTTGCTCCCGGACAATTTGTTCAGTTGGATTTACCCATTGATTCAAAAATAAAAACCCGTTCCTATTCTATTGCATCAGCCCCCGAAGGGACCAATGTTCTTGAACTTGTAATTTCCCTCAACGAACAGGGTTTGGGAACTCCATACTTATTTAACGAAATAAAAGTTGGGTCGACATTACCTTTATCGCAACCGGCAGGTAAGTTTATGAAGCCTCCTGTTGCGTTGGATGCGGATATATGCCTGATATGTACGGGTACAGGAATTGCGCCGTTCCGCTCCTTCTTGCTTGATTTGATTCATAAGAATACTCCTCATGGAAATATCAATCTCATTTTTGGTACACGCTATGAGAAGGATGTTCTTTATATGCAGGAAATGGAACAGTTAAGCCAGACAATGCCGGGGTTTAGTTATACTACCGTTTTATCGAGGGAGGAAAACCCGAGCATCGGTAAAAAAGGGTATGTACATCAAGTCTACCCGGAACTTTATGCTGATAAGCGCCCTGCGCAATTCTTTCTCTGCGGTTGGAAAGTGATGATTAAAGAGGCCATACAAAACTTACAGGATATGGGCTACGATAAAAAAGCTATTAAGTTTGAGTTATACGACTAGCCCTTATACATCACACTTTTAACGGCCTTTACAACTTTACCAACATTGGGTAATGCAAGCTCAATCAAATTTGGGGCGTATGGTAGTGGTACATCGGCGGATACTACACGGAGCACCGGTGCATCTAAATAATCGAATGCATCTTTTTGTACTTTGAATGCCACTTCAGTAGCAATAGAGCCCAACGGCCATGCTTCTTCTACTATAACCAAACGGTTAGTCTTTTTTACAGAGTTGATAACCGTTGCATAATCAATAGGGCGTATAGTTCTAAGATCAATTACTTCTGCTGAGATGTTTTCTTTTTGAAGTTCCAGTGCGGCTGCTAAAGCTACTTTCATTATTTTTCCAAAAGATACAATGGTAACATCGGTACCTGCTCTTTTAATATCAGCTACTCCAATAGGAATAAGGTATTCTCCTTCCGGAATATCACCTTTATCACCATACATTTGTTCTGATTCCATGAACACTACAGGGTCATTGTCTCGGATAGCAGATTTTAGCAATCCTTTTGCATCCATCGGGTTTGATGGTACAATTACCTTCAGCCCTGCACAATTAGCATACCAATTATCAAAAGCATTCGAGTGTTGTGCTGCCAACATCCCTGCGGATGCCGTAGGGCCTCTAAACACAATTGGCACATTTATTTGTCCACCAGACATTTCAAGCATTTTGGAAGCTGAATTCACCACTTGGTCAATAGCAACTAATGAAAAGTTGAACGTCATAAATTCAATAACAGGGCGCAGTCCGTTCATCGCAGCACCTATACCTATGCCAGTAAATCCAAGTTCTGCAATTGGTGTGTCTATTACCCTGCGGGCCCCAAATTCATCCAATAAGCCCTGGCTCACTTTGTATGCACCATTATATTGAGCTACTTCTTCCCCCATCAGGAAAACGTTCTCATCACGTCTCATTTCTTCAACTAATGCCTCTTTAAGGGCTTCACGGAAAACTACATTCTTCATTATGCCTGTTTTATAGGACGACAAAGATAGAAAACTAACGATAAACAGTGAACTTGTTAAAGAAGACTATGAGATATAAAAGCAAGAAATAGATATGTATCTCAGTTCTGTCTGTATATCTATTACTCGCTATGTAAGCCCACTCTTACATACTAAACATATGCAAGTTAATTTTAAATTTCCGGGTGCGTTGAATTAATAAACAAATGTTCCGTGCGTGGAGGATATTGTCAATTTTTTACTGGTATGGCTAGTTACTTTTCCAATAACTTTTGCTTCTATATTGTATTTAGCCGCAATTTCTATAATATATTTTGCAGCCTCTGGTGCCATATACAATTCTATGCGGTGCCCCATATTAAATACTTTATACATTTCAGCAAAATCAGCGCCTGAGTTTTCCTGAATGATTTGAAAAACCGGTGGTATTTCAAACAGGTTATCTTTGATAATGTGAAGATTGTCAATGAAATGTAATACCTTGGTCTGTCCACCACCTGTGCAGTGAATAGCTCCATGGATATGATTACGGTATCCTCTAAGTATTTCCTGCATCACCGGAAAATAAGTACGGGTAGGAGACAGAAGTAATTTTCCTATATCGGTGGTATAATGTTTACCATTCCAATCAATATCAATTTTTTCTGTCAGTCTTCTTTTGCCATTGTATACTACTTCATCCGGAATCAGCGGGTTAAAAGATTCTTTATAAGTTGATGCGTAAGAATGCTCCAATGTATCGTGCCGGGCAGAAGTTAGCCCATTGCTGGCAATGCCGCTGTTATAAGTATCCTCATAGCTTGCCTGTCCGTAGGAAGCTAGGCCTACAATTACGTCGCCTGCTGAAATTTTATCGTTATTGATTACATTATTGCGTTTTAGCCTGCATACGAGGGAAGAATCAACAATAGCGGTTCTTACCAGGTCTCCTACGTCAGCTGTTTCTCCTCCGGTTGATATAATAGTAACCCCATATTTCCGCAATTTCTGAAGAAACTCCTCTGTTCCATGTATCAGGCTTGCTATAACCTCACCCGGAATAAGAATTTTATTACGTCCTATAGAAGAAGACAACAACATATTGTCTGTAGCTCCAGCACAAAGAAGATCATCCGTATTCATTACAATAGAGTCTTGTGCTATGCCTTTCCATACAGAATCATCACCGGTTTCCTTCCAATAAATATAAGCGAGCGAACTTTTTGTGCCGGCTCCGTCAGCATGCATAATGAGGCAGTAATCCTCATCTCCCGACAGGTAATCTGGAATTACTTTACAGAAGGCTTTCGGAAAAAGTCCCTTATCTAAATTTGAAATGGCTTTATGCACATCTTCTTTGGAGGAAGATACCCCGCGCTTGTTATAGACCGAATCACTCATAGGTGCTTTTCTAAACAAAAACATCCCGATAAAATACCGGGATGTTTTTACTATTCAATTATTAAATGTTAGTTGTGCTTAGGCTTAGTTGCGTTGTTTTGATTAACCGGAACACTTTTGTTACTCTTATTATTTTGATTATTAGCCGGAGCTTGTTCGTCTGCTGGTATTGGAGCCTCCGAAGCACTGTCAGATTCTTGTCCGCTAACTTTTACATGTTGTCCTGCTTCCATTTTCAAACTGTCTTCAGCAGTCATAACATGACCTTTAGGTACGTAATCCCAATTTAAAACTTGGAACACGGTACGACGATTGATTTGGTACAAAGAATCACGTTTCTTCTTATCCTTTTGTGCCATTATTTCAGGAGTTTTAACAATCAACCTGGTATCTCCCCATCCTTTAGGTACTAAACGGGCTGAATCAATACCTTGTGAAATAAGGTAATTAACGCATGATTGAGCACGAGCTTGTGAAAGCTTAATGTTCGCTTTAGGATTACCTTGTTGGTCAGTATGAGCGTCTAACTCAATCTTAAGAGTTGGGTTGTTATTCAAAAGTCTTACTAAATAGTTAAGAGAGTCTTTTGATTCCGGACGAAGAGCAGCGCTACCCAGAGCATATAATACAGCTGGGAAGTGAATGCCTACACCAGGCTTTGGTTTCTTTAATTGGAAGTCTTTTTCAAAAGTTTCCGATTCAGTTTTACCAACAGTAGTAACGTTACCTTTTTCATCGCTGGCAAAATATTTCAAATCAGTAGCGCTGGCAGAAACAATATATGATGTGTTTTGTTTAACGTAACGTTCGTTAGCGCCCAATGCTCCAAACATATAATGTCCACCTGTGTCTGTTTTTTGGGAAACATCAGAACCGTCTGAACCAACCATACGAACAGTTGCACCATCAATTCCTCTATGAGTATCTATATCATACACGGTTCCTTCCATAACAAATAGTATTGGTGGAAGATAGAATGAATAGATATCATCACTGCCTTTTCCGCCTTGACGGTTAGATGACAAATATCCTCTTGTGTGGTTTCCGTCATAGGTAATACCAAAGTCATCACCTTCCGAGTTGATAGGAGAACCCATATTGGTAGGGTTTGCCCATTTGTTTTCGCTAAGTAATGCTGCATGGAAAATATCTAATCCGCCCATGCCTGGTAATCCATCTGATGAATAGTAGAGTGAACCATCCGTGTGGATATATGGAAATTCTTCATTACCTGCACTATTAATTGCTTTTCCAAGGTTTTCAGGAGTTCCCCATGATTTTGTTTTTTTGTCATAATGGGTCATCCATAAATCTAATCCGCCTTGGCCGCCTGGCATATCTGATGAGAATACAATAGTAAATCCATCTTGTGAAATAGCAGGGTGTCCATAAGTAACTGTATCTATTTGGAAATTGAGCAGTATTGGATCTGTCCAGTTGTTACCACGACGTTGGGTTGAGAAGATTTTACATTTTTGAGGCTTGTTTTTAATTACGCCGCAACGGGTAAAATACATGGTCTTATAGGTTTTGTCAAATATGGCAGAACCTTCATTATCGGGAGTATTAATTGGTGCAGGAAGTGGGAGTGGAGCACTAAACTTACCATTCTTATCTAATTTGGTCATGAAAATATCGGAGAAGTTTTGTCCTACACCATCATCTACTTTATCACCCATTGTTCCTTGGCGGGTAGATGTAAAGATAAGTTCATCCATTCTCTTGTCTGCATAGGCAGGAGAGAATTCTTCAAATTTTGTATTTAATTGAGCCATGTTTGTTACAACATAACGTGTAGGAGCGGCTACAAGTTGTTGAGCCAACTGGCATGATTTAATTCCATTGCTTCCCCTAGGGTCAGAGGGCACTTTTTGTGCATATTGCTGATAAGAAGCCAAAGCATCATCATACTTAGCTTCCATCATTTGCTCATCGGCCAAATAAAGAAGAGCTACGGCATCATCGTAACCGGCTTTTACTGCCTTTGCATATTCCTGTGCGGCATGTTTACTATCATCGGTTAAACGATAGCATTGTGCAATCTGGAATATAACACGCGCCTTTTCATCCTTTTTAGGATTTTGCGTTAAGGCTTTCTTGTACACATCTATTGCTGTGTAGTATTCCATGCCTTGAAATGCCTTGTCCCCAGCCTTAATAAAGGCCTTTTGGGCAGAAGCCGAGAAGGCGATTAGGGATACAAATAAAATGGAGTTAAAGGTAGATTTTAATCTTTTCATAAAGTGTTGGCTTTTAATTTTTCGGCTGCTAATATAGGAAGAATTTAGAAATACAAGCATTGTTTTAGAAAAAAATAAAAAAACTTTCTTGATTTCATATTCTTATTATCTGACATGTATACATTATTTCAATCGGCATTTTTAGAAAATACACCCTAAAACACAGGTTTTAAAGCAATTTCCCTATTTTATAAACAGCAATTCCCTGTATTTTGGGAATGGCCACATAGAATCGTCAATAAGCAGTTCCAGCTTATCAGCGTGGTATCGTATCTCATCAAAGCATGGTTTCACCTTTTCGCAATAAGCAAAAGCTTTGTCGGTAGCGCTTTCAATTTTATTGGCTTTTTTCCGCTCTTCTATCATTTGCTCGGTGCGGCTTCGTATTATAGACACCCGTTCGCTTATTTCCTTTATCATAGCTATTTGTGAATCTGCTATATCTTCATACCTACCTCCGTCTTGCAGGTTATTACTCATATTTTTACTTTTCCCTACCGCAGCCATTTCAAGCATAGGAGTAAATATTTCTTTTATTCCCCGCACATTCGTAATAAGGATGTTTTGGTATTGTAATGCTGCAGGAATAATTTGCGTAAGCGCCATATCAGCCATAATACGCGATTCTATCTGAATTTTCTTGGTATATATTTCAGCTTGAATCTCGTGGCGGGCTTCTTGTTCGCGCTTGGAGAAGATTCCTTGTTTTTCAAAAAGGTGAATAGCTTTCTCGGTTACTAGGGCTTCCAGCGCTTCTGGAGTAGTTTGTACATTAGGCAATCCACGGCGGGCTGCTTCTTTTACCCATTCATCGCTGTAGTTATTTCCTTCAAAGCGTATGTTGGCTGATTCTGTTATATACCCACGAAGAACTTGAATAATAGCATCCTCCAGTGGTGTTGATTTGTTCACCAACTTATCTACATCGTTTTTAAACTGGGTTAATTGTCCGGCTACAATAGTGTTCAGCGCCAGCATTGCCTGTGCACAGTTTGCCGATGAACCAACCGCACGGAATTCAAATTTATTCCCCGTAAATGCAAATGGTGATGTACGGTTACGGTCCGTATTATCAAGCATCAGTTCCGGAATGTGGCCTATATCTAGCTTAAGTGATTTCTTTTCAGAAGATTTTCCGGCTTTTACTTTCTTTTCAAATCCGTCCAATACTTTCGTTAACTGCTCACCTATAAATACAGAAATGATAGCTGGCGGCGCTTCATTGGCTCCAAGCCTGTGCTCATTGCCTGCCGATGCAATGCTTGCCCTTAGTATATCGGAGTAATCGTGAACAGCTTTAATAGTATTGATAAAGAAGGTAAGAAATTGCAGGTTGGAATCGGGAGTTTTACCTGGACTTAGGAGATTTTTACCTGTATCGGTAGACATACTCCAGTTATTATGCTTTCCTGAACCATTTACTCCGGCAAACGGCTTTTCGTAAAAAAGAACACGCAGTTTGTGGCGGCGCGCTACTTTATCCATCAAGTCCATTAATAACAGATTATGGTCAACCGCTATATTGGCTTCTTCAAAAATAGGCGCTATTTCATATTGATTGGGGGCTACTTCATTGTGCCGCGTTTTAATTGGAATACCCAGTTTATAGGATTCGGTTTCAAAATCGCGCATGTAGTCATTCACCCTTTCCGGGATAGAACCAAAATAATGGTCTTCCAGTTGCTGGCCTTTAGCAGGGTTAGCACCAAACAGTGCTCTTCCGGAATGAACCAAGTCAGGGCGGGCATAAAATAGGGCTTCGTCTACCAGGAAATATTCTTGTTCCCACCCCAGGGTGGATATTACCTTTTTCACATTCTTATCAAAGTAATTACACACGGGAACGGCTGCTTTATTTAGCGCATGTAAGGCTTTTAGCAGAGGTGTTTTATAATCCAGCGCTTCGCCGGTGTATGATATATATATGGTAGGTATGCAAAGTGTCTTTCCAAATATGAAAGCAGGTGAGGAAGGGTCCCATCCAGTGTATCCTCTTGCTTCAAATGTGCTGCGAATACCGCCGCTGGGGAAGCTGGAAGCATCCGGTTCCTGTTGAACTAATTGTCCGCCGCCAAATTTTTCCATCGCCTTTCCAGTAGGCGATAAATCTAAAAACACATCATGCTTTTCAGCCGTAGCTCCCGTTAAAGGTTGAAACCAGTGGGTATAGTGTGTAACACCATTTTCAAGCGCCCATGTTTTCATAGCAATAGCAACTTCATCCGCGGTAGCCATATCAATAGGGATATTGGATTCCATAGCTGCTCTTAATGTTTTTAAAACACCTTCAGAAAGGTATTTTTGCATCACTTCGTAGCTAAACACATTTGTTCCGAAGAAGTCGGACACCTTATTGGAGGGAAGCTCCACATTTACAGGTTGGCGTGAGATGGCTTCTTGTAAGGCTTTAAAGCGGATTGAGCTCATAGCTGGGGTGTTTTTGAAATTCCCTGCAAATGTATCATTTTTTGGATAAAAATTTCCCGTTCAAGTTTTTAGATTTTATCAACAGCCAAAATGAGATTATTTGATTCCATAGGATTTGTACTTTAGTAGCATAAAATACCTGATGGATTCTGCAAAAAACTCCAACATAGTTTTACGGACATTAAAGTTTATTGCGATCGTTCTTATTACTTGCTGTTTTGTTCACTGTAATACAGCCAAAACCAAAATGGCCTCCTCTTTTTTTAAAGAAAGTACACTAAAGGTCATTTTTTCAATCGAGTATCTAAAGTACATACAGGCTATACAACTTATGGCAGTAATACTATGCTTTGTAATGTAAAGCCGGCTTTTGACAAGGGGCTGAATGATATTGTTTTAAAAAAATCAAATCAAACTGACAATAAGCCGTCATCGGTACCTGTATTATTTTCAAGGCTACTGAAATTAAAATATGGAACTAATGTAGCCAGAAATAGTAATAAAATTTTTCATGATTCTCCGCAGATAAAGCCGGGTTACGAGCTAAGCCATCCCCGGGTAGAAGATAATAATAGTTTTGAAAGGGCGAAACCATATCTTATAGTTTTTCTTATTTGCATAGCAATAGAGCTTATACTTATAGCAATTGCAATAAATAATCCTAATGCCAGCTATGACGTGAGTGGGTCTCAGCTCCCTACAGGATGTTTGCTACTGCTTCCGGGTATTTTATGCGAAATAATTGCAGTAGTTTCTTTTATATTGTTTTTGTTTTCTTTTCTACCTAGGATATGCTAAAACTTAAAGCTTATTCCCAATGCCGCGTTGGAATAGCCATAACCCAATTCGAGCCAGAGACCTATTTTATTACTTAGGTAATAACGGGCACCTATATAGAGACTTAAGGCCAGATAACTATTATAGGTATCTGTATAGTAGTAATAATGTGGATTTCCCGGAGCATGAAAATAAGGATCGCTGCTGGATGTATTGTAGCTTACATCATAATATGCTAGCATCAATCCAAGGTATGGGTCAAAGCGGCTGCTTCTGGTAAAATTCCAATGGTAGGCACTGCGGAAGCCCAGAATATAATAATTCCAGTTTTGATTATAGTAATAGCCAGTATAGGGGTCAGTGTAATCGTAGGAAGCTCCTTTAAAGGAAAATAATCCGCCTAAGCTAATAATGCCGGGCCCCACGTGGTCGAACGTACCATTGTCATATGTTATTACAAAGTTGGGTGTAGATGTATATCCACCACCAATATATGAATAATCGCCCCCTAGCCCAAATCCTAGACTTAATACGTTCGTGCCTTTCCCAAAGGCATCGGTATTGGATGGCAACGTTGAATTATCAGATGATTGCGCATAATTAGCAGATGATAAAAAAAGCAAGCCGCTAAGGCTTAATGTGGTAATAAAGTTGGATGTTTTCATATGGTGTGTGTTTTGAGGTTGCAAAAATATAAAACCTGTATGCAGGGGCCGGGCTTTCAATGAAAAGCCCAAATTCTTCAATAAAAGTCCGAATTTTTGAACGAATCACCTGAATTATTCGATGAACCATAGAATTACTCGACTAACCATCCATATTACTCGACTAATTTAAACAAGTTAATTATTTATTTTGCAGACTTAATGGTTAATAAAGAATTATGCAAAAGAAAATATTATTACTAGGCTCAGGCGAATTGGGACGTGAATTGTCGATTTCTTTGCAACGGCTGGGGCAATATGTAATTGCCGTAGACAGTTATGCAGGAGCTCCTGCCATGCAAGTATCGCAAGCATTTGAAGTTATCAATATGCTTGATGGTGCAGCACTTGACCAGGTTGTTGCTAAGCATAAGCCTGATTTAATAGTACCTGAAATTGAAGCTATCCGTACCGAACGCTTTTATGAATATGAAAAGCAGGGAATAACTGTTGTGCCCAGTGCTAAAGCCGCTAATTATACCATGAATCGTAAGGAAATAAGAAATCTGGCTGCGGAGGCGTTAAAACTAAGAACAGCAAAATACCAATATGCAAAAACGGCAGCAGAATTTTCCGAAGCTGTTGAAAAAATAGGTATCCCATGCGTAGTGAAGCCCCTTATGAGCAGTAGTGGAAAAGGGCAAAGCATTGTAAAAACAAAAGCTGATATTGAAAAAGCATGGAAATATGCTATGGAAGGCAGCCGTGGCGATTATGCGGAAGTGATAGTAGAAGGATTTATTAAATTCAATGCAGAGATAACCCTATTGACGGTAACACAAAAAAACGGGAATACGCTCTTTTGCCCCCCTATCGGGCATAGGCAAGAAAGGGGCGATTACCGGGAAAGTTGGCAGCCATTTGCCATAAGTCCGAGTGATTTACGCGAAGCCGAGATGATGGCCCAGAAAGTTACACAGGCTCTTACCGGTGCGGGAATATGGGGCGTAGAGTTTTTTCTAACCGATGAAGGGGTTTACTTTTCAGAGCTTTCACCGCGCCCACACGATACGGGAATGGTTACCCTCGCCGGCACTCAAAACTTAAACGAGTTTGAATTGCATGCCCGGGCTATTTTAGGTCTTCCTATTCCTGAAATTGTACTTGAGCGGGTGGGTGTGTCTGCTGTGGTGCTTGCGGAAGAGAATGGCAAAAACCCTCTTTATTCAGGCCTCGAAGATGTTTTAAAAGAGCCACAAACAGATGTGCGCATATTCAACAAGCCGACAACCCGTCCGTATAGGCGTATGGCAGTTGTATTAACCTATGATAAAATAGGCACTGATATTAATAAGGTAAAAGAAAAAGCAATAAGCCTGTCAAAAAGACTCTCTGTTAAGCCTGGCGAGCCTATTTAATATCTTTCAGCATATTACAGTAGCATAAATACAAATAGAAATATCCATTGTGTAAGCATGGCACCGTCATATAGTAAAGGAAAGACAAGTGAATTTCGTTTGGCCTTTGCAAATTGTAAAAGTATGACGGTAACCATGGCAGATAACGATAGTGCAGATGCCGCCTTTATATTCAAGTTGAAGTAAACAAAATCGGTACCGACCAGGAAAATAAAAAGAAGCAAGAGAATAACTGCTATGTATACCGAATTCTTAGCGCCGAAGAGTACAGGCAATGTAGTAACTCCTTTTTGTTTGTCAAATTCTATATCGCGAATGTCAAAAGGTATACAGATTGCAAATAAAAACAGCAATCCCCTGATAAATATAAATAACACTTCAGGCTTTAGCATGGAAGAGAGGGAGCCCCTGTAGACCGCAGGCAAAAAAGTAGTGAGCCAGGAAAATGCAAATGCTATCCAAAATGTTTTGAGCCAATAAATATCGCGTAGGCGTTTCCAGCCTTTGGTGGTAGGAATAATCGGAAATGTATATCCTAACCCAAGCGCACCTACCGGAATAAATACTAACCATGTGCGCAGGGGCATAAAAAATAATTCCTCTAGGAGCATGAGTGTTGATATTCCAATAAGGAATAAGTATAAGGTTTTATGGTTATTTACCCAATCATTTCTTTCTTCAATAAGTTCATTTGGGCTAATAAGTTTCCTTTTATTAATGCGGTGAAAACAATACAAAAAAAGGGTTGCAAAAAAAACAATGCTGTTTACATGCCAATTGCCATTAGTGCCCGTTAAAAGTAGTGCCGTTTTGGCTGTATATGCTGTTGCGCAAAAGGCCAGGAAAATATTGGAATATACCAAAAAGCTACTCCCGCTTTTAATAAAAACAGGCGTTTTCATCTGCTTGAAAAAGAAAAACAGTCTCCTGAATAGTTTCTCATGACTATCTTTTTAAAGGCGGTAAAGATAGCTATGCAAGGGGAGATAGCAGTAATTACAATGCAGAATATCGGGAAAGATGCTATCGTTCTATTACCAACTTTCCTTCACTAACTGTTCCGGACGCTTGGTTTATCACTCTATAAATATATACTCCACCCGGCTGGGAAGACAAATCAATTGGGTAATTCAATGATTGGATAATTGTGTAACGGGAATATATCTTTTCTCCAAGTACATTATAAATTTCAATGGTGCTATTGGTGTTGAGCGAAGTCGAAACGCCTCCTAAAAACTGAATCGTGAATTTTCCATTGCTTGGATTGGGATATACGTTAATTCCCGCTTCATTCTCATTTAGGTTTCCTATACCTGTATTAATGGGTATTAAACTCCCCATCTGGAGGCCATTTCCAAAACTGTTCACCCAAATTTCATTAGGATTATATGGGTTAAAATAAACCCTGTTAGGCTGGCGGAATGGGTATTGTTTTAAAAGCGTTAGAGTGGGGCTCGCCGCTTCAATATTCGGGGAAAAATATAGGCCTTCCTGTTGTGTTGTGATGTATGCTTGCCCTTTGTTTACCGGGTCAAATGAGATAGAATAGACTTGAGCAAGGGTATCAATCCTTGTCCAGTTTATGCCTCTGTTAGTAGTGCGATAAAGTCCGCCAAGGCTATTATTGGGTCCGCCCCAATTGTCAAATACACCGCAATACCAGGTGCTTTCTGAAGTATCCCAGGGATCTATTACTATGTCCATGGTCCAGTATTCCATACCCGCATCGCTGCGGTCAGTCCATGAAGTTCCTTGGTTGGTACTGATGAAAACGCCGGAACTATCGGTAAACTTCCCGTTTTTATTAATCCTGGCAGAATAAGATGCAACTACCGAACCATCTTTTAGTACCCTGATATTGAATGGATGGCCTTCTGTACGGGCAGGAGCCGTGCACTGTGTCCATGTGGAAGTAGCATTGTTTTGAATGTTGTTCGAAATCCAAATACCGCCTTTTCCACCGGAATAGTTAACAACACTGGCATACATTCTATCTGGATTGGTAGGATCCAGCGCAAGCCAAATAACAGGCGCATTAAAATCGTGCATTGTGTTGAACGTGGTTCCTCCATCCGTTGAACAGGCAATTTCTCCACTGCCATGATCATCATTAGCATCTGTCAAATGAGTACTTTCATACAGGTCATGTATGCTCGATGTGGCGGCGTAAATCACATTGTTGGCAGGATTCTTAGCGAATTTATAAACGGTGTTATATCCTAAGCCGGTATAATTAAACGACCAGGTATTTCCTCCGTTTATACTACGTATTCCGGTAATGTCAGTACATCCCGAAAACATATCAAGTGAATCGGCCCACATCAAATCCCATTGAGAAGTTACTTCCATGCCATTGGGATGGTAATACTTGCCTTTAGGGGTAGATGCATTGACTGCATTTAGGTCTTTACGGGGAGCGTATACATCTTGCCATGTCTTTCCGCCATTGGTTGTAACGTGTGAGAATCCCTCACCTGTTAATACCGCATCATTGGAGTCAGATGAGCAAACTGTAAATCCAAAAGCATATTGGTCCCAGTCCCAGCCCAAATCTCCACCATAGCCGCAATAGCCTGTTTGTATGTTTTGATTGGTAGCCGTATTGAATACGTGTGTCCATGAAGCGCCCGCATTCGATGTTTTAAGCACTTCAGGGTATTGTGTGTTGTTATCATTCCCAGCCAGGTAGGCTACGTTAATATTATTGGCAGCCATTCCCACAAAAAACGGAAGGTCATTAGTAAGAATGCCGGTTTCTTTTATTGTCCAGTTAGTAATTCCATAGTCCATGGAATATACATTTTTATACCCATAATTATTATCGCCGGTTTCCCCTACATAAACATCGCCATTTCCCTGGGTAATACAAAAGAAACGTGTAGTATTTCCCGATTTAGCTCCTGCGAAGGAAACTATCCATTCATTCATTGCATTAATCCCCGGCATTGTTGGTTTGCTCCAGCTTATTCCCGCATTAGTAGATATCATTAGCCCTATATTCGTGCAGATGTATATGTTATTACCATCAAAGAAAGTGCCTGCAATATAGGCCCCGGCACCGGTTGTATCAGTATAAAAGGCAGGGCCAAATGTATTACCTCCGTCATTTGAAAAATAGAGGTCGGAATAGTCAGACACAATCAGTTGGTTCGAGTTTTGAGGATTTGCATAAGTAAGCCATGCGCCATTGCCATTGGTAGCATCAGTAGTATATGACCAAGTTGTGCCGCCATCGGTAGATTTGATAGCATACCCATTGCCGGTATTATTATTAAAGCTCATGCAATAAAGAATACTTGGGTTGTTGGTAAACTGCACCATGGACGGATGGAAAGCCTGTACTTGCAAAAAGCTTAAAATGTTCCAGGAATTTCCGGTATCGGATGAATGATAAAGGCCACTCATATCACATGCTACATATATTTCAGCCGGATTAGCAGGATTTATACTGGGCGCATATTGCGCACCACCACCGCTTAATCCATGGGCTGTAAAAGAAGTAGGTTGTGAAATAGCCACATAAACAGGAAGCAATAGACTTAATAGTAGTAATGTCTTTTTCATGATATAAATATTTTATAAGTCAAAGATAATATAATTTAACTTCGTTTAGTTATAAAACGAGTAAATTTGATAAAATGTTTGGCATGAGTTCATGA
>Ga0206881_10236_pt1 | contig 14486 bp, 12 predicted proteins | sample Alteio_BWOrgCont_3_FD_152867 | JGI IMG/M metagenome (GOLD analysis project Ga0206881, IMG submission 152867) | Enriched cells from forest soil in Barre Woods Harvard Forest LTER site, Petersham, Massachusetts, United States -... | ecosystem: Environmental > Terrestrial > Soil > Temperate forest >...
TCCCGTTCCCTCTGAACGAGCCCGGCATCGCCACCGCGCAGAGTCCCATCCACGGCGAAACCGCCACCTACGGCTTCCAGGTCCTCAACCAGAACTCCTTCTCCGGCTACGACTACAACGCCATCGCCGGCGAGCCCTGGAATACCGAAGACGGCGGCAACACCGACTTCCGCGTCCCCTACGTCGGCTACAGCCCCAACGCCGCCGATTTCAAGGCCGTCGGCAACTCCTCCTACAACGCCCTTCAGGCTCACCTCGAGAAGCGGCTATCGCACCACGTCCAGGCTGGCGTCAGCTACACCTGGAGCCACACCCTCGACGAGCAGAGCGACATCGGTCTCTTCTTCACCGGCAACAACCCCAACAACCTGCGCTCCTCCTACGCCTCGTCGGACTTCGATCGCAAGCACGTCTTCTCGGCCAACTTCCAGGTGCTCGTGCCCAACGCGGCTCGCGCCCACTCGCTTCTCTCCTACGTCAGCAACGACTGGCGCCTTAACGGCCTCGGAATCCTCCAGAGCGGCGAACCCTTCTCCCTCTACGAGTTCTACGGCTCCGTCGGCAGCCTCTACTTCGGCGATTACCCGACGCTGCTCAACCCCATCCTTCCCATCAAGGACCCTGCCCACCCCAACACCGCGCTTACCGGCAACTCCGGCAAGTTCCGCGGCGCCGGCGGCAGCTACATCCCGCAGATCGACCCCACACAGATCGCCATCAACTACGTAACGCCAGGAACCAACGGCGTTCCCGTATCCACCGGCGACGATCCGCAGGATATCTACGAAACCGACTTCGCACCCGGCAACCAGCGCAACATCTTCCGCCAGGGCGCGCAGAAGCGTCTCGATCTCTCCCTCACCAAGACCTTCAAGCCCTCCGAGCACTTCTCGCTCGAGTACCGCTTCAACGTCTTCAACGTCACCAACACCGTCAGCCCTGACGTAGCCCAGAACCAGACCGAGGTTCGTCAGAGCTCGGCCTGCTCCAACTCCGCCGCCGCAGCTGGCGACAACTGCGAACCCGGCAAGTACTACTACGTCAACTACGGCCAGGTCGTCACCAGCCCCAGCGCCGACGATCAGCAGTCCGCCAAGGCCAACCTGGATAAACTCCCCTACGTCAGCGGCACAGGCAAGGGAATCACTGTTCCCACCACCGTCACTCAGGGAACGGTCAACTCCCAGAACGTAAACCTTTGCACCTCGCAGTACGTCGTAGGCACAAACTCCAACAGCCAGGGCTACTGCCCCAACAACGGAGCCAACTTCGGCTCCGTCACCAGCACCATCGGCAGCCCCCGCATGGTCACCATGAGCATCCACATCAACTTCTAACCAGTCTCACAAACAACAGCAACGCCGCGGCGGATTAATTCCCCGCGGTTTTGCTGTCTTATAAGGCCGCCCCGCCAGCCGTCCCCGCAATCCAGGCAAACTGCAGCCCGGCGACCCAGGGTGATAGCCTCAAGGGTTATGCCTGATACGTCGCGGCCTCATATCTCGCACCCTGGTACAACGAACAACGTCGACTACCTCATCATCGGAGCAGGCGTAGCCGGCCTCCGCGCCGCAGCCACCCTCGCCGACCACGGCGACGTGCTCGTAGTCACCAAGGAAGCCCTCGGCGAATCGAACACGAACTACGCCCAGGGCGGCATAGCCGTAGCCCTCTCCGGCCCGGAAGACATCGCCCTCCACCTCAAAGACACCGAATACGCCGGCGACGGCCTCGTCCACCGCCCCGCCGCCGAAATCCTCGTCACCGAAGGCCCCCGCCGCGTCGAAGAACTCATCCAATGGGGCGCCAACTTCGACCGCCATGGAAATGAGCTGCTACTCGCCCGCGAAGCCGCCCACAGCCTCCCCCGCATCCTTCACGCCAACGGCGACGCCACCGGCGCCGAAATCAGCCGCGCCCTCCTCGCCCACGCCCGCCAACATCCCCGCATACACTTCGCCGACTGGACGATGCTGCACGGCCTCATCGTAAAAGACAATCGCGTCATCGGAGCCACCCTCCTCACCCACACCGACGCCCCCAATCCCGCCCTCCAGCGCATCTCCGCCCGCGCCACTCTCATCGCCTCAGGAGGCGCAGGCCAGGTCTACTCCGACACCACCAATCCGGCCGTAGCCACCGGCGATGGCATCGCCCTGGCCTCCCAGGCCGGCGCAGAACTCGCCGACATGGAGTTCTACCAATTCCACCCCACGGCCCTCGCCCTCCCCGGCGTCCCACGTTTCCTCCTGTCGGAAGCCCTACGCGGCGAAGGCGCATACCTGCGCAACGCCCAGGGCGAGCGCTTCATGGAGCGCTACCACGAGTTGCTCGAACTAGCTCCCCGCGACGTAGTCGCCCGCGCCATCGCCCGCGAAGGCATCGCTGTCGATTCCGCAAGCGGAGCCAGCATTGAACTCCCCGTCTACCTCGACCTGCGCCACCTCACCTCCATCGACCTCACTGAACGCTTCCCCGGCATTAGCCGCTTCCTCGCCCAGCACAACCTCACCCTCGCCAGCGACCTCATTCCCGTCCGCCCCGCCGCCCACTACCTGATGGGTGGCATCCGCACCGACCTCGACGGCCGCAGCTCGCTGAAAGGCCTCTACGCCGCCGGAGAAGCCGCCTGCACCGGCGTCCACGGCGCCAACCGCCTCGCCTCCAACTCGCTTTTGGAAGGCCTGGTCTTCGGCGCTCGCGCCGCCGGAGCTATTCTCGCCGACGCTCTGCCCGCCGAGGAACCGCAGCAATCAGAACTCGAAACGCAACATGGCTCCGAGCCACTAGACGCTGAAGCCCAAGCCATCGCGGCTGAACTAAAGACGATGATGTGGCGCCACGCCGGTCTTCTCCGTGACGAAGCCGGCCTCCGCTCCGGCCTCGACCTTTTCTGGCCCATGCTCGAGCGCTACGAATCCCTCGCCGACAAAGCCCAGCCCACCCGCGCCATCATCGAAACCGGCTCTCTCCTCGAAACCGCCTGGATGATCCTCAAATCAGCCTTAGAGCGGAAAGAAAGCCGCGGCGCCCACTTCCGCGAGGACCACCCCAAACGCAACGACGCCCAATATGCCCAGCACTCCATCGTCAACGACGAAGGCGTCGTTCTCTACGAACCGCTAGGCTGATCCGCTAATTCTCTACGCGTGATGCGCCGGCTTCTTCGGCGCCAGCAGCAAAGAAGCCAACGCGCACACGCCAAGAATCGCAGCCATAATCCCCAGCGACCACACCGTAGAAATCTCCACCCAATGCGCCAGCAGCATCTTCGCGCCCACAAAAGCCAGCAGCGCCCCCAACCCATAATGCAAATAATGAAAGCGATCCAACAGGCTCGATAGCGCAAAGTAAAGCGAACGCAGCCCAAGAATCGCCGCGATATTCGACGTGTACACCACAAACGGATCGCGCGAAACCGCCAGCACCGCCGGTATCGAATCCACCGCAAAGAGCAGATCCGTCGCCTCCACGGCGATAATCACCGGCAGCAGCGTCTTCGCCCCCTTCTGCATCTTCGCAATCCACCCCGGCATAGCCTCCGAAGCCGAACTGCCTTTCACCAGCCGGAAAGCAGCATAGATCAGAATCGCCCCAAAGACATAGCTGATCCATGCAAAGCGATGCAGCAGCGAAACCCCCAGCGCAATGCAAACCGCGCGCAGGATAATCGCCCCAAAGACCCCCCAGAGCAGCGCCTTGTGCTGCTGCTTATGGCTGATCTTGAAGCCACGAAACAACACCAGAAAGACAAAGAGATTATCGATCGAAAGGGAAGTCTCGATCGTGTACCCGGAGATAAACTCCAACGCCGCCTGCCGCCCCTGCTCAAAGTTCAGCCAGAAGGCAAACCCACCCGCCACCAGCGCCACGAAGACGCTCCAAACCCACGCCAGCTTAGGCTGCGCCTTCTCATTGCGGCTGTGCGGCAGCATAGCGTCGGCCACAATCAACGCTAGTACGGCAACATGAAAGCCGATCCACCACTTCAGCGGCGCGCCAGCGATAAAGGTGTCCAGAGTAAGCCCGTTCATGCCCCGATCCTATCGCATCCGCTTGCTCTTCTCGTCCATGCACCTAATAGGACATGCGCTTAACGTGACTGATTCACCAGCCGGATCGTCTCCAGGAAGACATCCCCGGCAATCCCAAGGCTCTTCACGCTCACCTTATCCATCGTGTCTTGCGGAGTATGGTGATACCCATCCGGCAACGCAGCCGTATGCGGCCCATAATCAAGATCGATCACATCCACAGCCGGCACGCCGCGCTGCAAAAACGCCATGTGATCGTCCTCAACCAACTCCTGCTTGGCGAAGAAATATTTCGAATGCCCGGCATTCTTTGCCGCCTTGGCCACCAGATCCACAAGCCAAGCTGTAGACTGCGACTCGCGCTGAATATCCAGATCCTTATCGCCCAGCATATCCGCCAGCAGCAGCGCCTTGATCCGCTTCAGCGTCCCATCCGTGCCCCACTTCGCCGCCAGGTGCCGGCTGCCGTACGTGTGATCCGTCCCCTGCCATTGATTGATCGCTTCTTCGCCATCGAAGAAGACCAGCCAAACGCTATACCCCTCCTGCACGCGCCCGCGAATCTCATTCGCAATCTCAATCAAAAGCCCAGTAGTCGATCCGCCATCGTTTGCCCCGACAAACCCCGTTTCGCGCAGCGGATAGTTCGTCTCATAGTGCGTTGTCAGCACAATCACGCCATCTTTTTTCCCCGGAAAGCGCACGATAAAGTTGCGCATCGGCACAGGCCCAATCGGCGTATTGGCAGTAAACGTGTCTTCCTCAAGCTGGTCATGCTTGAACTGCTCGCGCAGAAAAGCCTCAGCCTTGGCGTGCCCCGGACTGCCCACCCATCGCGGCCCCGTAGCCACAAACTTGCGCGTAATCTCCAGCGCCCGCTCGCCATTAAACTTTTGCTGCGCCAGCGCGGAGACAGAAGCAGAGCAGGGAAGCAGCAACGCCGCCACCATCCACCACAGCCTCATCCCCAACCGCCGCATCACTTCGTCTCGTCCTTCTTCTTCGCCCGATCCGGATGCACCCACCACGCCACGCCAATGCTGATGATGTAAAGCGCCAGCATCGGCAGGGCAAACGCCAACTGCGTCGTAATATCCGGCGAAGGCGTAATGATCTCCACAATGATGAAGATGATCAGAATCGCATAGCGAAAGTTCTTCCAGAGAAACCGCGGGCTCACAATCCCAAAGAGCGCCAGGAAGAAGATCACCACCGGCATCTCAAAGACCGCGCCCATGCCCAGAATCAGCGAGAGGAAGAAGCTCGTGTACTCCTCAATGCTGATAATGGGATGAATTCCCAACTGTGCGCTCAAATCGCTGATCAAAAACTTCAGCATCCCCGGAAAGACATACCGGTAGCCCAGGAAAGCGCCCGAGAAGAAGAGCCCCACCGCCGCCACCATGAACGGCACCAGGAACCGCTTCTCGCGCCGATACAGACCCGGCGAAATAAACAGCCAGAGCTGATAGAGAATCACCGGCGCAGCCAGGATCGTCCCGCCCACCAGCGGTATCTGTATGTAGCGCAGATTCACAAGGTCGGCCGGATGCGTAAAGTTCAGCTGGATATGAATCTTGTCCAGCGGCTCCTGCACCAGCTTGTAGAGCTGCGGCGCAAAGAAGACCGCGACAATATACCCGCAAACCAGCGCAATGACAGCATGAATCAGCCTTCGCCGCAACTCGTCGAGATGCTCAAAGAGACTCATCCCCGGCAGCTCAGCCCGCTCGGTTACCGCATCTTTCACCCGCTCAATTACGTCAGGACTATCAGCCATGCCGCGTCTCCCCGGCATCGCCAGCCTGCGACTCTCCAGCGCTTACCTCTGCCGCCTCAGCAGGCGCAACAGTCTCCACAGTCTTCGCCCGGAAAGGCCGCGCCGCCGCCACCTGCTCACCCGTCGTAGGGGGCTGAATCTGAATCCCCGCAATCTCAGTCGCAGGCGAAGCCTCCGCAACTTCAGGCGCACTCTCGGCCGCCGCATGCGTATCTACAGCCGGCGCCGCACTCACCTCAGGCCCCACCTCGCCCACAGGAATTTCCTCTACCGCAACCGGCGTCTCCACAGCAGCAGTCTCTAGCTCGGCAACCGGAGCAGGAGCCACCGCCGCCGGCAGCGCAGCCTGCAGCTTCTTCTGCCGCTCCGCCTCTTCATGCGTGCGCAGCTCTTCTTCCATCTGGAACTTGAAGTCGTTCGAGACCTTGCGGAACTCGTACATCAGCTTGCCGATCTGGCGGCCAATCTCCGGCAGCCGGCGCGGCCCAAAGACGATCAGCGCCAGCAGCATAAGAAAGATCGAGTCCTGAATGCCGATGCTGGCGGCGTAGATTTGTGGCGTCGAGCCCAATTCAACCATGAATGCGATTGCCGTTCCGCCTGCGCACTAAGCGCCCGGCGCTCCCTGCCTTAACTTGCGTTCAGGCACCATGATACCTGCCGTGGCGCTTGCCGTGATACTCATCCAAATGCCTTGCCACAACGCCCGCCGCTGAAGCCGATCCCAAAACGGCCAATCCACCCGACGCAGCGAAGAGCATCTCTCCCTGAAACGCTCGTCAGGAGAACGTCCCTCAAGCCAATCAGGATCTCACCGGAAACGAATATCCTTCCCCAACTTCCATCTTCCGAATCAGCCCGCCCCCATCCGTTCCAGACTCGCCGCTTGTCCCAGTCTCGGCATTCTCGATCGTATAAATATGCACCACCCGCTGGTCCGCCAGATCCTTGCCCTCCAGATCCTTCACCACCTGGTGCACATCGATCGCAATCCGCCCATCCTCAAGCTGCGTAAACCCCATCGGCTCCACTCGCGGATCGACCACCGACCACTGATGCGTCCAGTAGGCGCGAATCGCCTCATACCCATGCACCCGCACCCCCTCCATCACATTCGGCCAGTCCACATCCGGGCTCATATGCGCGAAGACCCCATCGATATCCCGCGCGTTGAAAAGCCGATACACCGTCTCCAGCAGCTCCCGCGTATCCGCCGCAACTTCCGATCCCTCAAAAGCGCCAGCAACCATGCTCGCAACCTCCATTGCAATCACGTTACAATAAAGCATCGGCAGCGGATTGCCAGGCTCCCTAAGCTTCGATGAATTTCGAAGCCAAAGAGCCCCATCCAGCATCCGATAAACAAGGTTGCAACATCCCCGTGGGTTGGGCCGTAGGCTGCAAAGCTTCGACAGCGAATCCACTGCAACCCGGTACTTTGCTTTCAACATCCCCGCTCGTGCAGGCCACTAAACAGGCCGCCGGGCTGAAGGCGGAAAAATAAGGTGACGACTCTCCTTGAGGAAGTCCCCGCGGCCATAGAGGCCACGGGAGAGCTCTGCAGTCTGGATAATTATCTGGCGCTGCCCGATCACACCATGGACGACCGTATCGCCGCGGCACGCGCCAAACTTGGCTCCGACGTGCTCCTGCTCGGCCATCACTACCAGCGCGACGAAGTCATCCGCTTCGCCGACTTCACCGGCGACAGCTACAAGCTCTCCAAGGTCGCAGCCGAAACCCACGCCAAATACCTCATCTTCTGCGGCGTCCACTTCATGGCCGAAAGCGCCGACCTGCTCGGCCGCCAGGACGCCAACGGCGAGACCATCCAGCAGGTCATCCTGCCTGACCTCAACGCCGGCTGCTCCATGGCCGACATGGCCGAGATCTCGCAAGTCGAAGCCGCCTGGGAGGCCCTCGAAAAGCTCGGTCTGACCGACGGCCTCGTCCCCCTCACCTACATGAACTCGACCGCCGCCATCAAAGCCTTCTGTGGCGAACTCGGCGGCCTCGTCTGCACCTCATCCAACGCCCGCGCCGCCTTCGAATGGGCCTTTGCGCGCGGCAAGCGCATCTTCTTCCTCCCCGACCAGCACCTCGGCCGCAACACCGGCCACGCCATGGGCTTCGGTATGGAAGAGATGCCCGTCTGGGATCCCTGGGCCCTGCAAGGCGGCCAGACCAAGGCGGCTCTCGAATCGAGCCGGATCATCCTCTGGAAAGGCCACTGCTCGGTCCACCAGCGCTTCCTGCCCAGCCACGTCGACGAAGTCCGCGCCAAGTATCCCGGCATCCAGGTCATCGTCCACCCCGAGTGCCGCTGGGAAGTCTGCCAGAAAGCCGACGCCACTGGTTCAACCGAGCGCCTGATCCAACTCGTCGAACAAGCCCCGGAAGGCAGCACCTTCGCCATCGGGACGGAAATCCACCTCGTCAACCGCCTCGCCAAGCGCTTTGCCCCGCTCGGCAAAAAGATCATCACGCTGGACGACGCAGGCTGCCTCTGCACCACCATGTACCGCATCAGCCCGCAACACCTGGCCTGGGCGCTCGAAAACCTGGTCGAAGGCCGCGTTGTCAACCAGATCCGCGTCCGCCCCAGCGTCAAACACTGGGCCCGCGTAGCCCTCGACCGAATGTTAGAAATCTGACGCACGCTGGAAATCGGCCTGAACTGCAAAATCAGATAGCGAGCGCAAAATGGTAGGCCGGGGATTCATCCCCGGCTTTACTTGCGCCTAAACGAGGGGCTTCAGCCTCTGCGGTATGCTTTTCCCACCGATCACCCAACATCCCAAGCCCCACAACGAAATAACGCATCTCGTCCGCCATCCCCTCAGGCAACCAACGAATCCCATTTCGCATAGAATCAAGGACGATGAAGACCTTCACCCTAGACGAGGCGCAGTCCCTTCTACCCCTTGTGGAATCCCTGCTCAAGCGCGCCGCCGCCAGCAAACAAGCCGCCGACGAGATCGAATCCGAACTCTCCGGCCTGGTCCGCCGCATCCACATGAGCGGCGGCATGATGGTCGACATCGGTAGCGTCATCGCCCAGCGCAACACCCTCGAGCAATACCTCGAACGCGCCAAGGAAACCCTGGCCGAGATCGACTCCATCGGCGTCCAGGTCAAAGACATAGAGACCGGCCTGCTCGACTTCCCCTGTCGCCTCGACGAAGAGATCGTCCTTCTCTGCTGGAAATCCGGCGAACCCTCTATCGACTTCTGGCACACCACCGAAGCAGGCTTCAAAGGCCGTCAGCCCATCGACGAGCGCTTCCGCCGCCGCAGCAACTCAGGCAGCCGCCCCAACTAATCACACCGGCTAAGCTTCCTGTCGCAGCTTCCAAATCGATGAACTCTCCCGCGCAAAAAAAGGAGGGCATATTGCTCGCGCAACATGCCCTTTCGGAAGAATCTTGAAACTCATAAGCTCGAAACGAGCTAGGCGATTACTGCCCCACAACGCTCTCGGCAGGCATACGCTCGCTGCGCTTCCCGCCATCCAGCCGCGAAGTCGTCACCAGCCCATACTGCGCCGTGCGCAGCTCATAGCCCGAATCCGACACATCGAAGCGCAGAGTCGCCTTGCCCGCCTTCACAGCGCCCGGCCCAGCCGCCCAGCTAAAGCTTCGGCTTGAGTCCTTACTGCGCAGCGTCACAATGCTGCTCTTCGTGTCTTCGCTCATCACATACTCGCCAGCCGGGCAAATCTTACCCGCGGCCTTGAATGCAAAGGGGACCTTCAAAGTGGTTTCCGCATGCGCGGATACTGCTGCAAACGACGCGACCGCCAGCACTGCCGGGGCCAGAACGATAGAACGGAAATTGATTCGCATGTCGGTGTCCTCCTGCCTACGAAGACAACCTTAGCCTCCCGCAAAAATAAAAACGTCAAAAAGCCGTGGACAAACCGTCAAGCTTTCCACCCACACAACTTTGACAAATTTCGTCCATCCTGGGCCTTTGCGATTGCCTTTGCTTTTGCCCTTGCTTTTCTTTCTGTCATTCCCCTTCAGGGGAATCTGCTTTTCCGCTCGGCGGTCTCGTGAAAACTCTGCGTCATACTTCTCCCGGACAAGCCGTCAAAACCACCCCTTAACAACTTTTCCTCCCACCGGAAACCTCAAGCCCCAATCCACGCTCTAAGCAGATGTATGCCAAACCAGCCAACTCACTTCGACTCCATCCTCATCGGCGCCGGCCAAGCCGCTCCCTCCCTCGCCAGCCGCCTCACCGCCGCCGGCGAAAAGATCGCTTTCATCGAGCGCGATCTCTTCGGCGGAACCTGCGTCAACACCGGCTGTATCCCCACCAAGACTCTCGTAGCCAGCGCCTACGCCGCCCAGATGGCCCGCCGCGCCGCCGAATACGGCGTCCAACTCCCCGGCCACGGCGACCCATCTCTCGTATCCGTCGACATGAAAGCCGTAAAAGCCCGCAAAGAGTCGGTCCTCATGAAATCCCGCACCGGCGTCGAAGGCTCCCTCCGCAACGACAAAAACATCACCGTCTTCCACGGCCAGGCCAGATTCCTCTCCCCCCACGAAATCCAGATCACCCCCACCGAATCCGGTCAGCCCACCATCTCCATCTCCGCCGACAAAATCTTCTTGAACGTTGGCGCCCGCGCCCGCATCCCCAACTTCGAAGGCATCGATCAGGTCCCCTACCTCACCAACTCCACCCTCCTAGAACTCGACGCCCTCCCCGACCACCTGGTCGTCATCGGCGGCAGCTACATCGGCCTCGAATTCGCCCAGATCTTCCGCCGCTTCGGCAGCAAAGTAACAGTCGTAGAAATGGGCCCGCGCCTCGTCAAGCATGAAGACGAAGACGTCTCCGCCGCCATCCAGGAGATCCTCGAAAAAGAAGGCATCGCCTTCCGCCTCAACGCCGAGTGCATCGCCTTCGAAAAAGTCGAAGACAGAGCCGACCCCATCGGCGTCCACGTCAATTGCACCGAAGGCGAACCCAAGCTCCACGGCAGCCACGTCCTCTTAGCCGTAGGCCGCACCCCCAACACCGACGACCTAGCCCTCGAAAAAGCCGGCATCACCCTCGACAAAGACGGCTTCATCCCCACCGACGACCAGCTCCGCACCCCCGTCCCTCACATCTGGGCCATGGGCGACTGCAACGGCAAAGGCGCCTTCACCCACACCTCCTACAACGACTTTGAAATCGTAGCCGCCAACCTTTTAGACAACGATCCCCGCCGCGTAAGCGACCGCATCCCCGTCCACGGCCTCTACATCGACCCGCCGCTAGGCCAGATCGGCATGACCGAAACCGAAGTCCGCAAGACAGGCAAACCAGCCCTCATCGGAACCCGCCCCATGACCAAAGTAGGCCGCGCCGTAGAACGCGGCGAATCCCAGGGCTTCATGAAGATCCTCGTAGACGCCGAATCCAAGAAAATCCTCGGCGCAAGCATCCTGGGCGCCAGCGGAGACGAAGCCGTCCACTGCCTGCTCGACATCATGTACGCCGGCGCCCCCTACACCACCATCCAGCGCGCCGTCCACATCCACCCAACCGTCTCAGAACTCATCCCAACAGTCCTAGGCAGCCTAAAACCCCTGGAATAACCATCACCGCGTATCAAACAACTCCCCCCTGACGACTGACAACTGAAGACTGACAACTGACCCTGACCCCTGACAACTGACCCCTGACCTACGGCTTCCCCCCAGCCGCCCATTCCGGCCGCCACTTCGTATCCGCCAACCACCGCACCGGCTCAATCATCGAAGCAATCGACCGCTCCACAAACCCAAAGTCGATATGCCCAAGATCATCGCTAGGCTGGTGATAATCCTTGTGCAACCCATAACTCGAAACCGTCTGCGCCACAATCCCGCGCTTCGCCAGCGCATAGTTATCCGATCTCTGAAAGAAGTGCTGATCCGGATGCGGATCAGCCGAGATCGCCGCCCCATGCTTCGCCAGCTCCGGCCCCAGATTCGACCGCTCATACCCCGTCAGCCACAACGTCGGCTTCGGCAACATCGGATCAGGCCGCCCAATCATCTCAAACTCAAGATTCGTCACAATCGCCGTCAGCGGCACAGGCGAGTGATCGAGAAAATAAGCACTCCCAAACCCGCCCAGCTCCTCCGACCCAAAGAGCACAAACAAAATCGTCCGCTTCGGCCGCGGACCCTTGCTCAACGCCCGCGCCAGCTCCAGCACCGCCGTCGTCCCACTCGCGTCATCATCCGCTCCGTTATAGACCGTGTCGTTCTTCGCATCACCCTCGGCGGCATTGCCAATTCCGAGATGATCCAGATGCGCCGTCAGCAGGATCACCTCTTTCGAGGCCTCAGGATCGCTCCCCCGCAAGATAGCCGCCGCATTCCACGTATCAGAGCGTTCATTGCGATCCAGTCCCTGCCTCTTCAAATGCTCCTTCAGCCGATCGGAGAAAGCCGGCACAGGCGCCCGCTCAAGGAACTTGTTCCCCTCCCAATCCCCAGCCGGCTCCAGCCCAAACGACTCAAAGAGCGAAGCCGCATACAACGCCGCCAGATGCTCATCCCGCGTAGCCGACCCGCGCCCATGCAACTCATCCGCAGCCAGAAAATTAAGATCCGCCCGCACGCATTCGCTGCAAAGCGTCTCCGCTGCCGGCTTGGCGGCAAAAAGGGAAGTAGAGCCAAAAAGGGAAGCCAGAGCCAGGGCGGGCAAGATCACAACAGGGGAAAAACGCATGCGCTGATTTTAATAGCCAGCACACGCCCTGCTCAGAAGCATCGTCTTCTTCGCCGCCATGTACTGTCGTTGTGAGCGTCCGGACTCTCTATTGCGTCTTATCAAAGAGCAGCTTCGCCCGCATCGTCTCGTCAGCAGACCCTTTCGCCAAAAAAGGAACCGGCTCTGTCTCTCGATGCACGCAGTTCTTTCCCTGCGATCCAACGCCTAGCTCAATCTGGCATCATGAAAAGCGGAAAGCTTTCACTGTAGCTCTCAAGAGGTCCGGCAAATGAAGTTCATGACGAAGCAAAAGTTCCAGCGCCTGGGAGCGGCCCTCGCTGCCGCAAGCCTCACCATCCTCACCGGCTGCAGCAAAGATTTCTTCCAAGCCGTCGGCGGTGGCGGCAGCACCGGAACCTCCTCCTACGCCTACATCACTCACTCCGGCGGCGCCCTCGCTGAGCTCTCCCTCACCAGCGGCGCCCTCGCCGCCCTCAGTGGCTCGCCCGTCAGCCTCTCCCTCGCCCCCACCTGCATCGCCATCTCGCCCAATAACGCCAATGTCTACGTTGGCACCGCCGACGGCGTCTTCCTCTACACCCGCAACTCAGACGGCACCCTCACCGAAGGCAACGACGACTCCATCATCTACCTCAACCAGAGCGGCTATCAGGTCGAAAGCATGACCGTCGACTCCACCAGCTCCTGGCTCCTCATGACCTACCAGAACCATCCCCTCGTCGAAGCCCTTCCTCTCGACCCCACCACCGGACTTGCCGGCGTCACCGTCTACCAGGCCACCCTCAAGGGCTCCACCACCGCCCCCACCGTCGCCATGACCCCCGGCAACGGCTCTGTCCTGCTCACCATGGGAGCCACCGGCACTGAAGTCATAGGATTCACAGCCTCCTCCAGCGCCTCGCCCTTCGCCTCCTCCGGCACAGTCATCGCCCCCACCAGCAGCGCCTACTCGGCGACCGCCGTCGCCGCCGACCCCACCTCCGCCTACCTCTACATCACCGAGGCGAACACCTCCAGCTCCACCGCTGCCGGCAAGCTGCGCTTCTTCGCCACCGCCAGCCTCTCCAAGGAGCTCACCGGCAGCCCCTACAGCACCGGTCTCGCCCCCATCGCCGTCCTGCCTGACAAAAGTGGAGCCTACGTCTACGTCGCCAACAACGGCGACAACACGCTCTCAGGATTCACCGTCAACACCACCTCCCAGACCCTCACCGCCTTCGACTCCACCATCCCTACCGGCAAGGCCCCCATCGCCCTCGCCGAAGACAGCTCTAAAACCTACATCTACTCCATCGGCGGCGGCTCTAACCCCAACCTCTACCTCTACAACTTCGACTCCGCCAACGACGGCACGCTCGACATCAAGACCAGCACCTCGACTCTCAGCACCAGTCCCGCCAGCTCCAACGGCATAGCCGTCACCAACTAGCAAAGCCTGAGCTGAAAGGGCCCCGTTAGCGGCCAGTCTTGGAAGGGCACGGCTTTAGCCGTGCCAATAAAGTCAATTCAAGGAACAGGGCTTTAGCCTCTGAGGAATGCCTTTTCTGCTCCCTGCACCAAACAATCTCAAATCACAATTCCGCATCACCGCGCCACACTCCCAACCTTCATTCGCCACGATGCTATCCTTAACTCAGATTGCGGTCGCCTAGCCTCATCCCCAACGCACCCTCGCGCACACCCCAAATGCGCCGCCTGCGCCTCTATCTTTTCCCAATTCTCTTCGTCTTCTTCTCCGGCTGCTCCCGCCTCCATCACGACAGCAAGCAGTACGTCTACGTCTCCGCGCGCCAGGTCTACCTTCACGACCGCGTCGCCGCCGTCTCCAATCGCGTTGGAGTCGTCACCAACGGCGAAGCCCTCCTCGTCCTCGAAAAAGGCAAGCGCTTCACCAAGGTCCGCACCCCCAAAGGCGAAGAAGGTTGGCTCGAAGACCACTCCATCATCGA
>Ga0206881_10238_pt1 | contig 14390 bp, 10 predicted proteins | sample Alteio_BWOrgCont_3_FD_152867 | JGI IMG/M metagenome (GOLD analysis project Ga0206881, IMG submission 152867) | Enriched cells from forest soil in Barre Woods Harvard Forest LTER site, Petersham, Massachusetts, United States -... | ecosystem: Environmental > Terrestrial > Soil > Temperate forest >...
CGGACAGCGCTCATGGGCAGCTTCAAACGTGGAACCGAGAGACTATAAAGGCACCTATGGAAACCGCATGAGAGTCCTACTTTCAGCATACGCGTGCGAGCCTGACAAAGGATCGGAGCAGGAGATCGGTTGGCAGAGGGCGCTTCACATGCGGGCGTTTGCCGATGAGGTATGGGTACTTACGCGCTCAAACAATAGAGAGGCCATTGAAGCAAACCGATTGAGCCGAGCGCGGGGCCTGAATTTCATCTACTATGATCTTCCACCCTGGACTCTTCGGCTTAAGATGGTGGCCGGATTTCTTCCCATTTACATCATGATTTGGCAATGGGGAGCATATCGCTTGGCAGTAGAACTCCACCGGGAGAAACGATTCGACCGGGTCTTCCATGTAACATTTACGGGCATGCTTTCTGGGTCCTTTATGGGAAGGCTCAGAATTCCGTTTATCGTTGGGCCTATCGGCGGCGGCGAGCGCGCCCCGCTTTCCTTAAGGCGTGGGATGCCGGTGCTGTGCAGAATGAAAGAGCGGGTTCGCGATGTAGGGATCATCTTGCAGCGATATAGCCCGCTCATGTGTTCGGCGCTTGCCGCGGCCGAACGTATCTATGTGACAACGCCGGAGAGCCTACGGCTGGTTCGAACCAAATGGCATTTTAAGACCGAGGTGCAGCTTAGTGTGGGGCATAGCAGTCAGTCAACTTGCCAGCCAGAGCGGCGACCGTCGTCTGTTCCGCAATTCGTGTTCATGGGGCGCCTCCTCCACTGGAAAGGCGTGCATTTTGCAATCCGAGCACTGGTTGAGGCAAGGAGAACAGTCCCGGCTGCGACCCTCACACTCTTTGGCAGCGGACCAGCGGAGGGATGGTTGCGAGATTTGGCGAAGAAGTGCGGTGTGGCCGATGCGGTCAAATTCACTGGCCATGTTCCGCGTCAGCGACTCGTAGACTCGCTGCTTAGCTATACGGCGCTCGTCTTTCCGAGTCTCCATGATTCGGGTGGATTAGCCGTGCTTGAGGCACTCTCCAAGGGACTCCCTGTCGTCTGCCTTGCACTTGGTGGTCCGGGTATTATGGTCAATGGGTCATGCGGGATTGTGGTCCAAACTGCAGATGCCGATGAGGCTCATACAGTGGCCGGGATTGCAAACGCAATGATCGCCTTGGCAGAGATGACAGCCACGGAGCTGGAGCGCCTTTCAACGGGAGCGATCGCCAGATCTACCGAGCTCTCGTGGAACAGGCTAACGGCAAGAGTTGTCAATGGGGAAGCGTAATGGCAGCGGAAGCGCGACGCGATTTCCTGCCGAAAGAGACCGGACTTCGATTGCACGGGTCGACTCACAGGCCCGAAACGCTTCTACCGTCAGTTGCGGTAAATTGACTTGGCCGTTCGCCTGACTTATCGATACAGTTCTCTCGCCTACCTTAAATGCGCCAGCGGCTCAAAAAAACTTTGCCGGTAGTGCTGATGGCAAGCCACGCCATTTTGAATGTGCTTCAGTGAAACAATACGATCGCAACGATTCGCAGTTGGTATGTTGAAGGTACCTCAGAGGGCAAAGCGTTCGTATGATTAAATCTACGCAACAGGTAGAGAGCAGCGAGCGGGAGGTTTCCGTGTTCCAGGCCTCCAGGCGCCTACCAGCCTTTCAGTTCTTCCTCCGATACCCAATCTTTCTTCTCGCGTTTGGTCCTCCGATCTTCAGAGCACAGGCCATAGGAACGGATACGTCGCAGTCACATTTCGACTTTTGGTCTGTTTTTCAAGTCGGCTGGATATCCCTGATCTCCTTGAGGGCGATCCTTCGCGTAATTTCTGCGCGATCGATCTTCATTCCAAATCAGATCCGATCCATCCTGAGACTCGCGTTCTTTCTGGGGGTGATATTCTTGGCGTCTGTGGCGTACTCTCCCGGTCGCCTTGTTTCGACGGAGTTTTCAATTTTATATTTCATGACTCTGATCTGTGTGGTAGAGTTCCTAGTCGACACCTATAGTGATCCGCCGGATTGGACCCAATGTTTATTCAGGCTTAGACTCGTAGCGATTTGGCTTTTTGCCGCTATTCTTATTACCCTGCCTTTTGCTCCCTCTCTCGTCATGGCGATTGTTCCAGGAGCGGGAATACGCATCATTGGAGGCACAGTGGGCAGTGTGCCTGTGCTCGGCCCGATCATCGCAATCATCTCGGCGTACAGTTTCCTGCATTCCCTGGAGTCCAGGGTTCGGGCCGCCGTATTCTTTCTTGTGGGCTTGGCTGGTACGCTAATTACGCAGTCTCGAGGAACAGAAATTGCTCTGTTCATCGTTCTCGTGCTTCTCAGCCTTGGATGGGCAAAAAAGAGCAGACGCTCGGCGTATGTCTTCATCTTCGCATTCGCGGCTTCTATCCTGGTTGCCGCGTTGGTCGTGGGATCTATAGGCGGAGACCGAGTTTGGAATGCATTCAACAGAGGTCAAAGCGCTGCGGGAATTGCGACTGCGAGCGGGAGAACGGACATCTGGAAGTTTGCGATCCAATACTCCATAAGTCATCCGCTGGGAATGGGGTATGTTGCAGGCTTCCGAAACATATTCACAAATCGCTTCGACTTGAATTTCGAGGGCGATGTCACCCGCCTTGGAACGACTCACAACACCTTCGTACAGTATCTTGTGGACGGCGGCTGGCTGGGCATTGCCCTTTATTTGATTATGTCAGTCAAGATAATAGCATTGGGATGGCGCTTTGCTAAGAGGCGGTCTTTAGTGACATTGTCGTCAGAACGCACAACCATTCACGCGATTCGATGCGCACTATTATTGCTGGTCTTTTGCTTTGTCGAAGGCATGGATTCTTCAATCTTCAACATTCCGTTACAGGGAGCGTTCTACTACCAGAACATCATCGTCACAATCATTCTGGGAGCGTCTACAAGCATGCTTATCCTTTCGCGTTCTCGAAACGCATCATTTCCTAGGTGATATTTCGTGGCGGCCGTCTCGCGTCTCGACCGGCCTCAAGGGAGCATTGGTGCGATGCGGCGAGGTTAAGCTCTTCGACGGGGAATTGGTGGATGAAAAAATCCGGGACTTCATTGAGACCGAGTGGACCTGACGTCGGCCAACGAGGGCTGGGACGGCAGGATTCGGGAATTGCTGTATGAACTCAAAGAGACACAAGAGCAGAGGGTCGCCTTGTTGTGCCACAAAAGTGACCGGAGTCAAAGACTCATACTGCCAGGCAGTTGAGCAACGCAGCGGCAAGATATCGCGGTCTCGGCTGTCGTTGTTTCCCAACCATGGCTCCCAAAATCTGGAGGCGGAACTACTTAGTTATCGGCTGCACGACTGGGGCGAAATAGCAAAAAACCAGGTGAAGGCAATATCACCCGGAGTGTCTTCGCAGCGCAGAGGTGATTATTTCAATCATGGGCATACCAGTGCATCAATATCTCAATCTCACCTGTTAATCTTCGCGCGTTAGACCTGAAGAGTTCCTGATGCGCTCAGAAGGGTTGGCATACAAAGAGCATTATGTAATCGGCAGAGGAAGTATCCTCGAACTCGCCGAGAATCTGCGGAGTTGAGGACGACCCGCAAGTGCTGGGATGATCGGGAGCGCCGTGTAATGATTCTGACGTCAGGGAAATTCAATCACGCGACGAGGGCCATTAGAAATCAGTGCAACCGGTGGCCGGAAAAGGCGGCCTAGAACCATGATGACCCGGAATACGAACATCACGGCCCGAGTTCGAAAGTATCATGGCCTTCAGATCTTGCGGATAACAGCAGCGTTCATGGTTCTGGTTACACATTCGACGTACTATGCATCTGAACGACTTGACAGGCATTTCGGAGTGTGGAGAGATGGCGCATCCGGAGTGGACATCTTTTTCGTTCTGAGCGGCTTTGTGATGGTTTATTCTTCTACAAAACTCATTCGCGATTCCAACGGGTGGAAAATATTCGCAGAACGGCGCCTTGTTCGCATTGTTCCGATGTATTGGATAGCAACCTCAATCAAAGTCATTGCTATTCTTCTTACTTCAGGATATGTTCTGCACGCGCAATTCAGACCTATTAATGCCATTTTATCTTATTTGTTCATTCCTACATTTAACAGCGAAGGCAATATTATTCCGATCTTGAGTGTAGGATGGACGTTGAATTTCGAAATGTTCTTTTACTCCCTCTTCACTCTAGCCCTTTTCATTCGATGGGACATGTATAGATTAGTCGGAGGTATACTTTCGCTCCTTGCACTGGGCGCTTTCTTTCGCCGGCCTACTTGGCCGGCTGCATCCTTCTATCTAAATACGTCTGTTCTCCAATTCTTCTACGGCATGATAATCGCCAGGATCTGTATCGCGGGCAGGCATATTCCCCCGTACTTCGCATTTCCTCTCCTATCTCTCGGCTTTCTTGGGTTGATCGGCCCGTGGGCGCCACTAACTCAGCTTCACGGCCTAGACTCCGGAATTGCCGCCGCATTAATCGTCTATTCCATGGCTTCATTGGAGGACTCGCTCACCCGCATACCGCGACTTGTACTGATCATGGCGGATGCGTCTTACGTCATCTACTTGTTTCACCCGTTCATAGCACCGGCTGTTCCGACGGCTCTCATGAAACTTCATTTTCTATATCCCTGGTTGTCTGTAATCTGCAGTGTCATTCTAGGTCTTGCCGGTGGATGCGTCATCCATTTGTTTGTTGATGTGCCAATCACAAACTGGTTTCGCGACCATTTGCTTATTGGGGGCAAGAATGCGATTCATCCAGCTGTTGCGGTGGCAAAAAGCAGGAGCGCGGATTAGTACGGCGCTGTATGCCGCGAGAAAACTTCAATCTCACATGGCGAAGAGAGTTTCTATAAGCATCAATTGCCATGGAGTGAGCGAGCTGTATTTAAGGAAACAGATTATGCACGCTATCGCACTGCAGCATCGCCGCGCCGCCGGCATCGAAGATAGACCAGAACTGACTGCTAAAGAGGGGCCACGCCTTTGCGCCCAGGGCTCATCGGTGTGACCTCTTTTTACTGGAGCCTTCTTCTGGAGATAGCTTCGGCCTCTTGTCCGGTTCCTCAGAGGTAATTGCAAGGCCCGTTGACCTATCCTTAAGCATATATAAGACACTGTTTGGTTAACTCGGTTGGAATCAGGAATGCGCGTGGGGAATGGATAAGCCACGGCGACAGGGTATCCGAACGGCGAGAAGTCGTAACTGATGTACTTCGCGGCGAAAGAGCAGTTAGAGACCGGTGCGGGTTCGTCAGCTTTGGGCTGGCGGTAATTCGGGCGCACCTCCAAATGGTCTCCCCTCAGATCGGGCCAATTCATTTCATTTGGATGGGCAAAGTCCAAAAGTTCGAGACGATTGTGGAGAAAAAGATGAGACACGGTTAGATAGCGTACTAGGCAGTGCGCGAAGGATGGGTACTCAAAGGTCGGTTGCTCTGACCGGCGTACCAAGACGGGCCGAAGCATCGGAAATAGGACAAATAGCGGAGGATATTGCAAAAATAAAGCTGAACAATCACACCGCGTTATAATAGGAACTTAGACAATACACAATATGGAGCTAGCTAGACTCATTCGGGTGATATGAGGAAACAGCGGCAAGTCATCTCGTGGTTCTAGAAGCGTAGGGTGCGGTCTCTAGGGTCGCATCACTTGCCGTCAAGTGTCGAATCGCCAAGATTACGAAGAATGGTCCGAGGAGATGCAGGGCGCGCGGCTGCACCGTGATCTATAGCCTCTGAGGAGTTAGGATGAGCAAGATGGAGAACGTTGTAGTCGTAGGTGGGTGCGGGCATGTCGGACTACCGTTCGGAATGGTATTGGCCGATCACGGCATGCAGGTCGTTCTGCTCGACGTTGACGAAGCGAAGGTTGCCTCGATTAATAAGGGGCATATGCCATTTCGCGAGGCAGGGGCCGAGGCGCTCCTGCCGAAACTCATTGGAAAGTCGCTTAGAGCTACCGCCGATCCGGAGTGCTTGCGTTCCGCGGATGTGGTAATTTCTGTTATTGGCACGCCCGTGGACGAGCATCTCAACCCCACCGTGTCAGCTTTGTATCGGAGCCTAGATGATCTGATTGAGTATGTGCCAGACGGTTCGCTTCTTGTACTCAGGAGTACTCTGTATCCCGGGGTCACTCGGCTGATCAAGGACCGCATCGACGAGCGGAAACGCGAAATTCATGTCGCATTTTGTCCGGAGCGGATTGCCGAAGGGAAAGCCATCGAGGAACTCACCAGTCTTCCTCAGATTATTTCTGCGTTTGGACCGGTTGCATTGGCCAAGGCACGTGAGGTGTTCAGTCAAATAGCTCCTGCTCTTATTGAATTGGAACCCCTGGAGGCTGAACTTGCCAAGCTCTTTACCAATAGCTGGCGCTATCTCAATTTTGCCGCGTCAAATCAGTTTTATATGTTAGCTGAGAGTTACGGTCTCGACTTTTACAGGATTTATAATGCGGTTACTCAGGAGTACCCCCGCATGCGTAGTTTTGCTCGCGCGGGGTTCGCGGCTGGCCCGTGCCTGTTGAAAGATACACTGCAGCTGTCTGCGTTTTCCAGCAATAACTTTTTTTTAGGCCACGCGGCAATGCTCGTCAACGAGGGTCTGCCTAACTTCATTGTGACCCAACTCCGGGCAGAGGGACTGTCCAAGCGCACGGTAGCGATTCTAGGGATGGCGTTCAAGGGTGACTCGGACGATAACCGCAGCAGTTTGTCATATAAACTGAAGAAGTTGCTTCAGGTTGAGTCGCGGAATGTGCTGTGTACCGACCCGTTCATCTCCGATCCAAGATTTGTGTCCATCGAGCGAGCCATCGAGGAGGCGGATGTTATTATCCTTGGCGCGCCGCATTCCGCATATCGAGACTTAAAATTTCCAGCGGGCAAGAAGGTTGTCGACGTTTGGGGTTTTTGGCGCTAATGCCATCGCCATGCTAACGTGACCAAGGAGGGTAAATGAAAGTCTTAGTTACCGGGGCGGCCGGATTTATTTGCGGTTATTTAATTCAGGAGCTTCTTGACCAAGGACACGAGGTTGTTGGCCTCGATAACTATAGCAAGTACGGACGTAGCCAGAAGTCTTATGAGTCTCACCCTCGCTATTACTTCGCTGAAGGGGACGCCAAAGATGTGGAGTTGTTGAAGAGGCTGCTTGAGGACTGCGACCATTTTGTTGCGGCGGCAGCCATGATCGGTGGAATATCCTACTTTCATGAATTTGCATACGACCTGATGGCGGAGAACGAACGCATTACGGCAGGCTCTTTCGATGCCGCGATCCACGCTCATAAGAATGGCAAACTCCAAAAGATTACGGTGCTTTCCTCCAGCATGGTTTATGAGTCGACCGCCGAGTATCCGACTCCAGAAGGCGCGGAGCAGCGGTGCCCGCCGCCTAGGTCCACATATGGTTTTCAGAAATTGGCCACAGAGTATTTCGTAAAAGGCGCCTGGGAACAGTATCACTTGCCGTATACGATTGCGCGGCCGTTCAATTGCGTGGGAATCGGCGAGAAGCGTGCGTTGCGCGATGTTGACGTGTATAGCGGAAACGTAAAGCTGGCCATGTCTCACGTTGTTCCAGACTTGGTGCAGAAAGTGCTCAAGGGGCAAGCCCCGCTGCACATTCTTGGAGAAGGAAATCAGGTGCGGCACTATACTTATGGCGGAGATTTGGCCCGCGGGATTCGCATTTGCATTGAGCATCCGAATGCGCTCAATCAGGACTTTAATCTCTCGACCGCGGTGCGCACAACAGTTCTGGAACTAGCGAGGGAAATCTGGGACAAGGTGCATAAGGGCACCAAGCCGTTCCAGGTCGTTCATGATGCGGCGTATGAGTACGATGTGCAGGAGCGTTCGCCTGCGGTGGACAAGGCTGAAAGGTTGCTTGGCTACCGAGCGGAGACTCCGTTAAGCGCGATTTTGGACGAGGTCATTCCTTGGATCGAGGAGCAGATCACACTGGGTCAATTCTAGTGAAACAACACTGGGAATTCGCCGCGCCATTCAGCAGTCTTCCGAGCATTGGTATTGCGATACGGCCCATACTGCGTCAAGAAGCGGCCCTAGCTCAAGAGCTGAAAACTCGGTCCTCTAAGTGAGCTGTATCCTGCCGATCACGAGGACCGGTTTATTGATGTTGCAAGACTCAGGAACTTCCAAAGGAGGAAGACTTCTTGGCTAGCGAGATGGCGAAAACGGGGGCAGAGGATTTGACAATTGTTATTCCCGTGTACAACGAGGGTGCAGGGTTCGAGGATTTGTGGAGTGAATTGAATACGCACCTGAAATGTCCATTCCGCGCGCTCGTGGTTTATGATTTCGATGAAGACAACACAATACCCGCGGTAGAAGCTGTGATTGCGCGCGGCGAGCAGCGCCTCAGCTTGGTTAAAAACGATATCAGGCGCGGGGTTGTGGGTGCTCTTCTCACCGGTTTCCGGAAGGTCGAGAGTGGTCCCCTTCTGGTCGTCATGGCCGATCTTTCTGACGATCTGGCACAGGTTGGACGCATGTTGGAACTATATCGCGAGGGTTATCACGTCGTTGTCGGCAGCCGATATATGAAGGGTGGCCGGATCGTGAATGGTCCCGTGCTTAAACAAGGGCTTTCACGCATGGCGGGAGTCAGCCTGTGCTGGTTTCGACGCATTCCCACTCACGACGCGACCAACGCTTTCAAGATTTACGACAGCGCTATGTTGAAACAATTTTCGCTGGAAAGTCGGCGCGGCTTTGAGTTGAACCTCGAGATCACCGTCAAGGCATTTCTGGCAGGCTATCGAATTGCCGAGATCCCTTCAGTATGGAGGGATCGCACCCAGGGAAAATCCAAATTTAAGCTGTGGGCCTGGCTGCCGCATTATCTACGCTGGTATTTCTATGCCTTTCGTCCACGGAATAAGGCGTGAGTTCCGCTTCATCCTCGACCAATGGCGAGTGCGAACCCTCGGCTATACAGCTCTCCAAGTATCTTTCTTTTATGCAGTTTCTCATTCGATACCGAGCTGATCTTTTTGTGCTTGGTTTGCAAGCGTACCTGCCTTGACGTTTGCGCACCTTACCGATGCTGCATTCGCCGGCGACACTTGGAGAATTACCGCGACACACGAGGGGGTGCCCTTTGAAACATCTGCTCCTGTCTGCCGTGATGCTGCTGGGCGCCAGCCCGCTCTGGTCCGTCAATCGGCCCAACAATGCTTGTTCTCCCGGTTCAGAGATCTGTGAGGCGGCAACGCAGCAATCGGCGCCACCCAATGTCCCCGAAAGAGGTCCCGCTGCAAATGACATCCGAGTCGGCCCGCGCTACGAAGTGACTCAATTCGGCGCGGTTGGCGATGGCTCCAACGACGATACGGCTGCGATGCAGGCGGCGTTTGACGCTTGCTGGAACAACGGAACTGGCGTGGAGCCCTACGGTGGTGTCGTGGAACTTTCGGGCAACCGCACCTACACCATCAGCCATACCATCAACACCTATGATACTTGCCGAATTGAGGGTGTCGGAATTGGGTCCGCAGTTACCGGCCCCCAGTCGCCAACAAGAATTAACTGGAATGGCCCCGCCGCGGGACGTGTTTATAACTTGACGAGTTTCACGGTGGAGGCGAACACTTCTTCGATTATCCTTGTGAGCAATCCAGTCAACAATGACAAATTGACGATTAATGGAACCATAATTACATTTGTTAATTCCGATGCTTCCGGAAACAGAGTAAAAATCGGAGCGAACGCCGCGGCGACGACCGCTGCGCTTTACACCATGCTGAATGCTGCGACAGACAGAAACCTTGCAAGGAGTAAACCATACAAGAATCCGAGTGCCGAAGTTATCCAATGCGCCTATCAAAATACCGGTTATTGGGAGACTCTGTCCACTAATGACTCGGCGGCGATCCATGTCGATCTGACGGAGGGCATTCCGAGTTCCCCAAAAGGGGGCAGGGCACCCGTGCAACCATACAAGATAATTTTTCCGGTAGCGAACAACCTAAGCGTAGGGGATTGGGTAATTCTTCAAGGGTTCACCGCTAACGGTGTCGTGATCAACAGGGTTGTAGCTCAGGTAGCCAAGTCTACGAGCGAGTCATTTACGGTTACGATTCCGTTTACGCCGTTTGCACCTCGCAAAGGAACCGTCCTTGAGGGGACATTTACGGATACCGGCACGGCTACGACTATTAATGTTGCTATTGCCTTTGATTCGATGGCGCGGGATCAGCAAGAGGTAAGCAATATCGTTCTAGCGAACAAAGGGGGACTCCCGCACGATCATAAAATGGGCGTCGATCTCTATTTTGGTTCTCGTGCAGATTCTGGTACTCGCCTGCTGAATACTTGGATCGATGGAGCTCTCTTTTTCGACTACTACTTCTCTGCTGGTGGAATCAATGTTGAATTCGACAAAGGCTGGAGGGCAGACGGGGCTGGTCTGGCAGCAATTTATTGGAGAGTTACGGGGCAAGACAACTTTATAATTGCGAACGGGACCGATAATATTAGCGAGAGCGGCGATGGCGCAGCCTTGATGCTGGATGCCTCCTCATGCGACCTTGGTAACGTGGAAGGCACGCTCTCGCATATAGACATGGAGTCTGGCAACTCTACAATTGCGCCGGGGTTAGGGGTCATCACCTTGTACGATTGCGGCGGGAGTAACTTCGAACCTCAGTTCCTTCTCAACCTGGAAGGAGTAACAGATAGTGAAACATCACGCAGATTCAATCCCGGAATTGTCATGGTACCCGCAAACGACCTTGCTCTTCAACTAACGGCGACGAATTCATCAATAAATGGACAGACTGCGGCGAACAGGTGGGTAGGGATTCCGTCGCTCGCCAGGAGTGACATGGGGGGAGTAAATGGATGGGTATCACTGCTCAATTACAGTCCTTCGATCAACAGCATAGGCGCAGCTAACTATGGTGATGGTGTGAAAGCGTACATAGCTCCGACACAGCTGATCAACGACGTCAACATCGGCCAACTATGGCAGTATGGAATTCCAGCTTCCGCATTTCTTTACTCGGACACGGCCTTTGACGCGCTGCCGAATGCGACAACGTTGTTTGCGGGTCAAATTCTTGCGCCGCCATCCTACTGGAAGGGAGTAGATGGGAAGCGGTATGCATTAAACGTTGTATATCAGACCGGAACGACGGGCGTCTTGAACCACGGCGCGACCACGTGCAAGTCAACGATGATAAGCCAGCAGCTGTTGTGCACAAGCGCTGCCGATCTCTCCCCCGGTCAGAGAATATCGATTGGTTCAATTAAGACTGCCGTGAGGTTTATAGACGCAACTTATCCAGCATCCGTCTTGGTGACGACAACATCAGGTGTAGGATCAATTCCCGCACCGGCAGCACTTAGCTTTACCGCTCCAGTGCTCGGATATGAAATGCAGTTGCCTACCAAGTCCCCTTCGCCTCCATCTTCGCTTGCGTGGGCAGAAGGAGACATGGAACTTAACTCCAAAGCAGGTGCCAATGGCGTGGCGGCCTGGATAAATGTAGCTGCAGGAGAGCCTGGTAAATGGGCCGGGATTCCCTTGGGAGATAGCACAGGGCAGATCAACAGTTCTCAGATATCGGGCACGACAGGATCGGGCAACGTGGTTCTTGCTACCTCGCCGACCGTCAGTGGGCTTACCGATACCGGGGCAGCGAGCTTCAAAAACGTCACGATCGCTGGAACATGCACCGGATGCAGTGGAAAGAGCGTTCGAACCGCGCAAACATTCTGTACGGGAACTGCGGCTGCGTCATCAACACTTGCACTGTTTGAAGCCGGTGCGGCGACGCCAGCATGCACTTCCAGAGTTGGAACGGAGAATTTTGGGCAGATGTTGATGACTACGAGTGGCACATTGAGCAACCTCGCCGTTCGCTGTGCTCATAGCGGAGTGAATTCGACGAGCGGCGTGTTCGGCATTTGGGACCTGCCATCCGGCATCGCGATGTCCGGGCCGGAAGCTGGAGTCGATACCGGACTGACCGTCACCTATGGGACAGCAAACGCAAACACAACGCTCTTCGATGCGACTCATACATTTGCTTATTCAAAGGGAGACTTACTTCGCATCCAATTCACAACACAACAGAATGAGACACTGGGGAATTGTGAGGCAGGTTTTAACTACTGAGGATGTGAGGTACAGGGTCCCATGCTGTATCTCCAGTCAGGAACGGAAAGACTGGCTTGGAGGGATGGCACTAAGGGAGTCGCGGCCTCCGACGCACAGAGTCTATACGGAAAGTTAGTAGTAAGTCTGGTATATATAGCATGCATGTTATGATCGTCGGCACACGCGGAATACCGGCCAAGCACGGAGGCTTTGAAACTTTCGCAGAGGACTTATCCCTGTTTCTGACTGCGCGTGGTCATAAAGTGACGGTGTTCTGCCAAGTGGACAGCGCATCCGCATTCGCAGAGGATGAATGGAACGGCGTGCATAGAGTTGAGATCCCGTCAGCCGATCACGCGGTTGGGACCATTTCCTACGACTGGGCAACCACGATGCACTGTTCGCGCAACGATGGAGTTGTTCTGACGCTGGGCTACAACACCGGCGTATTCAGTCTCATGTATAGACTGCGTCAAATACCCAACGTGATGAACATGGATGGCATCGAGTGGAAACGGGAGAAGTGGTCTTTGCCTCAACGCTGCTGGTTGTGGTTTAACGAACTTGCAGGGGCTCGATTTGCTCATCATCTGGTTGCCGATCACCCGGAGATTTCCTCCCATCTTCAACGGCACACTTCAGCTACGAAAATTACCGTTATCCCGTACGGTGCAGATGCGGTTGTTTCCGCACCAGTTGAAGCTCTGGCGAGATTCGAACTAACTCAGAAGAGCTACTATCTGGTGATTGCTCGACCCGAACCAGAAAACTCCATACTCGAGATCGTGAAGGCCTGCTCTTCCGGCCGATTGAGCTATCCGCTGGTGGTACTCGGAGATTACTTGAGAGGAGGCAGCGAATACAAGAGACAAGTGTTGGACGCGGCCGGCCCTAACGTGCAATTCGTCGGAGCAATTTATGATCGCGAGATAGTTAGAGCATTGCGATTCTACGCGAGGGCATATATTCATGGCCACCGAGTAGGCGGAACGAATCCGTCGTTGGTTGAATCTCTAGCTGCGGGAAACGCAATCATTGCGCACGACAACCGATTCACTCGGTGGGTGGCTGGCGGTGGGGCAAGATTCTTCGCGCGGACAGAGGATCTGGAGGAGACTCTTTACTCTTTGGAGCAAGAGCCATCGCAGCTTTTCGAAATGGAAGGTGCCAGCCGGCAAAGGTACAGGGAAGAGTTCGAAAGAGAAAAGGTTCTTGCGGCCTATGAGGAGTTACTTGTAAATACATTTCGAAACCATAGTTAGTATAATTACTGATTGAAGGATCTCGATTTGAAGGGGTGTGTCTCGCTGTTGTTGCCCACCACAGTATGGTGTCCGGGATAGAGGATATTGTGGTCACGGAGTGTTGTGTAATGCCTGCGTCGATCCTTTTTGTCCATCAAGGTTATGAACTCTATGGCTCCGATCGTACCCTGATTCAGTCCGTCGAAGCGGCTGCGAAACGTTGGCCAGAGGCAAGAATTACAGTGCTTCTGCCCAGTGATGGAGTCTTGAGGGCGGCATTGTTGCCGGTTGTCGACGATGTGCGCATTCAAGACCTCGCGATCCTGCGCAAGAGTAACTTGAAGAAGATGAAGATGCGCGATGTGGGCGGTCTTTTGAAGAGGATATCGGAAGCACGCCGTATGATGCGCCAGTATGATGTGACTTACATCAATACAGTTATGGTGATTGATTATATTCTTGCCGCTTGTGTTACGCGCAGGCCGCGCATTGTGCACGTGCATGAGATACCAACTGGGGCCTCGTCGATATTCTTTTCTGTACTTCTGATGCTTAGCCGCGGGTTTGCGATATTCAACTCGAATGCCACACGGCGCAGTTTCCACCTCTTGATCGGACAGCGGTACGCGATTGTGTGGAATGGTGTCGTGGCGGTTCCACGGCTGCTTGCGGCGACGGTGCATTCAAAGCTGAACCTGCTTCTTATTGGCCGATTCAACTCCTGGAAGGGGCAAGCGCTTCTGCTCCGGGCCGTAGCCCAGTTGCCGGCGGCTACGCGTAGCGAAGTGAATGTTCGTCTGGTTGGGAGCGTGTTTGGAGACCAGAGGTATTTCGTCGACGAGCTAGTGACATTGATTGCAGAACTGGGACTTTCGGAAAGAGTTGAGATATGCCAATTCACCGCTGATCCGTCTCTGCATTACTCCTGGACAGATATTGTTGTGGTGCCGTCTACCAAACCGGAGCCATTTGGCCTTGTGGCTATCGAGGCGATGGCTGCGGGAC